>Ga0182024_10000169_pt1 | contig 151435 bp, 150 predicted proteins | sample P32metaG_FD_120480 | JGI IMG/M metagenome (GOLD analysis project Ga0182024, IMG submission 120480) | Permafrost microbial communities from Stordalen Mire, Sweden - P3-2 metaG (Illumina Assembly) | ecosystem: Environmental > Terrestrial > Soil > Wetlands > Permafrost | place: Sweden: Stordalen...
GACGCGTCGCGGCGTGCCACGCGTTCGGCATCCCCTTTAAGCAGATGGTCGACCCCATCACGCCCATCGGCGTGTACTCGATCCCCGAAGCCGCCGCGGCGGGGATCACCGAACAACAAGCCGGGGCAGACGGCATCGACTATGAGTTGGGCCTGGCACGTTTCGCCCGCAACAGCAGATCAATGATCTCGGGAAACACCGACGGGTTCATCAAGCTCGTGTTCCGGCGCGCCGACCGCCGGCTGCTCGGCGTGCATATCCTCGGCGAGTCCGCGACCGAACTCGTGCACCACGGACAAGCCGTGCTCCACTTCGACGGCGGGATCGACTACTTCATCCAAGCGGTCTACAACGTTCCCACCCTGACCGAGACCTACAAGTACGCCGCCTACAACGGGCTCCAACGACTCGCGCATCACTCGGCGATCTGAGTCGCTCGGATCGAGCTCATCCCGGCCCCTTTTGGCGAGGGTTCCGTGTCATCTCTGTCAACGAGTGCGGCACCAACCGGAAGCCCGGTAGGCCGAGGCCTCCGTCGCTGAATCTCCCAGAAGGATGTGAGGAAAACGGCGGAACCCACCGCTTGCGACGGCGGGCAGCGCACGGCCCCACACTCGGATCTGAGGCGGTAATTTGCGTCGATGGCAGACGAGCAATTCCAGGCGCGATTCCGCACGCGCGAGGAAATCCGGTCTTTCGGGGCGATTGGCAATCTCCAGGACGGAGCCGAGATCACCACGAACGGGTTGCACACCCGACTGATTGCCTGGCCAGGCATCGGATTCCAAACTGAAGCGGTTCACGTTCTCACTCTGCACCCCGCCGACGAATCCGACACCTATGCCTACGGCATGGCAGAAGAGGCCATGTTGTGCTTGTCGGGGCGCGGCGAGGTGCTCCTGCGCGGGGATTGGCGGGCGATCCAACCCGGTGACATTGCATACTTCCCGGAAACCGTTGTGCACGCCGTCCGAGCCGCCGCCGACGCGACGGAGGACCTCGTACTCGTCACCCAGATCACGCCGCCACAGTTCGACCTCTACGAGCCAAGCGGCTTCTACAACCGCGCCGAGGCAACCCTGAATCAGTCGGCGATCTTCAAGGCGACACTTAACGCGTCACATGTCGAGATTCCGCAACACCAGATGGGATATCACGACTCGAAGTCGAAAGTTAGCGCCGCGCACCTTACGCCGGCCGAGGTACGGACAGGTGGGGCCATCTTCAACGTGTACTCGGGAACGCCATTCCCCGGCCTGGGGATCCCTGCGCAGTTGGTTCTCTGGCCTGGAGCCGGTACTCGCACCGCCGGGTTCAACTTCGCCCTCGCACCTGCGCGGGCCAGCGATCGCATGCATATCCATCCAGTTTCAGACGAGTGCCTCATCCTGTGGGAAGGGGTCTGTGAGGGTTACACCGCTCACGGCTACAGCGGATCGCAGTTTGTCCCGCTCGACACCTACGACGTCATCCTCGCTCCCTGCGGCGTGCTCCATGGCCACCGAAGCACGGACACCCCCAGCGTGCTCGGAGGCTTCGCGTCGCCACCCCAGCTCGACCTCCTCCTCGACGCGGGCTTGTACAAGCACGGGGCGTTCGCGCCGGCCACCTTCGAACGACTCGCGACGGCACAGGTACCCGGATTGGACGAACTGCGTTCTGCTACATCGCCCTGAGCTCGAGCGCTCCAGGGCCGTCTGCGGTGGCTCGTAGGTGGATGAGGCTGGTTGCACTTTCCCTCGCCGACTACCAGAGGCTCGCCGCCACCGCCGAAGCTTCGTTTGCTCGGGCAGTCAGGGGGGACCGGTCTTCCGACAATGGTGCGACTCGGTCTGCGAGACCGCAGGTCAATGGTCCCGACACGCGGTTCCGTAGATCGCGCGTCATCCAATACCCCCTACCGCATGCCCCGCGCTGCAGTCGCACCGTGGTTGGTCTTGTTCTCGCCGCCGGCCAATTGCTGGCACCGACTTGACTCCTGTCCCCCGGCTGTTGACCCCGAAAGTCCTGGATCACAGAGCCGAAGGTCCCGCTGAGGATCTGCGGGCCCGCGGTGCCTGGCGGCACGCTGGTCGTCGTGCCTCAGCGTTGCGATCCCAGTGAGAAAGACACATAATCCTCCCCCCAAGGAGCGCCCCGAGCGCCGAGACTCGATGGAGAGGATCTTGATGTCAGGCTCAGAGACGACGACCGAGCTTCGTTTCGAGCCCCCGGGCCCGGGAGGCTGGGCGCTGGACCCGGTGCACTTTCCTCGCCCGGTGACGCGCTATTGGGCAGAGACCCATCCTGAGGCTTTCAAGCGCGGCACCAGCGATTTCGCGCGCTATTACGGGATGCTCATCGACGGCCTTCAGATGGCGTACGTGAACGGCTTCGCGTACAACAAGATCGGGCCGGCTCCCGACGAAGAGATCCCTCAGCGCTTCCAGCGCGCCGAGGAGGTCTTCCAAGGGAAGCTCTGGCGTGAGCAACTTCGCGACTGGGACGAGACCATCAAGCCGTCATCGATCGCGGCGCATCGAGCGATCCAAGCGGTCGATCCAGATGGACTCTCCGACGAGGAGTTGGTCACGTACCTCACGCGGTGCCGCGATCACCACGCAGCGATGATCTCCCAGCACATGCGCTTTACCGCCGCGGCGATGATCCCAACCGGAGACTTCCTCGCCCACGTCGGGGATTGGACTGAGCTCCAGCCAGCCGAGCTGCTTGGTCTGCTGCGTGGCTCGGCACCCGTGTCCGCGGGCGGGTCCGCCGAGCTCGAACGGCTGACCACGACGATTGGGCAGGACTCCGCTGCTCTGGAGCTCCTGCAGTCGGACGACGACCCCGGCCGGGTGCTCGCAGCGTTGCGCTCCCTCGGGGGTGACACGGGGCCGGCCGTGTCGGGCTATCTCGACCTTGTCGGATACCGGCCCCTCGACGGTTTCGACATCTCGGAGCCATCCGCGCTCGAGTTCCCCGACGTGCTACTCCGGGCGATCCGGGTTGCCGTTTCCGGGAGGGACCTCGACGCGTCGGGCGTCGAAGGCCGGACCGCAGACGTCCGCAGCAAAGTCCCCGAGCAGCACCGGAGCGAGTTCGACGAGCTACTCGGCGAGGCCCGGTTGACCTACCGGCTCCGCGACGAGCGCGGCGTCTACAGCGACATCTGGGCGTCGGGACTGATGCGACGCGCGGTGCTCGGGGGCGGTCGCCGACTTGCGAGCAAGGGGCGCATCCGCGATGCCGCCCATCTCGTCGACGCCGGCCTCGACGAGATGTGCTCGCTGCTCACCGACTCGGCGGGACCGTCCGCAGACGAGCTCGCGGCACGGTTGGAATACCGCGCTGCGCACAGCGCAAAAGATGCGCCCCCGTTTTTGGGCTCGCCGCCTCCCCCTCCGCCGGACCCCTCTGGGCTGCCGCCCACCGTCGCCCGACTGATGCGCGCGACCGAGATTGCATTGGGCTCGGTGTTCGGGAGTTCTGAGGCGCAGCACGAAGAGAATCTCCTCCGCGGGTTGGCAGCAAGCCCGGGCGTCTACGAGGGGCCGGCACGCCGTGTCTCCGGTCCCTCGGAGTTCGGCCGGATCGTCCAGGGAGACGTCCTTGTGACGGGGGCGACGACTGAGGCGTTCAACATCTTGTTGCCACTCCTCGGGGCGATTGTCACGGACAGCGGCGGCCTGCTTTCCCACTCCGCGATCGTCGCGCGTGAGTACGGCATCCCAGGTGTGGTGGGGACGCGCGAAGCAACCGAACGCATCGCAGACGGGACGCGCGTGCGGGTCGACGGGGATGCCGGCGAAGTAGCAGTGCTCGCGTGAAAGAGGTCATCCCTCTCGCAAAGGCGCACGAAACGGCGATCTTTGGGTCGAAAGCGGTTGGGTTGGGCGACGCCATCCGGGAGGGTCTCCCCGTCCCACCTGGCGTTGCACTCTCCGGCTCGATCGTCGAGGCCGTTGCCTCGGGGGACGAGCGGGCGATCGGGAGGGTGGCGAAGTCCGTCCGACCCCTGCAGGGGCCGCTCGCCGTCCGCTCCTCGGCCGTGGACGAGGATGGTGCCGAGGCCAGCTTCGCTGGACAACACCTCACGCTGCTCAACGTCCCGTCGGCAGACGAGATGACCTCGGCGGTGAGGGAGGTCTGGTGGTCGGCGAACTCGGACTCGGCCATCACGTACCGACAGCGCGTGGGGCTGTTCACTCGCCCGAGTGTCGCCGTCGTCGTCCAGACGCTTCTCGATCCGGATGTCGCCGGGGTGATGTTCACCGAGAATCCGGTGACCGGGGCAGATGAACGCGTGATCGAAGCCAGCTGGGGGCTGGGCGAGGCGGTAGTCGCGGGCCTCGTAATTCCGGACCATTACCGGCTCGACCGCTCAGGTCAGGTGCTCGAGCGCAAGCCGGGACGTAAGAGCATCGCGATTCGCTCCGTCGCGGGTGGCGGCACGGTCGAGGAGGAGGTTCCGGCCGACCGCGCCGAGCGACTCTGTCTCGACGACGAGCAGCTCGAGGAGCTGAGCCGGCTCGCGCTCCGCTGCGAGCAGGTTTACGGCCCCGGACGCGACATCGAATGGGCGTTCGCTGACGGGACGCTCTACCTGCTGCAGTGCAGAGCGGTCACGGCTGGGCACTCACCCGAGCCTGGCCCAGGGACCGGCCCAATGGCTGGCGATCCTGTCGAAGCTCTCCAGCGGGTGCCTCTCTTCGCCGATCTCGACCCGCGCGAAGTTGAGCAAATCGCGCGCCTGTTCAAGGAGCGCCGCTTCTCCGAAGGAGAAACGGTCGTCATGGAAGGCTCGGGCGGCGCTGCATTCTTCCTGATCGACTCCGGAGAGGCCACGGTCTCCATCCACGGTGCAGAGCGCTCAACGCTCCAGCCGGGCGATTACTTCGGGGAGATCGCGCTGATCGACGAAGGTCCGCGCCTGGCGACGATCACAGCCACAAGCGAACTCGTCTGCTTCGGACTCACCTTCTGGGAGTTCCGTCCGCTCGTGCAGGAAAACGGCGCGATTGGCTGGAAGCTATTGCAGTCGATGGCCAAGAAGCTCCGTGACGCCCAGCAGGACCAGACCCCACTGCTAGCGCCGGACGCAGGCCAGGCGCGAGCGGAGCCAACCTAGAGCGGGCCGAGCGAAGACCGCACTCGCAACGCCATAAGACCGGGCGGACGACTCGCGGTTCCGACGATCGCGAGTCGGCGTGCAGAACTGGGCGACACTGCAAGTCGTCTCGGTGGTCGCTCGCTGCTCGCGCTTCGCGAAGCTGATGATCGGCCCGGGCCGGTGCCGCGACCCCTACTCGATGCGGACAGAAATCCTTGGCCCCGGTGCTCCCGGCGTCGTTCGACCGTTCGCAGCAGCGCGAAGAGTAGGGGACCATTGGCCCTATCCGCGGAGCAACCCTATGCCAGACTGCGACCGATGGAATCGCCCCGTACGGCATTCAAGGATCTCGCCGGCACGCTGACCCTCGTTGGTGTCGTGCTGCTGGCGAGCGTCGTCCTGGTCGTGGTCGAGCTCGCAATTCGGTCGACTGGCCCTGCAGGTGACGTGACGGTCAACGAGACGAACTTCAAGATCGCGATGCCCACGACCTTGCGGGCGGGACGCCATACCTTCGCGTTGACGAACGACGGAACGGTGCCCCACGAGCTCCTCCTGTTTCGAACCAACCTGCCCGATAACGCGCTACCGATCGGCGCAGATGGCAACGTCATCGAAGATTCGCCGCTTCTCCACAAGGTGGCCGACAGCGGCAACGCCACCAATCCTGGTGGCAGTGAATCAGTCCCGAGCTCCGAAGCGCTTGCCCCCGGCCACTACGTCGCCGCCTGCAACCTTCCCGGCCATTATCGGCTCGGCATGCGACTCAATGTCACGGTCATCCCATAGCTGCTACCCGCGATCAAAGAGCTCGCGAACGAATTCGGGGCACGAGTTTCAAAACGGCTGCGTACGCCGAACTCCCGGCACTGGCACCACGAGCTGATCATTGCTTGTCCGATGGCTCGGCACCCGTAGTTCGTTCCGGGGGAGTGGCGGAGGCGCCATAACAGCCTCGAATGGCGTTGGGCGGTGCGGTGGCGGCGGGGCGGATCGGTCAACAGCCTCTTTCCCCCGCCCGGGACGGGTGTAGGCAGTGGTACGAGCGTCGGCGGCACCGTGACGACCGGGGCAACGCCGGTGACAGAAGCGTCACGATCATCCCGTCGGATGCCCACCGCCCGCGGACCGAGCTGCGGAGACGAGCGCCACGCCTCGGTTCACCGGTTGACCGCGCCATGCTCAACCGGTCGAGAGGCGCTACTGACCTCCGGACGGGTCGCCATTTCCCTTATCAAGCTCCGCGTCGAACACCTTCTTGTCTGCCTCCCGTTGTACCTTCCAGCTGAGCCGCGGGTCAGAGGTATCGAAGCGGGCCTTCGCGTGGTCAGGGCTACAGAGCACCTTGACCACATCGCCGACCATGGGTGCCCTGAAGTCTCCGCCAAAACCGGGGATGCCGAGCTCCAGCCGGAACGGCTGTCCGCTCGGTGGGCGAACTTCGACGAGAAACCGCATCAGGCTGGCATCGCCGCCAACCGCGCCGCCACGCTTCTCGCGGCGATCGATGACCGTTCCCTCCCCTTGCTCCCAGTTACGCCTGAACATGCTGGCCTCCTCATCGCCTCAGTCGTTTGCTGCTCGCAGAGTCGCGATCCCGCCCGGAGACGCCGATTAGATGGTAATGGGCGCGTGCTGTCGTCATTCTTGCCCTCGGTGACGGGGTCGGCGATGAGCTCGCGCAGCCGGACGCGCCGGCACGCGGCGTTGACTCGCGGTTCCCTAGATCGCGAGTCAGTCGCGATGGTCCGCTGCTGGCCCTTCGAGGGCTCGGCTCGCAGTCCACCGAACCGCGAGCCGCCCGACTCGTCACCTGGCTCTAGCGTCGGTGTGTCTGGCCCACCCGAGAATGGGTTGGGCTGCCTCGGATGATCGGCTCGAGATGGCGCGGACCTGCTCGTCGCCTTCCCGGCTCAACAATCCCGTGTTTTCGGCACCCAAGTATCTGGGCTGGGTGTGATAGACGAGATGGCGATGTCGCGCCTTACAACCGTCGGAACGACGCGTGCCGCTAGGCGCCTGGCGGTCGATAGTCGACGCTCATCTTCGCCGCCTGGTCGATCTCCTCCGGGGTCAAGAGCACGACTGTCTTGAGCCGGGTGCGTCCATCTGCGTTAACGGCCAGGCCCAGGGCGGCAGCCGACTTCTGGTCGGGGAGATCCGCGATGACGATGACGTCATCCGACCCGAACGCAAAGTAGAAAGCCTCGAGGCGACCCCCAAGACCCTCCGCCAGCTTCTGTATGGCGGCGCGACGACCCGTCCCACCATCCTGCAGTACGCCTTTGACCCCATCCGACGTATATGACGCCTGCCACAGGTACTTCGGCATAACGGCCTCCTCAACTCTTGAGTCGTTCCAGAGAGCGTATGCCTCGGTTTGGGTGCTGAAAAGAGCCGCGAAGTAAACGCTCGATCACGGACTCGCTGTCGGTGACGCCGTGGTCTTATCGCTCGGCTCGGCGAGGGCGGGCTCGCGACTCGCGGTCCGTTGAACACGCGAGTCGATCCGACCACTGCGGAGCTCCCGCATCGCGCCCACCGAGCTCTCGGGGGATGGGTTCATAGCCTCGAGCCGCCTGGAAGGCCCGCGCCGCTCGGGGTCGGCAGCCCGCAGGTCGTCGGTCAGTTCAAGCTCGGCGTGGGTCGCCCGCCGATCTGGATACTCCGCCGTCTCTGAGAGCGGCGGTAACGTGCGATCGCGAAAAAGCGCGGACGTCTGATCGGAATTGCATGATGACCGACAGGGGCGGGGAAGCCGACCCAGCGGAGCCCGAGACCAGTCGGACGTCGAAGCGTGATCTGACGCGTCGCGAGGCGCTCGGGGCAGGTCTCGCGTTCTCGGGCGCGGTCGCATTCCGTCGCCCCCTGAGCCGACTCGGCTCGGTCGTCGAGCGTGCCGCGTCCATCGCGCCGCGGGGTGCAGACCTGGAGGCGATTGAGCACGTCGTGTTCGTCATGCAAGAGAACCGGTCTTTTGACCACTATTTCGGCACCTACCGAGGGGTGCGTGGTTTCGACGATCACCGCGCCGGCCTTTCACCGTTCGCGCAGCCGGTCCCCGGGTCGAGCCGCCAGGTCCTCCCGTATCACCTCGACCGAGCGACACTTCAAGCGCAATGTGCTGGCTCTGCCGACATCCCGATCCACGACTGGCGACCCCAGCACGAGTCATGGGCGCATGGACGCATGGATCAGTTCGTCGCGACCCACGCTCGCTTCGATGGCGAGGCGCAGGCCCCGCTCGTGATGGGCTACTTCGAGCGCAGCGACCTCAGCTTCTACTACGCGCTTGCCGACGCCTTCACGATTTGTGACGCCTATCACTGTTCTGTGATCGGCCCGACGATGCCGAACCGGCTCTATTCGCTGTCGGCGACGATCGACCCCACCGGCGCCAACGGCGGCCCGGTGCTCTCCACACCGAGTATCAGTGGCCTCGAGTCCGCCCAAGCGGTGGGCAGCGTCCGATGGCCGACCATGCCCGAGGCCCTCTCGGACCACGGTGTCTCGTGGAAGGTGTACCAGCAACCCGGGACGTCGGTCGGGCCGGACCAGCGCCACAACCTGTCACTCGCGTTCAATGCGCTCCTCTACTTTGAGCAGTACCTCGCGGACCCGAACTCGACGCTTTACCAGCAGGCGTTCCTCCCCGTGTGGCCAACCGAGTTCATGGCGGATGTCAGCGGGGACACGTTGCCGCAGGTGTCGTGGATCCTGCCTCCTCTGGTGGATTCGGAGCATCCGTCGGCAGCGCCGGCGAACGGGGAGGGTCACGTCAGCAAGATCATCCAGGCGCTCGTCGCCCAGCCAGACCTGTGGGCCAAGACGGTCGTCGTGGTCACCTTCGACGAGAACGGCGGCTTTTTCGATCATGTAGCGCCGCCGACTCCACCTCCCGGAACGACCGGCGAGTACGTCAGTGACATCGACCTTGTGTCTGCCGCGCATGGCATCGCAGGACCGATTGGCCTCGGGTTTCGCGTCCCGACGCTGATCGTCTCCCCGTTCAGCCGCGGGGGATACGTGAACTCCGACGTCTTCGATCACACCTCACTCCTCCGCCTGCTCGAGACGCGTTTTGGAGTACCCGTCCCGAACCTCACCCGCTGGAGACGGGCCACGGCAGGAGACCTGACCTCGACCCTGGATCTCGGCGCACCCGACGTGTCCGTCCCAGCTCTCCCCGCGGCTCCCATCGACGGCCCGACGTTGGCGCAGGCGTGTCCCGACAACGACAGCGACCTGGGCTTCCTCGATTCGGCACCGGGGCTGAGCGTCCCGCTCGAACGCCTCCTGCCCCACCAGGAGCCCGGAACTGCAAGACGACGGTGAGAGCCCGCTGATCGGCCTTGCTACCGGCGTGCCTACGGCGAGCGACAACGTGATTCACCCAGGTGAAGGCTCGCCTCCTCGGACGGCGCGACTCGCGATGGGCTGAACCGCGAGTCGCGCACGGCGCGGCTGGTGTTGACCTGCGCACGAGGCCGCCGTTCTCTCCGGGCGCTGCCGGAGCGCATCCCCGTCGATTGACGAGCCGCTGAACGTGATCCTGCGGGTCGCCGCTGTCGCTCGATCGAAGGCCCCGAAGGGTGACCATCATCTACAAGACTGCTCGATGTCACGACAGCGTCGTGGCGACCGGCAGGTTTGCAAAGCTGGGCGACTACCGTCGTCCCCGCAACAACCGCCGTTCTCGATCTACGCCTTCGAGCAGTAGAGGTCACCGAACCTTGGCTCTCCCGCTCGAGGACTCAGCAGGCCGGCATTGGCAACGAACGGGGCCCAGCGTCTGGCACTCTCGTCCACGACTCGCGGTCTCCCGAACCGCCACTCGCGGGACGCGGTGGCGCTTCCGAGGTTGGTCCGGGCACCGGCATCTGTGCTGGAGGGTGCGCCGGTCAGCTCGCGTCGGAGGTGCGAGTCAACGCGATGGTGAGCGTCCAGTCCTCGAAGACTGACCATTGCGGGTCTGCGGCTGTCCGCCGACGCAGCTCGGTGTAGAAGCGATCGGCGCTCGTATCTACGGACTGGCCGACAGCCCCGGGCTCGAGGAGGGCGCGCCGAAGGGTCGATTCGGTGAACGCCCGCACGAAGGCGACGTAGCGCTCGGCGTAGTCGTGCTCATCGCCCGCCTTGTGAAGCTCGTCGAGGTAGGGGTTCGGAACGGGCTGAACCGAGACGATGTTCGCGTGAAAACCTGCCGTGACGGGCGAACCTGGCCGTTCGAGCGGGGCGCGAGCCTCGCCCGCGGTCCGCATGTAGGTCGGGAACACGAATCCGTCGAGCACGTCGCGCCGGAGCTGGCCCTGCTCGACCATTCCCGCCGCAACCTCGTACATTGCCCGAAGCAGACGTTCCGCGGTGACATGGCGGGTCCCGTCGGCGTCGACTTGAGTGCCGATCATCTGCACGAACAGGATGCCGCCCGGCGTGAGATCGGACGCTCGCATCTCGAGGAAGCGAGTCCAGTCGTTGTCGGCCTGCTTCGCCAGCGTCACCCGCGCCGGTCCGGAGGCATCCATCGCGCAGATGCTCCCGGGAACCGAACTGCTTGGTGTCTCTCGGAACCAGTGTGCCGATGAGAACGAGAGCCCCACGTTGGCGGTGGCGCGGGGGACGACCGTCTCGTAGAACGATCTCGGTGACGCCATCGGCAGGATCGGTCCGCCATGCACGGTCAGGTAGCTGTCGGCGCGCTGAACGAGGTTGTGGAACAAGGCATTGAAGTCGTTGGTCGGCAGGTCGTTGTGAATGGCTACGACACACGAGTCCCGTCGCCGGCGCCGGATCGCGATGACCACCGCTCGTAGTGCGGCGATCGAATTGGCACCTTCGGAGCAGCCGTAGTCGACGATCGTGAGCGGATCAGCTCGAAGGCCGTCCATGCCCTGAACGAGGTCGGCGAGGGAGCTCAGGCCGCTTTGGGCAACGCGGCGCTGATACTCCGAGTGTTCGTCGTAGTAGCCGCCGCCCTTCATGCCGGCCGTTGGAGAACTCATCGACCGACTCCCTATCCGCCCGACCCGTCGGCCCGTCGGGCGACTGGGTCGGTGGCTCACCTCAAGGTGGGCCGGCACGCTAGGCGTCCGCCCCTGAGCGAGCAAACGGTCCGGGCGCGCCACCACGACGGATTGCGACTCGCGGTTTCACAGACCGCGGGTCGATCGAAGCCGAGTGCGAGAGACGTCGAGGAGCCCGCTTGAAGTCAGCCCGCGCCGCGGGTCGGGGAGGAGCGCCCCGAGCTCTCCAGCGCGGCGGCGGGCCGCGCCTGCGGGTCGTCGACGAGGGCGTGGAGCAGCCTGGCCCAGACGTCGATGTAGTCGACCGACCCGAACTGGGTCCGGACTCGCTTGCCGCCCGCGCGACCCAAGGCGGCGCGCTGTCCAGGTTCGAGTTCTAAGACGCGCCGGAGACCGGTCACGAGTCCGTCGACATCTCGGGGCTCCATCAGGAGGCCATCGGCGCCGTCGGTGATGATCTCCGGGAGTCCGAAGACCGACGCGGCGATGACGGGAACGTCGAAGGCCATCGCCTCGAGCACCGATCGAGGCAGAGATTCGATGTCCGAGGCTGAGACGAGTACGTCCGCCCGTGAGTACCACTCGTAGAGATCACCCGTGACTGGCACGAGCCGAATCCGGTCTCCGAGGTGCAGACGGCGGACGACATCGCGGACTCCTCGTGTGTAGGCGTCGTCGCCGGCACCTACCATGATCAGCTTGGTCTCGGGAAACTCGTCAGCGACGCGTGAGAATGCGAGGGCCACGCGGGCTTGGGCCTTCCGGGGTTCGAAGGTGCCGACGACGAGCAGCTCGACCGACCCATCGCCGCGCGCGGGCACGCCCCGCGCGGCGCTCGAATTTCGGAAATCATCGATCTCGGTGAGACCGATCCCGTAGGGGAGCGTTATGAGTCGTTCGGGATCGGCATAGTCCTCGAAGAGTTGCCGGGTCGCGTCTGCTTCGAAGACCATGGCGTTGGCGTTGCGGATCGCGTCGATGCCGCGGGCGCGTACGTGGTCGTAGCCTTCGGGTCCGAATGCCTCGGCCCAAAAGAGTGGTGGCCGAAAGCTTTCGTGCACCGCCCAGACGTACGGGATCGCCAGGATGCAGGCCAGGTCGGCACCGATCGAAGCGCCGAGCGTGTTGACGATCGCGACGTTGCTGCCGTGGTAGCGGGCTAGCCCGACGAGGTCCACCAGTCTCGATTCGTAGGCCGCGGGGCTGTCAACGGGATACTCGCCGACAAGATGCACGGTCGCCCCCAACGCCTCGAACTGCGTCCGGAGGGGACCATCGCACGGCGCGACGACGACGCAGGAGACGTCGGGGGCCGGGATGAGCCCGCGGAGCAGTTCGAACAGGAACAGTTGTCCACCACCGAGGGTGAGCGAGTGGGTGACCACCAGCAGGCGCAGCTTGGGTACCCGCCGGGTCGGCGCGTCCCGCGCACGTTCGACCACACGAGCTCGAAGGGTCGACGCGTCAGGCGGGGGAACCCGTCGCTCGGGAACGCGAGCCACGATCGGCCCGATCCGCCGCACGGTGCCGTCGATCATCGTCACGACGGCCTCCACCCGATTTTCGGTGCCCGGCACCGCGTTCTGTCGCTCGACGAGATGGGTGAAGCCCGCGATAGGAGCCTGGACGCAGCTGAGTGACTCGAGCTCCGGTGTAAGGCCTGCGAGGAGCCGCGCCCGGCCTGCGGGGTGTCCATCGATAATGATCTCGACGCGAGACGGGAGCAGGCGAGTCGCGGTGACCCCGCTCAGGAAGAGCACGTCGGGTGCCGCCAACGCGAGGGCTTTCACGGACAGGTGCTCCTCGGGCAGCTGCTCCTCGGGCCCGGCGTGACCGACCTGCACGAACCGAGGGGTGAGCACTTCGGCCAGCCCGCCGACGGTGGTGGCGATCGCGCCGATGACCACACGTTGGGCCGGGTACTGGCTCAGGTCGACGGCGGCGGCCCAGCCACTCCATCCGGCTTCTCTCGACCGGCGGGCTCGTCCGACGTCGGGTGCCAGGAGACCGAGGCGAGCGAGCGCGGCGGGGCGTCCGTCGATAGTCACCACGACCGACCCCACCGGGTCGTTCGGGACGTGGGCCCAGCCCAAGACGGTCACTTCGCCTGGCGCGGCTTCGTCGGGGGTCTCGACGGCGCCGATGCTGCGGCGGGGGTGGGTACGTCTGAGGGCCCGCACCGCACGGCGTAGGTCACGCCAACCTCGAATGGCGGCTGCGCGGAGCCGTGAGGACGGCATCTGCGCGTCGCTCACGACGAGGCGCTTCGGGCCGTCGCCAGCGCCTCCCAGGTGATCGTGAGACCTTCTCGCACGCTGCGGGGACGGTAGCCGGGCATCGCCGCGCGGAGCCGATCGATGCCGAGGACCACCTGTTTGATGTCGTGGTCCCGTGATGGTCGTCGGTGCTCTTGGAGATCGACGCCGGTGACCTCGTGGATGAGGGAGATGAGAGTATCGAGTCTGGTTCCTAGTCCTGTTCCGACGTTGACGACCGACGGGAACTCGGAGTTCTTGATGGTCTCAGCGACGACCGACACGACGTCGTCGACGAACACGTAGTCGCGCGTGGTCGACCCGTCGCCGTACACGGGCAGCGGGGTGCCGCGCCGCGCGCAGTCCATTGCGGTGGCAACGACGCCTTGGCTTCGACCCGGGCGCTGGCTCGGCCCGTAGACGTTGCCACATCGCAACACCACTGAGCGGACTCCTCGGACGCGAGCGCGCGCGAGTCGTTCCTCCGCCGTGACCTTCGACGCCGCATAGGCGCTCAATGGCTGGAGGGGCTGGTCTTCAGTCACGGGGTTCACAGTCGGGTCGCCGTACACCGCGCCCCCCGAAGAGAAGAAGGTGATGCAGCCTTTGCGGGCGGACAGGAGCTTCAACGCTCGGCCCAGCGGAACAAGATCCACATCTGGGTCCGTATCCTTCGGCGCCGCCGGGAGCATCGTGCCCGCGCACCAGATGACATGTGCTTCCTCGCGGATCACACGGCTAAGCGCGTCGAGGTCAACGGCGTCACCGAGAATCCACTCGGTCCCGGGTGGCGGGGGCGTTTCGGGGGGGCGACGGGCGAGCACCGTGACGTGCCGACCTAGCCCCGCGCAGGCAGCAGCTATGCGTCGACCAAGAAAGCCCGCCCCGACCACAGCGATAGTCGGCTCCCCACGAGATCCAGTTCCACGATTGGCGACCACGAGTACTCCGAGTCAACAAGACCGACGGACGGTTGCCGAGGGACGCTACGCGGACCGGCCGTGGATCAGACGCGGAGCCTAGCCGTGTGTGTTGACGGCCTCCCGACCGCGACGCAGCGCGATCGCGGCACGCCGTCCGGTTCCGGCAGGCCTCACATCATTCCGTGCAGGCGCGAACTTGAGCACCGGGCGGGCCGTCGCTCCTCTCGATCACCTTGGAGGGCCGAAGCCAGTTCGAGAGGGAGCGCGCGATGCCCTAGCCCTTGATGCACGCTGCACCGGCTACCTCCAGCTTTCGATGCCGAGTAGACAGATCTCGACGGAGTTCGACGGGTACACCCTCTCTGTTGCCATGGGCGACGAGGCCGTACCGGAATCGCGAGCCGTGACCCGTGGTCTTCGGGGGCGTTCGTTTCGGGACTCGCGGTTCGGTACACCGCGAGCCGATACGAGCGTTCTCCGGGAGGCTCGGTCCGGCTTGGCACGTACGGAACGCCTCAGCGGCGGAGACGTCATCGCGTCACGCGGTGCGCGTCTTTGGCTGCTGTCAGCAGATCCATTCCCAGTGCCAGGGCTCGGGGGCCGATCCGTTCGGCTGCGCCCACGCTGGGTGTACGAAGCAATAGGTCCGCGCATTCACGGTGAGCCATTGATATCCGACGGAGGAGAATGTGAGCTCGCCGTTCTGGTCGGCGAAGTCCACGGCCTTGCCCAACCCATGCACGCTCGTACCCGGGACGGCAGCGAACTGGCACAACCCGAGGCTGCACCAGTAGTTGCGCTCCGTCACCTGTTCGGCGTAGGTGCGGTAACAGCTTTCCGGCGTCAGGTCGACGCCCGCGTTGTGCGCAGCGCTCATCATGTTGAGCAGGCTCGGGGCGGCGGGTTTCCAGATCTGGCAGTTCGGGTTGATGGTCTGGAGCACGCTGGCTGGCAGGAAGCCGTTCTGGAGCGCCGGCGGCGCGGGCGCAACGCACGCCGTCGCGACGAGCGCGGAGCCGGCGACCAGTACCGCCAACCGGCCGAAGACGGACGGCCGGCGCGCCGTGAGCCGCGGACGATGATCGAGGTGGCCCACGCCGCATGCTTCGGCCGTTCGCCGTGGCTCCTTGAGCGATCGGGACGGAAAGCCACGTCCTGCCCGCTTCACGAGCCCGTCGGCCGGGTTTCCACCCCGAGTCCACTCCTCGAACGGCGCGGCAGCGGGGCGGCCGGACGAGGACGAGCTAGGTGGTTCTCCTCGCCTGCAGAGCTTGCACGACCTCGTCGCTGAGCCCCAGGACCCGCGCGGTGACGAGGGGATTGCCGACCGCTGCCAGAGCTTGCGCCTTGTTCGCTTCGTCATCCTTCTTGGCTTCGGCGGTTGCTCTCCCTCCGCTTCCCAGCTGAATGCCGAAGAATGCGCCGACCAATGCACCGACGGTCCCCGTGATTGCGCCCATCGCAGTTCCAACGTCGGCAGCAGTGTTGAATGCGATCAACGATGCGATGAAGCAGACGACGAGCACGACCAAACCGACAAGTACGAGGAAGAATCCGTACGTCACCGTCTCCGTGCCGTCGGCACCGGTGCCGAAGATCCCCCCGGCGGGAGGTTTCGGCGGAGGTGTCGGTGTTATCGCCGCCGCTGACGGCACCGTGGGATCCGTTGGGTTCTCAGACACGGTCTTCCTCCGTTCCGAACGTCGCCGACTGTTCCCTGCCGACGCTGCTCCCAGACAGTAGGGCAACTTTGGCCATCACCTTGGATACTCGCTGGCAGCGGGTCACGAACGCGGGGCGTGACGGCGACGGCTGCCGGTCGTGTCGGCGCGGACCGCTCGAGTTGCACATGACTCGCGGTGTGCTAGATCGCGAGTCAACCGACGTGTGTTCCAAACCCGCGATGGGCTGAACGCCAAACCCAGACCAACGAGCTCTTGACTGGCGGTTCCGCATCAACCCGTGAAGGAGGGAGTGGGGGTCACAGCCAGCGGAGTTACCGGGCATCGCCCGGCGGCGGGATCGTCCGTGATGGTCACCTGGCCGTCGCCGGCCTGGACGCTTTGGGTGAGCCTGGTCCGGTCGGGCGTGAACCCGGAGCCGCCGCCCCCGGCGCCGGCACCGAAGTTTGGGGCACCCGTTGCGGCCGATCCGCCGCCACCACCGAAGAAGCCGCCGCCGCCGCCACCACCGCCGCCGGTCAGCTAGGCGTCGAAGGGTGCTACCACTCGACGGAGGAGCCCGGCGAGTGTGGCGCGCTCGGTTGTGTCGAGGGCGCCGAGGATCGCGTCCTCGCGTTGGACGAGGTCTTGGAGCGCGCCGTCGACACGCCGACGTCCCGCCGCAGTGAGTTCCACGCGCACGGACCGGGCGTCGGCTGGGTCGGGACGGCGACGCACGAGGCCGCGCTGCTCGAGGTGGTCGATCCGGTTCGTCATCGTGCCCGAGGTGACCAGCGTCTGTGCGACCAGCTGACCGGGTGAGAGTTGGTGCGGTGCGTGGGCCCGGCGCAGGGCCGAGAGCACGTCGAACGTCCAGGTTTCGAGGTCGTGGCGGGCGAAGACGATGCTGCGCTGACGGTCGAGGTGCCGGGCGAGCCGGGTGACACGGGAGAGCACCTCTAGGGGGGACGTGTCCACACCGGGCATCGCTTGGCGCCAACCTTCGACGAGGCCGTCGACTTCGTCTTCCATCCGCATCCTCCGGAATTGCGCGGCGCTGCAGCCGGGCCTGGACAACATCTTGACATCAAGAGACTATCGGTGCCAGTATCTTGATATCAAGAGATCGGAGGACTCCATGACGGCTCCCATCTATTCCCGGTACCCGGACCGGGTGATCACGGCCCGTCGTCGTCTCGGTCGGCCGTTGACCTTCGCCGAGAAGGTCCTGTTCGCCCACGCGGACGACGTCGAGACGATCGGTCTCGAGCGGGGGGTCGACTACGCCGACTACCGACCCGACCGGGTCGCGATGCAAGACGCGATGGCTCAGATGGCGTTGTTGCAGTTCATGACCGTCGGGCTTCCTCGGGTGGCCGTGCCCTCGACCGTGCACTGCGACCATCTCATCCAGGCGTCGGTCGGCGCTGCTGCGGACATGGCCGAAGCGCTCGATGTGAACTCGGAGGTCTACGCGTTCCTGCGCACCGCGTGCGAGAAGTACGGCATCGGCTTCTGGAAGCCGGGTTCGGGCATCATCCACCAGGTCGTGCTCGAGCAGTACGCCTTCCCCGGCGGGATGATCATCGGCACCGATAGTCACACGCCGAACGCGGGTGGACTCGGGACCGTCGCGATCGGCGTCGGCGGGGCCGACGCCGTTGAGGTGATGGCCGGATCGCCGTTTAACACGCGAGCCCCGAAGGTGATCGGTGTCCATTTGACCGGGCAGCTCTCGGGGTGGGCTGCTGCGAAAGATGTGATCCTCAAGGTCGCGGGCATCCTCACCGTCCGCGGTGGAACCGGCGCGATTGTCGAGTACTTCGGGCCAGGCGTCTCATCGATCTCGGCGACCGGTCGGGCAACGATCTGCAACATGGGCGCAGAGGTCGGAGCGACCAGTTCGGTGTTCCCCTACGACGGCCGCACCACGGCATATCTCACGGCGACCCACCGCCAGCAGCTCGCCGACCTCGCCGACCGCTACGCCGAGCACCTCCAGGCCGATCCCGAGGTAGAGGCCGATCCGGAGCGTTTCTTCGACCGAGTAATCGACATCGACCTCGACGAGCTCGAACCGCACCTCGTTGGACCGCACAGCCCCGATCTGGACCGTCCGATCTCGGACGTCAAGGCAGCCGCCATCGAGGGCGGCTATCCCCTCGACATCTCCTACGCCCTGGTCGGTTCATGCACCAACTCGTCCTACGAGGATATCGGCCGCGCCGCCCACGTCGCCCGTCAAGCGAAGGCTGCGGGACTGCGCGTGCAGGCTCCGTTGCTCATCACACCGGGGTCGGAACAGATCCGGGCAACGATCGAGCGAGATGGGCTGCTCGAAGACCTCGAAGCCATCGGAGCCACCGTGCTCGCCAACGCCTGCGGACCGTGTATCGGTCAGTGGAAGCGCGACGACATCCAGATGGGTGAGCGCAACACCATCGTCTCTTCGTTCAACCGCAACTTCCCGCGTCGCAACGACGGCAACGCGGAGACGCTCTCGTTCATCGGATCGCCCGAGACCGTCGTCGCAATGGCCTTGACCGGACGACTCGATGTCGACTTCGTCCGCGAGACGCTCACTGGGTCTGAGGGTGCGTCGGTGCTGCTCGAACCGCCAGTCGCGGACGAGCTTCCGAGTGAGGGCTTCGACCCGGGCGAGTGGGGATACATTCCACCCGCGGCAGACGGATCGGCCGTCGCGGTCATCGTGAGGCCCGACTCGGAGCGTCTGGAGCTCCTCAGGCCCTTTCGTGCGTGGGATGGAAACGACCTCACGGGACTGCGCGTGCTGATGAAGGCAGTCGGCAAGTGCACGACGGACGACATCTCGCCTGCTGGAGCGTGGTTGCGATACCGCGGCCATCTCACGAACATCTCCCAAAACCTTTTCATCGGAGCCAACAACGCCTTCGCGCGCGGGGAGTCCGGCCAAGGAATCGACACGCGCGACCAGTCGGTGAGGTCATTGCCCGACCTCGCGGCGGAGTACAAGCGGGCCGGCATCGAGTGGGTCGCCATAGGCGACGAGAACTACGGCGAAGGCTCGTCACGCGAGCACGCCGCTATGGAGCCGCGTCACATGGGCGGTCGGGCAGTCATCGCCAGGTCCTTCGCCCGAATCCACGAGGCGAACCTCAAGAAGCACGGCGTGCTGGCGCTGACGTTCGAGGACCTCGACGGCTACGAGCGAGTGCTTGCCGACGACACGGTCGACATCGTCGGGCTCGCCAAGCTTGCGCCGGGAAGGCCCGTGCAGATCATTGTTCACCACGCCGACGGGCAGACTGACGGTTTCCTCACCAAGCACACCATGTCGGACCAGCACATCGCGTGGTTCAAGGCCGGGTCCGCACTCAACCTGTTGCGTGGTGGCGCCCGCCACGGACCAACCCGGTAGCCCGCAACGGCCGGTCGTCAGACTGGGTGGTGGTCCATGTGGGTAGTGGGGTCAGTACCAGGATCAGATCCTCAGCACCCGTTACGCCAAGCCCTATCGGCGTGAGGGATTGGTATGCCGAGCGGTGGTGCCGGTGACTCGCGGTCTGCCAAACCGCGAGTCGACCGGGACCACCAATCAGCCGCCGGCGTCGCGCAACCCGCGATGACCTGAGCCCACTGGGCGCAGGCTCGAGCTCGCGAGAGGCTGCCATCTCGGACACGTCCCACGACACGCCAGTTAGGATCCGTTCCCGGCTAGCGGCTTCGGGCAACGGGCGGAGCGGGTGGACGGGGATTGCGGCGCCGATCGAGTGCAGGTCGCGCGTCGTGCGGGCGGATCGAAGGGCGGAGCATGGACGGCTGGGTTCGGACAACGCGGCGAACGGGGCCCTGGCGGCATTTAGGTCTGCGTGCGGTGGTCGTTGCCGCGGCGCTTAGTTGCTCTTTACCGAGCGCCGCCGGGGCGGCGGCGAGCGCGTCGGCAGCGGACGGAGGGACCGCCGGGGTGGCAGCGGCCTACCACCTGCTCGGCTATCTCCCGCCGGCCGTTCAGAATACGTGTTCTCTTGGCTACCCGAATGTCACGCGAGCAACGGAAGCCGTTGCTCGGCAAGTCACCGCCGAGGTGTTCTGCTATCCCCAAGACGGTTTGAACGTCACGTTCGTGCAGCTCTCGTCGGCGGCCGCACTCAATCAGCTGTACACCAGCTACGCACGAACCGACTTTCGCCCTCAGCTCTTTGACGCCGCCGCGAGCTGCGAGTCCCAGGGCACCTGGAGTTCGAACGGTGTCAATGCTGGCCGCGAGGTGTGCTATCGCACGAGTACCCCACCCGCCAATCCGGAAGTAACCATCGCCTGGACCTATGACAGCGCGAACATTTTCGGGATCGCATACCGTGTCGACGCCAACGCCGATTCGCTTCGATCATGGTGGGACGGCGCCGGGCCCAGGCCCTACTCGACCCCGGGGTTCGAGTTGCCAACTCCAGGTCAGGACGCCAAAGCGAACCGAGCGCTGCTGCAGCGATTTCCCTCGCAGGTGCGCGGCCACAGCCACTGCACGAGCGTGAGCTTGGCATCTGCAGGAGCCTTGGGGGACTTATACGACTGGCGATTTTGGCTCGCGGGCAGCGTGGACTGCATGGCCCACGGCCTCCCCGTCGCAGATATCACGTATAACCAGTGGACCGACAGCACTGCGCTCGCGGCGTATCTGCGAGCGGTGAGCGCGATCTACCGTCCCAACGCCCCCACACCGACCGACCAGGCCAATGGCTGCACCTCCGGCCCCTACGACCAGCAGGGACAGGTGGCCGGCCAAGTTGTCTGCGGGTCTGCTCGAGGAGATACGACCAACCACACGAAGAGCCTCATTGGGGTCGTGTTCTGGTCGAACAGCCAACTGAAGATCGGCGCATTCGCAGCGCGGAACGACAACAACACCGCCGCGCTCATGCAATGGTGGCGCTCCGCCGGGAGCGGCCCCTTCCTGTCGGGAACGGCACCGCCGACGTCGACGGCTACCTCGACGGCGTCGCCTACGCTCACCACCCCAGGGACTGCGGCTGATTCGCCGAAAGGGTCCACATGCCCACCGATTTGCTTTTGACGCACCGCGACGTTTAACCCGCTACCAGTGGGTGTGGCCGCCAGCCCGACTCGCGATCAGGGCGAGCCGGCGCCTGATCGATACAAGGCTCCTCTAGGACTGCGGCCCGGGCCAAAACTCATCGGTCAGCAGCCGCCTCATCTTGGCGTTCTCGACCGATGGTGCACAACACCGCCGAAGGGCGGACGCCGCGGCCAGCCTCGTGTTACACCGTCGGGCCCCGTGGGCTGGACAGGAGCGGACGGGGGCGAGCAAGGTGGCGGGGCAATTGCTGACGACTCTGGCTCGACCTCCGCGCTTCGCTCACGGCTTCCGATCGGCTCAGCCGAGAAGACGCGCCACACGAGGCGAACGAGCCTGGAGCGGGGGACGAAGGGCCAGATGATCACGCCGGAGAAGGACCATGCGCTGCGGTTCGCGATCATTGGCGCGGGGATGGCTGGGATCCTCGCCGCGATCAAGCTGACCGCTGCGGGTTTCACCGACTTCGCCGTCTATGAGAAGGCAGATCGCCTCGGCGGCACGTGGCGAGAGAACACGTACCCGGGAATTTCCTGTGACGTCCCGTCTCATCTCTATTCCTACTCCTTCGCGCTCACCCCCGAGTGGAGTCGCCGGTACTCCCCGGGTGCGGAGATCCAAGCGTATTTCGAACGTGTAGCCCGCGATCACGACCTTGCGCCGCATCTTCGATTCGGTGAAGAGGTCATCCGCTGCGATTTTGTGGACGGACGGTGGCATCTCGAGACGGCGAGCGGTCACCGTGATGAGGTCGATGTCGTCATCGCCGCCACCGGGGTGCTCCATCACCCCAACATTCCGGACATCGAAGGGCTCGACGGGTTCGAGGGAGCGGCGTTCCACAGCTCACGTTGGGACCACGAGGTGGCCCTGGATGGTGCGCGGGTCGGTGTGATCGGCACTGGGTCGACGGCGGTCCAGATTGTGGGGGCCATCGTTGAGCGGGTCGGGAAGCTGTCGCTCTTCCAGCGAACCGCGCAATGGGTGGTCCAGCAGGAGAACCCGGCGTATGCGGACGACGAGAGAGCCGAGTTCCGGCGCACGCCAGCCCTGCTGACCGACCTGCACTCGGACCTCTCGCGGCAATTCAGCGTCTTCGCCCGAGCGGTCGTCGACGCCGATTCGCCCGAGATGAAGATGCTCGAGGAAGTCTGTCGAGCCAATCTGGAGGACACCGTCCGCGACCCCGAGCTGCGGGAGCGGCTCCGTCCGAACTATCGGGCCGCGTGCAAGCGCCTCGTGGTATCGCCAAACTTCTACGAGGCAATCCAACATCCCAATGCGGAGTTGATCACCGAAGGAATCGAGCGCGTCGAACCCTCTGGCATTCGAACTCGAGACGGCCGATTGCATGAGCTCGACGTGCTCGTTCTGGCCACCGGGTTCAAGGCGGCTGCGTTCATGCGCCCGATGGGCGTCACCGGGCGCGACGGCCTGACACTCGAGAAGGCGTGGGCAGATCGACCGAGCGCCTACCTGTCGGTCACCATTCCCGGCTTTCCCAACTTCTTCATGCTCAACGGGCCGAACGGCCCGGTTGGCAATTTCTCGCTGATTGAAGTCGCGGAGCTGCAGTTCGCGTACATCATGCAGCTCGTGGAAGGCCTCCGAATAGGCGAATTCGACGAGATCAGCGCAAGCACCCGAGCCCTGGAGAGCTTCGAAGCGGCGCGGCTCGAGGCGGCCAAGAAGACAATCTGGATGACCGGCTGCCGCAGTTGGTACCTCGATGATCGTGGGGTCCCAGCGGTTTGGCCGTGGCCGTTCGAGCGCTTCCGAGCTGAGATGCGGGAGCCGAAGTTGGAGGATTTCGAGGCTCGGTAGCGACCGGACGCCCCGTCGAGGTCTCGGGGGTCAGTCCCGATCTATGGCTCGCTGTCCTGGTGATCGCGAGTCGGGCCCGAGTGTTGATCAGCACCCCGTGTTGTGTCGTCTCGTTTTGGGGCAGGTTCCGGCAGGTGACCGACAACACGTGGGTCGTGGCGGGCCTGCCCGACTCGCGGTTTAGAAGACCGCGAGTCGCGGTCATCCCGGCTCGAAGTCCGATCGCTCGCCACCGAGAGGCGTGGTCAATCATTCCGCCCGGGGGACGGTGCCCGTCGTTGGTTTAGGCGAGGCTGAGCCCGGCGGCGATGACGGCGCCGAGCTCCCGGCAGTCGTCGAGGTCGTGCGCAGTTGGCGCGCCAATCACGCTCAGCGGCGGGTTCGCGAGGCGCCATCGGAGCCCGGTCGTGATGGTCTCGATCGCGCGGGCCGCGCCAGTCGTGTCGCTGTTGCCATGGAGGTAGCACCCGTAGGGACGCCCGACCGTCGAGTCGATACATGGGTAATACACCTGATCGAAGAAGTGCTTGAGGGCACCCGACATGTACCCGAGGTTCGCTGGCGTGCCGAGGAGATAGCCGTCCGCGCCGAGAACGTCAACCGCGGTTGCCTCCAGTGCCGCACGCGTGAGCACCTCGACCCCTTCGATCCGGCGATCGGTTGCCCCCGAGTGCACCGCATCGAACATGGAGTGCATCGCCGGAGATGGTGTGTGATGGACGATCAGCAGCCTGGGCATCGGGTACCGAGCGTGGATGACGTGCGGGTCACCCCGCAAGTCCGAGCGTCATCGCTCGGTCACTCGACTCGTGGCGAAGAAGCCGACGAGCACGCTCGCTACAGCCGCGGCGTGAGTGAATGGCGCGAGGTGACTCATCTCCGGAAGTACCTCGAACCGGGCACCAGGGATGACAGCGGCAGCCTCACGCGCCCGCGCCGGCGGCGAGTCGACGTCGTGCTCGAAGGCCAGCACCAGGCACGGCACGCGGATCGACGACCAGGCCTGCGTTCGGACGAGGTCCTCGGACCATCGCAGGCACGCCTCGTACTGTCCGAGCCGACCAGGATTCGGCCACGGGGGCTGCTCGCCGATCATGGCCAGCCAACTGTCGACGATCGCGTCGTCTTGGAGCTCGCGGTTTGGCAGGTATCGCAGCGTCTCGGTTGCGTAGAACAGCGGCGGGAGGTCGTAGTCCAGACGGGCGAGGTCGCGTTCGACGGTCGTGATGGCCTTTTCCCACGCGGTGGCGACATTGCAACTCCCCAGGAACGCGGCGGCACGCACCCGTGTCGGATGGCGGATGGCCAGGGCTTCAGCCACCCAGCCGCCCATCGAATGGCCGACGAACCGTGCCGCGCCGATTCCGAGATGATCCAGAAGACTCAGGGTGTCGCCCACGAGGTCGTCCACCGTATAGGGCGCGGGCGGCGAGGACGAGGGGGCCACCCCTCGGTTGTCGAACGTCACGACCTGGTAGCCGGCTGCGACCAAGTCCGACACGATGCCGACGTGCCAGGCAACGGCGGGTTGCCCGCATCCACAGATCAGGACGATCGGCTCAGCGTCTGGATCGCCGACGACGTCGTAGGCGATCGTGACCTCGCCGAGCTTTACGGTCGGCATGTCTGGTTCACCGTCGGAGTTAGTTCAGCGCCACCAGCGCGATGACGGCGCCGATCACGACGAGGACTGCGACGACACCGATCGTGAGCTTGAGCCACGATGGGGTCCCCGCCAGTCCGATGTTGTCGAGGACCGCTTCGCGTTCCTCGTGCAGCGCCCGCTCGTTCTCGGTCGCGGTTCCGACCTTCGGAAGGTGCTCCGAATGCTCCGGCTTGCGCGGTTTCTGGCCCCGGCTACCCATCCCGACGAGGGTAGCCGTGGCGATTGGCTCGCATCTCACGGTGGGAAGTGATGGGTCGCGATCAAACAGGTGTACGGTCGCGAGGACGGTCGCTGACGCTGCTGACCTAGCCAGCATGACTTCGCCGACACCGATGGCTTCCGCCCGATGGGTTTCCACCCTCGTGGTTGGCGTGATGCTTGGCTGCGTCGGAGCGGATCCCAGTCATGGGCACCGGCCCTGACGTGACGGTCAGGCGTCGCGCGACGTTCGCCTACCACGGGTACCTCACCATGGGGTGCTTCCAATCGGAGTGATGATGTGACCAGCTATACGGTGTACAGCGACGGATGGGGGCGGATGCCGAAAGCGGCCGTCGATGCCCATGAAGCAACGCTTCGCGTGCTCAAGAACGGTCTCCCCTTCGATGGCGTCCGGGCCCGGATCTCCATCGCGGACGCGACGAAGTGCGACAAGAACACAACCGAGTACGCCGACCCGTTCTGGGACGCGCTGCTCCTGGTCGCGGCGCGCGAAGCCGAGGTCCGAATCCGTCACGGCGAGCAGCCCAGCCGCAGCCCTGACGGTCCGGTGATCCTGCCGTCCTACCAACTGGCCACCGCGGCGGTCGAGCAGGTCGATGAGCCGGGGTCGGCGACGACGGAACTGCTCAGCTTCGGGGTCGAGTAATCCAGAGCCCGGCGTGAGGTGTCGGTGGCAACGACACCACGGTCCGGACGGGGGAGCGCGACTGGTCGCCGCGAGCCACCCGCGGGGGCCGGTATTGCTACACGGTGGTCCAGGTATGGCCGTCCGGCGCGACGGCGACGTCAAATTGCTCGGTCATCCCGTTGGAGTACGTCCCGAGGCATCGGAAGGCTTGGCCTCCGGCGGTGGTGCAGGTCACGTCGTCCAGCGTCAGACCGGGCGAGGAATCGGCGCCCGTCGGGTCGTCGATCCGGTGCTGGGCCCACGTCTTGAGGGCACCCGCGAGCTCCTCTGAGACCGAGACGGCCCCGGCCGGCCGCGGCGTCGGCAAGGCCGTGCGGTCAGTGCGCAACGGTCGCCACGATCATGATCGCCCCCATCAAGAGGAAGCCGATCACCACCGTGACCAGTGGGTGGGCTTTGCCCTGACTCGGGTCGCGTAGATCCAGGTCGGCTTGTTCTGTCACCATGATGTCGGCCTCCTCAGTGCGTCTCCACCGGGCAGGTGCCGGGTGGGCCGCGAAGCTCCCGAAACGGGAGGTCCACTTGGCGGAGGCCAATCGGTCGGCTCAGTGCCATCCAGGTCGGCTGGTTCAGCGACCGTCCGCCCGCCACCGTACACCTGTTCGACGCCGCGCGATGCGGCTGACCAGCGGCGCAGCGCGACGATGGCCGACACGGCGCCGACCACGCCGGCGAGAACCGGCTTCTACGCTGCCGAGCGGCGGGCGCGGAGCAACGCGACGCCGGTCGCCGGTCCACTGATCGGCGCGAACTGGTCGCTCTCGCTGGTCAACTCGTCGGCTTCGGCGTCGGTGAGCTCGAGGTCCGCCGCGGCCACGTTGTGTTCGAGCTGCTCGACGGAACTCGCACCGGGAATCGCGACGACATTTGGCTTGCGGATCAACCAGGCCAGCGCCACCTGGGCCGCTGTCGCCTCGTGAGCGTTCGCGACCCGCCGCAACGTCTCGATGACTGGCGTTGCCCGTTCGAGGTTCGCCGGCAAACACAGAGGATTGTTCCGCCGCGCCGGGCCCGGTGGGAGGTGGTGGGCGTCGTAGCGGCCCCCGAGGACACCCTGCTCCAAGGGGCTGTAGGCGATCACGACCCGGTCATTGGCCTGCGCATAGGGGACATTGGCCCGGTCGGGTTTGCGTTGCAGCAAGCTGAAATGGACCTGGTTCGAGACCACGGGATGGCCCAAGTCACGCTCCGCCGCTTCCCATCGATCGGCTGAGAAATTGCTCACTCCAACGTGGTTGACGATGCCCGCGTCCCGCAGGCGACGCATTCCCTCCATCGTCGAACGGAGCGGGACGATCGGGTTCGGCCAATGCACCTGGTAGAGATCGATGACCTGGACACCGAGTCGCAGCGCCGACAGGCGCCCGTGCTCCTCGACCTGGCTCGCCGTCGGCCAAATGGGCAGCACCTTGGTTGCCACGAACGCCTCGTCGCGACGTCCCTCCAGGGCGCGTCCCACGATGGCCTCGGACACGCCCCGGGCGTAGACCTCGGCCGTGTCGACGAGGTTGACGCCGAGGTCGAGCGCCCGGTGGACGAGCTCGACCGCGGTGGTCTCGCCGTACCCCTTGCCGTAGCCCCAGTCCCGCGACCCGAACTGCCAGCATCCAAGCCCGATCGCCGAGAGCCGCAGCCCCGCCGCCTCGACATGCTTCATCGCTTCTCCTGGGCTCGGTGGGCGACCCGATCGGCCGCTCGGAGCCATTCTGGCGAACGGGGTGCCAGACGTGCGACTCGCGGTTGGCCTGGTCCCCGTCGCGACGTCCGCCTCGACGTTCGGCGTTGCCACCACCACCGAGTCCGGGCGACGGTCGACCCGCGTAAGTCGAGCGCCGCGGGGAGAGCGGCTCGGTATCGTGCGCGACGAGACCCGACGGTCGGTCTCTGGAGAGCAGCCCCCACCCATGCCCGACGTCTACTCCCACGGTCACCACGAGTCGGTCTTGCGGAGCCATGTCTGGCGGACGGCTGAGAACTCCGCGGCGTACCTTCTGCCCACGCTCGGGCCCGGCCTCGACTTGCTCGACGTGGGCTGCGGACCCGGGACCATCACCCGGGAGCTGGCCGCACTCGTCCACCCGGGTCGCGTGGTGGGCGTCGATGCTTCCGAGGAGGCGATCCGGGAGGCCAATCGGCTGCACGCTGGTCTTGATCCGGCCGCCGACAACGTCAGCTTCGTCACCGCCGACGTCTACGACCTCGAGTTCGAGGAGGCGACCTTCGACGTCGTCCACGCTCACCAGGTCCTCCAGCATCTGTCCGAGCCGGTGCGCGGGTTGCGATCGATGCTGCGGGTCACAAAACCGGGAGGTGTGGTGGCGGTGCGCGACGGTGACTACGCCGCCTTCGCGTGGGCACCCCTCGACCCGCTGCTCGACCGATGGATGGAGCTCTATCACCGGATCTGCCGCGCCAATGGTGGCGAGGCAGATGCGGGCCGGTTCCTGCTCGGCTGGGTACAGCAGGCCGGCTTCGTGGACGCCACGGCCACCAGTTCGACCTGGACGTTCGCCGATCCGCAGCGCCGAGCCTGGTGGGGCGGCTTGTGGGCCGACCGCGTCGAGCAGTCGTCCTTTGCGGACCATGCCATCGCCTACGGACTCAGTGACCGCACCGAATTGGAACGAATCGCGGCGGCGTGGCGGCGCTGGTCAGAACAACCGGATGGTTTCTTCGCCGTCGTGCACGCCGAGGTCCTCGCCCGGCGGCCCTGAGCGGCATTGCGAACGATCCCCGGAGGTGGGAGGTGGAGACGCCGTTGCTGTCTGGCGGGTGGCTTACGTGTACCGGTCGTCGACTCGGGTGTCGACGACGTCGGCGTCACCGGCGAGGGCCCACAGGTAGTACATGGTCGAGCTCGGCGCGGCGACGACCGGATGCCAGCCGGTCGTGATGCGGACCACGCTCCCATCCCGGACGGTCACCGGTCGGTCGGAGGTGTCGTCGTAGCCGACGTGAATCCCGAACCCGAGGTCGGAGTCGAACCGGTAGAGATACATCTCTTCGTGCTCATGGTGATGGGGTGGCCAGCTCGACCAGCCGCCCGGTTCGTTGAGTGTCTCGCCGACGATCAACGGACCCGAGGGGACATAGGTGCGTACCCGTCGACTCGTCGGACCCTCGCCGCGGGTCTCCTCGACCACATCAGCCGGATCGATGACCCGCATTGCAGCGGGACGCTCGGAGGGGCGCCAAACCACCGTCGCATTCAGGTGGCCATCGAGCGCGAAGGACGTTGCCGGAGGGATCGTCGCCGACCACCCCGACCCTTCGAACACGTCGTCCCGGCCGACCACCGCGACCGTGGTGTCCCCAACCTGGAGTTGTCCCCGGCCGCCCTCGACCAGAAGCCAGGCTGCCGCGCCGTCGGTTCGACCAGACACGGGGCCGCGGGTGCGTGCCACGCCGAGCAGTTCGCCCGGTCCCGGCGTGAGCAGGATTTCGAGCTGCTCGCCCACGAGCTCCACGAGGGGCGTCACGGCCGCCAGGCTACGCGGGATCGATTTGGTCCGTGCCACCGACAACCGTCTGGTGTCGTTCTCGAGGCGGTCAGCTTGCCGCGCTGCTACGCACGCGGCGCGTCCGACGCGCCGCGACCGACGCCGCTCGTGGACCCGAACACGAGCGGCGTGCGGGTGCACCCGTGCACGCCGCGTCTGACATCGGTCCGAGAAACCGATACCCTGAGGTTCCCCACTGGAAGCACACCCCATGGTTGATACCGAGAACCTTCGTCCGGTCGAACGCCGAATCCGCCGGCTCGTCCAGCTCGAGACCCCGCGGGTGGACATCGCCCATCAGTTTCGCCGCACCCCAGAGTTCATCGACCGTGTCATCGAGCTGAGCGAGCTCTCCGGTCGCACGGCGCCGGCTCCCTCGTCCGCTCGACTTCGGCCGATCGAGCGGCGGATCCTTCGCTGGCGAGACGAAGGCGCGAGTCACGCCGAGATCGGGCCGCGGTTCCATCGCAGCCCGGGCTTCGTCGAGCAAGTCGAGACGCTCGCCCGCTACAAACTCGCTCGCTGAACCGCCCGCCGACGCACCGCTGACGGTGTCGTCGGCGCCGCGTCGGGGCCCACCCGTCTGGCCCGCGCCGAGAACCCGGTTCCCTGGTCTGGGATTGCCAGGCGCCCACGTCCGTGGGCTGGCCGCGTCGCTGACATCCGCTGAATCGTTTCCCGGCGCCGGGCCGGTCGGCGACCCTCACCCCGAGTTCGAAGACCCCAGCGCGCCTTGCGCCGCTTCGGAACCGGCTCGGGATGGTCGCCCGCGCAGGAGCCACGCACACCCCACCGCGAGCAGGCCTCCGAGCAGCGGTCCCACGACGTACGCCCAGAACGAATCCCAGTGTCCGCCGACGAGCGCGGGACCGAACGACCGAGCGGGGTTCATCGAGGCACCCGTAATGGGGGCGGCCCACAGCCCGGCCAGCGCGATGTAGGCGCCGACCGCGAGCGCCGCGTTGGCGCCGACGTTCCGGGCGCCCGACGCCGTGCCGAGGATCACGCTGACCAATCCGAGCGTCAGGATCGCCTCCAGCACCATGACTTTGAAGTCACCGATTCCATGTTGGGGAACGGTGGCGCCCAGGCTTCCGATGTTGCCGAACATCCAGCGGAGGAACCCCGCCGCGGCGACCGCGCCGACGAGTTGCGCGACGAGGTAGCCGGGAACGCGTCGCCAGGGAAAGTTGCCTCGCAACGCGAAGGACAGCGACACCGCCGGGTTGAGATGCGCCCCTCCGACGGCGCCCATGAAGTAGATGATGGCCATCACCATGAGCCCCGGCGCGACGACCTGCGCCGACAGGGACACGCGGCCGTGGCTCGACGCATCGACCACGGGCGCCCCGGCGGCGACCAGCACGAGCAGGAAGGTCCCGAGCAGCTCCGAGAAGAGTCGGCGCCATTCGTAGGCGGGATCATGAAACCGGGCCGTGGCGACCGGGTCGACCCCGAGGATGGTCTCGGCGTGCCGGAGTTCCTCGCCAGTCATCGCCACATGCTGACCCACTCCGGGCGGTTTGCCTACCCCGACCGCCCGAAATCTCGACCTGGGGGCACCGGGGCGGACGGTTCAACGTCCCGGCTGTCCCGCGAGCGCCGGTCGGGACGGGGAACGCTCACCGCCCCGGCGGCGAGTCTCGGTAGGAGGTGAGCAGCACCGGTGCGGCGGCCGTCAGGGTGGAGTTGTCCACGAAGATGTGCTGGGTGGCGGCATGGATGTCCCGGAAGCATCGTTGCAGCGCGCTCGGGCGCAGCGCATCCGTGGCGGCCCAGGTGTACGCGAACCGGACCACCTCGGCGGCCACTCTCGTGGCGTAGGTTGTCACTTGCCGGGCACGATGCGCCTGCTCCGGGGTGACCGCATCGCCACGCTCGACGGTGGCCTGGAGGTCGTTGAACACCTCGACGGCGAAGGCCCGGGCTGCCCGCAGGGCGGCTTCGTGGAAGACGAAGTCGTGCTGGAACAGCTGTTGATCGCCGATCGGTGCCGCCGCGCCCATCCGCGTCTTGGTCTGCGCCCCGCGGGCGATTTCCTCGAGGGCACGGCGGCCCACACCGAGTGCGAAGCCGCAGTGCCCGATGGAGGTCAGGGTCAAGACACCGAGTCGGTAGACGGGGCCGCCCCGTTGCGTCTGCTCCGCGGTCAGCGGGAAGGTGAACGCTTCGTCGACGAACTGCTCGGACAGCTCGTAGTCGTAGCTTCCCGTCCCGGACAGACCGAGGACATCCCAGTTGTCGCGTAGCACGACCCGGTCTCGGGGTACGAAGATGACGCGCATCTCCACCGTCCCGGTGGGGGACGCCACGAACTCGCCGTTCTGGGTGACGAGCGTCCCGGCCCCGACCCAGTTGGCGTGGCCGATCCCGCTGCCGAAACTGAAGTGTCCGCTGACCAGGTACCCGCCGTCGACCTGCTTCGCCTCGCCGCGGGGGCCGAGCATCCCGGCGTGGATCGCGGGGCCCGGGCCGCTGAACATCTCCTTGACTGCCGCGTCGCCGGTGTAGGCGGCGGCGAAGGCGGTTGTGGTCGCGTTGGCGAGAAAGGACCAGCCCGTTGACCCGTCGGCGCGTGACAGCTCCTCGAAGACGGCCAAGGTGGTACCCGGGTCGGCTTCGGTGCCGCCCAGTTCGACCGGGACCAGCAGACCGAACAGGCCCGCGTCGGCGAGCGCCTCGACGACCGGCGCGGTGAGCGTGCCCGCAACGTCGATCGCCGCGGCTTCGGCCTCGATCAGGTCGGCGAGCGACCGGGCAACCGCCACGGGATCCGCGAGTGGGCCCATGGGCTAGGCCGAGGGAGGGGCTGGCTGGACGCCCGGCCCCGATCCGGCCTGGCCGGCGACGACCGGCGTGGGTGTGAACCGGATGGGCATCGCCTCGGGTCCGACGATGAAGTTGGAGGCCCGGTAGGGGAGCGCCTCGTCGGTCGCCAGCTCGATGTCGGGGAGCCGTGCGAGGAGCTCCGAGAACATCACCTTGAGCTCCAGGCGGGCGAGCGCCGCCCCGAGGCAGAAATGCGGGCCGAACCCGAAGGCAAGATGCGGGTTCGGATCGCGGCCGACATCGAGGCGGAACGGATCGGCGAAGACATCCTCATCACGGTTGGCCGACGGGTACAGGAGGATCAGCTGGTCACCCTCGTGGAGCTGGCGGTCGCGGAGCTCGACGTCGCGGGACACCGTCCGTGACATGTTCTTGATTGGCGTCACCCATCGCAGGAGTTCCTCCACCCCGGTCTCGACGGCTTCTGGTCGGGCCCGGAGCAGGTCCCGCTGATCGGGGTGGTCGAGGAGCGCGAGCATCCCGCCGCTGATCACGTGACGGGTCGTCTCGTCGCCGCCGATGAGGATCAGCAGTGTCTCTTGGATGAGGGACTCGTCGTCGAGCCGCTCACCCTCCAGTTCGGCGTAGCAGAGCGTGCTGACCAGGTCCGGTTGCGGCGGCTTCGCCCGTCGGTCGGCGATCACGCCGAGTTGGTATTCGCGGAAGGCCAAGCCCGCCTCCATCGCCTTCACACGCGCGACCTCGTCGTTGACCGTCGTTCCTCGGATCAGGTCATCCGACCAGCGGAGCAGGTCGTCGTACGCGTCGCGCTCGAATCCCAACATGTCGGCGATGAGCAGGAGCGGCAGCGGCGCGGCGATGTCCCAGACGAAGTCGCACGATCCTCGCTCGCAGACCCGATCGATGATCTCGGTACACAGGCGTCGGATGGTCGGTTCCTTCTCCGCGACCTGTCGTGGGGTGAAGCCCCGGTTCACCAACGAGCGGCGGCGTTGATGCTGCGGGTTGTCCATCGAGATCATCATCGGGAGCGGATCACCGTGCGGCCGCGGGCTGCGCCGGCTCGAGAACGTCGCCGGGTCTTTCTCGATCTGGAGCACGTCGCGATAGCGGGTGATGGCCCACACGTCGTTCTTCTCGTCGTAGTGCACCGGGTCGTGCTGGCGCATCCAGGTCCACGCGTCATGGGGCTCGCGCGAGTACCACGTGCCGGCCAGCAGGTCGATCTCGTGCGGGACGGGATCGGCGCTCATCTGCATCTCCCTCGGCGTCACGAATCGGGCGGGCCCCGACCGATGGCGGGGTGTCGGCACTGATTGTGCTCGCTGGTCGCCGGGCCTGTCACCCGCAGGCCATGCCGACGCCGACCGGGTCCCCGCCGCGCCCACTCGTCGGTCGCCTGACTCGGCGCCCGCCGGGACCACTCGGGTCGCTCGGAAACGAAATTAGAGTCTCCGGGGAGAACGTGCGTCCCACGGGGAGCGCGTCGAACCGGGGGAACGATTGACCGCCACGCTGCTCGACCTCGGCCTCGACCCCGAGATCCCGGGCTTGTTCACGCGACCCGACTATTTCGAGGTCCTGGACCGGCTGCGGACCGAGGAGCCCGCGTTTCGCTACCAGCCGGCGTGTTGGCTCCTCAGCCGCTACGCCGACGTCCGTGACGTGAGCCGCGACCCCGACCGGTTCTGCTCGGGGCGGGGCGTTCTGATGAACGACCCGCTCCGCCGCGGGGGCCAGATCCACGGCTCGATCCTCCACATGGACCCACCTGAGCATGCCCGGTGGCGGGGGCTGGTGTCCCGGAGCTTCACCCCGCGGGCGATCGCGGTCCTCGGGGAGCGAGTCCGGAGCCTGACCCGGTCGCTGCTCGACGAGGTGCCGAGGGGCGACGAGATCGACTTCATCGAACAGGTCGCCGCGCCGCTCCCGGTCCTGGTCATCGCCGAGCTGCTCGCCATCTCCGGGCCCGACCGGCGCCAGTTCCGACGGTGGTCCGACGCCTGTATCGAATCGATGGACACCGCGGAGCCCGATCTGGCGTCGATCGCCGAGCTCCACGCGTTCCTCGAACATCACGTCGCGGCGCACCGCGACGACCCCGGCGATGACGTCGCCTCCGCGCTCGCCACCGCCGAGGTGGACGGCCGCCCCGTCACCGCGGCCGAGGCGGCCGGGTACTGCCTCGCCCTCCTCGTCGCCGGCAACGAGACCACCCGCCACCTCATCTCGGGCGCGGCGCAGGCCCTCGCCGAGCACCCTGCCCAGCGTCAGCGGCTGGCGGCCGAGCCGGAGCGAATACCGGCCGCGGTCGAGGAATCGCTTCGATGGGTGACACCGATCCAGACCTTCGGACGTACCGCGACGCGGCGCACCGAGCAGGCGGGGGTGACGATCGAAGCCGGCGATTTCGTCGTGTTGCTCTACGCGTCGGCGAACCGTGACGAGGCCGCGTTCGGCTCGACCGCCGGCCAGTTCGATGCGTGCCGTCCCGTCGACGCCGCGCACCTCGCGTTTGGGTTCGGTGAGCACCGATGCCTCGGCGCCGCGCTGGCCCGACTCGAGGCTCGCGTCCTGTTCGAGGAACTCCTGGCGTGTGCTCCCGACTACGAGATTGTCGGCGAGCCGTCCTGGGTGTCGTCCACCCTCGTGCGCGGGATGACGGCGCTCCCCGCGGTGCTGCGCTAGCCCACCGGACCGGTGGTTGACACCAGAGAGGTGCTCCGTGACTGACGCCCGCAACTCGCTCGGCCCGCTCGTCGCCGCCGACGAGACCCTCAACCATCAGATCACGGACACGTTCGCGACCGTGGCGCAGACCGACCGGTCCTGGACCGAGAAGATCTGCGCGATGGCGTGCGCCCGCGACGGGTCACTGCAGCTCACCTTCGGGCTCGGGAAGTATCCGAACCGCAACGTCCTCGACGGGTACGCGGGCATCTCACGCGGGGTCGAGCAGTGGACCGTCCGCGCCAGTCGATCCCTGGGCTCAGATCGCGGGTCGCTGCGCGCCGGGCCGCTGCAGTACGAGATCCTCGAGCCGCTGCGGTCGATCCGGTTCGCGCTCGCCGCGAACGACATCGTCCCGATCAGCTTCGAATGGATCTTTGAGCAGGCCGTCCCGCCCTGCCTCGAGCAGCGGGAGATCCACCGCAGCTCCGACGGGGGCCGGATCGACGCCGACGTCGTGCGCTACCACCAGATCGGCACGGCCCGGGGCTGGGCGGAGGTCGACGGCCAGCGAGTCGAGATCGACGACGCGACCTGGGTCTCGACCCGAGATCATTCCTGGGGCGTCCGCTACATGGTGGGGGAGCCAGCCCCCGACGTGGAGGAGCGCGCCGCCGCGCCCGGAGTGTCGACGCTGGTGATCTGGTCGCCGATGCTCTGCGAGCGACCCGACGGGTCTCGCTACGCGTTGCACACCTACTACCAGCGCCACGCCTTCGGGGACTGGCAGCGCGTCGAGATGCAGGGTGGCGTCGAGCATCCCGATGGGCGAAAGGAGCATTTCCTCGGGCTGGTCCCCGACGTGGAGGTCCGCGACGACAATCGCCGCGTCGTCGGCGGAACCCTGCGCTACCAGATGGACGACGGGGCCGAACGCGTCGTCGAGGTGCACGCCGCCTCCGACACCGGCTTTCACCTCGGCGCCGGCCTGTACTTCGGCTTCGACGGCCACTGGCACGGCCAATGGCGGGGGCCGCTCGTCGTGGAGGGCGAGCACGTCTCGGATTGCTCCGAGCCGAGCGCGGCGCATCGACTGCACCAGATGCGGGACTGCGTGGTCCGGGTGCGCGATCCAGCCGGCGGCGGCGCGGGCTGGGGGAACCTGCAGAGCCTGGTGCTCGGCGCTCACCCCGACCTGGGGTTGACCGAGGCCGCCTCGTTTCTTTGAGGTCAGCCGATTCGGTTGATCAGCTGGCGCGTGTAGGGGATCACCGGGTTGTGCTCGGGTGCGGGGACCGGATAGTGGACGCCGGCGGTTGCGGCGAGGCGGGCCTGGCGCACCGCCACCGCGATGGAGCGAACGAGCGCGAAGACCTCGTACCAGTCGAAGTCGACCAGGCGACGCCCCACGCCGGCCTCGTAGCGGGCGATGGCGTCGGCTCGGGTCGGGAAGCCGGGGACCCGTCGTCCGGCCAGGGTGGCGCCGACCTCGTCGAGTCCGAGGTACCAGCCGAGGTCGTGTTCGGCCGGGCCGAGGAAGGCCATGTCCCAGTCGAGGGCCGCGACGATCCGCTGCTCGGGGTCGAAGATGACGTTGCCGAGCCGCGGGTCGCCCCACAGCAGCGACGCGGCCGGCGCCGCGGCTGGGCTCGTCGTGCGGCACCAGGCCAGCAGCTCGACGACGGCCGCTGGTACCTCTTCTCCATCGCAGGCCCACCGCAGGTAGTCGAACCACCAGTCGACCTCGTCCTGGATCGACGCCCGGTTCCCTCGGAGCAGTTCCGGGAGCTCGCCGCTCGTCGGGTCGACACGATGCAGCGACGCGAGCAGGTCGAGGAAGCGGTCCGTGACGCCGCGCTGCTGCTCCGGTCGCAGCCCGAGCATCCAGGGGTCGAACGCCGGTGCTTGCGGGCCGACCTGGCCGGCCACGAACGGCATGGCCACAAACGGGGTGCCGAGCCATTGCTCGTCGAGTTCGAGCGTGACGGGCGCCGGGGTCGGCAGGCCGGCGCCCGCGACCGCGGTTTGCACGACGGCCTGGGCTCGGAGGTCGAAGTCGGGGAACGTCATCTGGAGTGCGGGGAGCCGCAGCGCCAGCGATTCCGTGGCCGGCTCGGATCCCGCGTCCCAGGCGGCGTGGAGCAGCACCGTCTCGTTGGACAGACCCGCCGACGCGTGACGCACGGAGTCGATACGGAGCCCCACGCGTTCGGGGTGGCGTTTGCGGAGCCACGCCAGCAGCCGATGCTCGAGGTCCGCGAGGTCTCGAACCAGTCCCGACGCCATCGCTCATCGTCCTTCGTCGATGCCGCGCGCACAACTCCAGCGCGGCGCCGACGCTCCCACGCCACCGGTTCGGGTCGGTCCCGGGGGGCGCCAGATCCAGACCGCGCCGGCACGGCTCGCCCGAGCGCGGTGATGATCAGCGGCGCGGCTCGCGCCACATCCTCGTGATCGGGGGCGCCCCCTCCGGCAGCGCCACGAGACCTTGGGTCTCGAAGCCGTGCCGCGCGTAGAACGCGACGTTGCGCGGGTTCGACGATTCCAGGTACGCCGGTACACCCTCGCGGTCGCACCGCTCCAGCATCTCGGCCATGACCGCCGAGCCGACACCCGTGCCCTGGGAGTCGCGGCGAGTGCCCAACGTGTGGAGGTAGTAGTGCGGAGCCGCGGGATGAACCCGCTCCATCGCCCCCAGGACCCGCAACGCCCGCACGGTGGTCAACTCAAACACCGTCGCGAGGACCGGCGCTTCTCGGATGATCGTGCGCGCCGGCGTCTTCCACTGGTCGATGCCCTTCCAGATCGCCCCGCCCGAGCCGTCCGCGGCGAGGTAGACGTCGTGATCGCCCGGTCGGAGCTCTTCTCGCACCAGCGCCCGAAAGTATCGGCGCAGCCGCCGCTCGATCCGGGACCGACCCGCCAGGATCCACCCGAAGACCGGATCGTCAGCGAAGGCACTCGCGAGCGCGTCCGCGAGGCGCTCCCGGTCGCTTGCCGCCGCCCTGGTCACCTCGACCATGGAACGCTCAACCCCCGTGCGATGACGCCGCACACCGTAGCCAGTCCACCGGCCAGCTCCCCGCGGCTCGTGCCCGACCGTCTCGGCGCGATCGTTGACGTCGACACGGCCCGAGAGCCATGCTGGCAGCCGGTTGGGTCCGTCTCGACGGGAGGGTGGGTCGACGCCGAGCGATGGCGGTGACCACGACGACATGCACGGCCAATGATCTCCGCTGAGTCGCTCCAGGGCTTCTATCGACCCGCGACGGCGCCGTCCGAGCAGCTAGTCACGCCGGGGGTGCGGTTCGTGATCCTGACCTGCATGGATCCGCGCCTGCACCCCGAGCAGTCGCTGGGTCTCTCCGTCGGCGACGCCTACGTCCTCCGCAACGCCGGCGGGCGGGTCTCCGACGACACCCTGCGTTCGTTGATGGTCGCGCTCAGCGAGCAGGGCGCCCGCGAAGTCGTCGTGATCCACCACTCCGACTGCGCGCTGAACCGCTACACGAACCAGCAGCTGCGGACCGCGGTGCAAGGTGACGTGGGGGTCGACGTCTCCACCGTCGACTTCCTTCCCTTCACGGATATCGCGGCCAGCGTCCGCGACGACGTCCGGCGGATCTCGACGGCCCCCCGAACCCCCGGTGACGTCGCGGTGGTCGGGTTCACGTGCGACACCGCATCGGGGACGCTGCAGCTCGTCGTCGGCAGCCCGCTGTCGCAGCTGCCCATGGCCCAGTCGGCCACCGCGGCCTCGACGCCGAAGACTGCTCTACCTCCCAGGGTCGCCCCGCCGATGCCCGGGCCGGCGTGGGCCGACACCGTGCCCGCCGCACCCGCGTCGAGCTGGGAAGTTCCACCATCCGCGGCCCCGGCGGTCGTCACGCAGCCCTGGGACTCCGAACGCCACCGCGGGCGCGGCGCGTTGGCCGCAATCGGCACCCTGGTCGTCATCGCGGCGATCCTCGCCGCGGTCGGCGCGCTCGTCGGCAATGGAACCACCACCGCCCGGCACCGAGCGACCCCCACGACGCCCACCAGCCCGTCGGCGTCGTCGACCCCGTCGGTGCCGACCACCATCGGCTCGCCGCTGAGCGTCGCGCCGGTCTACCAGCAGCCGTTGGCGACGCCGTCACCCGACTTCGCAGCGTTCCACCAAAGCGGTGCGAGCGGGACCTACGCGAACGGTGGCTATGAAGTGACCGTCGCCTCGGGCACCAGCGAGCTCGTGTATCCGGCGTCGCTGATGAAGGTGACCGGCCGACCGTCCGAGCCGACGACCGACGTCGGAGTGATCGCGACCTCGACCAGCAACCCCGACGCCTTCTACGGGGTCGACTGCCGCCTGAATTCGAGCGGCAGCCAGGGATACTTCCTGGAGGTGACGGGTGGCGGCTTGGCGTCCATCGGGGACAGCAGCAATCAGTTCGCGGCGCTCAGCGCCCCCAGCCCGGTGATCCTCCGCACCGGGCAGCCCAACGTCATCCGAGGAATCTGCTCCGGCGCCGCCGGCGAACCGGTCCGCCTGACCCTCATCGTGAACGGTGTGACCGTCCTGCAGACCACCCGCGCGCAGTCGCCCCTGCCCCCCACCGGCACCGTCGGCATCGACGTCGACAACCCGACGAGCGCCAACGGTGGCAGCTCGGGAGCCGCGACCGTGCGCTTCCTCGACTTCGCGGTGCGGGTCCCCGAGCCGCCGCCGCCGACGACGACCACGGGATGAGCGGTCGGGCGTGGTCGGGCGGACGACGCCGGACCGGGCTGCTGGTTACGGGCCGAGCCGGGCTGTCGGGATGAGGACCGCGGGCAGGAACCGCTGACCCAGGGCCCAGAAGACCGGGTTGGGGACGGGTGTGAAGCCCTCCCCGAGCTCGAAGCTGGCGACTCGATCGCAGAACGCGTCGAGCATGGCGAGCCCCTCGAGTCGAGCGAGCGCCGCGCCGGGACACACGTGCGGGCCGGTACCGAACGCCAGGTGGTCGCGGGGGCGCGGCCGGTCGATTCGAAACGCGGCCGGGTCGTTGTAGCGACATTCGTCACGGTTGGCTGACGCCACCCCGAACACCACCCGGTGACCCTCGCGCAAGGGGGAACCCTCGATCGCGGTGTCGGCCAGGACCGCGCGGGCGAGGACCTGAATCGGGGAGTCGTGTCGCAGCGATTCCTCGACGACCAGCGGAGCGAGCGCCCGGTCCTCCCGCAGCTGGGTGTACAGCCTCGGGTCCGTGGCCAGCGTATGCAGGCAGTTGCCGAGGAGGTTCCGGGTGGTCTCGTTGCCAGCGATGATGAGGTTCATGGTCTGGGTGCAGATGGCCCGGTCGGAGAGCTGGACGCCGTCGATCTCGCTGTGGAGGAAGCGGGTGATGACGTCGTCGGGATCGCTCGTCGAGGCGCGGCGGTCGTCGATCAGGCCCTGGATGTACGACCCGAATTCCGGATGGGTGTCGAAGAGGCCTCGCGGCGGGCCGCTGCCCTGCGCGTGGAGGAGCTCATCGGACCAGCGGCGGAACCGGTCGGTGTCGTCGACGGGCACGCCCAACATGTAGCCGATGACCAGGGAGGGCAGCGGATCGACGATCGTTGCCACCAAGTCGACGGCGCCGGCGTCGCGGTTCGTGGCGAGCGCCCGGTCGACGAGCCGGGTCGCCTGGTCGCGAATGAACGGCTCCGCCGCCGCGGTCCGATGACCGGCGACGACGGTGTTGATGACCCGCCGGATCGGGCCGTGGCGCGGCTCGGGGATCGCCGAGATCGGGATGTCGTCCTCGGGGAGGGCGCTGGTGTCGATGAACGACCCGACGAAGTGCTCCACCGCCCGCAGGCCGGCTTCGACGCCGGCCGCAGTCGCGATGTAGTAGCCAGCCGGGGTCTCGACGACGTCGCCGGTCGAACGGAGGCGAGCCATCGCCGCGTACCGCTCGTCGGAGCTCGGCGCGTACGGATCGAACCCATCGGTCACCCGAACCTCCGAAACCCGGACGAGGCGAAGGGATGCATTGTGCACGATTCGACGGCCGCGACGCCGCGGTTCCCGGGTCGCCCCGGGTGGGGCCCGCCCCGCGGGTGCGTCGTCCCCGACGCGGGCGCCCGTAGCCCCGATGACGCGGAACGTACACTGGCCCGCGCTCGACCCGGGGCCGAGGCTGAACGACGTGGTGTGAGGTCAACGGGCGGGGCGCGACGCAGTCGCGCCGGTTCGAGATGAGGTCAGGGGCACGCCGGATGGGGAGCAGGCGGTCGGCGGTGATCGGGGCGGGCCGGTCGTGAGCGACGCGGCGGGCGGCGACGTCCAGTGCGGACACTGTGGTCAGACGGTTCCGGCGGGCGAATTCTGTTGTCGGTGCGGGATGCCGCTGGCGCTCGGGACCGCGCACCCGCGGCTGCTGGGCCGCCGGTCGCATCACTACGCGGCGTCTCCGAACGAGCCGGCCTGGGCGCTGCGGATCACGTCGACCCTGTTCCCGCAGCTGCCGGTCCACGCCATGGGTGCGTTCCGAGTGGCGCTGGCCTCGGGGATCGGGCTGATCGTCCTGCTCGGCCTCGTCGGAGTGTTCTCCGTGGCCCTGCTCGCGGCCGCGCTGCTCGTCCCCCTCTTGATGCTCCTGTACCTCTACAACGTGAACGTCTACGAGGACGAGCCGTTCCTCGTCGTCGGGTTGACGCTGCTGTGCGGCGCGGTCGGCGGGGTCATCGTGGGCGTGGTGGCCGGCCACGTGGCGCTCCCCGTGCAGCAGCACGGCTGGAGTCAGCTGACGACCGGCTCGGTGCTGGTGCGAGTGGCGGTCCTGCCGTTGGCGTCGGTGGTGCTGGCGCTGATCGGACCGCTGGCCCTGTTGCGCCATCCGCGGTTCAACGACGTGCTCGACGGGGTGGTCTTCGGCGCCGCGTCGGCGGTGGCGTTGCAGTCCGCCATGCTCCTCGTCGTGGCGTGGCCGGTGACCGGGCTCGGACTCCGCCCGGAGCAGGACTCGACCGCCTGGACGCTGCGGCTGATCGAGCTGGGGGTCTTCGTCCCCCTCATCGTGGCCGGCGGGGTGGGATGGGCCGCCGCGGCGCTGTGGGCCCGCTGGCGGGCGCCGATCCGGGATCGCCGCGCCCTGGGTCCGCTGGGGCTCCCACTCTCGGGTGTGCTCGTGGCGGCGGTGCTGGCGGTGGCGGCCGCGGTCGTCCAGGAGGTGTTCGGACCGCTCGGGCGGCTGTTCGCGCTCGCCGTGCTCGCCGCGGCTGGCCTGCTGCTGATGCGGCGCGCGATCCACCTCGGATTGCTGGAGGAGGCCAACGACGCGGACCCGGGCGCCGAGGTGGAGTGCTCGAACTGCGGGCGGCCCACGGCGGTGCATAGCTTCTGTTCCGCCTGCGGAGTCGCGCTGCGTGCCCTGCCGAAGGGCCCAGCTCGCGGCGGGCACTCGAGCGCACCGTGACGGGTCCCATTCACTACCGACCGGGAGGGCATCACCACCCGCGCCAGGGCCGGTGGGTCGTGCTGGTCGCGTTCTGGACCGTGATGGTGCTGCTCTGTGTCACCGGCGTGGTGGTCGCGCTGGTTCGGGAGCCGAGCACCCCCGCGTCGACGTGTCCCCCACCCCAGTCGTGTCCGGGCCCCCAGCCCGTCATGCCCGCGTCCAGCACCCGCACCTGGACCAGCCCGGGCCACACCGTCTCGCTGCAATACCCGACGGCGGTCTTCGCGCTGCAGGAGCGCAGCTCGACCACGCTGCAGCTCCGGGTCCGCTCGGCCCGTCCGTCGGGTGTCGAGGCGAGCGCCTGGATCAGTGCCGACCCGCTGAGCGACGGATCACCCGCGGCGCTCCTCCGCCAACGCAAGTCGCAGCTCGCGGCGTCGATCCTCGGTCTGACCGACGATCAAGACTCCCGGACCGTCATCCCCCCACCCCACATCGGTGACATCGCCGGCGTGGGCGGGTCGTACCGGGGCACAGTCGACACCCCCCAGGGCCCGGGCGGCCCGGTGGTCGCCATCCTGGCCGCGGCCACCGACGGTCACACCACCGCGGTCGTGTCGTACGTGATCACCGGGACCAACGACCCCGCCGAGATCCAGATGCTCCGCGCGTACCTGTCGCCGATTCTCACGAGCTTCACCTGGGGTCGACCATGAACGCCCGACGCGGTGTGCCCCTCCCGCTGGTGCTCGTGGTCGCGCTGAGCCTGGCGGCGGTGTCCGCCCCGTCCGCGGGCGCCTCGGCCCGCCGAGCCGGCGGCGATGCCGCACCATTGGGCCCGGCGCGCGCCGACGCCACCGTGTCGCTGACGTTGGTGCTGCGGTTCCCGGGCAGCGACGCGCTGGCCGCGTACCTCGCGGCGCAGCGACTCCAGGCCGCGCCGGCACCGCTCACCCCCGCGCAGATCGGCGAACGGTTCGGGATACCCAGCGCCCGCCTCGACGCGGTCACGGCGCGCCTCGAGCAGGCCGGGATCCGGGTCACGCAGCGGTATGACCAGCGCACCGCGCTGCTCGCGGCCGGGTCGGTCCGCGACGTGGAACGTCTGTTCCAGGTCCGACTCGAGGACTACCGGGACCGCGACGGCATCCGCTACCGGGCGCCGTCGCGGTCGCCCCGGATCCCGTCTGATCTCACCGATGCGGTCTCCGACGTCGAGGGCCTGAACACCCGACCGGTGTTCGCCCCCGCGTCGGCGCCGGGCCAGACCGGGGGCGGCTCGAGCGCGACGTTCGTCACCCCCCAACAGCTCAATCAGATCTACGACGCGAACCCGCTGGCCCAGGCGGGCATCGACGGGAGTGGCGAGACGATCGCGGTCGCCTCGCTCGCCACCCTGCACGGCGAGGAGTTTTCCGACTGGGCGGCGCACTTCAAGACCAGCACCCAGCCCAGCCGGACGATCTCGATCGCACCGCCGGCGCTCCGCTTTGGTCAACGTGGCTGGAGTGCGAGCGACTCCGATGAAGTGGCCCTCGATCTCGAGATGACCCGGGCCTTGGCGCCCAAAGCCACGATCCTTGACTACACCACCGAGAACGACGGTGAAGGTCTCGAACGGGTCATCAATCAGGTGGTCCAGGACCGACGGGCGACGATCGTCTCGATCAGCTATGGGAACTGCGAACCCGAACGCGGCGCGGCGGCGATCAACGGCTACGAGAACGCCTTCATGGCCGCCCAAGCTGCGGGGGTCGACGTGTTCGCCGCCTCCGGCGATTCCGGGCCGTACGACTGCAACGACTCGAGCCACACCAACGACCTGCGCCAGGCCGTGAACTATCCCGCGTCGAGCGCCTACGTCACCTCGGTGGGTGGGACCACGTTGTCGAACCAGGGCGGCGACCTGCACGAGACGGCGTGGCAGGAGCCCGCCGCGCTGGCTGGGACTGGTGGTGGGCGCAGCGAGTTCGTCCCTCGACCGGCGTGGCAGTTGGCCCAGGTGGTGCGCCAGGGCGGCTCGACCCGTCTCGTCCCCGACGTGGCCGGACCAGCCAGTCCCGACTTCAACCTGCTGATCGCCGACTTTCAGTCCGGCCACGTCGTCTTGCAGACCGGTGGGGGTACCAGTGCCGCGGCTCCGTTCTGGGCTGGCCTGACCGCGTTGATCAAGCAGTACGTGCGCGGCCGAGAGCCGTCGTTTCCCGACGGCAGCGTCAGCGCCATGCTGTACCAGATCGCCAACACGCCGGCCCTGTACCCGGCCGCGTTCCATGACGTGACCACCGGTGGCAACCAGGTGTTCACGGCGTCGAGCGGCTGGGACTTCCTGACCGGCCTCGGGACCCCGAACATCAGCGGGTTGGCGAAGGCATTCGACACCCTCGTGCATGCGGCGAGGTCCTGAGCACCGACCCCGAGCAGTCGGGGGACCGCCCGGATCGTCTACGCGGGGTCGAAGCCGAGCTGGCGGCGGAAGAACTGGCGAGCGGCCGGGGCGCTCCAGTTGTCGTGGTCTTCCCCGAACGCGGTGATCCCGTCGAAGCGCCATTCGGTCAGGCAGTTGACCGTGAAGAGGTTGGGGTTGAGGAAGAGCCCGAGTCGGTTCTGGCACCGCCCGTCGGCGTGGAGCTCGCGGCCGAGCTCGTCGACGCCGTCGAGTCGTACCCGCCGCGGGAAGCCGGTGGCCGGGTCACGGTCGAGGACGTCGCGGCGCCCCTGGGTGAGGTTCGACCACTCGCCGTCGCGCAGCAGGTAGCCGTGGATGTTGAGGCACCCGTCGCCGAAGTTCATGGTGATCGAGTGGAAGCCATCCTGGGGCGACGCGGTGGCGTAGCTGTAGCCGCCGCAGGGTGCCGGTGAGCTCGTGAGGCCCGGCCCGAACTGCGGTCGGACCCCCCAGGAGCGGTCGCGGAAGCCGTAGGAGTCGACGTCGATGCGTTCCCCGTGGAGGGTGATCGTGCCCTCGTAGCGGCCCGGTTGGTCCAGGTGATGGGACTCGCCGAGGTAGTGCGGCGGCGTCACCGCGGTGAAGGTGAGCTCGACGTGGATCTCGTCGCCGCCGTCGGGATCGTCGTAGCCGAGCTGGTACTTCGTGAGTGGTTCGAGGCACCGGTAGCGGATCCCGTTGGGGAGGGACAGGTCCGAGAGGGGCTGGTCGTCGAGCGCGAGGTGCCAGAAGTTCTTGGCGTAGCGGCAGTTCCAGAGCTGGTCGCCGTGGTCGTCCCAGAAATAGGCGCCGCCCGCGGCGACCCCCTGGTTCGGCACGAAGAACGGGTACAGCTGACCCGAGAGGCGACGCTCGGGAACCGAGAACGTGAACCAGCAGGTCTCGGTCCAGGCGGGGTCGTCGGTCGTCGGCGGGTGGAACTCGTCGTCGGGGTGCGGCGGGGGCACGGGTCGGCAATCTAGTGAGCTCCCCACACCACCGGTGCGGCGATCACCGATCGTCACCCGTCGAGGAGCTGGACCAGGCAGTCGACCGCGGGGTTCTCGATCCAGGTCGTCTGATCGGGCGGCAGGTCACCTCGTGCCACCATCCGGTTCATCACGATGACGACGATCGCGGTGTAGCGCACCGCGGCGAACACCTCGAAGTAGAAGGTGTCCCCGACGTCTCGCCGGGCCTCGTCGCAGTACCGGGCGCGCTGCTCCTCGCGGGTCGGCTCGCCGGGGAGACGCGGGGCGTCCATCACCTCGTGGGACCAGCGGTCGAACATCAGCCACCAGCCGAGGTCGAGCTCGCCGGGTCCGATCGCCGCCGCTTCGAAGTCGGTCGCGCAGACGCAGCGGTAGTCCCGCCAGATCATGTTCCCGGGCCGCGGGTCGCCCCAGCACAGGGTCACGGGCAGCTCGGGCGGGGCGTGGCGGTGGAGCCACGCGAACGCGCGGTCGAGGAGCGGGTGGGACCGACCGGCGAGGGCGAGGCCCGCGGTGCGCTCCCAGAGCGCCACCTGGGTGGCGATCCCGGGCGTGGTGCCGGGCGCGACGAGCCACTCGAGCCGGGCCGCCCGCCAGTCGATGGTGTGGACACGCGCCAGCACCCCGAGGCCGTCGTCGAGCATGCGTCGACGGTCCTCGGGTGCGGCGTCGGTGAAGAAGCCCGACGTCGTGTAGATCGGGTTCTCGAGCGGCACGACCCCATCGACGAAGCCCATGACGAAGAACGGTGCGCCGAGCACCCCGAGGTCGGGCTCGTAGCCGACCAGCGGCGCGAGGGGGACGTCGCAGTGCTCGGCGAGTGCCTCCATGACCCGGTATTGGATCTGGATCTCGACGTCGAGGCCCGAGGCTTGCGGCGGGTAGATGGCGGGGTCGGGCGTCTCCGTGCGGACGACGTAGCGCTCGTGGTGCTCGGCGCCGTCGCGCCGGACGGTGACGGGCACGATGAGGGTCTCGGCCGAGAACCCGCTCGCGGGTCGATCCGGCGTCCCGACGTGCACGTCGGTCGCCCACCCCAGCCGCTCGGCGAGCCACCCCGCGATCGCCGCGGCGCGTGCGTCGTCGGCCTCGTCGGTCACGGGCTGGAACCTACCCGGGCGGTCACGAGGCTGAATGCGGACGCATGGGGTTTACATGCGCCCGCATCAATCGTACGATGCGGGGATGAGCGATCCCGCCACCGTCTGGGTCCGTCGTCCGACCGCCGCGCCGGGAGGTGACGAGAGCGCACCGGCGTTCCGACTCGACCGGGCCGTGTCCGGCTTGACCATCGGGGTGCGCGAAGACCGGGCGTGGCGGTCCTGGCAGCTGATCGGCGACATCTGGAGCGAGTACCTCCGACGCGACGGCGCCGAGACGATCACCGTCGAGACCGGAGCCCAGGTCGGCCAGCCCGGCTCCGACGACCGCAAGCAGATCGACGAGCTCGCGGCCGTCGTCGACGCCGCGGTCGTGGGACTCGGGACGTGCGGGTCGTGCACCACGTTCACCATCAAGGACGCGGTGGCGCTCGAGGAACAGGAGCGCCCGGTCGTGGCGGTCGTGTGCGAGGAGTTCCTCGTGCACGGTCAGAACGTCGCCACGCACCTCGGTCACCGGGACCTCAAGATCCTCGTCCTTCCGTATCCGCTCGAGGCTCGACCTGACGACGAGCTGCGCGCCATCGCGGACGAGTACTACCCGAGGATGCTCGAGCTGCTGGGCGTCGCATCATGACGCTCACCAGCGACCGGGTCGAGGTCGCGGCGGATCCCCGCCAGCAGTACGAACAGGCCATGGCGGAGCGTTGGAGCGACGGGGTGCCGCTCCTGCCGGCGACCGACGACGCGGTCGAGGCCATCCTGGCCGCCTCGCCGTACCCCGCCGACCATGCACTGTGCGTCCTCCCGCCCCGCAACGGGGTGGCGACCGTCGAGCTCATCGCCATCAACGCGGCGATGGCCGGCGTGGAGCCGGCCGCGTTCGGTGTCGTCCTCGCCGCGCTCGAGGCCATGAGCGAACCCGAGTGGAACGCCTTCGGGCTGACCACCACCACCTCGAGCGTCTTTCCGATGCTCGTCGTCAACGGCGCGTGCCGCGACGAGCTCGGGATCGACTACCGGGCGAGCTGCATGGGCGGCGCCGCCGGCCGGGGCTCCATGACGATTGGCCGTGCCGTCGCGCTGTGCCTGCGCAACATCGGTGGGCAGCGAGCCGGCGAGACCACCAAATCGGTGTTCGGCCAGCCGGCCCGGTTCGGCTTCTGCTTCGGCGAATGGGAGGAGCGTTCCCCCTGGCCGGCGTTGTCGGTCCGGCGAGGGTTCCGGGCCGACCAGAACGTGGTGACCGTCCACGGCGGCAAAGGCACGTTCCCGCTGGCCGACATTCACAACGACGACCCTCGGGACCTGCTGTACCTGATCGCCAAGAGCCTCGCCTTCCCGCTCGCCAACCCGTACCTCGGGAACCCCGAGAACGGCGAGGTCATCGTCGCGTTCAACCCCATGTGGGCGGAGCGCTTCGGCCGCGCCTTCCCCGACGTCGAAGACCTCCAGCGCTACCTGCGCGCCCACGCGTGTCAGCCGATCGATCTCTGGCCGGCGGCCAACGCCGCGATGCTGGCCGACCGGGGCCGGGTCGACCCCGAGGGTCGGGTCCACCTCTTCGAGCGTCCCGACCAGTTCGTGCCCATGGTGTGCGGCGGTCTGGGCAGCCTCCACGCGATCGCGTTGCCGAGCTTCGGGGAGAGCCAGATGCAGAGCAAGGCGATCCTGAGCAAGTCGTGACGATGGATCTCGATCGGGTTGCCGGCGCGGTCGACGAAGTCGCTGGGGTGCTGCGCGCCGACGGCGGGGACCTGATCCTGCTCGACGCGAACCCGCGGACGGATCGCATCCACCTGTCCCTCGTGCTCGAGAGCGTCTCGTGTCAGGACTGCGTCCTGGCCCCCGACCTGCTCTACGAGACGATCGAGCAGGCGCTGCACCGCCACGTCGAGGGCGAGTTCGAACTCGTCGTCGACGATCCGCGCCGCGCGAACGCGTAGTGCTCGCCGCCGACGACCCTTCGGACGCCGCGCCCGCCCCGGCGCTCGACGCGTGGAGCTCGCTGGTCGCGGTGTACCAGGGGGTGCTCCACGACGTCGTCGGGGCGCTCGACCGCGACGCGGCGATGGACTCGGGGATCTTCTCGGCCCTGGCGTACCTCGAGCGTGCCGTGCCGCCACACCGCATGCGGATGAGCGACCTCCAGCGTCTCCTTCATCCCCGCTACAGCCAGCCCGGCCTCAGCCGGCTCGTGCAACGGATGGAAGCCGACGGGCTCGTCGAACGCCAACCCGACACCGAGGACGGGCGCGCCGCGGTGGTGGTCTCGACATCGACCGGCCGGGCCCGCTACCGGCGCTCCAACACCGTCTACGCCGCGGCGGTGCGCGAGCGCTTCGGCCACCACCTCAGCGCCGAACAGTGCCGGCTGCTCACCGAGCTGCTCGGCGAGGTCCTCGCTCGTCGGGACGCCGAACGCCACGCCGACTGACCCCGGGCCGGCAGCCTCCCCGCCTCAGGGTTGGCGGGCGAGGTTACGGCTCGAGGCGCGGGACCGGCCCTACCTCGCCGCGGGCGGCGAGATAGCTGTCCATCGCGTCGCGGATCGTCTCCCAGGCCAACGCGAGCGGCTCGGGGCGCCCGTCGGGTTCGACCGGCTGGCGGGCGAGCTGGTCGGCGACGTCTCGGACCCGCTCGACGGCGAACTCGCTCAGCTCGGTCACCTGGCACCACTGCGAGAAGAAGTCGTCCCAACGGTCTGCGGACAACGATCGCAGGGCCCGCCGGATCCCGAACGGATCGTCGAGGTCGTATCCAGGGGACGTGCACAGCACCACGGTCGGTTCCCGTCTCGTCGAGGGCCACGGGCGCCCGCCGACCCGTCGCGATCCCGGGCGGTCGCCCGCTCCACCCGTCTCGGGACATTCGCTGCTGGTTCACCGGGCGGCGACGCTTCGGACACCTCCGAGCGACGCCGACGCGCACGGTACGCCCCACCAGATCAGCGTGACGTAAAAGGCTCCGCCGGCGCAGAGCTAGTCGTGGGCGGCGTCGTCGAGGATGTGCCCGATCTGGTCGAGGTCGACCGGGCCCGAGTACGCCACCTCACCGTCGCGCAGGGCCAGACACCGGGACGCGTGCTCCAGGAAGGCCAGCTGATGAGTCGCGGTGAGGACCGCCGCCCCCGCCTCCGCCGCGCCCTCGAGGAGATCGGTGAGTGCGCCCTGGCCCGCCGGGTCGAGCCCGACGAAGGGCTCGTCGACCACCAGCACCGAGAACGGCCGGATGAGGCCGAGCAGCAGCGAGGTCTTCTGGCGTAGACCCCGGCTGAACCGGCTCGGCAGGTCGTCGGCGCGCCCCGCGAGGTTGAACGCGGCTAGGAGCTCGTCGGCCAGGGGAGGCCAGCCGGGAAGATCGTGGAGCCGCGCCGTGTACTCGATGTGTTCGTTGACGCTGAGATCGTTGTAGAGGACCGGCTGGTCGCTGATGTACGACAACAGCCCCCTCGCCTCGAGCGACCCGGCGAGGTAGCCGTCGACGAGGATCTCGCCGCCGCTCGGCTCGAGCAAGCCCGCCGCGAGGCGCAAGAAGGTGCTCTTGCCGGCACCGTTGGCGCCCATCAACGCGACCAGCTCGCCGGCCTTCACCTCGAAGGTGAGCTCGTGCAGGGCGACGACATCGGCGTACCGCTTGGCGACGTCGAATGCCTGCAGCGGCTCGTAGTGGATGTCGTCGGTGTCGGTGTCCACATCGCTCATTCGAATCGGAGCTTCCGGCTCTGCAGCCACGCCACGATGGCCGTGCACACGGCGATGACGCCGAGGCTGATCGCGGTCGCCGCGCCGAGCGGGCTCGGGTGGCTCGAGAGGACGAGTGGCGCGAGCGCCCCGATCATGATGGCCGGTGGGAACGTGGTGCGCAGCACGGTGAGCAGCCCCGTCAGCTCGGGACCACCGAACCCGAGCCCGAACCCGAACTGTGTCGCGGCCGACGGGGCGCTGAGCACGAGCGCCGCGGCCCCGGCGCAGGTCCCCGCCACCGCCAGCGGCACCCACACGACGCCGGCCACCGCGGCCGCGGCCGCCGGGCTCGTCAGCGCGACCATCACCGCCAAGGCTGGGAGTTCCACGACCAGCAGCACACACAAGGGGACGACGAGGTGGCGCTGGATCAGCACGCCCCACGCAATCGGGTAGGAGGCAGGCCGCTCGGGGTGATCGAGCTCCTGCGCCAAGCCCTCGCCGGCGTCCACCGCGGCGAGGAACAGCGCCACCCCCGCGACGATCACCAACGCCGCCGCCCCTTGCCGGGCGCCGGCGAGCGCCAGCCCGGCGACGACCGAGAGGGCCACGACCCGCACAACGCGACTGATTGGCCACCGAGCGATCCCCTGCCAGTCCCGCCGCCAGACGGGCCGACCCGACCCGCGTCTGGACCCGTGCCACCACGGCCGGGATCGGGGCAGCTCTTGGGCGAGCTGGCGGTGCAGGATCATGACCGTCCGCAGGTCCTGCATGGTCGCGGCGAACCGGAGATGTCCGACCAGGCCCGCCCGACGTTGGGCCCCCTCCAGCGAGACGCCGCCGATCAACGCGAGGCCAGCCAGCAGCGGCACCGCGGCGACCCCGACGCCGACCAACGCGACGGGTGACCAGTGCAGCGGAGCGAGCGCCAGCTGTCCGATCTGGGTGGTGGGGGAGAGCTTCGTTCCGAGGACGAGGTCGGCCACCGCCCAGGCGACGAACAACGCCCCGATCACGGTCGCGCGTCCGACCCCGAGCCGGCAGCCCGACGCGATGAGCGCCGCGCCCCAGGCGGCGAGCGCGACCAGGATCCCGGTGCCGACACCGACGCCGAGCCAGGCGAGCGTCGCGCCGGGCAGTCGCACCGAGGCGAGGGTGCCGAGCACCGCGCCGGCCACCGCGCCCATGAAGAACACGCCGCGCAGCTGACGCAGTGCGGAGCTGCGCAACACGGTGCTCCGATGCACGGGAGCGAGGAGGACGTGGGTGATGTCCGCGTCTTCCAACGCCAGGGGTCCGCCTCGGCCACCCGAGCGCAACCCGAGCGCGATCACCACCGCGACGCACACGCCAACGCCCGCCGGACCGTGGCTGCGGATCGTGCTCACCAAGCTGGGCGAGGCCGTGGTGTTGCCGAACACCGGAGCGAGGTAGAAGATCGCCGCCCCGGTCAGGATGACCGTGATGTACGCCTTGTAGAGGGTGTCGATCCAGTCGAGCTCGCGCAGCTGACGCCGGGTCCGCGCCGCCCGAAGGGCGTGCACCGCCTGGCGGGTGGCACGCCGGTCGTCGAGCACGAGACGGGAGCGTAACGGTCCGCGCCCCACGACGAGTCGCACGGCGGCTCAGCCCGGGTCGGCATCCCCGGGCAGGGCGGAGCTCGCCAGCAGCGCCTGGGCGCGGTCGAGGTCCTCGTCGAAGACGAGCACCCGGGCGCCCGAGTACACCGCGAGATGCGGCATTGACCCCGCGGCGTCACCCGGGTCGACGATGGCCTGGATGCCGTCATCCCCCAACGTCTGGGCGACGACGTCCGCCTCGAAGCGCGACGGGAACGACCCGAGCGTGACGATCCGACCTTCGGGACGCGGGGTTCCCGGCACGCGCCGCACGGTACCTGGCCGTGAGCCGGGCCGGGCGTGTCGACGAGCGGTCCGGCGGGGAACCGGGCTAGGTCGTCGGCGGCGCCGCGCCCGGCCCGGTCGTGGTCGAGATGCTTGCCACCCGCGAGGCGAGCGCCCGCGCGATCTGCTGACGCTGCCCCGACGACTGATCCCGCAGGTCGACCTCGACCGCGATGAGACCCGCCGGTCCGAGCTGCACGAGGAGCTGGCCGGCGATCCATCGCTCTCGACCCCCCGCTTGGGGAAGACCCCCCGGGCTGGCGTCGCGCGACGTCGCGGTCGACGACGGCGCGCGGTCGGGGGGTGTGGTCCCGATCAACACGTGGTTCGCGCCGTCACTGAACGCCCGCACCGCCGCGCCGGGAGGGATGTGCTGGCCGAGGCCCGACAGGCTGCTCGGGTCGACCTCGCGAAGATTCAGGCCGGTGCAGTCACGCACTGCCGCGACGTCGAGAGTCAGCGCGGCATGGTCCGGTGCGGTCCCGCTCGTCGCAGCCTCCGGCACACCCGAACCCGTGGCCGGCGACGAGACGGCGGGGCTCGAGAGCACGGTCAGCGCGCTCACGGAGCCGAGGTGACGAGTCACCGAGACCCGGACCGTCGCGCCGCAGACCGGCAGGGTGGCGGCCCCCGGGTGCCAGGCGCGGACATGGTCAGCCGATCCGGGGTCGACGGCGAACCACAGCCCGTCCGCGATCACCTTCACGACCGGTCCCGTCACGGTGTCGACATGACCGAGGTCTGCGCCGCCGTGCCACACCCGGATCAGGCCGTCGGCGAACCGCACCAGGAGCACGAGACCGAGCGCCGCGATGGCGACGAAGAACACACCCACCAGCCCGATCGTCGCGGCGTTGCTCACCGTCGTCCCGTGGATCGCGTCGCTGCCGACGCCCCACAGCCCGTTGGCGACGGCGGGTAAGACCGCGAAGGCCAGCGCTCCCCAGAACACGGCGCGGACCAGCCCGCCGAGCAGCACCCGGCGCGGCTGCCCGCCGTACCCGAAATGGCGTGGGTACTCGATGTGGACCTGGTGCCAGTCTCCGCCGGCGCGGCTCCACGCCGTGTCCCGGTTCTCGGCGTCGAGGGGGATCGCCGCCGCGGTGGAGCGGGCCGCGCCCAGCGCCGTGCCGTAGGCGAGCAGCCGACCCCAGATCGCCACCGCCGCGGGTGGTGCGTCCCCGAAGCTCGGGTCCTGGCGTAAGAAATGCTTCACGCCGAGCCACCGGGCCGCGGCGGCCTTTCCACTCGCCGAATAGCGAACCGACCGCAAACTCGCGATGAACGCCAAGATGGCGGACCACGCGACTGCGGCGATCCAGAACCAGTCCTCGCGAGGGAACCGCGCACCGTTCGAGCTCGAGGCGTGTCCCGTCAGCTCGACGTGAGCCGTGTACAGCCCCGCGGCGATCAAGAACACCGCGAGGGCGGCGAGCACGCCGAACAGTCCCCAGTCGAGCTGAGACCATCGGCCGCGCAGCAGACCGCGCGACTTGGCGTCCCGGACGACCTCCTTGTCGAGGCGCGAGTTCCAGCTGGTCTCCGCACCCGGGTCGAGCCGGATCACCTCCAGCGGCGCGGAACCCCCGGTGGCCTTCGCTCGGACCAGGTCGAGGACTTGGCGCTCGTACGCAGTCAATGGCTCGTCGTGTTCGGGCCGCACGCGAACGACGAACCGGCTCGGTCCCGCCTCGAACAGCTCCAGATGTTGTCGCGCGGCCAGATCGACCAGCGTCGCCGCGGCGGCCGTTCGAGTCACCGCGCAGCGGTTCACCAACAGGTTGGCGACGGCGGGCGGCTCCTCACCGAGGTCCGACGTCTGCGGTCCGGGCGCGGGCAGGACCGGGAAGCTCGCGGCGTAACGCACCGCGAGCACGACCGCGAAGAGGACTCCGAACGCGCCGCCCGCTCCCAGAAGCGCAACCGCGCGGGAACCGAATTGGATGGTGCCGACCACGGGTCCAGGACCGTAGAGCCTCCCCTACGGGGACGAAAGGCCGAAGCGGTCCCGTCCGGTCGCCGCCTCGGCGTGGACGCCCCACGCCCGGCGACCCGCCTCAGCGGTGCGGGCCGGGCGGCCGGGCCCGGAGCCCGGCCGGGTCAAGATCCTCACCGCCCCGTCGATGACCAGCCCTCGGTCGGCGGGATCGTTCCCCTCGCCCCAGCGCGCTCCACTCGGTGGCCGAGCTCCTCGCGCCCCGAGCAGATCCACTGGTCCCCGACGACCACACACCCACGACCTGACTGACCGACCGTCCGCCTGAGGATCTCCGCCCCGGCCGCGGCGCGATGAGCTGGCGCCCTCGAGGATTTGCCGGTAGGAATTGAGCTCTATCGGCTCTACGGGCGAGCCGCGTGGCACGGAGGGGAAGTCCATGGCGGAGGAAACGTGGGAGCGGTACGCGTGGGTCGCAGGCATCGCTTCGATCGTGCTGTTCATCGTCGCGACCTTCCTCGCAGGGACACCGCCGCGCCCGAGCGCCTCGATTAAGACGGTCTTCAACTATGTGAACAACAATCGGGATGCCATCAAATGGGGTGGCTATGTCGTCGGGGTCGGTATCACCCTGTTCATCTTCTGGGTCGCGGCGCTGGCGAGCGCTACCCGGAGGGCGCTGAACGCCGCCAGTGGGCTCGTCACCATCGTGATCGTCGGCGCGACGGTGGCGCTCGGGCTGGCGCTGGTCGGAACCGCGATCGCGAGCTTTGAGGCGCTCCAGATCCACAACCTGCAAGGGGGCGTGTACCTCTTCTTCATCCTGAACTACATCCTCGGCGCCGTGGGGTCGTTCGGGACCGCCGCCTTCGTCCTGGGTGTCTCGCTGGCCGTGCTCCGCACGGGGTTTCTGCCGAGATGGCTCGGCTTCGCTGGCCTCGCCGTCGCGGTCCTCCAGCTCGTCGCCGGGCTCGGTGTCGCGACGCTCGGCGACGCCGTGGCCGTGATCACGCTCATCGCGTTCTTCGTGTGGGCGGTCTGGGTCGCGGCGATCAGCGCACTCATGCTGGCCCGCAGCACCGCGGCCGGCCTGTCCCCCGCACCCGCGGGCGCCGTCGCCGCCACCCCGACACCGCCCCCGCCCCCGCCCCCCTCGTCGTAGTCGGATCGGCCGCGCCCGCTCCAGTCGGGCGCGGCCCTCCCCGGCGGCGACCGGGGCAGCTTGACCAGGGCGCGAACGGGACTGCCCCGGTGTCGGTCGTACCCGGGACGCGCCCCGGAGGTGATGTCCCGGCGCGGGTCCCGACGACCGCCAGTCAGGCCGCGGGGCGCGGCTTGGGGTGTCGGGCGACAATCCTGGCCCGGTGACCGTGAACGGATGCGACCGGGTGGGGCCGCGAGGTGTCGCGTGAGCGAGAAGAATCGCACCAGCATGACGGTCACCACCCCGACGGCCAACTCCCGTTCGCTCCGACTGGGCCACCGCGACTATCTCGTGACGTTCCCATCGAGTCGAGATCCACGCCTGCAGCTGGCGGGCGTCATCCTCTCGTTGCAGGTCCTGGGCCAGACCATCTTCGGCTTCAACGTCTCGATTGCGCAGATCCTGACCGCCATGGTGACCGCGGCTGTCCTCGAGGTGGTGATCACGTTCTGGCTCCGCGGAGCCATCGTCTGGCCGGCCAGCGCGTTGCTGACTGGCAGCAGCGTCGCGTTCATCCTCCGTGTCGCGGGCACCCAGCATGGCCAATGGTGGAGTCTGCACGGCGCGTGGATCTTCGCCGCGACCGCAGCGGTGTCCGTCGTCTCGAAATATGTCATCCGCGTCGGCGACCGGCACGTCTTCAACCCGTCCAACATCGGGCTGCTGCTGTGCTTCGTGCTCCTCGGCTCGAACCGAGTCAATCCGCTGGACTTGTGGTGGGCACGACCCGGGCCCGGGCTCGCGCTCGCCCTGGCCATCATCGTCGTCGGCGGACTCGTCATCGTGTCTCGGCTCGGCATGCTCCGAGTCGCGGTCGCGTTCTGGGTGACGTTCGCCGCCTCCATGGCGGTGCTCGCCGCCCGGGGCCACGCCATCACGACGCGATGGCACGTCGGGCCCGTCCACGGCCGGCTGTTCTGGTCCGCGCTCGTCACCTCACCCGAGATCCTGCTCTTCCTCTTCTTCATGATCACCGACCCGAAGACCGCCCCGCGCGGTCGGGTCTCGCAGGTCATCTACGGCGCCAGCGTCGCCGTCGCGGCCTCGCTGCTCGCCGCCCCCCAACAGACAGAGTTCGGGACCAAGGTGGCGATTCTCGGCGGACTGGCGATCGTCTGCGCGCTCCGGTTCCCGCTCGAACGGCTCCTCCCCGCGACCGACTCCCCGCGGGACCGGCCGCTGCGCTGGTTCCTCGGATTCACCGCCGACCGTCGGACGAACCCCGCCGCCCGCCCCGCTCCGCGCCTGACCCCGGCCCTCCGCGGCGCCGCGTGGCTCGGCGTCGCCGGGATCGTCGCCGGACTCCTGGTCGTGGCCGGCATCCCGGCTCGCTCCGGCGCGAGCACCGGCGGTGGATCCGCCGTCTTGGTCGGGCGCCCCGCCGTGCGGGTCAGCGACGCGTCACTTCCTCCGCTGACCATCAGCTCCGATGTCCACACCATCGACTCGTCGATCAGCCCGCGCCAGGCCCGCGACATCGCCCGGGACCTGATCGTCGACCTGATCATCACGGCGCGAGCGGAGCAGCGACGCGACCCCCGGCTTGCCGCCACGGCGGGCACCGGCGCGTGGCTGACCCAGGTCAACCTCAAGATCCAGCTCGCCCGCCACACCAACCGCATCGAGGTCGTGTCCTACGCGTTCAGCCGGATCACCATCGTCCTCGTGCGGACCCGCTATTGGGCCTCACCCCAGATCGGCGCCCAGACTCACGGGACGGTCGACGGCGTCACCGACGATCTCGCGGGACGAGTCACCGTGGTCGGACGCAGCGCATCGGCGTATCACCGAACCTTCGTCGTGGTCTCGCGCGGCGGCCACTACCTGATCACCGCCGACGACGTTCCCTAACCCGGCGGGCGTCGTTGTTCGCCCACCGGCGCGGCGCGGGCGAGTTGCACCCCGCCGTCCCACCGTGGCCCACCGTCGGGTCAGCCCAGGGCGGGAAGGACGCGGTCGGCGATCAGCTGGAGGCTCTCCCACGCCACTGCGGGGGGAAGGCCGCCGCAGAGCGGCTGGAGCGCCAGGGGTTGGCCGGCTCGGATCATCTCGAGCGCCTCGTCGGGGGTGACGATCCGATAGGCGCCGTGCTCGGCGCGAAGCTCGGCGACCGTCGTGGCACCCGACTTGCTCGCCGCGAGATGGCTGGGGTCGAACCAGCTCCCGTACATCTGGGCGTCGTGGAGCATGGACGGACCGATCTGGTGCCAGGCCCGATCGACGTCCTCGGCGACGAACACGGTGGTCGGGTTCGTGCTGGGCGGCACGATGCAGGACCCCGGGGTAGCGCCCGTCTCGGCCGCGCCGTCCCGGTATGCCGCTTCGAGGCCCGCGTTCTCGGCTTCGGCGAAGAAGTCGAGGCCGAAGCGCCCCGCCCGTCGCGCCGCGGCGGTGCTGTGGCCGCCGTACATCAACCCCGGACCGCCGGGTGTGACCGGTGAGGGCGTGATCTTCACCCGCCGGCCCTCGAACTCGAACGTCTCGCCGGCCAAGGCGCGCCGCAGGGCCGTGAGCTTCGCCTCGATGACGTGGCCCCGCTCGGCCATGTCGATACCGAACATGGCGTATTCCTCAGGCCGGTAACCGAGACCGATGACGTAGGTCACCCGTCCGCCGCTGAGGATGTCGAGCACCGTCATGTCCTCGGCGAGCTTGACCGGATCGTAGAAGTTGAGCAGCAGCGCGCCGACCACGATCGGGAGGCTCGACGTGCGAGCCGCGATGGCGGTGGCGAGCACGACGGGTGAGGGGAGGTAGCCGTCGGACGATTGATGATGCTCCGAGATCACGACCGAGAGACAGCCGTGCTCCTCACCCCAGTCGGCCATCTCGAGCGCGGCGCGGTACAGCTCGGTCGTCGACGCGGGGCTACTGGCCGGCGCGCGCATGTCGAACCGCAACAGGAACATGGACGGGGATGTTGACATCTGCGGCCCCCTGCGTCGAGCCCACGGTGGGCGGACGCCGGCCGCGCCTCGCGGGGCCACCCGGGGGAGTCCGGGCCGTCCCACGGTGGCGGCTCGGGCCGTTCGAACCCCCAGCGGGGAGGTACGGGTCGGTCGGCGACCGACCTTGAACCACCGGCCGCTCTCTACCAAGATCGTGCCTCGGCGTAGGGCAGGGGCGCCGTCGCCAACGGGAAGGAGACCCGCCGATGGGACTCTTCAAAGCTCCGAATGTCCAGAAGCTCAAGGACCAGCAGGACTTCAAGGGCCTCGCGAAGAGTCTCTGCAGCGACGATCAAGCCGTGCGTAGCGCAGCCGCGCAAGCCATCACCGATCTGGCCAGTCCCGATGCGGTGCCGTCCATCCTCGACGCGGTCACCAGTCGACCCGGCGACTCGGAGCTCGACTCGGTCGGCCAGGCCCTGAACGGCATCGGCCAAGCCGCCGCGGCGCGCCTGGTCGAGATCATCAACGCGGGACAGTCGGAGCGGTCGGTCGTGGCGGTCGCGCTGTTGGGTCGAATGGGTGATCAGTACGGCTTGGCGGCGCTGCGCGATCTCATCGGCCAGTCGTCGGGCGAGACCCGAGCGGAGATGACGACGCGGTCGTTGGCCGCGTTGTCGCTGGGGAATCTTGGGAGCCCGGCTGCGATCGACACCGTCGTCACGCTGCTTGACGATCCGACCCCGCCGGTGCGGCTCGCCGCGGCGATGGCGCTCGAGAACCACCCCGACCCGCGGGCAGCCGACGCGCTGCGTCGCCTCACGAGCGACAGCGACCCCGCGGTGCGCGACCAGGCCACGAAGGCGCTCGCCGCGCTCGCCAAGCCCTGAGGCGCCGACGCGTGGTCGGCCGTCGGGTCGCGTGTCGGTGCGCTCCTGACTACCACCCGGCCGGGCCGGCGAGCGCGCTGGGGCGGCGAGCGTCCGGGCCGGGCGGCACCCCGTCGCCCTAGCATGCCCAGCCAGCCTCGCAGTCCAGGCGTGGCGTGGTCGCACCTCGATCGTGACCATGCGGGCGCGACAGGGAAGGAACGGCGCATGACCGGGCCCGTGGAGTTCGGCGGCCGGATCGGCCGAGACTGGCGCGACTCGGAGCCCTGGTGGCCGCCCGACCCGGCCCCGCCCCAGGGTGCGCCCAACGTCATGCTCATCGTGCTCGACGACGTCGGCTTCGCACAACTGGGCTGCTACGGCTCCGACATTGCCACCCCGGTCATCGACCAGCTGGCGGCGGGCGGCATTCGCCTCGCGAACTTCCACACGACCGCGCTGTGCTCACCCACCCGGTCCTGTCTCCTCACCGGCCGGAACCATCATCGCAACGGGATGGGGCGCGTCGCTGACCTGGCCGCCGGGTTCCCCGGCTACTGGGGCACGCCACCCAAAGAGAACGGCTACCTCTCGGAGATCCTCCGAGCGCACGGCTATGCGACCTACGCGGTCGGCAAGTGGCACCTCACCCCTGACGACCAGACCCACATGGCAGCCCCCCGGTGGACGTGGCCGCTCGGTCGCGGCTTCGACCGCTGGTACGGATTCCATGGCGGCGAAACCCACCAGTTCATGCCCGCCCTCTACCACGACAACCACGCCGTCCGTCCCCCCGCGACGATCGACGAGGGCTACCACCTCAGCGCCGACCTCGCCGACCGGGCCCTCGAGTTCCTCGGCGACCTGCGGGCTGCCGACGCCGACCGGCCGTTCTTCCTCTATTTCTGCACCGGTGCCTGCCATTCGCCCCACCACGCCCCCCCGGAGTGGATCGAGCGCTATCGGGGCGCCTTCGACGACGGGTGGGACGCGTGGCGCGACCGGGCGTTTGCCCGCCAGTTGGCCGAGGGCCTCATCCCCCCCGGCACCGAGCTGTCCCCCCGTCCCCCGTGGGTGCCGGCCTGGGACGCGCTCGACCCCGAAGACCAGACACTCGCCGCCCGATTCATGGAGTGCTTCGCGGCCTTCCTCTCGTACACCGACACGCAGATTGGCCGGGTCCTGCGCTTCCTCGACGACACCGGTGACCGGGACAACACGCTGGTCCTCCTCGTCTCCGACAACGGAGCGAGCGCCGAGGGCGGCCGAGAAGGATCGATCAACGACGGCCGGCTGTCGAACATGGACCCGGCACCACGCGCCGAGATGCGGGCCCGCATCGATCAGATCGGCGGGCCCCTCACCCATAACAACTACCCGTGGGGCTGGACAATGGCCGGCAACACCCCGTTCAAGCGCTGGAAGCGCGAAGTCCACGAGGGAGGCGTCGCTGATCCCTGCATCGTGTCGTGGCCGAGCCGACTCGGCGACGATGTCGGCACCGTCCGTCACCAGTTCGCCCACGCCATCGACGTGCTGCCGACCGTGCTCGACCTCGCCGGCGTGGACGCGCCCGTGCACCTCGATCACGTGCCCCAGACGCCGATCGACGGCGTCAGCTTCGCGCACCTCCTCGCGGCCGGTGGCGACACTGCGCCGGGCCGTCACCAAACCCAGCACTTCGAGATGTTCGGGTCGCGCGCCATCTACCACGACGGATGGAAGGCGGTCACCTTCCATCCCGTCGGACCCCTCTACGACGACGGTCTGAACCCCAACGCGCCGTTCGACGACGACGTGTGGGAGCTGTACCACGTCGCCGAGGACCTCTCCGAGACCCGCGATCTCGCCGAGCAGCATCCCCAACGGGTGGCCGAGCTCGTCGAGCGGTGGTGGCATGAGGCGGAACGCAACCAGGTGCTGCCCCTCGACAACCGAATCTTGTGGACGCTCGCCCACCCCCGACCGTCCCGGCAGCGGCCCCGGGACCACTTCCGGTACTTTCCCGGGGGCGCGCCAGTCCCCGAGACCGTGGCGGTCAACCTGCGTAACCGCTCGCATCGGCTGCGGGTCGAGGTGGACGTCCCCGACGGGACGACACCCGACGGAGTTCTCCTCGCGCTCGGCTGCGCGCTGGGCGGCTGGTCGCTCCATGTACTCCGGGGCCGGCCCCGCTACGTCCACAACCTCTACGGCAAGGAGCACCACGTCCTCGAGGCCGCCGCCGTGCTCGGTGCCGGGCGCCACACCGTGGAGTTCGAGTTCGAGAAGGACGACGGACTCGGCGGGCGGGCCACGCTGCGCTGCGACGGGGAACCGATCGCCGAGGGCACGATCCCACGCTTCACACCCGCCGGGTTCAACGGCGTCGGCATCGGGCTCACCTGCGGCTACGAGTGGGGACCTGCGGTCGGCGAGGGCTACCACGCCCCCTTCCCGTTCAACGCGACGATCCGGCGCGCCGAGGTGGTGGCCACCGGTCCGGTGATCCGAGATCCCCTCGTCGAGCTCGCCGCCATCATGGCCGAGCAGTAGCCCCCGCCCGACGGGCCGATTCCACGTCGGTGGTCCCGCGACGCGCCGATCCGGGCGGGCCGCGGCGCCCCCGCTCGCCTCGGGCGGCCCCATGCGCTTGACTGCCTGCCATGAGGAAATTGGGTGACTACGGCGGGGACGACCACCCACCCGACGATCCAGAGCGGGCGCAGGTCGCCTGGTCGGTGGCGCTCCTCGACGACTGCGATGGATGCGAGGCACCGCGGGTGGAACTGACCCTCGAGGAGATGACGCGCCCGGGAACCGGCGTCGCGGCCCACCTGGCGCCACCGACCGCTCGACGGCTGCGAGCCGCACTCGCGGCCGCGCTCCGAGACATCGGAGAAGACCCCGGGCCCTGACCCGCCGCACCCGGCCCTACGATGCCGCGACCCACGCCGATCGGGCGTCGAATCGGAAGAGAGACGATGAGCATCGAACCGCTCGAGCTGGCCTTCACCTCCACCCGAGGCGTCCTCGCCAACGTCACGCCCGAGCAACTCGACCTTCCCACACCGTGCGCGTCGTGGAACGTCCGGAACCTCGTCAACCACCTCGTCGGACTCAGCCACTGGTTCGCGACCGGCATCAGCTCCGGCGTCACGCCTCCCCTGCCCGCCGAGACGAACTTCGCCGACGGCGACATCCTGGCCGCCTACGACGATGGGATCCAAGAATCGCTCACCGCGTTCAGCACACCGGGCGCGCTCGACAAGACGGTGAAGCTTCCGTTCGGAGAGTTCCTCGGCTCGATGTTCATGGCGTTGGCGACCAATGACACGTTCACGCACGGCTGGGATCTCGCCAAGGCCACCGGCCAGTCGACGCAGCTGACCCCCGAGCTCGCCGAGCAAGTGTTGGCGCAGGCACGCGGCGCGATCCCCGACGAGTTCCGCGGTCCCGACGGCACCGCGCCGTTCGGGCCGATCGTCGAGGTGGCCGACTCCGCGCCGGCCGCCGACCGACTCGCGGCCTTCCTCGGGCGGACGCCCTAGCGGTTCGGTCCTCCTGCGCGTCGCGGATCGGATGCGCGGCACGGTCCAGGCCGATCAGGTACCTCCGACGGTGTGGCGTCGGCGTTCGGGCGCGGCGCCGGCCGACCCGCCGGCGCCGTCACTTGCCCGTGGCGAGGTGGCTGTAGGTGGTGCCGGTCTTGGTCAGGATGCCCGCCGCCATCGCGGCGCCGGCGGCCCGGCTCTGGGCGGCCCGCGGCACCTGCTCCGACGCGGCGTCGAGCGCCGGCGTCCAGTCGACGGACGCGAAGAAGTTCAGGGTCGAGAACGGGGAGACGAACACGACACCGTGGTTGCGTGCATATCGGGTGATGAGCGTCAGGTACCGCTCGTCGAGCGGCTCGAAGAAGCTGTAGGTGTCGAGCTTCTGTTCGTTGGCGGCCCCCGCGGGGTTGGCGTGGATGGTGCCGGTGGTGTCGAAATTGCCGGCGAGCAGGTCCTTGTAGAGCCAGGTCTCGTCCATGGCGACCGGCTTGTGGGCCCGGGCGGCGGCAGCCACGTCGGTGTTGAGGTTGTCCACGTCGAGTTGCGCCAATGGGTAGACGTGAACGCTGAGGTAGTCGATCGAGGTCTGGGTCAAGAGCGCCTGGTCGTAGGCCGGCGACGTCCAGGTCCCGGTTCCGGCCCCGACCTTGGTGGACTGGCGGTCCAGTCCCGTGAGCGCGCTGGTGACGAGCCGCACCCCGATCGCCGGGTCGTTCAGGGGCAGCGACAGGTTCGAGCCGAACGTGTCGGGCTCGTCGAGGACCGTCAGGTAGCTGGGATGCATCGTGTCGATGATGATCTGGGCCTCTTGGCGCTGCTCGGCGGCATAGGAGGCGACGGTCAGCCCGCTGAAGTCGGGGTGCAGCGAGGAGATCTGGGAGCTCGCAAAGACCGGGTTCTGCTCGATCGAGAGCGTCATGCCGTCGACGTGGATCATCTGCGCCAATTGCTGGTAGAAGCTCGTGTACCCGGCGCTGTTCGCGAAGCTCGGCAACAGGAGCGGGAAGCCGACCTCGAGCATCACGCCGCGCAGACCCATCTGGTGCATGCGCCGAAGCATCGTCGAGGCTCGCGTGAGTGCGCCCGGCGCCAGGAGGCCCAGTCCGATGTTGCCGTCGGCCGCGATGAGGCTCGCGGCCAGCACGGTGTGCCCCGTCGGCGACGACGAGCCGACCTCGGTCGCGAACGACGAAACCTGCGAGTTCAGGGTCGCGACCAAGGCCCGATACGGCGCCGGCACTGGCGCGTTCGCCGTCGTGGAGGTCGCGGCCGCGCTCGTCGAGGCTGATGACGACACGCCCGCGGCGCACGCCAGAACCGTCACGACGACGACGACGAGCCCAGTCTTCATGCTCACGTTCTCTCCCGGACCACGGCTCTCATGTTGACCTCGGTCGATCAGGAGGGGATGAAGCCGACGTTAGGACTCGGGCCGAGGGCCGTCGGGGCCGGGTCCGGTCGAGGCCGGGCTCCGGGCGATGCATCGCCCATCTGGGGCATGCTGGGCGCTCGCCGGTGGTTGGGAACCGGTCGGCAACGAGGAGGGCGATCGTGAGCACGACGCGGGACCTACCGGACGCACCGACCTGGCGGGGTATCAACCACCTGGCGCTGGTGACGCCCGACATGGACGCAACAGTTCGGTTCTACGCCGGTGTTCTCGGCATGCCGCTCGTCGCCACGCTGATGGCCGGGCCGATGCGCCACTACTTCTTCGAGATGGCCGATGGCAACACCGTGGCGTTCTTCGAAGTCGAGGGGATGGAGACCTTCAGCAAGCCCGCCGGAGCCCCCAGCGATCGGCCGATTCAACTCGACCACCTGTCCTTCAACGTCGCAGACGAGCACGCCCTCGAGCTGTTGCGCAAGCGGCTCCTCAGCGCCGACTGTGAGGTGACGGGCGTGGTCGACCACGGCATCCTCCGCTCCGTGTACTTCCACGACCCGAACGGCATCGCGCTCGAGGCGTCCTGGTGGGTGACCGACGTGACGGGCCGCCCGGCTGACTACGCGGACCGCGACGTGTTCGCCGACCCCGATCCGGTCCCCGCCGTGCTCGAGCTGCAACGCGACGAGCTCGGCACCCTGCCGTCCACCCGGCTGGCCTGAACGAACCCTCTGGGCTTGGCGCCCGGGGACGGGCGCCCGCGCACCCGAGCACGCCGATCGGCTGGCTTCGCGGCCACTACGACGAGGCGTGCACGCTGATCCGCGTGAGGGTGTTGTCGGTGCCATCGGTCACCCAGAGTGCCGTGGCGTTTCCCGCGACCGTGTTCGGCGGCCCGCTCAGACGGATGGCCCGGCTGACCTGCGTGGTCGACGGGTCGATCCGCAGCACCGTGTCGTCCGTCGTGTCGTTGACCCAGGGAGCTCCCCCGGCGATCGCGATTCCGCCCTCGATGCCGGGCGTCGTCGCGGTCGCCACCACCTGATCGGTCGACGGGTCGATCCGCAGCACCGTCCCGTCCTGTGGATCCGTCACCCAGACTCCACCCGCGCCGACGGCCAGGTCGTCGGGATTCTGGACGGGAATGCTGGTGACGACCTGGTTCGTCGACGGGTCGATCCGCACGACCGCGTCGACCTGGGGGTTGACGACCCAGACACCGCCGTCACCGACGGCGATCGTCGACGTTGCAGCACCCAGATTCGCGACGGGGGAGGACCGCACCGTCGCGGGGTCGATCCGCACGACCGTGGTGTTCGGATCCGTCACGGTGGCCCAGACCGCGCCCGCACCCACCGCGACGCTGCCGACCGCGCCGCTGCCCAGCTCGGTGCTCGACACGATCGTGCCGCTGATCGGATTGACCCGATAGACGGTGCCGCTCTCGCTGTTGGTGACCCACACCGCCCCATCGCCGGCCGCGAGGCTGAGGATGCCCTGCGCCACGTTGAACGTCTTGGCGACCCGATCGGTCTTCGGATTGACTCGCGCCAGCGTGGTGAAGAGCCCCTCGCCTCCCTCGGCGACCCAGACTGCGCCGGCACCCACCGCGACGGTGCTCGGAGTCTGGCTGAGACCCAGGATGGCGACCGGGTTGGGTGAGGAGCCGGCCGCCTCGGAGGCACCCAGCAGACCGACCGCCGCGGCGGCGACGGTGAGCGCGACGCCGACCCGCAGGAGCCGGTCGCGCCGCGACCGAACGTCGCCGGCGCGGCGACCGCGCCGCCGGGGGCCCAGCATGCTCGGAGCCGGCGGCGTGATCACACCAGACTCAGTCCGCCATCGACGGCGAGGACCTGTCCGGTGATGTATTGGGCGTCGTCGGACAAGAGGAAGACCGTCGCGGCGGCAACCTCCCAAGCGGATCCTTGTCGGCCGAGCGGGATGTTGGTGTGCTCTCGGGCCGGGCGCCCCCGCGATGCCCACCGTCCGAGCGGCGTGTCGATCAAGCCCGGCGCGACGACGTTGGCGCGCACCCCCCGACGGGCACCCTCCAAGGCGACGTGGCGGCACAGACCGATGATCCCCGCCTTCGAGGCGTCGTAGGCGGGCAAGCCGCTCCCGGGCTGCAGGCCCGCCACGGAAGCGATGAACACGATGGCACTGCCCTCGGAGAGGCGGGGGAGCGCCGCCTGGACTACCAGGAAGTGGGCACGCAGGTTCACTGACAGCGTCACGTCCCAATCCTGCGCGCTCGTGCCGGCCAAACCCCGGCCTCGCCCGATGCCGACGTTCAGGACCAGGCCATCGACCTCGCCGGCATCGGCGACCAGGGCTGCGCACGCGTGCTCCGACGTCACGTCGGCGACGATCACCCCCGACTGACCACCCTCCCGGTCGATCCACGCGGCGGTCTCCTCGGCCGCGGCCCGGTCGCGGTCGACGCACTCGACCGTGGCTCCTTCGCGCGCCGCGAGGACGGCGATGCCGCGGCCGTTGCCGACCGGCGCGTCCGGGTCGTCCGAGGGCTGGGTTCCGGCACCGACGATGAGGACGTGTCGTCCCTCGAGGCGAGCTGCGCTCACCCGTCGAACCCTGGCACGCCGGGCTCGCGTTCCACGCCGAGCGAGTTGAGTGCGAAGGACACCAAGTGGTACTGGCCGACCAGCATGAGCAGTTCGATGAGCTGGCGGTCGTCGTAGCGTTGCGCCAGCGCGCCCCAGGTCGGGTCGCTCACGCAGCTGTCGTCGTGGAGCTCGTCCGCCGCCCGGAGAACCACCGCGTCGAACGGGTCCCACCCGGGCGCGTCCGGACCGTGTTGGATCCGGTGGATCTCGGGCTCGGTCAACCCGGCCGCCCTTCCGATCAGAACGTGCTGACCCCATTCGTATTCGGATCGGCATCGCCACCCGGTTCGCAGGATCGCGAGCTCGCGTTCGCGGGGCGGCAGCTTGCCGGCCAGCAACTTGCCACCGAACGGCAACCAGTGTCGGCACAGGCCGGGGTGGCGAACGAGGGTCGCGAAGATGTTGAGGGCTGAGCCGCCCGGCGCGGCAGCCGAGTGCAGCAACTCGTCGGTCTCGGGGCTTCGCTCCTCGGGTGCGAGCGGAGCGATGCGGGGAGAGGACGGTCGGTCGGTCATGTGGCCACGCTAGTGACCGCTCGCCGACCGAGCTCGGGGTGGCCTGGACTCCCGGGTGGCGCGATGTCCGGCGTGGAGCCCGGCCAGGTTCCGAAACGGGGCTAGGCGCCGACCAGGTCGCGCAGGTCCACGTTGAACACCGGGTGGCGAAGCTTGGCCATCGCTTTGGCCTCGATCTGGCGGATGCGCTCGCGCGTCAGCTCGAAGTGCTCGCCTACCTCTTCGAGCGTCCGCGGCTCACCGCGGTCGAGGCCGAAGCGCAACACGATGATGAGCCGTTCCCGTTCGTCGAGCTTCACGAGCAGCTTGGCGGTCTCCGCGGGGAGCATGGCGGCGGCCGCGGCGTCGAATGGCGAGGGGGCGGAGCGGTCGGCGACGAGATCGCCGAACTCGGTGTCCCCGTCCTCGCTCATCGGCCACGACAGCGAGAGGGGCTCCGCCGCGATCTGGAGCGTTTCGGAGACCTTCGCCGCGGGCATTCCCAGCTCGTCGGCGAGCTCCTGGATGGTCGCCCGTCGCCCGAGTCGAGCTTCGAGCTCGATTCGGGTCTGGTGCAGGCGAGCGAGATTGTCTCCGGCGTGGATCGGGAGGCGAACCGTCCGGCTCGTGTTCGCGATACCGCGGGAGATCGATTGACGGATCCACCACGTTGCGTAGGTGGAGAACTTGAAGCCCTTGCGCCAGTCGAACTTGTCCACGGCGTGGATCAGACCGAGGTTGCCCTCCTGAATGAGGTCGAGGAGGGGGAGCCCTGATCGCTGGTACCGCTTGGCGATCGACACCACCAGCCGGAGGTTGGCCTGCACGAACTCGCGGTGAGCCTCGCGACCGGCCCGCACGGCGCGGCGCAAACCCCGACGTTGCGTCGGGGTGAGGCCACCCGGGCTTTCGAGCTGCTCGCGCGCGGCTTCGCCTGCCTCGATGCGCTGAGCCAGGCAGACCTCGCCGTCTTTCGTCAACAGCTCGAACTGGCCGGCCCCATGCAGATACAGATGCACGAGGTCATCAGTGTCCGAGGGGCGAGGCCGCTTACGGGTCGACATGAGTGCCTTCCGGTGCAAAACCTCGGGGATGCCGGCAGAGGAGTGCGGCCGGACGCGGAGACCCGGCCGCACTCGCCGAGCTAGATCGGACGAACGTTTTGAGCCTCTTCACCCTTCTTGCCGCGGGCGACCTCGAACTCCACGCGCTGGCCTTCCTGGAGGGTCTTGAAGCCCGTCCCCTGAATGGCCGAGAAGTGCACGAACACGTCGTCGCCTTGCTCGCGAGAGATAAAGCCGTAGCCCTTCTGCTCATTGAAGAACTTCACAGTGCCGGTAGCCACCGAAATCACATCCTTTTAGGTTCACCGGGACGGTCCGAATGACCCAAGCCTCGGCAGTTGCAGTGTAGGACAAGAAACCGCCTGTCGGTCCATGCGAGGCCCGGGGGGCTTCTCCGAGCAGACCGAGTCTGGGCGATGACCGTGCTCAGCGGGCCGGGCTAGACGAGGGCGACTTTTCGGGCTTGGGCGCCCTTCGTCCCGATCCCGACCTCGAACGCCACCCGTTTTCCGGGGCGGACCGATGTCAGGGGGACTCCGGTGATCGATGATGCGTGTACGAACACGTCAGTGGCGCCGTCGCGGGCGATGAATCCGTAGCCTTTGCGCTGATTGAACCACTTCACGGTTCCGGTGCCCTCGGTGAGATCCGCCTCGACGGTCGCCGCCGTCGCCGGCGCGGCGCTCCCAGGATCAGCGGCCAGCGGCAGCTGTGGCCGGGTGAGGCCCACCGGGACGTCGAGCTGTCGCTGGATCTTGTGGACGTCGCGGGTCTGGTTCGGGTCGACGAGTGAGACGACGAATCCAGATTCGCCGGCCCGGGCGGTTCGACCGGCTCGATGCGTGTAATCGGTCGCGTCGGCGGGCGGGTCGAAGTGGACAACGCAGGCGACGCTGTCGACGTGGATGCCGCGCGCCGCGACGTCGGTGGCGACGAGCGCTTCGATGCTGCCCGCACCGAAGGAGGCGAGCGCCCGGTCGCGCTGGGCTTGCGAGCGGGATCCGTGGATCGCGCCGGCCCGCAACCCGACCTGGCTGAGTTGGCGAGCCACCCGGTCAGCTCGTCGCCGGGTCCGGCAGAACACGATGGTGGATCCCGCGTCGCGGATGAGGTCGGCGCAGATGGTGATCCGGTCGGCATCCGTGGCCTGCCAGAACAGATGGGTCGTGCGGGCCTTCTCCTCGGCGACGTCCGGGAGGCGGTGGATCGCCGGGTTGCGCTGGTATCGACGGACGAGCGCGTCGGCGGTCTCGTCGAGGGTGGCCGAGAACAGCATCGTCTGGCGGGACGCCGGGGTCCGATCCAGGAGGCGGCGCACCTGGGGGAGGAAGCCCATATCGGCCATCCGGTCGGCCTCGTCGACGACGACCATCTCGACCTCGTTGAGGTCGACGTAGCCACGGTCGATGAGGTCGGCGAGCCGGCCCGGACAGGCCACGAGGACCTCGACGCCACGCCGCAGTGCCCGCCGCTGGGGTTCGATGCCCACGCCGCCGTAGCAGGCGCCGACGCGGACACCGCCGGGGGCGCCCAGCCATTCGAGCTCGCGACACACCTGGGTCGCGAGCTCGCGGGTGGGGACGAGGACGAGGCCGCGGGGGCGCATCGAGGCGGCGCGCCCGAGACGGGTGACGAGCGGGATCCCGAACGCGATCGTCTTGCCCGAGCCGGTGGGTGCCCGTCCGCAGACGTCGCGCCCGGCGCAGCCGTCGGGGAGGGTCAGGGCTTGGATGGGGAACGGGGCGTGGATCCCGCGAGCCGCGAGGGTCGCGGCCAACGGCGCGGGGACGCCAAGATCAGTGAAGGGGGAGGACATGGTGGTCGAACTTTCCGGTTCTGGTCCCCCGGGGGTGGGGGAGGGTGGTCAGGTCTCACGAGGCGAAGGCACCCCGAGACACTGACCCGGTGACGGCGCGAAGGCGCTGAGCGAAATCCGGAGCAGCGCGGACGAGCCGGCAAACCCAGTGGGAAATCTCCGTGGCGGCGTATCGCAAAACGTCACCAACTGGACCCGGTCACAGTACCACGCGCCCACCGCGAACCGGTGGCGTGGCGGTTGCCTGGCGTTGGCGTGACCCTCCCGTGACGGTTGCGTGACGAACGCGCCGCGAGGTGTGGACTCGAGCGGTGGTGTCCGCGACCGCGCTATCGAACGGAGACGGCTCCCCCTATATTGGTGGTCGAACGCTCGAACATGATTGCCGGGGTTGACCGCCTTGCGTTTCGAGGACCGAGCAGCGGCCGGGTGCGGACATGGTCCACCCGACCGCTCGTACCGATCAGAGGTGCTGTGATGGCCCAGGCGTCGCTTGCTGTTCCCACACCATCGCCGGTCATCGACGATGAACCGCCGAGTTCCGTCGGGAGGATCGCCACCCGGGGTGTGACCGCCTTGCTCGTGGTCGGTCCCGTGGTCGCCCTCGCCGTGGCATTGCCGCTGCTCTGGGGCCACGCGATCACCTGGCTCGACGTCGTGCTTGGCGTCGCGTTCTTCGCGATCACGGGTCATGGAGTCTCGATCGGGTTCCACCGGCTCTTTAGCCACTCGAGCTTCAAAGCGAACCGGCCGCTCAAGATCATCCTCGCCGCGGCCGGTTCCTTGGCCCTCGAGGGCTCCATCATCGGCTGGGTTGCCAACCATCGCCGCCACCACATGTTCAGCGACCGTCCGGGCGACCCCCATTCGCCGCACCGGTTCGGTCCGGGTGTCGTGGCCCAGGTACGCGGCTTTGGCTACGCGCACGTCGGCTGGCTCTTCGCGGCTGACAACACCTCGGCGGAACGGTTCGCGCCGGACCTGCTCAGCGATCCCGACCTCGTCATGGTGAGCCGCTTGTTCCCAGTGTTCGCGATCATCTCCCTGGGCGCGCCGTTCGCACTGGGCTGGGTGCTGGGCGGGACGTTGGCCGCGGCGGTGACCGCACTGCTCTGGGCTGGCCTAGTCCGGATGATGGTGCTGCATCACGTGACCTGGAGCGTCAACTCCGTCTGCCACGTGTTCGGCCGGCGGCCCAACCAAACCACGGATCAGAGCACCAACTTCGCACCCTTGGCGATCCTCTCGTTCGGTGAGGCGTGGCACAACTTTCATCACGCGCATCCTGGCTCGGCGCGCCACGGCGCGTTCCCGCACCAGATCGACTCGTCGGCCGAGATCATTCGGCTCTTCGAGCGAGCAGGCTGGGCGACGAAGGTGCGCTGGCCCGCCAGCTTCCCCCGCTCGGCCCCCACGCTCGTCTAAGCAGAGCGGTCGGGCTGCGCGCTCCCGCACCCCGGCGGCCCGACATCGCCCCCGACCAGCGGTCGCCGCGCGCTGGGGAGTGCGCCGGCGGCGGTCCCGGCGACCTCGGACCTGGCGCCACGGCGCCACGGCGGGAGGTCGTTCCCCGGGTCGGTCGAATTGAGTAGCGATTACTCAGGCTGGAACACCGGCCCGCTGCGAGCCTGGCGTCAGGGCCTGAGAGGACCGAGCAGCTCGCCTCGGCGATCTGCATCCTCGACGGAAGGCAGACCGGCGCGCGTCGCGTCCGGCACTCGCGCGAAGGAGAATCATCGTGGGATTGTTCAAGGACATGGGCAACAAGGTGTCGGGACTCCAGGGCATGGCTGCGCAGGGTCAAGCGAGCGCCGACGCGGTGCAGACCGGACTCACCCCGGGCAGCTTCGACCCCAACGACCCCGCGTTCGCGCCGATCGAAGGCGTCGACCTCACGGGCTACTGCAAAGGGGTCTCCGCGATCCAGAAGGCCGGGGCGCAGACCAAAGAAGAGGCAGCCAAGATCGGTGGCCCGGCAGCGGGCGTGTCGGAAGACAAGTGGCAGGCGGTCAGTGACGGGTGGGTGGCCCGGATGCGCCAGAGCCGCGCCGTCATGAACCAGTACGGGGTGCTGTACGGGACGGTCTAACCCGCCAGCGAGCGCCGGGCCGATCCCCGGCGACCAGGCTGTGATGAGGACCCGCGTCGTGACGCGGGTCCTCATCATTGCTGGGGGCGGCACCGGCGACCCGCGGCCGCCGGCGGATCAGATCGGTTCGCGCCCGTAGCGTTCCAGGAACGCGGGCGTCTCGGCGAGATTGGGCGGCCACCACGGCGGCGACACCGCGTCGCGGATCGAGGCGGGGTCAACGGGCCGCCGTTCGTTGCTCGCCTGGTAGACCGCGAAGCACAGCTGCAATGTCTTCACCGCGAGCTCGCCGGTCATCTCCGGATCGGGACGGCCTTCGATCAGCGCATCGACGAAATGGCGCGAGGAGTTGAGGAACCCCGAGCGCCAATCCGCGTCGAGGTTGGAGTACCCGGTCGTCGTGCCGTCCGGGTGATAGACCACGACGGGCGGGAGGTCGAGCATCTCACCGGTCGCACGGGTCACCCAGATGAACCCGTCGGTACCTTGGATCTCGAAGAACTCGTCGGCCCCGTAGTAGCTGCTCCGCAGCGACATGTGCGGCGCGTAGGTGACCTCCATCATGCCGAGCAGCGTCTCGCGCTGGTACTCCCAGATCGCAGCCGTCGGTGCCTCGAAGAACAGGGGCGCTTGGCGGACGACGGCCTGCACGCTGGTGATGTCTTGGTCGAAGAGCCAGAGGGCGGTGGCGTACTTGTGCACGATGTCGTCGAAGAGATGCCCACCGGGGCTCTGGGCGTTGAACCGCCACACGTAACCCTGGGGCTCGAGCTGGTTCTGGAATGTGGTGTTGGTGGTCCCGACGACGGTCTTGACCCGCAGCATCGTGGGCGGGCCGATGGCGCCCGCGGCGATCAGCTCCTTGGCCTTCATGAGCGGCGCGTAGTGGAAGAAGCACTCGCTGACCCGGAAGACCACCCCGGCCCGGTGGGCGGCGTCGGTCATCTCGACGCCATCCGCGACGCTGTTCGCGATCGGCTTCTGGCACGAGACATGCTTGCCGGCCGCGATCGCGGCGAGCACGTGCTCCTTGTGGAGATGGGTCGGGGTGAGGATCTCGACCGCATCGACGCCCGGGTCGGCGAGGAGGTCATCGAGCGCGGTGTAGACGGTCGGGACGCCCCACTCGCTGGCCATCTGGCGGGCCTTGTCCTCCCGGGGGTCGCAGAGGGCCACGACGTCGCAGCGGGGATCAGCCAGATAGCCGGCCACGTTCAGGGGCGCGATGTTGCCGATGCCGACGATTCCGATCCGAACCCTGTCCACGATGTGACCTCCCACGACGAGTAGCAGTGACAGTACGGTCTAACTGGCCGACGGGGAGCAGCGCCGTGACTGTGACAGGGCTCGCAAATCTTGCGGTCAAGGTGCGGGACCTCCACGCCGCGCTCGCCTTCTACACCTCCGCCGGCTTCGAGGTCACCGAGCCGCTCGACTGGGAGGGCGGCCAACGCGCCGAGGTGTTCGTTGGGCCAGTCCAAGTGACGCTGTTCACACGCGCCATCTACGAAGACGCCTGTGACCTGCCCGACGAGTGCTTCCTCCACCCCGCGCTGCTCTGCGACGACCTCGAAGCGCAACTGTCGGGCCATACGATCCTCTGGGGGCCCGCAGTCGTGCGAGGCCCCTTCGGGGTGCGGCGCATCGCCTTCGTGGAGGCACCGGGCAACATGCGACTCGAGTTCATGGAGCAGCTGGAACCACCCGAGGACCCCAGGGCGGCGCGATGAAAGTCACGCGGATCCTGCACGTCTCCGTCAACGTCGCGGGATGTCTCGAGCCGACCCGCGATTTCTACTCCACCCGCTTGGCGCTGGAGTCAGCGTCGCGCCCCACGATCCCCGGGGTCGCCGGACACTGGTTCACCGTCGACACCGCGCAACTCCACCTCGTGGACGCACCACACCGGGGTGCGCCGTCCATTGATCCGACCGGACCGCACGTCTGCTTCGGTGTCGAAGACCTCGACGCCGCGATCCGTGAGCTCGAGGACGCGTCCGTTCCCTATGAACAGGGGCGCCAGGGCGACACGGTCCAGATCTGGATCGTTGACCCGTCCGGCTTCACGGTCGAGCTCCAACAGGACCACCCGCGCTGAACCGCGGCCTCGATCGCGGGTGAGGGGACATCCCGGCGTGCGATGTCCCCCAAGGCATGTCGCGCCGAGATCCGGTGAGGCCACCGGTACAGTGTCGCCTCCCCGAGGCGGCGGACGACCCGGCCACCTTCGGGCCCGGTCGACGACCTCCAGGAGCACCACGCATGGCACCGCTGCGGACCTTTGCCCTCTCGCTGATCGTCCTCACGGCGGTCATGGCGAGCGCGGCGGGGGCAGCCACCGCCCAGCCCCAGACCGCACAAGCCCTGGCGACACTGATCACCGCGAAGGGACTGGGCTGCAAGGACTTCACCGCCGACACCGGCGCCGGCAACTCGGGGATCAGCGAGGGGTCCTGCACCGTCGGCCACGAGTTCGATGTCGTGCTGACGGTCTTCACGTCGCACGCGAGCCTCGTGAAGCTCCTCCCGAACGGGAAGAAGAACATCTGCGCGGAGATGCGCCAAGCTCATGCCTCGACGCCGACCGTCTTTGTCATCGGGCCGAACTGGATCGCCACCTTCGAGAGCACGGTCAACGCCCACCCCCTCGCGAAGGCCCTGAAGGCGAAGACCCAAACCCTCAAATGCTGATGAGGCCCGGAGCACGACGGCTCGGTTAGCAGCGGACTCCGAACGCCGCGGCGTCGGTCCTCAGCTCCGTGGTCACGGCGCCGAGTCCGCTGGTCACCGGTTTGACCGGGCCGCGTCGCGTCGGTGACGAGGTTGCCGGTGAGCGCGACCGTGGTCGTGATCCGCGGCACACACTGTCCGACCGGCGGGTGTCAACCCCGGCCGTGGAGGTGCGGGGCGAACGGACCGGCGAGGTGGCCTCCATCGGCGACGAATTCCGCGCCCGTGCAGTACGAGCTCGCGTCGCTCGCGAGGAACAGCACGAGCTCGGCGATCTCGCGCGGCTCGCCGAGACGACCGAGGGGCATCGCCGCGGCCATGCCGGCGCGCACGTCGAGGCCATGCCACGCCTCGGGTTCGAGCATGGCGGTGTCGATCGGTCCCGGATGGACGGAGTTGACCCGGATGCCCTGACGAGCGAGCTCCAGCGCCGCGACCTTGGTCAGGCCCCGCACGGCGAACTTGGTCGACACGTACGCGGACAGGCCCCAGGTCCCCTCGATCCCGCCCGCCGACGAGATCACCACGATCGATCCGCCCTCCCCGTCGATCATCGGCGGGATGACCGCCTTCATCCCGAGGAACGTTCCAACCTGATTGACGCCCACGACCCGCAGGTAGTCGTCGAGTGAGGTGTTCGTGATCGGCTCGGCGGGCGGCGAGATTCCGGCGTTGCTCACGAACACGTTCAGGGCCCCAAGCTCACGTCCGGCGAGCGCGGCGGCTTCGGTCCAGTCGTGCTCGCTCGTCACGTCGAGATGCGCGTACCGGGCGTCGCGTCCCAGCTCCTCGGCGAGTGCCGCACCCTCGGCATCGAGGACGTCCCCGACGAGCACACGGCAGCCTTCCTCCACGAAGAGCCGTGCCTCCGCCGCGCCTTGACCCCGCGCCCCGCCCGAGATCAGCGCCACCTTGCCGTCGAGCCGTCCCACGCGGCGACGCTACCTCCCCGCTCGGCGCGGGATCGACGACCGCCGCGCCACGGTACGCCGCCCGCATGGTGCGACGGACGACGCCGTGCCGCGGATGGGACGAGGCGAGCCCAGACCGGTGCCACGGTCCCCGGCGGTGGTGACGAACTCCACCGCGAGGTGCGCGACCGCGCCGGTCGGTAGTGTCAGGGCCCGAGCTCGGCGATCCGACCGGGCACGCGTGGGAGGCACGGGATGACGTCACTGTGGAGCTATGAGGGGATGCGGGTGGTCGTCAGCGGTGGCGGCGGCGCGGGGATGGGTGCCGCGACGGTCACCGAGCTCGCCGCGCTCGGCGCCGAGATCCACGTGCTGGATCTCAAGGAGCCCCCGGTCGACGTTGCGAGCTACCAGTCGGTCGACCTCAAGGATCCCGACGCCACGACGGCCGCCATCGACACCATCGGGGGCACCCTCCACGCGCTGTTCAACTGCGCCGGGCTTCCCGGGCCGCCGTTTTCTGACCTCGACACCATGGTCGTCAACTTCGTCGCGATGCGCCACCTCGCGGAGCTGAGCGCCGCTCGGATGACCGAGGGGGGCGCGATCGCCAGCATCTCCTCGACCGCGGGGAGCGGCTATCTCCAGAACATCGCGAAGTGGATGCCCCTGGTCACGACCGACGGCTTCGCCGAAGCCAAGCAGTGGTGCGAAGCGCATCCCGACGAGATCGCAACCGGCTACGCACCGTCCAAGGAGGCCATCGTCGTCTGGACGATGCACGCCGCCATCGACTTCGCCAAGCGCGGCGTGCGAGCCAACTGCATCAGCCCGGGCCCGACCGACACGCCGATGATGCCGGCCTTCGAGGATTTCGCGGGCAAGGAGCTCATCGACACGTTCACGCAAGGGGCTGGTCGGCGCTCACGTCCCGAGGAGCAGGCCTACCCGCTGATCTTCCTGAACAGCCGCGCCGCTTCGTACGTGTCCGGCGAGAACTTCGTGACCGATGGCGGCACCCTGGGCGCCCTGATGACCGGCGCGCTGACCTTGAGCTTTGATCCGAACGAGAACCTCGGCTGAACCCCCGGGCCCGTCGCCCTCCTGGCCGTTTGGTCCGGGCGGGCGGGAGGTCCCCTGAGGGATCGCCGCCCTGGTGCGCTCGAGGCCCCCGGGTTGTGGCGGGGCGGGATCGGTCCGCTGCCCGCGATGGCCGCCCGATGCGGGCGGCCCCGCCGGCGACGGGCTGGGATCTCGGGGTCGGGCGCGCCGCCACGAGGGGTGCTCGGGTGACGATCAGGCCGGACGGCCGCTCGGGGAGGTCGTGCATTGCGGGAAGCGGCCCGGCGGACGCGTATCCTTGATGGTTCGCGCTCCTCCAGCTCTGGAAGGCCCTGATGCGCGCGCGCACCGACATCCGAAACGTCGCGATCGTCGCCCATGTCGACCATGGCAAGACGACGCTGGTCGACGCGATGCTGCGCCAGACCGGTGCCTTCCGATCCAATCAGCTGGTCGTCGATCGGGTCCTCGACTCCACTGACCTCGAGCGCGAGAAGGGCATCACGATTCTCGCCAAGAACACCGCGGTTCGGTACGGCGGAGTCAAGATCAACATCGTCGACACGCCGGGCCACGCCGACTTCGGCGGCGAGGTCGAGCGCGGGCTCACCATGGTGGACGGTGTGCTCCTGTTGGTCGACGCCGCCGAAGGCCCGTTGCCCCAGACCCGCTTCGTGCTCCGCAAGGCGCTCGAGGCACGCCTGCCGGTCGTGCTCGTGGTGAACAAGGTCGATCGCAGCGACGCCCGGGTCGAGGAGGTCGTGCACGAGGTCGAGGAACTGTTTCTCGACCTGGACGCGGACGAAGATCAGATTGCCTTCCCGATCGTGTACTGCAACGCCCGCAGCGGACGGGCCGCGTTCGACGCCGCCGATCCGGACCTGCAGCTGGACGAGGTAGCCGGCGAGGGCGGTCTCAAGCCGCTCCTCGAGTTGCTCCTCGAGCACATCCCTGCCCCCCAATACGACCCCGATCACCCGCTGCAGGCACTGGTGACCAACCTCGACTCGTCGCCCTATGTCGGGCGACTCGCCCTGTGCCGCATCCGCCACGGCACGTTGCGGCGCGGCGAACCCGTTGCCTGGTGCCGCGCCGACGGCACGGTCGAGACGGTGAGGATCACCGAGCTCTACGTCGCCGAGGCACTCGATCGTGTGGATGCCAACGCAGCGGGCCCGGGCGAGATCGCAGCGATCGCCGGACTCGCCGAGGTCACGATCGGCGAGACGCTCGCCGACCCTGACGATCCGCGTCCGCTCCCGATCATCCACGTCGACGACCCAAGCCTCTCGATGACGATCGGCGTCAACACCGCCCCGTTCGCCGGGCGGGAGGGCGACAAGCTCACGGCGCGCCTCATCAAGAACCGGCTCGACACGGAGCTCATCGGCAACGTCTCACTGCGCGTATTTCCCACCGACCGGCCCGACGCCTGGGAGGTGCAGGGCCGCGGCGAATTCCAGCTCGCGGTCCTCGTGGAGACGATGCGCCGGGAGGGCTTTGAGCTGACCGTCGGCAAGCCCCAGGTCGTGACCTGCGAGATCGACGGTCGGATCCACGAGCCGGTCGAGCGGGTCGCGATCGACGTGCCCGAGGAGTACCTCGGGGTCGTGACTCAGCTCCTCGCGCTCCGCAAAGGTCGCCTCGAGCAGATGGTGAACCATGGCACGGGGTGGGTACGCATGGACTACCTCGTCGCCGCTCGGGGCCTCGTCGGCTTCCGGACCGACTTCTTGACCGGGACCCGGGGCACCGGGCTGCTGCGCCACGTCTTTGAGGGCTATGAGCCGTGGCACGGCGAGCTCCGCACGAGCCGGGCCGGGAGCCTGGTGGCCGACCGGCTGGGCGCGACCACCGGGTACTCGCTGATGAACATCCAGGAGCGAGGCGAGCTGTTCGTCGGTCCCGGCGTCGAGGTCTACGAGGGCATGATCATCGGGGAGAACACGCGCGCCGAGGACATCGACGCGAACCCGACCAAAGAGAAGAAGCTCACCAACCATCGCGCGGCGTCGGCGGACGAGCTCGTACGTCTCGCGCCTGCTCGGCCGATGTCGCTCGAGCTGGCGCTTGAGTTCCTCGCCCCCGACGAGTGCGCGGAAGTGACCCCGAAGACGGTGCGGATGCGCAAGGTGGTCCTCTCCGCCAGCGCCCGCGGACGCCAGCGCGGACACGCCCGCACCGCCCGGACCTGACGACTCGCCCGGGGTCGACCCCGGGCGCGGCGCGACGTCACGGGTCTTGGTCGCTCGAGGCGATCGCCCACCGATCGCCCGGGGCGCTCGCCGGATCCCCCCGGGCGGAGAACGCCCTGGCGGGCGTCGCCGCCGCGGTGCGGTGTCGTGGCGATCGGCGGGTCAGGGGTTTCGCGCCGGCCCCGATCGTTGGCCCGGCGCCGGCGAACGACCTCGTCGAGGCGGATCGGCCAGTACCGTGCAGGCGGGAGGGGTTGCTCGAGGGAGGGCCGCTGAAGACCTATCGCCTGCTCGGGCCGGAGGGCTTCTTCATGAGCCCCGAGCCCGGCACCTTGGGAGGGAACGCGAAGACCCGCGTCTACGGCCGCCTCGACTGCCGGGCGCCGCGGGCCGGTCTCGCCAAGGGCACCTACCAGAAGGACCGAGTCTTCTTCGCCGACGCGGCGGCCGCAGAGGCGTCGGGGTACCGGCCGTGCGGACGCTGCCTACGCGACACGTACCGGGAGGAGACACCGGACGTCGCCCGCGCACCGCAGCGGCGGTCGAACCGTCGTTGGGGCCGTTGACTGGATATCCGGTCGACCAGTAGCCGGTTTCAGCCGATTCCCGCGCAGGCCGGCTCGGACGACAGGGCTCGGCGGAGGGTGGGCGCCTTGATCTGTGCCTCGGCGGTGCGGGCCAATGCCGCGACCTGCCTCCCGGCGTCGTCGAGCTTCTGCACCAGCGCTTGGCCCTCAATCTGAAAGCCCTGTGGGTCGTTGGGCAGCGATTGGGCGGCGGGTTCCGCCTCGAGGAAGACCTGTTGCGCTTGGGTCACGCCGTCGTGAATGAAGGCGACGAAGGCGTTGCCGTGCGCGGCCTTGGGAGTCCCGGCTTCGTCCAGCTGGTCGAGGAGCTGTTGGGTTCTGAGAATCGCGGCTCCCAGAAACTGCGACAACGCGCTGCGTACCTCGGGCAGGGTGGTGGTCACACCGCTGAGCGGCGTGAGGAGGCTGGATCCCGCGTCCTTGAGGCTCTGGCCCCAGCTCGAGAGGCTGCCGCACACCGTTCGAGCCCAGACCGCGGGATCCACTGGACGCGCCGAGATTCCGGTCGGCACCGCGGCGAGAAAGTTCACCGAGACACCACAGGTGTGGTTGGCGTGACTGGCGACGGCGTTGCCGGCGGCGGCGAGGGCCGCAGACGGAGGGGTCTGGGAACCGTTCGCTTGGGCGAGCACGACGGACGGGTCGCCACGCTCGACCGCCCGTACGATGACGCGCAGCCTGGTCCGGACCGTCGTCGGAGCTGCCCCGGCCAGGCGCTGCAACGCCGCGACCGCTTCACTCTCCGAAGGGGGTCGGTTCGCATTAAACGCGAGGACCGCGACGCAGAACGCCGTCGGACGGGGCGCGGCCGAAGCACGCCCGACGAACGACACGGTCAGGATCAGAACCAGCGCCACGACGATCCGCACAGCACGTGACGCTACCGACTGGGAGTTGGCTCCACTAGCCTCCCCGCTCCAGCGACGGGTCCAGCCCGCGGGAGGTTGCGATGAGTGGAGCAGCGCCGGCGTACCGGCCTTCTCACCTGGGCCTGTGCGTCTCGGATCTCGACGCGTCGCGCCGCTTCTACTGCGATGGTCTCGGCTTCAGCCCGGCCGAGGGATTCGAGCTCACCAGCGCCGAGCTCGACGGACTCGCCGACAGCCTCGAGGTCGACGGTCCGGTGTCGCTGACCTCGCAGTTCGTCACGCTCGGGGATCTGAAGGTCGAGCTCCTCGCCTTCCGCGACCCGGCCGTGGGTGGTCAGCCGTCGTGGCGTCGCAACCAGCGGGGCCTCACCCACCTGTCGTTCTACGTCGACGACGTCGACGCCGCTGCTCGACACCTCACCCAGTTCGGTGGGACCGTGCTCGACGAAACCCGCTCGAACTTGGGCGTCGACGTCGTCTTCTTGGCGGACCCCGATGGGGTACGAGTCGAGCTCATGGCACTCGCGCCGTCCGCCGCCGCGAGCTGACCCGTCGGCCGATCAGGCAGGAGCCCCAAACGGCGACCCGTCGAATCGGTCCACCGTCGTGAACTCGGTGACCGCCGCTCGACGCAACCGGGTCGGCTGGCGTTGGGGATGGCCGAGCGCGACGACCGCGGCGAGTGCGCACTCGTCCGGTATCCCGAGGAGTTCCTGGACTGCCCGCTCCTCGCGGGTGAGGATCGTCGTGATCACCCCGCCCAGTCCAGCGTCGCGTCCCGCGAGCAAGACGTTCCAGACGAACGGATAGATCGACGCTCCCCCGACGAGTGTGTAGCGGTCGAAGTCCCGGTCGACGGCGGCCAGCGTGCGGAGGTCGGCCAGCACGACGAGCAGCACCGGGACCCGATCGAGATGCTCGGCGAATCCGCCGGGCCCCGCGGCCGCCTGCTCGGCAATCGTGCTCGCGCCGGCGATCGCCGCCCGCTCGGCATCCCGGTCCGCGATCGCAGACCAAGGGACGAGCCCCGCGGCACCTTGGGCCAGGTAGTCGTACCAGCCGCGCAGATACAGATCTCGGAGGGAGCGGCGCAGGGCGGCATCCTGCACGTGGATGACCCGCCAGCCCTGCCGGTTGCCGCCACTGGGTGCGAACCGGGCGACGTCGAGGATTCGATGAACCTCCTCGTCGCTCACGGCCTCGTCGGTGAACTCCCGAACGGCACCCGTGATGCGCATGACCTCGACGAGTTCCACACGACCTCCAGGCCCAGGGAAGCGACCCGCAGCCGGGCCGCGCGCGACGCGGTGCAGTCTCGCACCGCGACCCCGGGCGCGCTTCGGATCGACCCAGGGCTCAAGCGCGGCCCGTCGCACCGGCGGAGCCCAGACTCCGATCGGTTGCCCACCCCAAGGTGGCTCGGTCCCCGCTAGTGCACCTCCGCCGCGAGGAGTAGTCGCCGGCGCCGGTCGCCGGGTCGCCCGTGTCGCGTCACCTCTCGCACGATCGTCCAACCGGTTCGTTCGAGGAGCTGTCCGAACTCGCCGATCCCGAACGACGAACGGCGCGGCTCGCCGATCAACGCCAGCAGCAGGCGACGTCCCGCTCCGCGCGCGGCAGCCAAGGCGGACGCCCCCGGCATGTCCTCGCGGGTGCTCACCGCCAAGCGGCTGCCCCGAGCCGACCGGTCCCGGAGGTCGCGCAGGAGGGACTCAACGACCGGTGGCGTGAGATAGAGGAGCAGACCCTCGCAGAGGAACAGGCTGCGGCGGGCGGGATCGTGCCCGGCCGCGGCCAGAACATCGCCGATTCGCTCCCGCATCAAGTCGATCGAGGCGAACGTCACGTGATCGAGTGCCACGCCCAGGCCTTCGACGCGTCGACGCTTGTCACCCTGGGTGGCGGGATGGTCCACCTCGAAGAACCGGACGCCGGGACGGCGGAATCGCAGAGCCCGACCGTCGTATCCCGCGCCGACGATCACGACCTGCGTGACGCCGGAGGTCACCGCCTCGAGGACCTCGTCGTCGAAGAACGCCGTGCGGACCTCCATCCGCCGGCGTCGGCGAGCCGTCCGCGGCCACAAGATGCTCGGCCGCAAGGTCGCGTAGAGCCGGTTCTCTGCGCCGGGATCACCCTCCGAGCTTTGAGGGCGGGACAGCTCCGAGCGCGCCAAAGCCACCCCGCGAGCCGTGAGGGAAGGTCGCGCTGGTCTCAGTGAGCACCGGTCCCGGGTCGAGGTCCTCGTTCCACGCTCGATCTGAGCATCACCGACCGGCGGTCACCGCATCGTCGGTCCCGGCGGCCACCCATCAGGGTTGGCGTGCGGTTCACCCGGTCGGCGTTGATCGAGTCGGCCGCGGCCCGGGACCGTGTCGACGCGCGGCGATCGCCCCGCGAGGCCGTCAGGCCGTCTGAGCGATCAGGACGCTGCACGGCGCGTGGTGCGACACGTTGTTGGGGACGCTGCCGAGGAAGCGACGGCCGCCACGCATGCCTCGATTGCCGACCACGATCAGATCGGCACCCACTTGCTCGGCGAGTTCGCACAACACGTCGGACGGGTTCCCCAGCCGGGCGTAGGTCTCCACTGCAGCAACCCGGGTGCGGGCTCCCACCGCGGCTCGTTCGAGCAGCGCTTGCAGGTCTCGGAGCGCGTCGTCCTTGAGTTCGGCGTCGATGACGGCGGGACTGGCCGGCGCCAGCCCCGACATCCCGACTGTGGCCGCCGAGAGGGGCTTGCTGACGCTCACGATGTGGAGCGTCGCGCCCGTCTGGGTCCCGGCCAGCTCGGCGGCCAACTCCACCGCTCGAGCCGCGGTGTCGGATCCGTCCGTTCCTACGACGATCGAGTTGAACATGGCGTCGAACCTATCGCAGCCGGCTCCGGCCGAGGAATATCGAGTTCGTCGGGATGGTTGGCGGACCCGTGGCGCAACGAACCGGGTCGGACATTGGGTCGGCCGAGCGTGGCCAGCGAATCGTCGCCGAGGTGTCACGCTGGCCGGGTGTGACGACCGACTCGGGTCATTTCGGCGAGACCGAGTTCTTGTTCGACGGCCGGTCGTTGGGTCATGTCCACGGCGGTCACCAGGCCGACATCCCGTTCCCACGCCGCCTGCGCGACCAGCTGGTCGCCGACGCCCGGGCGGGTCCACACCACATCCACCCCGACTCGGGCTGGACCACCCGCGTGATCGAGCACGACGCCGACGCCGACGCGGTCGTCGCGCTGCTGCGGCTCAACTACGACCGGATCTCGGCCCGCCGACGCCGGACCCCCAGCCGCTGACGGGGAGTCCCGCCGGGCCGCGGTGGGCCCTCCGCTGGCCGATGCCGAACTCGGGCTGGCACTAGCCTCACGCCTCGATGGGGCGACCCGGGGGTCTGAGCCGCAGCCTTGCCGTGTCAGGGCTCGCGGCGCTGGTCGCATCGCTCGTCATCGCCATCGGTGGTCCGGCCGCCGCCACCCCGTCGCCGACTCGGCCGCGCGGCGTCAGCCTTCCGACGGTGACCGGACCTGTGACCGGCGGTATGGGCCATCCCACGATCGTGAGCACGAGCTTCGATCTCGGCCAGGTCGGCTACACCGGCTCGGAGTACTTCCTGAGCGGCACCGCCCACGCGTTCTCCTCGGCGACGCCGCTGACGACCAACGGCCGGTGGCGCGTGCAGCCGGCGAGCACCGCGCCGTACGAGACCCGAATCCTCGTCTACCAGCCCGCCAACCCCAAGAAGTTCAACGGCACCGTGTTCGTCGAGTGGCTGAACACCACCGCAGGTTTCGACACCGCCCCGGACTGGCAATCGGCGCACAACGAGATCATCCGAGAAGGCGCGGCCTGGATCGGTGTCTCCGCCCAATCCGTCGGGGTCCAGGGTGGCCAGGGCGCGGTCGGCGGCGTCGCGCCCGGTGGGCTCAAGGCTTCCGACCCCGCCCGGTACGCACCGCTGCATCATCCCGGGGACAGCTACTCCTACGACATCTTCTCCCAGGCCGGCCTCGTCGCTCGCCAGACTGGCAAGACCGCTCCGCTCGGCCGGCTGAAGGTGCACCACGTCCTCGCGATCGGCGAGTCCCAGTCGGCCTTCCGTCTCGTCACCTACGTCGACGCGGTGCAACCCCTGGATCACGTCTTCGACGGTTTCTTGCTCCACAGCCGGAGCGGCAACGGCACACCCCTCTCCCAGTCGCCGCTCCCCGTCGTTCCCGTACCCGTCGGGACCATCATCCGGACCGACCTCACGGTGCCGGTGCTCACGCTCGAGACCGAGACCGACCTCATCAACCCCGAGATCGGATATCTCCCGGCCCAGCAGCCCGACTCGAGCCGCTTCCGGCTCTGGGAGGTACCCGGCACCGCCCACGCCGATCTCTACTCCGCCGGCGGCGGATTCTCGGACACCGGCGACGGCCAGGCCGAGCTCGCACTCTTCGACGTCGGCGCGGTGACCGGCGGTCCGTTGCATTGCTCCACGCCCATCAACGACGGACCGGGGTACCTCGTAGCCAACGCGGCGGTGTACAGCCTCGATCGGTGGGTGCAGACCGGCACGCCGCCGCCGCGAGCGCCGCGGCTGGACACGCAGGCTGGACCGCCGGTGACGGTCGCACGCGACCCGCACGGCAACGCGCTCGGTGGGATCCGCACCCCGCTCGTCGACGTTCCGATCGCCACGCTGCGCGGGGACGGCAACGGTGGGGGGCCGCTGTGCAGCCTGTTCGGCTCGACGGTTCCGTTCAGCGCGGCGACGCTGGCGTCGCTCTACCCCACGCACGCCGCGTTCGTGACCCGCTTCGATGCTGCGGCGCAGCACACCCTCCGCGCCGGGTTCCTGCGTCCGACAGACGTCAAGAACCTCGAGGCGGCCGCGGCGAAATCCGCGATCGGCTGAGCCGAGCCGGCTCAGCGTTCGCCGCTCGGGCCGGCACGCTACGCCGCGGTCGGGCTGTTGGGTGTGCGCGGGGCCGGCGCCCAAAACGGCGGATGCGGTGGAAGCAGCCGCAGCGCTTCGCGCAGTCGGTCGAGCGCGCCCCGATCCAGTGCGACGAGATCGTCGGGTGGTACGGAGAGGAGCTCGACAAGTCGCGCCTTGGTTTTGGCCCCGTCGGGCGTGAGGACCACGGTCTTCACGCGCCGGTCGTGGGGGTGAGGTCGGCGTTCGACGAGCCCGCGCTCCTCGAGCCGGTCGACGAGCCAGGTCGCGCTCGACGCGTCGCAGCCGAGCACCGCTGCCAACTCGCCCATCGACACGCTCTCATCGGCGTCGAGTTCGTACAGCGCCTTGACGTGTCCGGGGGTGAGGCCCAGTTCCTGGGACGCGTGCATCTGATGTGCCCGCTGCGTGAGGAAGTAGCCGAGCATGGTCTGCCACACATCCTGAGCCAACTCGGTCTTCGTGACCCTGGTCACAGCCACGACGTTACGCCTTCCTTGCAGTAATCCGAGCTTTGGGGCAAGCAAAATCTCGGAGTACTCGGATATTTGACATACTCAAAGGATAGCGCGAGAGTGGCGAGCCATGAGTGGAACCCCGCCCCCGGCGATCCGGGCCGTTGATCTCTACAAGTCCTGGGGGGATGTCCACGCGCTGATCGGCGTCTCCTTCGAGGTACCGACCGGCACGGTGCTCGGCCTGCTCGGCCCCAACGGCGCGGGCAAGACCACCGCGGTGCGGATCCTCACCACGTTGCTCAAACCCGATCGGGGAACCGCGGAGGTCCTGGGCCTCGATGTGACCCGGGAGCCGATGCGCACGCGCGCCTCGATCGGGCTCGCCGGCCAATACGCCGCGCTGGACGAGAACCTGACCGCGCGCGAGAACCTCCGCCTCGTCGGGCGCCTCACCCACCTGCCCCCGGCGCGGATCCTGCGTCAGGCGGACAGCCTGCTGGAGCGCTTCGCCCTGGCCGACGCTTCCGATCGCCTGGTCCGCACGTTCTCGGGCGGGATGCGACGCCGGTTGGACGTGGCCGCGGCGCTGGTGCATGAACCGCCGGTGCTGTTCCTCGATGAGCCCACGACCGGGCTCGACATCGAGGGTCGCACCGAGCTGTGGGCGTTCATCGAGGAGCTCGTCGGCGCGGGCACCACGTTGTTGCTGACCACCCAGTACCTCGAGGAAGCCGACCGGCTCGCCGATCGCATCGTCGTCATCGATCACGGCCGCGTGATCGCCGAAGGGACCGCGAGTGAGCTCAAGGCCCACCTCGGCGCGACGGTCATCGAGGTGGCGTTCGACGACCACGAGCATGCCCGGCGGGCCGCGGCGGAACTCGGCGGGGTCGGGGAGCTCACCCTCGACGGCAAGGCGGTGCGCGTCAACGTCGTCGACGGAGCGCCGGCCATGCTCGAGACCGTCCGCATCCTCGACGCCGAGCACCTCGAGCCTCGCACGATGGCGCTGCGCGAGCCGACCCTCGACGACGTGTTCTTGGAGCTCACCGGGCACGCCGCCGAAGCCGACCGAGAGGAAGTCAGCCCATGAGCGCACCCGCAGCCACCCTCGCGCCGCCCAGCCCCACGGTCACCCGCCTGGCCCGTCCCCATGTGGTGGGGGATGCGCTCACGATCGCCTGGCGCAACCTGCTCAACATCCGGCGGAACCCCCAGCTGCTGGTCTTCGCCACCATCCAGCCCGTCATCTTCGTGCTCATGTTCCGCTACGTGTTCGGTGGCGCAATCCACGTCACCGGTGTGTCCTACGTCGATTACCTCATGCCGGGGATCTTCGTGCAGACGGTCGTGTTCGGGTCGCTCACCACAGGGGTCGGTCTCGCCGAGGACCTCCAAAAGGGACTCGTCGACCGCTTCCGTTCGCTGCCGATGGCCCGCTCCGCGGTGCTCGTCGGCCGCACGCTCGCCGATCTCGTCCGCAACGTATTCGTCGTCATCCTGATGTGTGTGGTCGGCCTGGCGGTGGGCTGGAGGCCCGGCGGCAGCCTCCCGGAGATCGTCGCCGGCGTCGGCCTCGTCCTCGGCTTCGCGTACTCGCTCTCCTGGCTCTTCGCGATCGTCGGCCTGTCGGCCCGCGACAGTGAGACGGCGCAGGCGGCGTCGTTCCCGATCCTCGCCCCCCTCGTGTTCGCCTCCTCCGCGTTCGTGCCGATCTCGTCGATGCCGGGCTGGCTGCAAGTATTCGCCAATCACCAGCCCGTCTCCGCGATCGTCAACGCGGTGCGGGCGCTCACCCTCGGCGGAGCGGCCGCGAGCCAGGTGTTCGCCGCGCTGGCTTGGATCGTGGGGATCGTCGCGATCTGCGCCCCGATCGCGGTTTCCCGCTACCGACGCGCGGTCTAGCGCCCCCGACCAGGAGCCGACGATCGCGTCCTCGAGCCGGCTCGCGCCGCCGCCGGTCGTGGCACCCCGGCCCGACCCCGGCCGGACCACAACCGTGACGCCGTAGGCTCGACGCCATGGGCTTGGTGCTCGCCATCCCCATCGTGTTGATCCTCTTTCTCGTCGCGATCGGATCGATGGGCCGATCGTTCCAGCGGGGGATGGGCCGCGCCCGCTGCACCCACTGCGACGCGAAGCTCAAACGCCAGGGTCGGCGCTACGCGACGGTGTGCGCGAAATGCGGGCGGACCCAGCCGTGGGCGAAGGCCAGCTAGGCCACGCGCCGGTCTCGCGGTCCTGGCTTCATCCCGAGCCAGTCGATCCGACGGTGGGAAGTCGGCGCCGTAGCGAACGCGTCACGCGGCGTGCGGTGAATGGGCACGATGCTGCGGACGACGCCGCGCTCTCGCCAGGCGGCCCGATTCGTCGCACGGGGACCGATTGCGTGGGTGAGCGACCGGACGAAAGCCGCCTACGCTGTGCGCCATGAGACCTCGCGCGCATGTGCTGACCCGAGAAACCGAGCGCGAGACGGGCGAGATCGTCCGCGAGTTCGACGTGGTGTCCGCCGCCACGATCATGACCGCGTTCATCGGCGGTCTGTTCTTGGTGTTCTTCCTCGCCGCGTTCTTGCCCTGGCTCCTCTCCAAAGGCATGACCGCCGCGGTGGAGGGCGTCATGGACCAGATCGGATTCGGTAGCTTCCACGCCACGACGATCTGGAGCTGGCTGCTGGTCTTGGCGATGTTCGCCGTCTTCACTATCTTCATCGTCGCGATCGCCACCGCGATTCTGGCGACCTACAACCTGCTCTCGGAGCGAACCGGGATGGGGATGCGCCCCGACGCCCGGACTCCCGAGTTGGTGCCGGCTCAGCCCCGCCGACGCGCCCTGGTGGCACCCCGGCGTCCGGCGCCAGCCGGTGCCTCCTTCGAGGAGCTGTACACCGAGGCTCAACGGCGCGGGATCCGGGGTCGCTCGACCATGTCGAAGGACGAGCTGCGAGCCGCGCTGGCGCCCAGCACCAGCCGTCGGAACGGCGTCCGCCGCGGGCAGCCCGCGTAGCTGGCGCGGGGCGATCCGGCGGCGGTGCGAGCCGCCGACCAGCATCGCGACCCGAGGACTCGGCGACTAGCGCTGGGTCGCGGTCGTGCGTCCGGCCGGCTTTCGTACTGCGCGCGTGGCGGTGGTCGACGCGCGGGCCGGGGCTCGCTTCGCGGGGCGCCGAACGGTCATGGTGGCAGGCTTTTTCCCGGTGCGTGCTCGCGTCGACGCGGCGGGTTGTCGCGTCGCGGGGCGCTGCGATCGGGCCTTCGCCACCCGGGGAGCCGCCTGCTTCGTCGCGGCTCTTTTGGCCGTGACCTGCTGGCGGGAGGCCGGCCCCGCTGACCGCCTGGCGCGTGCGGCTGGCCGTTGGCCGGCGCCCGGTGTCGAAGCGGGTCGGGCGGTCCGGCGCGGGGCAGTGGCCGTCGTGGTGGGCCGAGACGGGGCGGGGCGGGCCGTGACCACTCCGAGGTCCGGGCCCGTGGCGGCAGCCCGCGACTCGTTGCTCACTCGTCGCCGGGTGGGGCCGCCGTGCCCGGCGCGCCATCCCGCCATGGTGAGTGCGCCGACGCCGTAGACCGAGACAACGAAACAGACGAGGAGCCCGAGGAACGGCACGAGGGCAGCGAAGCTCAGGATCGCGAACCCGACGATGAAGCCGCCGAGGCGCGCGCCCATCCCCGGGCCCCGAACCAGTCGCCGCCCGAGCGCCAGCGCGCCCACCGCGTAGCCGAGCGACCCAAACACGACCATGCTGCCGAGCAACCCCGCTCCGACCGGAATGCCGACAATCGTCCCGACCATCCCTAACGCGAGGACCGGACCCAGGATGCCGACGAGGACCCCGACCACGATCGAGACGACCGGCCGGTGGCCAGCCGCGACCACCGCATCCGCGGCGCGCGGGAGCAAGAGGATGAACAACACCCCCAGGATCGCGACCGGCACCGTCACCGCGGCCCAGAGAAACAGGAGGAAGCCAAACACCAGCCCAGTCAAGAGGCTGCTCAGGTTCAGCTTCTTCAGGTGACCGTGCACGCTTCCGGGCGCCGCCACGGGAGCCTTGCCGGAGGTCACGTCCCCGCGGACGTCGGCTCCCGCCTTGACGACCACCCGCCCCGTGATCGCGGTGATGTCTCCGTCGACCCGACCCGTGATGGTCGCGTTCCCGTTGAGGACCAGGACGTCTCCGGTGACGTGGCCGGCCACGCTGAGGTCCCCGCGGCCGACGACGACGTCGTTGCTCACCCGGCCGTTGATCGTGGCCACCCCGTCGACCGATACCGCCGCCCCGTCGACGGTCTCGCCCGAGGCCACCACGAGACCTCCGGTCAGGGTGATTCGCCGCCCGTGGCTCGTTCCGCCGGGGCTGCCGCCGGCTGCGGCGGGCGCCGCGCTGACGAGCACCGCGACGCCGGCGGCGGCGAGCACAGCCAGGGTGCGGAAACGCATGGAGTCGCCTTTCGGGAGAGGAGCAGCGACCGAGCGTCGCACGGAATGGCGCCGCCCGCAACGAACGGCCCCACCGCGCCTCCGGCCGTCGTCGCCGACGAGCCCGTCGTCGACCAGGCGCGCGTCGGTGGGCGAGCCCTCCCCGGCGCGGGGACCGGCGGACACTCGACGGGTGACGCTTGCAGCTATCGAACCGGCCTGGCAGAGTGAGCCGATCGCAGCGGGACCGGCCGGATCGTCGGAGTGTGGTCCGAGATTGGAAAGATCAACATGACGGACAAGCCGACGTATCTCGGCCTGCTCAACGCGGTGGCGCTCGCCGAGTCGCACGCCCACGAGTACCTGTCCGCATGGGCCGAGGTCACCACGGACCCCGACGTGCGGGCGGTCCTGACGACCATCGCGGCGCGCGAGGGCGAGCACGGGATGAGCTTCGCCAAGCGGATCAACGAGCTCGGTTTTGAGCTGCGCGAGGACGAAGACCCGAACCACGGGAAGAAGATGGACATGGCCCGGTCCGACCGCTCCGACCTCGAGAAGCTCGAGGCGCTCGGCTTGCTCCAGTTTCGCACCGAGGACAGCCCCGACATCTTCGACGGCATGTTCCGAGACCACTCGATCGACATTCGCACCGGTGAGCTCCTCGGCCGATACATCGCCGAGGAACGCGACACGCTCCGCCGGTTGACGGCTTGCCGTGACGCACTCGCCTGCCGCCCCGCCACGAGCTCCCCGCCGACGGAGCCGTCACCTGCCCTCGAGGACAAGATCGACGCGCTGACCCGGGCGGTCGACGAGCTTCGCCAGATCGTGTGCGCGCAAGCCATGCCGACGGGTGGCCCCTAGGGCGCAACTCCACCGGGCCCGCCCCTCGAGTCGGGGCCCGCCCACCCGATGAGTTACTCGCTCGTGGGCGTGAACCGCCTGCCGGCCGATTCGGCCGGTGGCGCCCGGCCTAAGGGGATTGAAGCCGCCGCACGACGGCGTCGACGATGCCGGGCCCCTGGGGAATCTGCACGTTCGCGTTCAGAAACTCGAAGGTGACGACCGCGCGCCCGACGCGGACGGTGACCAGATCCGCGACCAGCGCGATCGCCTGGCCCTGATGGTTGGTGCCTTGGATGGTTCCCTCATAGCCGGCGTTGGCATCCCCGAGGCCCTGCAACTGGGCGGTCAACGGGACGACGGTCGCCGTCCCGGCCGAACCCACGGCCTTCGCCAGAACGGTCTGGAGACACGGCGCCGCGCTGCTCGCCTGGTAAGCGGCGAGGTAGCGGCCCGCGGCGCTCGCGCTCGGGAACGCGTACACCGTGTCGTCGGCCAGGGTCGTACCCGCCGACTGGGGGTCGTCGAACTGCGCGGACCGCGCCCGGGGGACTCGACGGTTCGCCGCGGTCTCCGCGGTGTTGATCTGTCGACAGGGCGAGAGACCGGTGTAGACGGAAGCGGTGGAGCTCTGCTTCTTCGAACCCCAGGTGGTGGGCACATCTTCCGCCCTCATCACCCCGGCCCGCAGAATGGCCGAGTTGGAGAGCTTGACCGAGCGCGCCTCGGCCGGTGTGCCCGCGGCGAAGCCGACTGCGCCCGCGACGACCAAGGCGATCGCGCCGCGCCGAATCCACGAACCCTGACCCGCCACGGTCGCCGCCCGGGCCCGTCGCATCACCCAACCTGGCCGCTGGTGATTCGGGCGCGTCTCCTCAAACGCCGTCCGAGCCTGCGGCTCAACGAAGGTCGCCATCGCCACCGTGAGCAGCCGGGGGGATGGGGCGGCCCTGCGCTGGGGGTCTTGGGCTCGCCGTCGGGCGTCTCGACGGTCGCCGGCTGGCGGCCAGCTCGAGCAGCTGGCGTACCTTCTCTCCTTCCACCGGCACAGCGGGCGAGCCTACCGGCCGGCCGCGCCACTTCCGCCGGCCGTCCCGGCCCGCGCTCGCGGTCGGCATGGGCTCGCCGATCTGGCGGACCCGTCGCGGTCGGGTATCGCAGATCGGGGCGCCACGGCGCGGCGCGGTTCAGGTGCGAGCGTCGGGTGCCGATCCTTGTCGCGGCCGCGACGGCATGGCACGCTGCGCGTCGGCGGTTGGCTGAGGAGCGCCGGATGCACGACGATGACGACGAGCCCACGCCGCCGGCTGCGTCCGGGTCGCGGCCTCCTCCTCCTGCTCCCGACGTTGCGCCGGGTGGATGGGTTGGTCCGCCGCCAGCGCCGGCGGGGCGGGCTCCCACCCATGGCGTACCGACCGGCGTGGCCGAGTCCCGACGGTGCCGTCGCGTACCAGCCCGCACCGCCGACGCTCGACGCCCGCACGAACGGCTTCGCGGTGGCGGCGCTCGTGCTCGGCATTGTGTGGATGTTCTGGATCGGGTCGGTGCTCTCGGTGATCTTCGGCCACATCGCGCTCCACCAGATCCACGAGTCGTCCGGTTGGCAGCGCGGGCGCGGCTTGGCGATCGCGGGCCTGCTGCTCGGCTACCTCGCGCTGGCGTTGCTGGGCATCAGCATCGTCGCCGCGATCGTGGCCGGCTGAGCGTCCCGCGCCGGACCGCCGCAACCATGACGATGATCACGCCGGCCGGGATCCCGCCGGGCTGGTACGCCGATCCCTGGGACGCGACGCGGTGGCGCTGGTGGGACGGCGCCACCTGGACGCCCCACGCCGGTCGGTCGACCCCGCGCGGTACACCACCCGGCTGGTACGCCGACCCGTCGGGCGAGGCGCCGCAGCGCTGGTGGGACGGGCGGGGATGGACGGCGTTCACGGGCCCGCCCCCGCCGGAGCGGCCCTGGTTCCCACCGCGGGGCGTGACCGACGAGCAGGTCGGCGTTCGCGGTGGCGGCCTCGCGCTCGGCGGGTTCGTCACCGCCGAAGTGCTCGGCGCCGGCATCGCCATCGCGCTGCTCGTCGCCGGTCTCTCCAGTCAGTCCGTCGTGGTGTTGTTGCTGTCCCAGTTCGGCCTCTGGGCCGGACTGTTCGGCGCCTGCGTGCTCGCGGCGCGTCGCTATGGCAACGGGTCGTTACGCCAGCTCGGGCTCGCCGGGATCCGCCGCCAGGACGTCGGCGTCGGGGTCCTCGCGGCCTTCATCGGTCGCATCGCCACGGTCGTGCTCGTCGCGCCGTTCATCCCGTTGCTGCCGACCAAGACCGTCCGGGGCAGCTCGCTCACCAACGGGCTGACGAGCAGCACGCTGACCGCGGTCGTCCTGGCGCTGATCGTCGCGGTCGGCGCACCGTTCTTCGAGGAACTGTTCTTTCGGGGTCTGGTCCAGTCGGCGATCACCCGCCGCTGGGGGGCGCGAGTCGCCGTGTTCGCCCAAGCGGCGTGCTTCGCGGCGGCGCACTACCAGGTCGGGATGGGGCTGGCCGAGACCTTCATCACGTTTCTCACGATCGGAGCACTCGGGATCTACCTCGGTGTCCTGCGATGGCGCTACCAGCGGCTGGGACCGGGCATGGTCGCCCACGCCACCTTCAACCTGGTAGCCGTGCTCCTCGTCTTCGCGGTGCGGTAAGCCCGACCGCGTGCGCGTCCACCGGGCCGCCTCCCGGTCGGCGACCTTGCTCAGGTCGCCGACGGGTTGGCGGCGAGGCGCACCGTCGCGGTCTGTTGATTGCCTGACTGGTCGACCCAGGTCACCCGCACCACATCGCCGGGGTGCTTCGCCTCGATAATCGCGGTCAGGTCGGTGTTGGAGGTCACGGTCGTGCCATCCACCGCGGTGATCGTGTCGCCGGCGGTGATGCCGGCCGACGCGGCTGGAGTGTTGGGCTCGACCGCCTGCACGACGACGCCGTTGCCGCTCTGGGTGCCGTTGCTTCCCCCGTTGTCGATCCCGCCGCCGTTGTTGAACCCGCCGCGTCCGCCGCCGCTCCCGAACCCGCCGCCGCCTCCGAACCCGCCGGTTCCACCGCCGCTGGTGGGCTGCGGCTCGACCTCGACGCCGAGGAACCCGCTCGCCCCCACGTTGATGTTGCCGCCGCTGTGGCCGCTCTCGATTTGGCGGGCGATCGTCATCGCGTCGTTGATCGGGATGGCGAACCCGTCGTTGGTGCCCGCTTGGGGGATCGCGCCGCTCGCGGCGGCGGTGTTCATGCCGATCACCTGGCCGGCCGCGTCGAAGAGCGGGCCACCGGAGTTGCCCGGCTCGAGTTGGGCGTTGTGTTCGATGAGGTCGCTGAGGGATTCCTGTCCGCCGACATCGCTGTTGACGGTGATCGAGCGGTTCAGCGCCGTGACGGTGCCCTGGGTGACGGTCGGCGGCCCAGGCTTGTTCAGCGCGTTGCCTATCGCGATGACGCTGTCGCCGGACGAGACGCTCGAGGAGTTGCCGAAGGAAAGCGGTGTGAGTCCCGACGCTCCCTCCGCTTGGATGATGGCGATGTCGTCGGTCTTGTCGGTCCCGATCACCTTGGCCGGGTAGGTCTTGGACCCGTTCGAGATCTTGACCGTGAACGACGTGCCCTCGTCGACGACGTGGTTGTTGGTCAGGATCTCACCCGAGGACGTCAGCACCATCCCGGTGCCGGCGGCCTCGCCGTTCTGGAGGCTCAGCGTCGAGGTCACGTCGACGATCCCGGGGTCCGACTGGCCAGCGATCGCGGACGGGTCCGCCTTCTGCTGGCTGACCTGCTTGGCGGGCGCGCCCGGGCGAACCGAGCTGGTCGGGAAGATGCTCGACGTGTTGTTCACGCCCCAGGCGACCGCCCCGCCGACGCCCACCGCGACGACCAGCACCGCGGCGAGCGCCCACAGCGTGTGGCGCCTCCGCCGGGGCGGCTGGCGATGGTGGGAGCCCGGAGCCGGAGGCCACCCCGCGGCGCCGCCGCCACCCGCGCCGGTGCCGGGCGCAGTCGGAGGCCCGCCGACCCCACCGGCGCTGCTCATCGTCTGGGGCGGCACCCACACCGCCGTTGGTGCGTGGTGCGGAAGCGTCGGGTCGGATTCCGTCGGCACGCGCCGTCGTGGCGGCACCGGCGGCCGGGCCGGGGTGGGGGACTCGTCGTCTTGCCACCAGGTCATGTTGAACCGATCTCCCTTGGGCTGAGCCCGTCCTCGCGATGCCCCCCGCATCGCCCTGCCTCTCTGCTCCGAGTCGATATTCGTCCTCGCGGCTGAAACTGTCCTGTGAATCACGTCCGGGGACCGTGACTGGTTCCCGGGCATCTCGGGCTGTGCTGCGCCCACCCGAACGGGAACCCCGGGCCGGCTGAGATCTTTCCCCCACTCGGGGTGTCGAGGGGCCGTCCGCATTCTGGCGCGCCCGGTGACCTTCCAGGAGCCGCGGCGAGCCCCGGTGGCGGCCGGGCGGGAGCGCAGGGGAGACTCCGCCCCGTGCCACCTGAGCAGGCTGTGGACTCCCCGACGACCGGCGACGGCGATCCATCCCGGCCCCTGGCCGGGGTCCGGGTGCTCGACCTCACCACGTTCCTCTCGGGACCGGTCGCGGCGCGGGCCCTCGCTGATCTCGGCGCGGACGTCGTCCGGGTCGAGCCCCCCGCGGGTGACCCCACCCGAGCCGGGACCGGCCTGGAGCCGGGCGACCCGCCGTCCCCCTTCTACCTGGCGTTGCACCGGGACCGTCGGGGAATCGTGCTCGACCTCAAGACCGAGGCCGGGACCGGCGTCCTCGCGGACCTGGTCCGAGTCAGCGACGTGCTGCTCGAGAACTATCGCCCGGGGGTCACGACGCGCCTGGGCATCACCTACGACGACGTCGCCCCGCTCAACCCTCGCCTCGTGTACTGCACCATCACGGGGTTCGGGCCCGACGGGCCCCACTCCCAGTTCCCTGCCACCGACGGGGCGGTGCAGGCCTTCGGCGGCGTCCTCGAGCTGACCGGGCCCGTGGGCTCGTTCGGCATGCCGGTCCCGCTGCCGCTCGCCGATCTGGTGGCCGGCGCCACCGCGGCCCAGGGGGTGCTGGCCGCCCTCGTCGCCCGTGAACGCCGAGGCCGGGGCGCACACGTCGACATCAGCATGCTCGAGTCGCTGCTCGGGTGGCTGCTCGTCGGCGACCGGGAACGCACCCTCGCGCCGCCCACGACGCTCGTCGTCGAGGCGGCCGACGGCGAGTCGATCCTGGTGCAGACCTCGCTGCATTTTCAGGCCCGCCTGGCGACGGTGCTGGCCGAGGTCCCCGGCTGCGCGGCGCTCACCGACGACGACCGGTACGCCACCCGTCCGGCTCGCCAGGACAACCTCGACAGCTACCTCGCGCTCGTCCGGCGAGCCTTCCGTACCCGCTCCAGCGCCGACTGGCTCGCGGCGCTCCAGACGATCGGGATCCCGGCGTCTCGCATCCAGCGGATCGACGACGCGCTGACCCATCCCCAGCTCGCCCACCGGGACGCGGTCGTCGAGGTCGACGTCCCCGGCCTCGGCCGCCGGACGGTGTTGGCGTCGCCATTCCGGTTCGACGGGCACCGCAAGACCGCCACCACACCGCCCCCCACGCTCGGTGAGCACACCGCGGCGGTGCTGCGCGACCTGGTCGGGTACGACGACGGCCGCGTCGAGACGCTCGTCCGCCAGGGCGCCTTCGGCGAGGCGATGACGTAGCGATGCGCGCGTTACAGGTCCATCGTCACGGCGAACCGACCGCCGCGCTCCATCTCGAGGACGTCGCCTCCCCCCAACCCGGGGTCGGCCAGGTGACGGTCCGCGTCGGCGCGGCCTCACTCAGCCTGCCCGACGTGCTCCTCTGCCGGGGCAGCTACCAGCTCGATCCTCCGTTGCCGTTCACGCCCGGCCTCGAGGTCGCGGGGCGCGTCGTGGCCGTCGGCGATGACGTCGCCGCCGGGCTGGTTGGGCGGCGGGTGGTCGGAGTCCCTGCGCTCCCCGCGGGGGGCTTCGCGCAGGAAGCGCTGGTGCCCGCGACGGGCGTCTACGACGTGCCCGACGACGTCACCGACGTCGACGCGGCCGCGACCCACATCTCGCACCGGACCGCGCACGTCGCGCTGCACCGCCGCGCCCGCCTAGAGGCCGGTCAGACACTGCTCGTGCACGCCGGCGCGGGCGGGACCGGATCAGCCGCCGTCCAGCTGGGTGTCCTCGCCGGCGCCCACGTGATCGCCACGGCCGGCAGTGCCGAACGGGTCGCGGCGTGCCGCGCCCTGGGCGCAGAACTGGCGATCAACTATCGCGACGAGGACTTCGTTCCCATCGTGCGCGACGCCACCGACGGGCGCGGCGCCGACGTGATCTTCGACCCGGTCGGCGGTGAGACGTTCCGCGCGTCGCAGCGCTGTGTGGCGTCCGAGGGCATGATCGTGTTGATCGGCTTCGCGGGCGGCGAGATCCAGAACATGCCGGCGAACCGAGTCCTCTTCCGGAACCACGATGTCGTCGGTCTCTACATGGGCGCCTACAGCCGAGGTGAGGGGAATCGTCGGGTGCTCGAGTCGGTGCACGACGAGATCATGAAGCTCCTCGGCTCCCGACGGCTCACGCCCCTCGTCTCGGCACACGTCGGCCTCGACGACGTCGCGGCCACGCTCGAGCGACTCCGCGACCGTCAGGTGATCGGGCGAAGTGTCACGTGTCCCGACGCATGACACGCGGCGCCGCGCCGCGCCCGTCAGGTGGACCCGGTGTGGACGCGGGTCACGATGACCTCCGAGCCCGCCACCGGGTCCGGGCCCCAGGCCCCGCCGGCCGCGGTCCACGCCCGCCCGTCGAAGGCGACGGAGGTGATCCCGAACTGGGTGGCGTGCCCGACCAGCCAGGCCGAGACCGTCCAGCCCCGGGCGGCGAGCACCGCAACTCCCACGGTCGGGGGACCGAGCTCCAGGCTCATCGCGTCGGAGAGCGAGGCGGTCGCGCCGGGGGGTAAGCCCGGGAACTGGCAGCTCAACCCGGTCGGCACCTCACCGGTGAGCCCCTCGGCGAGCGTGCGGGCCTCGGACTCCCATTGCGCGTACGCGTCCGGTGAGCTGCTGCGCTGCACCTGCTGGGCGGCCACCGTGACGGGCAGGGTCTCCCAGCCCGGCACCGCGGCGAGATGTTCGAAGAACGCCGCCGCCGCGTAGTGGGGTGTCAGGATCTCGGCCGGCGTGCCCCAGCCCTGCGACGGCCGTTGTTGGAAGAGGCCGAGCGAGTCGAGGTCGCCGTAGCCGAGGTTGTGGAGGCCCGACTCCTGCAGGGCGGTGGCGAGGGCGACGGTGACCGCATGGTCGGGAAGTCCCAGTCGCTTTCCGACCGCCGCGATGGTCGTCGCGTTCGAGGCTTGGGCGAGGTCCAGCGAGTAGGTCGCCTGCCCGATGGTGACTTCGCATCCAGCCACCACCGGCGGCTTCGGCGTCTTGAGGAGTGAGCGGATGCCGATCGCGGCGCCGACGAGGGCAGCGACGATCGCCAGCGCGAGCGCGATTCGGATGCGGCGACGCCGCACGCGCCCGGTGCGCGTCACGTCGGGTCGACGGCCGCGCTGGCGCGGCGGGGGGATGGGAGCGGTGGTCACGGGGGAGGCGGAGTCAACAGAACCTCGGGCGCGCCGGGCGCGACGGGGCAACTGTAGGCGTCGCCCCTCCGCAAACCCTCGCGGGCGCCGATTGGTCAGCCGACCTCGGGGGGCTGCCCCCCGCGACCGGTCGCACTCGGCAGCCGGCGTCTCCGGCCGTCACGATCAGTCGTCGCGGTCGCTGAGCCCGTCGGGCAGCACGGAGTCCGGAGCCGGGACGCTTGTCAGGGTCGCTGGTAGACGTCCTTGCCGAAGCACTGCAGCCCGGGCGTCGCGGCGTAGCCGAGGTGCGCGAGCCCGAAGGTGTTCTCGAGGCTGCACAGCAGCGAGTAATGGTTGTAGGGCGTGGTGGCCGTGCTGCCGGGCTTGACGAAGCGGGAGAGCACGAGCGCGCCGACGCGCCCACCGCCGGGACCAGTGTCGCCCGCCGCGGTGACGTTCGGCGCCTGGGCCTCGTGGCAGCAGGCGGTCGCGTCGAGGCCGACGCCGCTGGCCTCAGCCTCGTCGGTGGTGATGACGACCATCCCGTCCTTCTTGTAGGCGGGTGAGGCGAGGATCCGGGGTACCCAGGTCTGCAGCCACTGGTTGGCGGACACCAGGCCGCCGCGCTGCCCATCGACGCACGGGCTGTCGTGCCCGTCGTCGCAGAGATTCGGCGTGATGAACGAGAAGTTCGGGGTGGTCCGGATCGAGGCCAGGTCGGCGGGCAGCGCCTTGAGGTCGACGACGTTGGCTGCGCAGCTCGGGGAGTCGATGATCGAGTGGAAGTACACGAACGGGTTGTGGCGGGTCGCGTACTCGTCGCCGAGGCGAGCCACGACCGTCGGATCGGGCGACCCCAGCACCGGGTGCCGGCAGGTCGTGGGCTCGGTGGTCGAGTTCGCCATGTCCTCCTGGTAGCTCTTCCAGGTCAGACCCTTGGCGGTCAGCTGGTCGGCGATGGTCTTGACCGAGCTCGGGTAGACGCAGCCGTCGCCGAGGACCTGACCGAGCGTGCCGGTGCCGGTGGCGGTGAAGTCCTTGTACGTCGTGCAGTCACCCTGGGTCGACAGGCTCGGGCCCTGCCCGCTGATCTCGGCGACGTAGTTCGGGAGGCTGACGTGGCCGATCCCGTAGTAGTTAGTGAGGAGCACGCCTTGGCGGCGGAGCGTCGTCGCCAGGTACGGCGCCGCGGATCCTGCGCTCCAGGTGGTGTTGTAGCTCTCGTTCTCGAGCATGATCACGAACACGTGCTTGGCGGGCCCGGTCGGCGGGGCCTTCGCAGCGCTGGCTACCGCCTGGAGCGGCACGACGAGCACCCCGAGGGCGAGCGAGGCGACGATCCAAGCCCGGCGCCGGCGGTGAGAGCGGTCGCGGGGGTGAGGCGACGGCGACCAGGGAGTGAGCACGAGGACGGACATTAGAGGACGTCAGCCCGGTCCCGTCCGGTTCGGGCGGCGCGCTCGGACGGTTTGAGGGCTGGACGCCGGTGCTTGACGCGCCGGGCGGGGGGTCGGTCGGCACCGGTGGCGGCTCGGGCCGGGCCGCTCACTCTGGCCGACGTCGCCGCCTTGTACCGCACCCGTCGTCGAGCCGGAGCAGCCGCCAGGCCCGGCGCCGCGCGCCGGCCTGGCGGGTCACCAGGCCAGCAGCGGGGGCGCGAGGCCCTGGTCGCGACACGACGCCGTCGCGGTGCGAGGGATCCACACCGTGGCCGGTGCCGTCCTCGTGCCGGTGACCGGCTCGACACGCTCTCGTCGCGGGAGCGTTTCCACCTGGCAGTAGGAGGCGGTGAAGTTCTTCGGCAGGTAGGAGAAGGTGCTGGGGGAGTCCACGACGACAGACCCGAATTCCTGGTGCGCGACCGCGTCGTGCAGCTGGCGAGCGAGGGTGCGGTTCGTGCCCTGCAGGTGCGCGCGCAGGATGTCTCCCATCGCGGCGGGATGCGCGGTCGTCGAGGCGCCGGGGCGGACGCGGGGCAGCAGCCAGCTCTGCGACGGCACGTAGACCGGTCCAGGGAGCCGGGCGAGCTCGGCGACGAGGGCATTCCCGGCCCGGGTCGCCGACGCGGGCGGGATCTGGCGGAACGGGTTGTAGATGAGCGAACCGAACATGGCGAGCGTGGCGACGAGCAGCACCCGGACGGCGATTCGGTGCTGAGCCAGCACCGCGGGGCGGGTCAGTGTGTGGAGGCCGAGCCCAAGCACGACCGCGACTGCCGCGTAGGCGGGGAGCAGCACGTTGTTGTAACCGCCGCTGTGCAGCCGTGCGGTGTAGCTGGCGAGGAGCAGGCCCGCGGTGACGGGGAGCCAGAACCGGCCGGACTCGCCGCGCCGGTAGGCGATGAGCCCGAGCGCGCCTACCAGGAGCCCCACCCCGACGGGGCGGAGCAGGTCGTGGGTGAAGAACCCGATGTACTCACCGGTCGCGACCGCGTGCTGTCCGGCCAGGTCCAGCGTGTACTGGCCGAACCAGCCCCCCGTGGCGTGGTTGAGCCAGAGCGTCGTCCCGCCCAGGACCACACCGACCGTGCCCATGTACACCGCGGCGAGCTGTCGGCCGCGTCGCCACACGAACGGGACCACCGCGGCGATCGGCAGCAACGCCGACTGCTTGGTGAGGAACGACGCCGCGAGGACCAACCCCGCGACGAGGATGGCTCGCCGGGACGTGGCCTGGCGGACCAGCACCAACCCGACCAGCAGCAAGGCGAGGAACAGCGAATCGACGCGGGCGAGATCGAGCCAGGCGCCGCTCACACGGAAGCAGGCGGCGAGCAGGCCGACCGCGACGAGGCTGGCCCACCGGTCGCGTGTTTCGATCCAGACCAGGCGGTACACGGCGGCGAAGGCGACGATCGAGGACACGATCGAGACCATCCGCAGGGTCGAGAGGTGCAGCCCGAACAGCCAGGCCGCGCCCGCCGACACGTAGTAGTAGAGGGGCGTGTACAGGAACGGGGTGAAATGGATCGACGGTGCGACGTACAACGGCTGACCGTGCAGGACGCGCTGCACGTGGTCGAGGACCCCGCCTTCCATCCATTCCAGTTGGAACGGGTAGCGGAACCGGGTGAAGGCGACGGCCAGGTAGCACGCGAGGAACGCGAGCCCAGCCACCAGGAGCGCCGCCCGCAGCACGACCGGGCGGCCCGCGTCGCGGCGCACGGCCGGGAGAGGAGGTCGGGTGACGAAGCGCGTCGGTTCCCGGGTTGTCGGGTGCGGGTCGAGACGCGGCGGTGCGGTGCTCATGGCACTGCGGACAAGGTCAGGAACGTCACCAGGCTCATCGCGGCCAGCCCGATCGCCGAGGCGATGAGCACGACCCGCCACTTCCAGCCCTGAACCGACGCCGCGATCGCGATGATGAGCGGGAAGGCGACGAGCAGCGGACGAGGTCGATCGCCGACGTTGAACGAGTTCGCCGCGAACACCAGGGCGCCGAGCCCGTAGATGGTGAGCGCGGCGGGGAGACGGCGTCGGATGATCAGCCAGCCGCCGAGCAGCGCGACGGCCAGGCCGCCCGCCCAGACGAGATCGTTGAGGCCGCCGGTCCCGAAGCTGAGGGTCGGGGACCGCACGAAGTTGAACAGTCGCTGGACGGTCTTGAAGGTGAAGCCCGACTGGTCTCGCCACGACGTGGTCTCGATGTAGAGCCACTCGAGCGCATGACCGCTGAGGGCCCATTGGTAGCCGACCACGATCAGGGTTCCCGCGGCGGTCAACGCCGGCGCCCAGAGCGGGCGCAGGCCCTCGCCGCGACGCCACGCCTGGATCGTGCACCAGGCGGCGGCGAGCACGAGCACCCCCGCGGTGGGGCGGGACATGGCCGCCGCCGCGCCGAGCACGCCCGCGAGAACCCAGCGTCGCCGCGAGAGCGCGAGGAGCGCTCCGGCAGCGGCGGCGATCGTGAGCGACTCGGTGTACGCCATCGACAGCACGAACGCGCCGGGAAAGAAGCAGAACAGTGCCGCCGCCCGGTGCGCGACCTGATCGCCGAAGACTTGAGCGGTGAGGAGCCAGATCACGAGCGCGGCCACCCCGCCCAGGACGGTGGTCAACGCCAACGCGACGATGAGCGGCGAGAGATGCGTCGCCCAGGAGCCGGCGCCCACGACCCACGAGAACAGAGGAAAGAAGGCGAAGCTCGCGCTGCCGTGCGGCCACACCGGCACCTGGTGGTAGCCGTGCTGGGCCATGTCGAGGTACCAGGCGCCGTCCCAGCGGGCCAAGGCTCGCAGGACCGCGAGGTGAGGCCCCGGGAGGCGCGGCCACGGACCACGGCCGGGGTCGGTGCCCGCCGCGGCGACGAACGCGGCGGCGAGCACGATCAGACGCGACAGCCCGTAGGTCCGCAGCACGCGGCCCTTCCACGGGGCGTCGAGCACCAGGGCTTGGGCCTCGGGCTCGGTCCGCGGAGGTGCCTTAACCATCGCAACCTCGCGAGTCGGCGATGTTCGGTTCTCCGTCCGGAATCGAAGAAGGTCGCCCTTCGGGGGCGGGACGTGCACGCCTTGGGGGGACGCGACCGCGAGGACGTTACGCGGTGCGGCTCGCGAAGTCCGATCACCCCTGCCGGGCCCCGCACCGGGTCGGCGGGGTCACGCCTAGGCGGGTCGAGCGTCGTTGGCTCAGCCGGAGTTCGCCACCGACCAGCGGGCGCCACGGCCACGGAACCGGGTTTTCCGGGCCCGAGCCGGTTTTGGCGTCGCCGAGGCGCCCCGGCTGCTCGGGAGTGGCAGCCGCCTGGCGCCGCGGGTCAGCCGGCGAGCGCGGCGGCCCGGTCGGGGACGTGCGCGTAGCCCTCCTGGGGTGGGCGGACGTACTCGCCGTCGACTTGGCGGGTGGGGAGCCCGACGGGCGGTTGGGACACCGATTGGTAGGCCACCATGCTGAGCAGGTGGGCGAGGCAGTTGATCCGCGCGTTGCGTTTGCTGTCGCCTTCGACGACGTGCCAGCGGCATTCGGGAATGTCGGTGTGAGCGAACATTGCGTCCTTGGCCCGCGAATACTCGACCCAGCGCTCCCGAGACGCGAGATCGACGGGGCTGAGCTTCCAGCGTTTCAGCGGGTCGGTGATCCGCCGCTGAAACCGTCGCTCTTGTTCTTCGTCGCTCACCGAGAACCAGTACTTGATCAGCAGGATCCCGTCCTCGACCAGCATCCGCTCGAAGGTTGGGCACTGGCGCAAGAAGCGCTCGTACTGCTCGGGCGTGCAGAAACCCATCACGTGTTCGACGCCCGCCCGGTTGTACCACGAGCGGTCGAAGAGGACGAGCTCACCCGCCGCGGGGAGATGTGACACGTAGCGCTGGAAGTACCACTGGCTTTGCTCCTGCTCACTCGGCGCGGGGAGGGCGACCGTCCGCGCGAAGCGCGGGTTGAGGTGCTGGGTGATGCGAGAGATCGTGCCGCCCTTCCCGGCCGCGTCGCGCCCTTCGAACACGACGGCGACCCGCGCTCCGGTCTCGCGGATCCATTCCTGCATCTTGACGAGCTCGACTTGGAGCCGTTCGAGCTCCTCCTCGTACACCTGACGCGTCAACTTCGACCCCATGGCGGTCAACCTATCTCGCGTGCCCACGCGACGATCTGGCCCCGGCACCGTCGCGCGGTTGGGGCGACATCCGAGGTCCGCGACGCGCTCAGTGAGCGTCGCGCCGAGCGCCGATGAGGGCGACGGCCAGGGTGCACGGCTCGGAGGTCCGGTTGTGCCATGCGTGGCGCGTGCCGTTCTGGACGACGGAGTCACCCGGTCCCAGCTTGACCTCGGCGCCGTCGTCGAGCTCCAGCCACACCTCCCCCGAGATCACCACGTCGAAGTCGATGGTGTCGGTGGTGTGCATGCCCGGATGCTCGGGTTCCATCACCTCGGCCATGCCCGGGAGCCGTTCGGTCAGCTCGGCGAGCGCCGCGCCGATGTCGAGGTCGGCGGGCGTGGTGACCGAGTCGGGCCCGAGGGTGAAGAAGCCGAACCGGAAACCGTCCGCGGGCGGGAAGTAGCCGAAGCGTTCGGGGACGGCGACGTCGCTCGGGATCGAGGCGGTCGCGTCCCGGGCCCAGAGCTGATGGAACTCCGCACCGGGGAGGAGTGAGAGCGTCACGGGCTTCACGACGGCGTCGCTGACGAACACGGACCGGCCGTGCGCGTCGTGGCCGGTCACGATCCGACGTCCGGGCATGGTCGCCTCCTGGGGTGCGGCGCGCGGGGCTGCCGGCAGGCTACGACGGGCGCCGTTCGCCCGCAGGCACACCGCGCCGGGTCGGGACCTGAGAGGATGACCGGCCGGGTGACCGCACGCTCGGTCCCTGGTGTCGTCGAGAGGAGCCGGTGAGCATGGATCGACGGGTGGCATTCGTGACCGGCGCGAGCCGGGGAATCGGCAAGGCCTGCGCAGTGCACCTGGCCCGCGCCGGCTTCGACGTCGCCCTCACCGCCCGCACGGTCGGCGAGGGTGAGGCCCGGGAGCATTCCTCGACCGTGCACCGCTCGGACACGCGGCCGTTGCCGGGCAGCTTGTCGAGTACCGCTGAGCTCGTGGTCGCCGCCGGTCGCGAAGCGCTGCTCGTGCCAGCCGACCTGCTCGATCGAGCGTCGCTGGGCGCCGCGGCGGCGACCGTCCTCGAGCGATGGGGGGGCATCGATGTCCTCGTCAACAACGGCCGGTATATCGGCCCCGGGCACATGGACCGCTTCGTTGAGACGCCCCTCGACCTGCTCGACAAGCACTTCGAGGCGAACGTGATGGCGCCGCTGGTCCTGCTGCGCCAATGCCTCCCGTCGATGCTCGAGCGCGGCCGTGGACTGGTCGCCGACATCACGTCGAGTGTGGCGTGGACGGATCCGCCGGCCCCGGCCGGGCAGGGAGGCTGGGGGCTCGGGTACGCGATGTCGAAGGCGGCGCTGCACCGCGTCGCGGGACTGGTCCAGCGCGAGCTCGACGCTTCCGGCGTCGTCCTCGCCAACATCGACCCCGGCTTCATCGCCACCGAACGCATGGTCCAGGACATGGGCGACTTCGGGTTCGACGCCTCGGCGGGTGCTCCACCCGACGTCATCGGCGCGGTCGTCGCCTGGCTCGCCACGGACCCGACGGCGTCCGACTGGGCGGGTCGCGTCGTGCCCGCCCAGGCGCTGTGCCACGAACGCGGCCTGCTCCCCAGCTGGTCCGGCCCGGTGCCGAACCCCGCCTGACGCGGCGGGCTGACCGCGCGCGCCGACGGGCCCGGCCGTCTCCGGTCTGGGCGCGGGTTAGGTCGGCCGGACCGCCTGGGTGATCCCGACGACCGAGAGCGTCTCGATTCGGACGTAGTCACCCGGCCTCGTTGCGTGCACGAGCAGACCGTTCCCGATGTAGAGCGCCACGTGCTGGTCGGGGTCGGCTGGAAACAAGAGATCGCCGGGCTGGAGCTTGTTCAACGGGACCTTCGGGAACATCGCGTACTGCGCGCCTGAGAAGTGCGGGAGCGCGATGCCGCCGGCCTGCCATGCCCGCATGGTGAGGCCTGAGCAGTCGAAGCAGCTCGGCCCGGCCCCCGCGTAGCAGTACGGCTTGCCGATCTGGCTCTCGGCGTACACCACGGCGGAGTACGCGCCGGCGCTCGGCGCGGGAAGCGGCCTGGAGGGAGCCGGGGGCGCGGCCGGGGCCAGGCACGCGGTGGCCGAGAGGCCCACCCCGAGGATGAGCACCGCGAGCGAACGCCGCCGCCGCGGTGAGACCAGGTTGCGAGGACGCCAGCGCACGACTCGAGCACCTCCCGGAGTCGGGGACTCGGAGAGGTACAGCGACGACGGACCGGCGCGATTACACGACGCGGCCGAGTCGGGTCGAGACAGGGCAAACCGCCGACGATGTCCCATAGGGAGGGTTTTCGACCGGTACCGACGAGACCTAAAGACCCGCTCCGGCGTCTCGCGGCGGGCACCCCGGGGCCGCCGGGGCGGGCGGAACCCGGGCGGGTCGGGGGTCAGGATCCGGGTCCTCGGGGACGGGCAGCGTCCACGGTGGCGTCCCGGGGTGCGGGTGTCCCGGCTGGGCCTGGCTTGGGGGTCTGAGCGCTTGGCAGGTAGTCCTCTCCGCGTGCCACGCTGGAGGTCGCACGGCGTTTCGAAGCTCGTCGGGAGGTCGACCGCGACGCTCGGGGGCGGGCGGCCCGACCGCCCGGCCGTCGTGCACCGGACCGATTCTTCGCCTTGAGGTGGTCATGGCGCATAGTGAAGGTGGTGGGGGCGAGCGGCCTCGACGTCCGGCCGTGCGACCGCCCCCCGAGCCGGTACGGCGACCGTCCCTGCCCGCGACTCCCGTCGAGCGTCGGCCCGGTCCCGACCGAGGGTTCCCGACGCCGTTCGATCAGCAGACCGAGCGGCGTCCGGCCCCGGAGGCGCAGTCGGGCGTCCGGATCCTGCGGGCCCAGACGGTGGAGAGTCCCACGCGCGGTCCGGCCGTGGTGACCACGCCGGTCACGTCGGAGCCTGACATTGCTCCCGAGGAAGACGACCCCAGCGTCCGCACCGACGTGCTGGGGGTGAACATCGCCGACGGCGTCGCGTACCTCGCCGTCGTCGATCCGGCGGGCCACCCCCGCGTCGACGTCGTCCACCAGCTGGTCCCGGCGCGCATCGATGACGAGAGCGCCGTGCTCGCCGACTTCGCCCGCCAGATCACCGAGACGCTGCAGGAGCTCACGGTCGGCTCGGTCGCGATGGCCCGTCCGCTGCGGTACACGAACTGGACCTACGCCAGCGCGTTCGAGCGCGTCTCACTCGAGACGTGTTTCATGCTCGCCACGCACGAGCTGAACCTGCGCTTCGAGTCCGTCGGCCAGCACCACGCCGCCAACGTCGTCGGGCTCCCCTTGAAGGGCCTCGGTGACGCGCTGCGAACCAAGCTTCGCCTCGACCGATCGGTTGACTGGCAGAACCGCTGGCCCGCGCTGTTGGTGGCACTCGGTGTGGCGCTCGAGCTGCACGGGATCAGCCTCAGCGACGCCGGCCGCGATCGCTGAGCGACCCGCGGGACCGAGTTCGACGACCTGAGCCGCGGGCGGCGCGGACCTGCCGAACCTGACGGTCGCGGCCTGGGCCACCCACCGCCGAACTTGGAGGTCGAGGTCACCGGGGTAGTGTCCGCGACCCATGCCCCACGAAGTTCGAGGCGTAGTCGCACGCGCGAGCGGCGACCCGGTCACCGTCGAGACGGTGACCGTGCCGGATCCGGGACCGGGTGAAGTGCTCGTCCGTGTCCAGGCGTGCGGTGTGTGCCACACGGATCTGCATTACCGCGACGGCAACATCGGCGATGACTTCCCGTACCTGCTCGGGCACGAGGCAGCCGGCGTGGTCGAATCCGTCGGTGCCGGCGTCAGCGGCGTCGCCGTCGACGACTTCGTCGTCCTGAACTGGCGGGCGGTGTGCGGCGTGTGCCGCGCGTGTCGGCGGGGCCGCCCCTGGTACTGCTTCGCGACCCACAACGCGAGCCAAGCTATGACCCTCGCCGACGGGACGCCGCTTGCCCCCGCGTTGGGGATCGGCGCCTTCGCTGAGCGCACCGTGGTCGCGGCCGGCCAGGCGACCCCCGTCGACGCCCGCGCTCGCCCCGCAGCCGCTGGACTGCTCGGCTGTGGGGTCATGGCCGGGTTCGGGGCGGCCATCAACACGGGTGCGATCGAGCGTGACGACACGGTGGCGGTGTTTGGCTGCGGCGGCGTCGGCGACGCGGCGATCGCGGGCGCGGCGCTGGTCGGGGCGCGCACGATCATCGCGGTGGACCGGGATCCGACGAAGCTCGAGTGGGCGCGCGAGTTCGGTGCAACCGACACGGTCGACGCCTCGTCCGAGGACCCGGTCGATCGGGTGCGTGAGCTCACGGGCGGCCACGGGGCCGACGTGTGCATCGAAGCCGTCGGTCACCCCGACGTGCTCCGCCAGGCGTTCTACGCCCGCGACCTCGCCGGGACGGTTGTGCAGGTCGGCGTCCCAGCTCCCGACATGGCACTGCCGGAGATCCCGATGATCGACTTCTTCGGGCGTGGCGGCGCGCTCAAACCCTCGTGGTACGGGGACTGCCTCCCGAGCCGCGACTTCCCCGTGCTGATCGACTTGTATCTGCAGGGTCGCTTCGACCTGGATCGGTTCGTCTCCGAGACGATCGAGCTCGATGAGGTCGAGGAGGCGTTCCTCCGGATGGAGCGGGGCGAGGTCCTGCGTTCCGTGGTCACGATCTGAACCCCGGGTCGGCGGTGCGGATCGAGCTCGTTCACACGAACGGGATGTTCACCATCGACGGTGAGAGCTTCCCGGTTGAGAACAACGTCTGGATCCTCGGTGATGATCACGAGGTGCTGGTCGTGGACGCCGCGCACGACGCGGCGCCGATTGCCGCCGCGGTCGGTGATCGGGTCGTGCGAGCGATTGTGTGCACCCACGGCCACAACGACCACATCAACGCGGCGGACGCGCTGTCGCGTGCGACCGGCTCAGCTCCGATCTTGTTGCACCGTGCCGACGAGATGCTCTGGGACGACGTGTACCCGAGTCGTCGACCCGATGGCGAGCTGCGGGAGGGTGCGGAGCTCGAGGTCGCCGGGTCGCGCCTGCGTGTCCTGCACACGCCCGGTCACAGCCCGGGAGGCGTCTGTCTGCTCGGTCCTGACGGTCACGTGTTCGGCGGCGACACGCTCTTCCAGGGCGGGCCGGGGGCGACGGGCCGGTCGAACTCGGACTTCCCGACCATCATCGCCTCGATCCGTGATCGGTTGTTGGTGCTCCCGGCTGAGACGGTCGTTCACACCGGACACGGCGAGTCGACGACCGTGGGGACCGAGGCACCGCATCTCGAGGAGTGGATCGCACGCGGCCACTGACGGGCGGCTCGGCGTCGCGGCGCCCGGGACGGAGCCGGCCGGTCGAGCCGAATTAGGTGCTCGGGTCGGGCGCTCGGGGCGGGCCGTCCACGATCTCGCGCAGAACCTCGGCGGTGTGCTCGCCGAGGTGCGGTGCCGGCGCGCGCACGTGGGGTCGTTGGCCGTCGAAGACGACCGGCGTCGCGTACTGCACGAGCTCGCCTTCGCTTGGGTGGTGGACCGTTTCGAAGAAGCCGACCGTGCGAAGGTGGGGGTCGTCGAAGAGGTCTTCGACACGGGCGTAACGCCCGGCGGGGATCCCGGCGCCGTGGAGGCGTTCCAGCCAGTCCTCGGTCGACTGGGTGCCCAGGCTCGCTTCGACGAGCGGGTAGAGCGCGTCGAGATGCTCCGTCCTCGTGCCCAGCGTCGCGAAGCGGTCGTCGCGGGCAAGCTCGGGTCGGCCGATCAGGTCGAAGAAGCGTTGCCAATGGTCGTCGGTGTAGACGACGACCGAGATCCAGCCGTCGGACGTCCGGAACGGCCGCCGCGCCGGCGACCCGATCCTCGGGTACCGGGCCTCCCCGCGGGCCGGGACGAAGGTCCGGCCCCACAGGTGCTCGAGGAGACCGAACGCGACGAGCGATTCGAACATCGGCAGCTCGATCTCGGCTCCCACCCCGGTGCTGGCGCGCCCGTGCAGCGCGGCGGTGACCGCCAACGCTGCGGTCAGGCCGGCGACCTTGTCGGCGATCGCCGTCGCGACGTACATCGGCTCGCCCGCGACCCATTCCTGTTGCGCCGCGATCCCGGCCGCGGCCTGGATGATGTCGTCGTACGCCGGCAGATCTCGGTGCGGGCCTGCGGAGCCATAGCCCCGGATCGTGCAGTGCACGAGCTCCCGATGACCAGCCCGCAACGTCTCGGCGTCCGCGCCGCAGCGGGTGGCGGCGTCGGGGCGCAGGTTGTGGACGAAGGCATCCGCGGTATCGGTCAGGGCCTTGAGCTGGTGTCGGCCCTCGCCGGTCGCGAGGTCGAGGACGACGCTGCGCTTCCCCCGATTCAGGTTCAAGAACACCGCCGCCATGTCATCGCTGACGCGGGGGCCGAGGTCCCGGGCTCGATCACCTCCCGGCGGCTCGACCTTGATCACGTCGGCACCCAGGTCCGCGAGCAGGAGACCGACGTAGGGGCCCGCGACGATGGACGTGAGCTCGACGACCCGGACACCGGTGAGTGGGGACACGGTCGGCTCCGAGCCGTCGACAGCCCCGTCATCCATCTGCGCGGTTCCTCCTCGCCGGGCCGCCGTGGCTTAGGGTCCGGGCGGCGCCGCGTCGGGCGTGACCGCGAGCGGCTCCGACGTCGGAGCGGTCTCGCCGCCAACATCCCGGGCGGCGGCCGCCTCCAAGCCGATGATCGACCGCAGGCCCGCCCAGACCGCGAGGGTCACCGCGAGGTCCAGCACGCCCCCGAGCTGGTCGTTGGCGAACAGGAAAACCTGGGTGATGAAGATGGCCACCAGGACACCGGCCTCGAACCATCGGAAGGCGGCCAACCGAGCTCGGGGCAGCAGGCAGGCGCCGACGATCACGAAGAGCAGCGAGACGACCGACGAGATGACCGTCGCCCAGCGCACGAAGTCGTGCAGCCCCGACCGGCCGAGGGTGATCGCGAGCACCTGCGCGACATCGAAGAGCGCGAGCACGGTGAAGAAGGCGCTGACGGTCGCGACGAAGCCGCGACGCTCGGTCCAGCCTTCGTAGAGGTGGAGGAGCCGCCGCCACATCCGGGTCAGCCGAGCCGGCGGTGGTCGCGGAATCGTCGCCACGTGATGCAAGAGGTCCCGCACCTTGGGGGTGAGCGGATGGTCCTTGCAGGTCGCGTCGAGCAGGCTCAGCGCGCCCTGGCGTTGGGGCTCCTCGAGCCGTCCGATCGCGGCCGACTTGAGAGCCTCGAGGGCGTTGAGGATCCCCTCCTCGGGTCGGAATGCCCGTCGCTCGAGCGAGCGGAAGACGAGGTACATCACGACGAACAGCGAGTAGATCAGCGCCAAGGTCGGGCGGAAGAAGTAGTTGACGTCCCGGGTGATGAACTTGCCGAGTTCGTCGACGAACCACCCGAATCCCGCGCCGCCCAGCACGGCGACGACCGTGCGGCCACTCGGGGCGATGAACGCGACGGCGACGACGATCGCGGTGACCATCATGACGCCACCCCAGATCGCATGGGAGATATGGAGCGTGCTGTTCCCGAGCTGCGGGTAGCCGGTGACGACCAAGAAGAATCGGTTCCCGAGCACGCCGGCGACCGCGAACGCCAAGAAGAGGTCCAGGTTCCTCGACACGTCGGTGGTGCGGATCGCGACCGCCCGCATGCGGCGGCGTTCCTTGCGCACCTCGTCGTCAAACTCGTGAGCCATGGCTCCAACTCGACTCGGGGGGCGGATCGGGTGTCCCCGGGGCTCCCGCCCGGAAACACCGACCGCAGCTCACCGCCGACGGTTCGTCCGGTGTCGGCGCATGCCCGTCCGGACCAACCCGGCGGGCTCGCTCAACGATGGATCGCACCCTCGCCCAGTTCCTGGCGCAAGGCCTCTTCGAACTGCCGGACGGCGGGGCCGGCGTGCCGCTCCCGGAGCGAGACGAGCTTCGGGTAGCCGGCGTCGCGCTCCGAATCCCACTCGTCGGCGAATCGTCCCGACACGATGTCGTCGACGAGGCTCCGCATGGTGGTCCCGACGTCGATGTCGGCGTAGGCCTCGCGCCGGGTGAGCTGGCCGTACTGGCTGGTCGGCGAGTGGAATCCGAACTGCGCCGCGTAGCCCCCCTCGCGCACGAGCCGCATCGTGCGTTCGAATTCGCCCGAGAGGACCAATTCGGTGATGACCGCCTCGAGAGGGATCCCGTGCTCCGTCATGACCTGGACGAACATGTTGTTCACGAGGCCCAGCGCGGGGGAGAGCGCCTGCTCCACCGCGAGGTCGAGGATCGCCTCCTGGGTGGGTGTGAGTTCGATCGCTCCTTGGCGCAGGCCGCCGATCGCCTTCGCCACGGCGAGCACCCGTCGTTTCGCCGAGCCCGTGACGTCTCGGTGAACACCGACGGCGGTGATGAATCCGACACCCTCCTCGTAGCAGCGACGCACTTCGGGTCCGAGCATGCGCGGCGCCACGAGACCCTGGTCGCCGTCGGGATCGAAGCGGTCGAAGGCGAGCGTGTAGCCGCTCGCGACGACGGTGAGTCCTGTCGCTGGACGCTGCAACGGCAACGAGGGGATCACGTCGTCGGGCACTAGGACACAGACGACGTCAGCGTCGCTCGCCGCGGCCACCTCACTGGTGGCGAAGCCGTCCGTGGCGGCCTGCTCCCGAGTCGCGTCCGCGCGGACACAGACCTGGACGTCCAAGCCCGAGTCGCGCAGATTCAGCGCCCAGGAGCGGCCCTGGTTGCCGTAGCCGACCACAGCCACGGTGGCACCGGAGAGATCAGCGAGGTCGCCGTCCTCGTCGTGGAAGATCGTCGCCATATCGACGGCACTCTAGAACGCCCGGTGTTGTAGCCGCCCGGCTCCGGCTCGAGCCGGCGGGGTCGCAGACCATCTGCCCGCATCCCCCGAAGAGACCGATGAGCCCGCTGAGTGCAACCCAGATCCGCCCCCCCGGCCCTGCGGCGATCACCCAACGTTGGTGGGACCGCCGCCGTCGTCGTGCTCGTGCTCGTCCTGCTGGCTGCCGGACGGGTCGTGCAGGCGCCCAGCTTTGTCGACCAGGTCAACGTCGTGAACCGAACCCCGTTCGACCTCAACGTGCAGGTCAACGGTGGACACCCGGGCGACGCGATGCTGGTGACCGTGGCGCAACCCGGTCAGACCACGGCAGTCAACGACGTCGTCGACCAGGGGACGACGTGGGTCTTCACCTGCTCGCGCGGCGGGGTGCCGGCCGGGACGGTTCGCATGACCCGCAGCCAGCTCGAGGCACGAAACTGGCAGGTCGTCGTCCCCGGGTCGGTCGACGAGCCCCTGCTCGCCACCGGGCAGCGACCGGCCCCGTAGCCGCGGGCGGTGACGACCCGCCCGGGGCTCACGCCCGGGTCAGCGAGGCGGACGGGCCCCGGCGATGAAGGCGTCGAGGGCCGACACGTCGAGATGTGCGTCGAGGACATCGGCGAGGTGATCGATCCGGGCCTGACGGTGGGTCTCGTAGGAGACGCCCGACGCGACGAACCGCTTGCCGGCCTGCGCCGCGACACGAGCGAGGAACGCGCCGCGGAACCGGTCCGCCTCGAAGAGACCATGCACCGTGGTCCCGTACCAGCGGCCGCTCTGCACGCCGTCGAGCACCGGCTCACCCCCGGAGCGGTCGAGCGCGACGAAGGGCTCGCCGCCCTCGGCGTGGACCCGGCCGTGATGAATCTGGTACCCGTCGATGGGGCACTCCAACGCGGTTCCCCGACACCGTCGCAGCACCTTCTCGGCTTCGAATTGGGTCGAGACCGGCAGCAGGCCGAGCCCTTCGACGAAGCCGGCGGCCGACTCGATCGGGTCGTCGAGCCCCCGTCCCAACATCTGGTAGCCGCCGCAGATGCCGAGCCCGACGCCCGAGATGTGGGCCAGCGCGTCGGCCAGGCCGCGCGCTCGCAGCCAGCCCAGGTCGTCGACGGTGGCCTTGCTGCCCGGCACGACCACCAGGTCAGGGTCTCCGAGCCCGGCCGGGTCGTGCACGAACCGGACCCGGACGCCCGGCTCGACCACCAGCGGATCGACGTCGGTGAAGTTCGCGATTCGGGGGAGGGTCACGACGGCCACGTCGAGGACCTCGGCCAGCGGGACGGAGACGTCTGAGGCCGGGGCGCGCAACGCCAGGGAATCTTCGGCGTCGAGCCCCGGACCCTCGACCCACGGCAGGACGCCCACCGTCGGGATCCCGCAGCGCGCCTCGAGTTGTGCGGACCCGTCGCCGAGCAGCGCCGGATCGCCCCGCAGCTTGTTGATCACGAATCCCCGCACCCGGGCGCGTTGCGGCTCGGGCAGCAGGGCGACGGTGCCGTACAGGCTCGCGAACACACCGCCCCGGTCGATGTCGCCGACCAGCACCGCGTCGATCCCCGCCGCCGAGGCGACGCGCAGATTCGCGATGTCATGTTCGAGCAGGTTGATCTCGGCGGGACTGCCCGCGCCCTCGAGCAGCACCACGTCGTAACGGGCGCGCAAGTCGGCCAGCGCGTCGAGCACGACCTCGAAGAGACGGGGCTTGAAGTTGTGGTACTCGACGGCGCCCATCACACCGACCGCGTGGCCCCGGACCACGACCTGCGCGGTCCGCTCGCTGGTCGGCTTGAGGAGCACCGGGTTCATCTCCACCTCGGCCGGGACCCGGGCGGCGGCCGCCTGCAACGCCTGGGCCCGGCCGATCTCATGGCCGCCGTCCGTCACCACGGAGTTCAAGGCCATGTTCTGGGCCTTGAAGGGCGCCACCCGCACCCCGCGCCGAGCGAGCAGGCGACACAAACCCGCCACGACCGTCGTCTTGCCGACGTCCGAGCCGGTGCCACAGACCATGAGTGCCCCCCGCAGGCCGGGACGACCCTGCGATGGGGTCCGCGTCACCGGGACGTCCCGGATGCGGTCGGCGGTCGGCGCCCACGCGTCGTGGACCGCTCAGGGGCCGACGGGATCGCGGCGGTGCCATCTGGACGGCCACCCGAGATGGGGCCCGCCCGTGGGTCAAGTCCCGTCACGATCCGCACGCCACGCGGACCATATAGCAATCGACGCCCGAGGCGTCCCCGGCAGCGCGGGACGTCGGGGAGCGTCCGACGGTCGAGTGCTGAGCGCGGCGCGCGCCACGTCCCGGGAGGACCGGCCGTCCCCGGACCGACGGTCCCACGAGCCCGGCGCACCGCGACGATCCCGACGGTCCTGGACCGAGAGTCGGTCCGACGCCGGGGTGCGGCTAAGGTCTTCGCCCACCGCCGAGCGGAGGCGGAGCGAACCCCGATGACCGATCGCCGGGGCGCTGGCCCTGAATGGGTCCGCACGTCGCGACCGAGACCAACCGCAGAGGAGCCCCATCTTGAGTGCAATCTCCAGCGTCCGCCCGCGCCGCGGACCTGCCAGCCGGATCCGGCGCGCCGTCGGCGCCGCCGTCGGCGCCGGCGCGTTGATCGCCGTGCTCGCCTCTGGGTCCGCCTTCGGCGCTCAGGGCTCGTCGGTGGCTGCCGCCTCCGTCTCACCCGCCAAGTGGTCCGGGGCGGTCTGTTCAGCCCTCGTGTCCTACAAGAACGACGCCGCCAAGCTCGAGAAGATCTTCGAGGCGAACATCAAGAACCCCAAGTCGCTCCCGGACGTCAAAGCGAAGTTCACGACGTTCCTCAAGGACAACGTGAGCCGAGCGAACAAGCTGATCGCGGCGTTGCAGAAGGCCGGGACTCCGAAGGCTCCGATGGGTGGGCAGTTCGCCTCGGCGATCCGCGCTGGGTTCGTGCAGCTCCGGGACGGGTTCAAGAGCCTGGTCTCGAGCGCGCAGACCGTCCCCACGGCGTCGGTCTCGGACTTCGAGTCCGCCTTCAACACGCTCCAGAGCCAGCTCAATACCCTCGAGACCCAGAACCAGAGCACCTTCCAGGCTGCCGACCAGTTCTCGTCGCCGCAGCTCAACACGGCGTTCACGGCTCAGAAATCCTGCCAGGCGCTGAACGGCTGAGCGGGTGAGACCGCGGGTCGGCTGAGCCGACCACGCCGGAACACTTTGGACTGGTGCAGCCCCCCGGGCCTCCACCCGGGGGGCTGCCGCGTCCCCGACCTGACCGGGTGGGAGAGCCACGACCGAGCAACCGATGCCGGGCGTTCGGTGAGGCCAGGCCGGTCGGTCGATCAACGGGTGGTCAGGCCAGACGGCCGTCCCCTACTATCAGGCGCCGTTCAAGGTGTCGTGCGGACACCGGTCGCCGGATTGGGCAGCTTCGATGGATCCTGAGCACAGCGCGAGCGAATCGGCGATCCGGACGTCGACGCGGGCCGAGTGGCTCTATCCCGTGCTCGACGACGCCGGCCGGCGGTTCGCGGGCCCCAAGGGGCCGATGCGGGGACTCGACTACGCGGACTACCGGCGAGCCGTGCTGGCGGGTCGCATCGACCGCGGGTCGGGTGCGCTCGAATCCGGCTTTCGTTCGATGAAGACCGGTGACTGCCTCTGGCTGTTCCTCGACACCGGCGTCGGGGTGATCGGCCGTGGAACCGTGGTCGGGCTCAACGGCCGGCCCGAGCCGTTCGTCGAATTCACGCTCGACCGGGACGAAAGCCAGATCCTGGCCCAGGACCCGGTGAGCTCGGAGCTGGTGCACCGCTCGCTGCGCGGCGTGATCGAGGGTCCAGTGCCACTCGCCCAGCACGCGGAGCTGGCCGGCGGGCTCGCCTGGTGGATCGGCGGGCTCGGTGAGCGCGACGAGCGCTGGTTGGAACCCATCGGCGTTCCGCCGCTGCGTCAGGTGCTCGCTCGTCAGCCGGCCGTGCTCAACGAACCGAGCCTCGCCGCGCTCGTTCGCGCCTTGCGAACCCGCGATTTGGCGCTCGGTCTCGTCACCGTGCCCGACCTCGGCCCGGCCGTCGTCGCCTGCGACGACGGCGTCCTGATCGTCGGCCGGGGAGTGAACGGTGGCCCCGGGGCCCGGCCAACCCAGGCGCTGAAATCCCTCGGGCTGCTCGCCTGGTCAGCCTGGTCCCTGGCGCAGCCCGCCTCTGGTCACAAGCTCGAACCGGTCGTGTGGCTGGCCTGCCGGACGCCCCCCACCGCCGATTTCGTCCACTTCGTGGAGCACCTCGGGCATTCGATCAGCTGGGTGCAAAACGGCCAGCACGAGTTCGGTCCACGCACTCGGCTGCGGTGGCAATCACCGCTCGGCAAAGCCGACCTGCCGTTGGAACGCCGCGCCTGAGGGACGTCGATCGCCCCCCGGTTGACACGACCCGGGCCGCAGCTCGAAACCCAGCACCGGTCGCGCCCCTTCCGAGCCGGCCCTCGCGTTCAGCGCACCGCGTTGGTGTTGGACGGATCGGCGTACGCCTGCTCGAGGGCACCGGGTCGGTCGGGTCGCAGGAACCCGACCTCGTTGCCGCTCGGGTCGACGAGGACCTGGATCGGGCCGTCTGGCGTCCCCACCGCCTCGCCCGAAGCGAACCCCTCGGCGCGCAGACGCTGCACCATGGCCTCGAGAAGGAGTGCGCCCCGAGTAAACCGACGCCGCCCGGCGAGCGTGTCGCCACCCCCCGTCCGCGGCACGGTCACGGTCCGCGGGGTGCTCCGATGCACCGTCGCTACTGGGCTGGAACTCCGAGCTGCAGCGGGCCCGCATCGATCCGGCCCTGTTCGCACACCGGCCCGAACGACCAGCCGATCGTCCGCGGCTGCACCTGATTCGGAGGCGTCACCTCGACCTGCTGGGGGGTTGCCTCACAGGGACCGGTTTGGGATTCGCCCGACCCGGCGATCGCTCCCCAGTGCAGCGAGCCCGAAGCCTGGCGGCCGGGCGCCACGACGACCATGCCCGGTGTGCCGGGGCCGTCGCGGACGACGTTGGTTGGCACCGGTTGGCTGCCCGCGCCGAGCAGCTGCATCCCGACATAGCCGATCATCGAGCAGGCGGCCGAGCCGTGATTGGTCAAGATGACCTGGACCTGGCGGTTCCCGGCGCCGGCACCCACCATGCCCAACGAGGCGCTCAGCTGCTGAGTCGCGCACGGCGACGCGCCCGACCCCGCCGTCGTCGGGGTAGAGGTGGTCGTGGTGGAGCTGGTGGTCGTCACCTTCGAGGCCAACGACTTGCCTCCGCCGCCACACGCGGTCAAGAGGGACCCGACCACAACCACGGTCGCGAACCATCCCGCGCGTCGGGGGACGGAATCTAGCCATCGCAGCACGCGCATCACCCCCCGATTCTTGCGACGCCCGGTCCCGCAGGTCGTCGGGGCGTGAACGTCTCGTAGGCCAGCACAGGGACGACCCGGCCGCAAGGACTCTCCCCCGCGCCGGACCGTTCCCGGCTCGGCGATCCAACGGACACCCGCGCCGCTTCCGAGGCGACGCGCGGGCGTTCGGTGGCTCGCGCCGACCCGGGTGGCTAGAGGTTCGCGAGGACGTTGTTGGCGCTGCTGACGTCCACCCCGGGGCCGGGCTCGACGAACAGCTGCTTCACCACGCCGTCTTCGAGCACCGCGGCGTAGCGCTGCGAACGCTGGCCGAGCCCGAATCCGCTGCCATCCATGCCGAGTCCCATCGCCTGGGTGAAGTCTCCGTTGCCGTCCCCGATCATGAGGATCGAGTCGCCGACCTCTTGATCATCGCCCCACGCCTTCATGACAAACGCGTCGTTGACCGCGAGGCACGCGATCCGGTCGACCCCGCGGCCGAGCAGGTCGGGGGCTCGCAACACAAATCCGGGAAGGTGGTAGTTCGAGCAGCCCGGGGTGAACGCCCCCGGGACGGCGAAGAGCACGACCTTGCCGTGGCCGAGCAGCTCTCGGCTCTGCGCCGGTTTCGGCATCCCGTCGTCACCGCTGATCATCACCTTCACGTCGGGGATCGGGTCGCCCACGCTGATTGCCACGGTTCTCACTCCTCTAGGTCGGTCGACACACGAACTCGCTCACTGGCCCGACCCCGGAGGCGAACCGCCGCGGGCGTGCGCACCAGCTGAGTGTGCCAGACGTCATCTCGAGCTGCCGAGGCGTGAACCGCTCGGCGGTCCCGACCCGAACCGGGCTCAGCCGCCCGCCGCTCGCGCCGCGCCGAGATGTCGAGCCGATCGACTAGCGCTTCGCACGCTTCGATGACAGCACCGCGTCCTTGAACGCCTTGAGGGGGGTGATCCGCACCCGGCGCGAGGCGGCGATCTTCAGGGGCTCACCGGTCTGGGGGTTGCGGCCCATGCGGGCGGCCCGCTCGACGCGGGCGAACTTCGCGAAGCCGCTGATGGCCACGGGTTCACCCTTCGCCACCGACTGGGTGACGACCTCGACGAAGGACGTCATGACGCTGTCCGCCACCTTACGGTCGACGCCAGCCTGCTCGGCGATCGTCGTGACGAGATCTCTGCGGTTCATCGAACCTCCATGTGTCGGTTGTTGGTGTCTCTTGGTCGGATAGGGATGGGAGGGGCCGGGGCCGGGGCCGAGCTGGCGACGGGCTGACAGGGGATCCTGTCATGGAGGACCGTCCCGGCAGTGACTCTTGGCGATCGCGCGGAGCGGGAGCGATACGGCACGAGTCCGACCAAGCTCGCTGCGGGAGGCCCAGGGCAGGGAGTTGTCCCACTGACCGTAGCGTCGGTTGGACCCGATGGCTGCCCACCAGCGGCTCACCGATCGACCGTGGTCGACGCGACCGCCGAGCCGGGTCGGGGGCTAGCGTCGCCGGCGCCTGAGGCCGGGAGTCGAAGATGCCGATCGGTGCGACCCGGATCTTCCACGTCAACGTCAACTGCTCGGACCTGAGCGGCTCGCTCGCGTTCTACCGCGATCTCGTCGGCTTGGTCCCCACGACCCACACCGTGCCCCCGCCGCAACCCGGCGCGGCCTTCGCGCTTCCGACCGCCCAGTGGGATGCATGGATCCTCACCGACCGCCGCGGCTACGACGGCGTCGCGCTCGATCTGCTCGAGTGGAAGACCCCGGCTCCGACCGGGCGACCGTATGCGACGCCAGCCCATCTCGGCCTGGCGCGCCTCGGCATCCAGGTCCGCGACCTCGATGCGCTCTACGACCGGCTCGGCGCCGCGAACATCGACTGTGTCGGGCCACCCCACCCCGTCGAGCTCGGCGGCCAGGTGGTGGCACGGGCGTTCGTAGCCGCCGACCCCGACGGCACACTGGTCGAGTTCACCGCAGGCGACGACGACAGCTTGTCGTTCGTCGTCGTCAACTGCTCCGATCTCGACCAGTCGGTGCGCTTCTACACCGAAACCGTTGGTCTACATGTCCGGTACCGGATCGGGCCGGTGCGACACCGCGGCGCCGACCTCGGACTCGACGGGACAGTGGAGTGGAAGGGCGCGGTGCTCGACGACGGCCGAGACGGCGACGTGTTCCACCTGCTCGTGGTCGAGACACTGACCCACCGCCCGCCGGACTCCCCCTACCCCTCCGCGAACCACCTCGGCATCTTCCGTCTGGCCATGATCACCGAGGACATCGACCGTGACTACGCCGAACTCGAAGCGCGCGGCGTTCGCTGCTGGTCACCCCCGTCGCGGCTCGCGATGGGACCGGGCCTTCCCGATCTGCGCGCCCTGCTCTTCGCGGATCCCGACGGCGCGACGCTGGAGCTCATCGAGTCTCCCGCGCCGAGCGTCTGAGGCGCGCGCGCCGAGCTGACTCGCGGGCCGGCCCGCCGGCGCTCCCCGGACTGGGGAACCCTGCCTGACGGGCCAACCTCAAGGTGGCCGTCCAACCTCCCGACAACGAAAGGGTGGAGGCCCCCCGGTATCGCTTGAAGCTCGCCCTATCGGGCGTCGTGGTCGCCGGCATCGCCTTCGTGCTCATCACCGTGTTCGGGATCACCGCCGCCCCCGCGGTCACTCCCCAGACCGACCCCCGGCCCGTCACTATCGCCTCCCAGCTGCCGGCGATCACCCAGCGGGTGGGCGCGTCGCTTCCCACCGACTCGCCGGTCGTCGTCGCCGCCCAGAACGGCGGCTCCCTCGCCCTCTACCCGGCGCCCGGCGCGGCAACACCCTCGGGGACGCTCCCGCCTCGAGACGAGCTCGGTTCCCCAAGCGTCCTGCTCGCGGTGCAGCGCTCGGGCGACTGGCTCCGCGCCCTGCTCCCCACCCGGCCCAACGGCGCGAGCGCCTGGGTCCGGGCCCAGGACGTCACGACCTCGGTCCCCACCTACGAGGTCGAGGTCTCGCTGAGCGCCCGTCAGCTGCAGCTCGTCCGCCTCCGCGACGGAGCGGTGATCCTCACCAGCCCGGTCGGGATCGGCGCCCCGTCCACCCCCACCCCCACCGGCGAGTTCTTCGTCCGGGACCTCGACTGGACCAGCGGCGCAGCCACGAGCGCGTACGGTCCGATCGCGTTCGGGCTCTCGGGTCACTCCGATGTGCTCATGCAGTTCGGGACCGGCGACGGACGGATCGCGATCCATGGCACCTACGAGCCCGCCAGCATCGGCGGGGACATCTCGAACGGGTGCGTCCACGTGCCCAACGCCTTCGACCTCGAACTCGCGCCCTACCTCACGCTCGGCACGCCGGTCCTCATCTCCTGACCGACAACCCCGAACGAGCGCGCCGGGCAGCCATCTCGCCCGGCGCCATGTCGCGACGCCGGCGCCGTGATCGCCGTGAGAACTCGATGACCAGTCGAGGTCGGCGCGCTACGCCGGTGCGACCGGCTGGCCGCTGAGCGTCTTGTACGCCCAGGCGAGCGTCACCGCGGTGATGCCGTACGTGAAGATCAGGCCGATCCCGAGAAACAGCGCTCCGATGAAGTTGATCGCGAGCAGCAGCAGCCCGAGTCCCAGCAGCTGCCACCGATAGCCTCGGGTGATGTCGGCCGATCGTCGCATCGCCTCCGTCGGGGTCGTGACGGGATGCTCGACGATGACGTACCCGAAGAACTGCCACATGATGGCCAGGATGACTCCGGGAACGATGAGACAGACGATTCCGACGAACACCCCGAGGCCGGTGAGGATCGTGGCCAGGACGTAGGGACCAAATCCGTCGGTCTGGAAGAGCATGCCCACTTCGGGTGTACGCCCTTCCACCACCGCGAGCGAAGCCCGGATGAGTCCCATCGCCAGGACGATCAGGATGATCAGACCGATCAGGCTCAGGAGCACGCCGTCGAGTCCGTTGACGCTGCCGGTAATCAATTGGATGACCACGTTGATGGCGATGATGATGATGGCGAGGACGATCAGCGGGCCGGCATTGCGCCAGTAGGCCTTCCAGCCGTAGGACATGGCCAGGCCGACGCTGAACGACCTGGCGCCGCCCGGCGGAGGGGGAGGCGGCGGCGGCGGAAACTCTGACATGGGTCCTCCTGGGGGCGACGGACTCAGACTGGTCCGTGTCATCGTCCAGATCAATGATCCTTCGAGCTGTGACAGCGTCGCGGCCCAGCCGGTGACACGCCCGAACCGAGCCGGCGGGGCGCGGGGCGGGTCGATCAGCGGGGCGGATCTTTGCCGCGTGACGCCGGGCGGGGCAGGAACCCTTCGGCTTGGTGGTCGCCGGCGGCCGGCGCCTGGCCCGAGGGTCGCGCGCGTCGAGTCTCGAAGCGGACGGGGTAGCCCATCACGGGAAGCCCGTCGCGGGCGATGCCTTCGATCAACCCTCGGGCTCGGAACTGGGCGGCGTCCAGCATCTCCTCGCGGCTCAGGACGGGCGCGACGGGGGCGCCGGCGCCGAACGCGTCGAGCAGCCTCTCTTCGGGCCACTCCCGAATCGCGTGGACGAGCCGAGCCCGGACCTCGTCATGGCGCTCGACGCGTTCGAGCATGTCCAGATCGGCGAGGTCCTCGAGGCCCAGGACGCCACAGACCGCCGTCCAGAGATGCTGTTCGCTCAGGACGCCGAGGGTGATCCATCGATCGTCGGCGGTCAGGAACGACCCGTACGTTGGGAGTCCCCCCAGCGGCCGGTCGCTTCCCGCGACCGCGGTGGTCGCGAGCGGGCCGGTCCAGGTGGCGAGCACGTCGGCCATGGCGACGTCGACGTGTTCTCCCTCGCCGGTTCGCGCCCGCCCGACGAGCGCCGCGCAGACCGCCAGCGCCGCGAAGGTTCCCCCGGCCAGGTCCGCGATGGGCAGCGCCGACTCGACGGGCGGCCCTCCGTTGGGGGCGAGGACGCCGGCGTAGGCCTGGTAGTTGATGTCGTGTCCGGGCCGGAGGGCGAGCGGGCCGTCTTGACCGAATCCCGACACCGAGCAGTACACGATGTCGGGATTGACCTCGCGGACCTTGGCCTCACCCAGGCCGAGACGCGCGGCGACGCCGGGCCGGAAGCCCTCGACCAGCGCATCGGCGTCCGCGACGAGCTCGTAGGCGCGGTCGCGCTCGGCGGGTTGCTTCAGGTCGAGGACCGCGCTGCGCTTGTTGGCGTTCAACCTCGAAAACAGCTCGGGGAACACGCGCATCGGGTCACCGCCCGGCGGTTCGACCTTGAGCACGTCCGCGCCGAGGTTGGCGAGGAGCTGCGTGGCGTAGGGGCCCGGTCGCCAGATGCTCAGGTCGAGCACCCGAATGCCACTCAAGAGACCGTCGTAGGCCTGCACGCTCGGCGCCTCCCACGTTGACGTCGTCGCGGCTGAGGCCCGCCCCACCCGTCGTGGTCCATCGTTGCCCCGCGAGGCGCGGGGTGGAAAGAACCGGTGGATGTTACCGTGCGATGGTGCTGGGCCACCGGGGAGTCGTGACCGCGCTCAGCGTCCTGATTGTCGCGGGGACGCTAGGGCTCGGACCTTCGGCGCAGGCCGCGTCACCTCCCACCCGGACGCCGAGCTACCCGATCGCCAGCACCGCGGTGCCCGCCGGCGCTCAGCGCCTGCACTTCGAGGTCGGCCCGATCATGGTGCGGGCCGGGCAGAACAGCATCAGCTTCACCCGTCGTATCCCTCAGCCGGCGGAAAACGGGTGGATCGTCGGCATGCGGACGAACCTGCACCGAGCCGACGGCACCGTCCCGCCCGTCAACGTCATCCATCTGCACCACGGCGTCTGGATCGACCTGTCCAACCAGGACGCGACCTCCGGTGGACCCCAGCGGTTCTTCGCCGCCGGTGAGGAGAAGACCACCCTCGAGCTGCCGAAGGGGTACGGCTACCAGTATCAGAGCACGGACAAGTGGGTTCTGAACTACATGCTGCACAACGCGACGCCGACCCCCGAGCCGATCTGGATCACGTACGACATCGACTTCGTCCCGGCCAGCTCGCCGGCGGCGCAGGGGATGCAGGCCGCGTTCCCGGTGTGGATGGACGTGCGGAACCCGTCGGGTTACCCGGTCTTCGACGCAGTGAAGGGCAGCGGGCACGACGGCTCCTTCACCTATCCCGACGACGCGACCGACCCATACGGTGGGGGCCCGCCCAGGAACGAATGGACCGTCCCTGAGGATGGCGTCTTACTCACCACGGCCGGCCACCTCCATCCGGGTGGCATTCACGACGATCTCTGGCTCACCCGCAAGGGCGCCACCGCGCCCCGCGGCACCGCGAAGGCGGGATCACCGGATACCACCCACCTGTTCTCGTCGATCGCGGACTACTTCGAGCCGGCCGGCAAGGTGTCCTGGGACTTTGCCTCCACCGCGACGCCCCCGACCTGGCGCCCGATCGTGCACAAGGGCGACGTGATGTCGATCACGACGACCTACGACACCAAGCACGCGTCGTGGTACGAGGGAATGGGCATCATGGTCGTCTGGATGGCGAACGGGACAAGCAGCGGCGTGAACCCGTTCCAGAAGCGCGTCGCGGTCTCGGGCGTGTTGACCCACGGGCACCTTCCCGAGAACAACCAGCACGGCGGCAAGCCCGCCGGGGTCCTCTTCACGGATCTGCGGAAGGCGCCCTCGCACGTCGTGAAGTCGGGCACCGTGCTGCCGATCAGCGACTTCGAGTACGTGGGCGACATGAGCGGGAGCGGCGCGATCCCGACGGTCAAGCAGGGTGGAACCTTGACCTTCCGAAACGACGACGCCAGCAAGGGCATTTGGCACACCATCACGTCGTGCGCCGCCCCCTGTGACCTGACCACTGGAATCGCGTACCCGACCGCGAACGCCAAGATCCAGTTCGACTCGGGCGAGCTCGGGACCGGCGGGCCGCCATCGTCGGGGACCACGACCTGGTCGACTCCGACGAACCTGCCGCCCGGGACCTACACGTACTTCTGTCGTATCCACCCGTTCATGCGAGGTGCGTTCCGCGTCGTCGGATGAGCCGGGGACAAGTCCCATCTCCTGGTCGCACCGGACGCAGCCGGGTCGACCTCACCGGCACAGCGTGTTCCTGGGGTCCCGAGCTCCCTAGGCCCCCGACCAGCAGCTCATGATCGTCGCCGCGACGCTCAACGCATTGTCTGACTGGTCCTGGGGCGGCTGGCCGAACGCGACGGGGAGCCGAGAGGTGTCGACGTAGAGGACCTTGTAGTCCTTGCGGACGACGACGTTGCCGTTCGTTGTGACGAACGCGCCCTGGGCGATCCCGAGATTTCCGGAGCGCCGGCCGAGCAGGGCGCCCAGCGCGTTGAAGTACGCCGTGGTGTCTGCCCGGTTGTCGAGCTCTTTGACCGATATCGAGAACGAGCCGCTCGCGTAGACGTAGGTGCAGGAGTACAGGTGGTTGACCCAGGTCGGGGCGGTGACCTGGGCGCCCGGCGCGCCGAGACTCTCGGCGAGGTCGCTCTGGGCCGCGTGCTGACAGACCATCTTGGCGGACTCGGACGGGTTCACACCCGCCGGTCGCGACACCACCGCCGTCGCGGGAGTCGTGGAGCGGGTGGCGGACGACGACGAACTGCATCCCGCCAGGCCGACCGCGACGGCGAGCAGACCAGCCGTCAACCATCGAGTCACACTCCGACGATACGCCCGCCGAGCGAGAGTTTGTCCGCGTCGGCCCGGGGAGGGACGGCCACGCTGGCGGTCGTCGCGCCACGGGGTCGAATGAGTGAGCGGGGAGCCGGCCGGATCCGACGCGCTACCTGGCGTTCCGGTGCGGAAGGGGCGACAATTCGGACGTGGGGCCTCGAGGTGTTCTTGCGGTGTTGTTCCTGACCGTCGCCCTGGCTGCCTGCGGCGGTGGGAGGGTCGCGGCCGTGTGGAGCACCCAAGACAAGCAAGGGTGGATGGAGCTCTGCACCAGGACCGGGCACCAGGAACCGAAGCAGTGCACCTGCTACCAGCAGGTCTTCCAGCGCGCCGACAAGACCTACGACGAAATCCATAAGGCAGTGCTCGATTCGGACTACCCGAAGTCGGTCCCGACCCTCGAGCAGTCGGTGTTTCAGACTGCGGCGCGAGCGTGCCCGGCGTAGCGCGAAACGACGAGCGTGGGCGCGGCCGGCGGTCGCAGCCGGCGTCGACTAGGTCGGCGGACGCCGCAAGGGCGGGTCCGGTGGACCCTCGGGGAAGGTGAAAAGCATCAGCTGCGTGCCGTAGGCGACGAGCCCGTTCGCCGGGTCCCACAGCTCGAGTTCCACGGACGCGTAGCCCTCACCGGCGTGCCGAGCGCGGTTGCGGGCCAGCAGCCACTCGGAGTGGGCGTCCCCGAGAAGGTGCACGGTGAGGTCGGCGCTCGGGGGCAGCCACGGAGGGCCGCGGTTCCCCATCCGTTCGCTGACCGCGCCGGGCATCGTGTCGCACAAGGTCAGGACCGCGAGGGGATCCAGGATCCCTCCGTCGAGGAACGGTGGCTCGTCGAAGTGGTACCACGCCACGCGCTCCGACGTCGTCGGGATGTACTCCTCCCAGGGAGCATGACCCTGCGCGGCGCGCCCTTCGACGTGGTCCCAGAAGTTGAAATGGAGACGCTCCTCGAGCTCGGGTCCCCGCTCGCGAAATGATGGACACGCGTCAGGTGGTGGGGCGTCAGGGGCCGCGAGATCGGTGAACTCGAACCCAGGGCGTTCCTGGCCGAACACCGCGAGCGAGGTGTGCCCGACCTCCTCGCCGACATTCCGCACGGTCGCGGTCAGCTGGGACATCGACCGGCCGCGTCGCAGCACGGTCACGTCGACCTCGACGGCACCGGGCTGCACCGGCCTGGCGAACACCGCGGTGATCGACCGCAGCCGTTGGCTCGGGTTCTCGAGCTCGAGCCCCATCGCTCGAGCCGCGACCGCGGTCACCAGCCCCCCGTGCGGGACCAGTGGGCAGTTCCATTCGCGGTCGATGACCGTCCGGTACCGACCGGGATAGACGTCGTGCGACGCCAACACCATCTGGCGTCCGAACCGGGTCGAGTCGGACGCGTCGCCCGCTCCAGCGCTCACTCGAAATCCCTCCGGGGACGTCAACGGGCCCAGCATGACCGACCGACGTCGCGTCCGACGACCCATTTGTGACCGCGCGCCGGAGTCCCGGGCGACCGCTCGGCTCGACCCCGCGGCTCGGTATCGTCGCGGATACCTCCGCGGTGGCACCCCGGATCACCTCAGGCCACGGTGAGGCACCGTCGATCGTGAACTCGCCCGCGCCAGAGAGTCGTGCCGACCCGAACCCGACCTCCGCGCCGAGTCGACCCGCGCCGGCGCGTCCGGGATCGAGCCGCGTGGCGGTGATCGTGACCGTGTTCGTCGCAGTCGGCCTCAGCGCGCTCGCCAGCGGCGCCCGGCCCGCGACCACCGCGGCCCCGACCACGACGCCGACCACGTCGGCTGTTTCGGGGGCGGGGTTCGGGCCTCGGTTGGCGGGGGAGCCGGCGGTGGGGGTCAACGTGCACGCGACGTGGTCGACGATGACTCCCTCGGCGTTGGACAGCATCTATGCGCAGCTGGCGGCGGCGGGGGTGACGTGGGTGCGGATCGACATGGGGTGGGCCAGCTTCGAGTACGCCCCCCAACAGCTCACCGCCTCCTACGTCCAGATCGCCGACGATGCGGTCAACGCGGCCCGCGCTCATGGCCTCACGGTGTTGGCGGATCTGTGGAGCACCCCGGGGTGGGCGAACAACAACCAGGCCACCAACGTGGCGCCGACCAACCCGGCGGATTACGCCTGGATCGCGAACTGGGCGGCGGGGCATTTCGCGGGCCGGGTCGCGGCGTGGGAGATCTGGAACGAGGAAGACACCGCCACGTTCTGGAACCCCCCCGACCCGGCCGCTTACACCGCGCTGGTCCGCGCCGCCTACCCGGCGATCAAAAGCGCCGATCCCGCCGCGACGGTCGTGTTGGGCGACACCAGCTACAACGACACCGCCTACCTCGCCGCCCTCTACGCCGATGGGATCCACGGCAGCCTCGACGCCCTCGCCACCCATCCCTACGAAGGCGTCGCCGATGACCCGCCCGCCACCGCCGACGACGGCACCCAATGGACCCTCACCCACGTCGCCGCCGTGCATGCCCTCATGGCCCAAAACGGCGACGCGAACCTCCCGATCTGGTTCACCGAGCTCGGCTGGGCCGAGCACACCAACCCCCCCGGCACCGCCAACGGGCAACTCGGGGTCAGCCCCACCCAACAAGGCGACTACCTCATCCAGACCTTGCGCTGGGTCGCCCAAAACGCCCCCTACGTGACCCATACCTTCTGGTACGAAGCCACCAACGAAACCAACACCGACATCCAAAACGCCAACTACGGCCTCCTCACCACCAACCTCACCCCCAAACCCGACTACACCATCCTCCAGCAATACCTCAAGCCTGGCTGACCCTCACGAGGGCGGGACGCCGGTTGCTTAGGCTGCCGACATGCCGACCGTGTCCGCCAACGGCATCGAGCTCTACTACGAGGCGCGCGGCCACGGGCCCCGTTTGCTGTTCCTCAACGGTTCGGGCGCGACGCTGGCGACCGCCGCGCTGCTCATCGAGCCGTTCACCCAACGGTTTGAGACCGTCGCCCACGACCAGCGCGGCCTGGGGCAGACATCGATCCCCGACGGCCCCTACGAGATGGCCCAGTACGCCGCGGACGCGCTCGAGCTCCTGGACCATCTCGGGTGGGATCGCTGCCGGGTCGTGGGTGTCAGCTTCGGCGGCATGGTCGCCCAGGAGCTGACCGTGACGCAGCCCGAGCGGGTCGAGCGGCTGGCGTTGGTGTGCACCTCCCCGGGGGGCGGCGGCGGCGCCTCCTATCCCCTGGACGAACTCGTCGACCTGGCGCCGGATCAGCGGTCGACCACGATGGCGCGACTCCTCGACACTCGGTTCACACCCGAGTGGTTGGCGAGCCATCCCGGTGATCGCCAGCTCGTCGCGCTGCTCGGCGCGCGCGAGCAGCTCACGAAGACGGAGGAGCAGCGACGAGGCGAGGTCGAGCAGCTCGCCGCCCGCCGCCACCATGACGTGTGGGACCGCCTGAGCGCCGTGCGCTGCCCGACCCTCGTGGCCGGCGGACGATACGACGGGATCGCTCCCCTCCCCAACGCCGCGGCGATCGCGTCTCGCATCCCCGACGCGACGCTGAGCGTGTATGAGGGCGGCCACGCGTTCTTCGCGCAGGACCCCACCGCGCTACCCGACGTGGTGGAGTTCCTCGCCGGCCCCGAGCCCGCGACCGCCTGACCTCACGCTCCGTCGCGGCGACCCCGTCCAGGCAGCCCGCCTCCGGGGCTCGGGCCCCACCGGCCAACGCGGCATCGGGATGCCCGGACCAGCCCGGAGCGGTCACAATCTGCGGGTCACCCACGAAGGGAGCGTCACGTGCTGCTCGAAGGCACGACGATGGTGGTGTCCGGGGTTGGCCCGGGGTTGGGACGAGAGATCGCCTCGGCCGCGTACCGAGAGGGCGCATCCGTGATGATGGGTGCCCGGCGCGAAGCGAACCTGCGGGCCGCGGCGGAGAGCATCGATCCCTCCGGCGAGCGGGTCGCGTGGCAGCGCACCGACATCACCGTCCCCGCCGACTGTGATCGCCTGATCGGCGCCGCCGTCGATCGTTTCGGCCGGCTCGACTCACTCGTGAACTGCGCCGCGCTCGACACCATGATGGGTGGTCTCGAAGGTGCGGACCTCGACACGTGGATGCCGGCGTTCCAGACGAACGTCCTCGGCACGCTGCGGGTCTGCCAGGCGGCGATCCCGAAGCTGAAGGAGCGCGGCGGCGCGATCGTGTTCATCGGATCGCAGATCATGTACTGGCCCCAGATCATGCAGATGGCATATGCATCCTCGAAGGGCGCGCTGACCGCCGCGATCGTGCACCTGGCGACGGAGCTCGGCCCGCACAAGATCCGTGTCAACACCGTCGTGCCCACGTGGATGTGGGGCCCGCCGGTCGAGGGGTACGTCGACTGGATGTCCAGCTCGCAGGGCATCCCACCCGAGGAGGTCATCGCGGGGATCACCAAGAACATGCCGTTGGGCGAGATCCCCTCCGACGGCGATGTCGCCGAGGTGGTCGTGTTCTTCGCCTCGAGCCGGGCTCGGATGGTGACGGCCCAGTCGTTGTTCGTCAACGCGGGGGAGTTCCCGCACTAGCGCCCGGCGCGAGGCCGGCCCGGCCCACCCAATCGCAGCCGGGCGGTCCCGCGCCGGCCACCGGAGTCGTACGCCGCGTCGGCCCGGCTTGGCCGGGCGGATCGCCCGAGGTCGACGTCAGCCCCCCGGCGAACGCCCGCGGTTCGATCCTCACCTGCCGGGCCGTTCTCGGCCCGCACGGCGATGTCCATCCGGCCCATGGCGCGCACCACCCGGATCTCGTGCGCCAACGGGCGGCCGTACCAGAGGAGGGTGTCGAGCGGGTACCACAGCACCACCCAGGCCAGGACGAGTAGGAGACCGTCGCCGAGGACCGTGTCCCACAGCTCGGGGAGCCCGGTGTGGCTCACCAGCGCGGTCAGCAGCAGGCACACCACGAGCAGCGGCGCGGAGGTCAGGAGCGCGGCCCAGCCCTCGTGGCGCAGCGTGGCGCGCCGGTGTTCGAGGTCCGTGAGCTTGAGGTCGCAGTAGCGCCGCACCGCGTCCTGTACCCGGTCCTCGAGCCCGGGCGTGACCTCGGCCTCGGGGACGACGATCGAAGTCCGAAGCGCCGACCGGGGACGAGCGGCCAGCAGCTCGACGACGAGCCGCTCGATTCCTGACGCCAGGTCGGCTGACCCACCGAACTCGTCCAGCGCCGGGGGCCCGAAGAGGTCGCGGACGCGATCCAGGTGCAGGACGACCTCGTGGCGTGACGAAGCGCCCGAGCCAGGTGGCGCTGGCGTGTCGTCCGCTGCGTCGCTCATGGCGTCGGGCCCGTCATCATCGACGCTCCAGGGTAGCGGCGCGCACCGTGTGGTCTTGCCCGCCGCTCCGACATGAGTTGGCACAGACGCAGACCCGTCGCGCGGTCAGCGTGTCAGCTGACCTGCTGGGTGTCGTCGACGTTGCGCCACCGCTCGGGTTGGATCTGGACCGCGGCCTCGTTCACAGATTGATCCGGGCCATCATCTCCGGTGTGTAGCGCTCTCCGGCCACACTGTCGCGTGGCGCGATGGCCTCGATGGCGTCGAGGTCCTCGCGGCTGAGCTCGACGCCGAGGGCACCGACGTCCTCCTCGAGGTAGTGGCGGCGTTTGGTGCCGGGAATGGGGACGACGTCGGGGCCTTGCGCGAGCACCCACGCGATCGCCAGCTGGGACGGGGTGGCGTCGCGCTCGGCCGCGAGGCTCGTGACCTTCTCGACCACGGCGAGGTTGCGCGCGAAGTTCTCGCCTTGGAAGCGAGGCGAGTGGCGGCGGAAGTCGTCGGGGCCGAAGTCGTCCGGGCTGGTGATCTCGCCCGACAGAACCCCCGCCCGAGCGGGCTGTAGGCCACGAGGCCGATCCCGAGCTCTCGTAGGGTGTCGAGCAGCCCGTCCTCGGGGTCGCGCGTGAAGAGCGAATACTCGTACTGACCGGCGGCCACGGGTGCGTGGCGTGCGCGCGGCGCACCGTCTCGGGTGCCGCCTCGCTGATCCCGAGCCAACCGACCTTGCCGGCCGCGACGAGCTCGCCCATGGCTCCCCAGGTCTCCTCGATCGGGACGGTCGGGTCGACGCGGTGCTGGTAGTAGAGATCGATGTGGTCGACGCCGAGCCGTCGCAGCGACGCGTCACACGCGGTGTGCACGTAGTCGGGACGGCCGTTCACGCCCACCCAGCTGCCGTCGCTGCGTCGCTCGTTGCCGAACTTCGTCGCCAGCACGACCTCGTCCCGGCGCGGCGCGATGGCCTGACCGACCAGGGCCTCGTTCGTGAACGGCCCGTACACGTCGGAGGTGTCGAGGAACGTCACCCCCAGATCGAGGGCGCGATGGATGGTCGCGACCGACTCGGTGTCGTCGCCGGGGCCGTAGGACTGGCTCATCCCCATGCAGCCCAGACCGAGGGCTGAGACGTCGAAGCGGGGGGTGAGGGTTCGCTGTTGCACGGGAGCTCCCTGGTTCGCCGCCGAGGCTACCGCGGGCATCGCGAGACCAGATCGGCCCGCGGGGTGCGGAGTCGAGTGGTTAGGGCGCCGGGACGACGAGGTCCGCGCTGACCTCGCTCAGGTTCGACGCGCCGCAGAAGGCTAAGACGCGCGCCAGGTCGCGTGTGAACGCGTCGAGGACGTCGACCACCCCGGTTTCGCCGCCGACGGCGAGACCCCATACCGCGGGGCGCCCGACGAGCACGGCGCGGGCGCCGAGGGCCAGCGCTTTGAGCACGTCGGCGCCGGTGCGGATCCCTCCGTCGACGTAGACCTCGGCTCGGCCGCCGACCGCGTCGGCCACCTCAGCCAGGACGTCGCCGGTCGCGACGCACCCGTCGACGGTCCGTCCTCCGTGGTTCGACACCGCGACGGCACTCGCCCCGGCCTCGACGCAGGCGACCGCGTCGTCTCCTCGCAGGACGCCCTTGACGACGACGGGGAGTCCGCTCCACTCCCGAAACAGGGCCAGGTCGGGTGGTGTCACGCCGGCGTCGAAGTCGGCCATCGCGGCGAGGAGCGCGCCGGGGCGGCCAGGCTCTGACGGGACGAGGTTTCCCAGTCCGCCGGGCGGGGGCGGAGTGGCGCCGCGGTGGTCGCCGTAGGGGACGGCGGCGCCGTCCACGCTGGCCACGATGGCCTGGTAGCCGGCGTCGCGGGCTCGCTCGGCGAGCGCCCGGGTTCGACCCCGGTCTCCCAGGAGGTACATCTGGGCCCACCGGGGTGCCTTCGGGGCTGCTTCGGCGATCGCTTCGAGCGAGCAGCTGGCGACCATCGACACAACCATCACGGTGCCGACTCGCGCCGCGGCGCGTGCGGTGGCCCGCTCGCCGTCCTCTGCCGCGAGGCGCTGCATGGCGGTCGGGGCGATGAGCACCGGTGTGGCGACCGGGGCGCCGAGGACGGTGGTCGCGGTCTGCACGTTCGAGACGTCGCGGAGCACGTGGGGGCGGAGCCGGAGGCGACGCCACGCCGTGAGGTTGGCGGCTCGGGTGAGCCCGTCGGCCGAGCCGCGGTTGATGTAGTCGGCGGCGACGGCGTCGAGGCGCTCGGTGGCGAGCTCCTCGAGGTGGGCGAGGTCCACTCAGCGTCTCGGTCGGCTGGCTGGGCTCGGTCGCGCTCGCATGGGCGCAGCGTCTCACACCCGGCGTGCGAGGACGGCGACGCGCCCGGGTGGCGATGCTCGCTGCGGGCCGTCGACGCGACCGCTGAGAAAGAGACCGCGGCCCAGCGCGAGGCGCCGTACACCCTGCGTCGGAGGTTCCGGCGCCACCACGCTGGGCCGCGGACGCGCACCGTACGCGTCGGGGCCTAAGCGTCGCGTAAGAACCCGGGCGCTGGGATCGGCGCGTCCTCGAGCCGGTCCGTCAGCTCCGGATGTCGTGCAGTCGCCATGCGGCGCATCCCGTCGCGCCACGGAACCGCGGTCCGTCCGAGGACCTCGTGCATCCTGGTGACGTCGGCCCACAATGGGCTGTAGGCAGCCTCGGTGTACACGAATCGCGGGGGGACGCCCACCAGGTGTCCCAGGTACTCGCAGTACTCCTCGGCACTGACCGTCTCGCTGCCGGCCCAGTTCACGACCAGGGTCGGGACCCGGGCGACGGTCAGGGCGCGGATGCCGAGCGCGACGTAGTCGTCCTCGTAGATCGGGTTGAACCGGTTGGGTCGATCGGGATGCAACCGGATCTCCCGTCCCGCGAGCAGGCGATCGAGGCGGTCAGCCGGTGCGCCCCCGAGTGGACCGTAGGTCGAGAAGATGCGGATGATCGTCGTCGGCACGTTCCACTGGCCGGCCGCGAACTGCACGATCGCCTCCCCCGCGATCTTCGAGAGGCTGTACGCGCCGAGATGCAACCCCGGCGGGTCGTCCTCGCGGAGCGGATGGTCTCGCTGGTATGCGTAGACCGACCCGGTCGAGCAGTACACGAAGCCGGTGACGTCGCGATAGCGGGCAACGAGTCGGCCTGCGGCTTGCGCGTTCACCTCGAACGCCCAGCGCCAATCGGCCGCTTCGCGTCCGAGCGCCGCGCCGGCATGGAACACGTAGTCGACGTCGGGCAGCGTGGTCATGTCGTCGCGTCCGAGGTCCACCCGAATCGGGGTGATGTTGTGCGCCTCGAGTCGGGCCGTGTCCTCCGGGTCGGCAAGCCTCGCCGCCCCGTAGACCGTGTTCGAATCGGCGAGCGCCCGGGCGATCGGGAAGCCGACCCGCCCGGAGGCCCCTGTGACAAGTACCTGCCGGTCCACGATGGAGTTGGGGTGCTGAGCGGTGCTCACCCGGGGCGCCCCGTCTCGACGGGCAGTCGGCGTGGCCCGCACTCGAAGTAGGTGGGAACGTTCTCGAACTGGTAGCCGGGAGTGAGGCGGACCGAGCCGGGTGAAAAGCGGCGCAGGAACGCCTCGACCCCGAGCCGGGCCACGGTGCGCGCGAGTGACGCGCCGGGACAGACGTGCGCCCCGTACCCGAAGGTGAGGTGTTGGTCGGCGTTGGGTCGGTCGGCTCGGAACGTCGCGGCGTCGGCGAAGACGTCCTCGTCGCGGTTCGCGGAGGCGGTGCCGACGATGAGCCGCTCGCCCGCCTGCATCGCGGTCCCGGCCACGGTGGCGTCGTGGACACAACCTCGGGGCACGAACAGCACGGGTGGACTGAGGCGCAGGCTCTCGTCGACCGCCTGGGTGAGCGCCGCCTCGTTGTCGCGTACCGCTTCCTCGAGGCCCGGCATCGTGAGCAGCGCGTGGAGCAGGTTGCCGAGCAGCTGGCTGGTCGTGGTCAGCCCCCCGGTGATCAGGTTGCGGACGAGCGCACGCACCTGACGGCGGGGGAGCGGCTCGCCGTCGACCGTGAGGGAGAGCAGCCGGGTGAGCACGTCGGTGGGCTCGTCGTCGCCGAGCGCGGCGGCCCGACGTTCGATCTGCTCGTCGATGTACCCGGCGAAGTCGGGGAACGCAGCCGCGAACCCCTCGCCGCGGGCCGTTCGATTCGTCGCCGGGAACTCACTTTCCATGAGCTCCTTGGCCCAGGCGGCGAGACGGTCGGCGTCGCCGGCCGGGAGCCCGAGCAGCTGCACCGTGACCCGGTTCGGCAGCGCGACCGTGAAGCAGGCGACGAGGTCAGCGGTGCCGGGCACCGGGACCGCGTCGAGCAGCGCGGCGGCCGTGTCCTCGATGAACGGCTCCGCGGCGTGCACCACCCGAGGGGTGAGGGCGGTGACCATGACGCGGCGCACCGGGGTGTGGAGCGGCGGGTCGAGCTCCCCCAGCAGCCGGTCCTCGGGCGGCACCTCGACTCCCGGCGCCTTGAACCCCGACGCGTTCGAGAACGACTCGACGTCGCGCAGCACCGCACGGCACGCGGCGTAGCGGGTGACGTAGCGAAGCCCGCCCGAGATCGTCGCCACCGGCGTGGCTCGGCGGAGCTCCGCCAGCAGCGGCCACGCATCCTGGGCCTGGCCGGGGTCGAAGGGATCGAAGGCGGTCGCGATGCCTGACGCTATCGCCGGAGCTCCCACCGCCAGGTCCGGCGGGCGGCGGCCTCCACGTCGGCGAGCGCGCGTTGGTCGCCGGTATCGGTCACGAGCCCGCCCCGGCCCGGCGGGGGACGTCCCCGGGGTTCACCTCGTGCAGGAGCGGCTCGCCGCGCACGTACCGCCCGAGGTTCTCGACGAAGAGCTCCGCGGCCCGTGCGTGACGTCCGCTGCCCCCCGACGACGAATGGGGAGTCACGACGACCCGGGGATGGCTCCAGAAGGGGCTGGCCGGTGGCAGCGGCTCGGTGGCGAACACGTCCAGGATCGCCGCTTCCGGGACTCCGCGATCGAGCGCGCGCAGCAGTGCTGCCTCGTCGACCAGCGCACCGCGGGCGACATTGACAAGGAGCGACCCGGGGCGCAGGGCGGCGAGGAAGTGCTCGTCGACGAGATGTTTCGTTGCGGGCGTGGCTGGCGCAGCGAGCACGACCACGTCGGCTGCGGGGACCGCCTCGAGCAGACGCGTCGGCGGGAGCATCTCGTCGACTGGCTCGTCGCCGGTTGGTTGGCGCCGGACGCCGATCACCCGGGCCCCACACGCGCGGGCTCGGGTCGCGACCTCGGTGCCGATCGCGCCGAGGCCCACCACGAGCCAGGTGGTGCCGAACACTTCTCGGAATTCGTGGTGGCGCCAGGCGTGGTCGCGTTGCGCCTCCTGCCACCGCTCGAGCTGCTGGTAGTGCGCGAGGACCATCCCGAGCACGTACTCGGCGATCGGGATGGCGTTCACGTGCGACGTCGTGAGGCGCACGCCGCGTTCCCCGAGCCCCCGATGGAAGGGGAGGTCGACACCCGCGGCGGGGCTGTGGACCCAGCGGACCGACGCTGCGCGGTGGACCAGCGCGAAGAACGGCGCGACGACCCCGTCGTAGAGCGCCTCGGCGGTCAGCCAGGCCACTTCGGGGGCGACCTCGTCGGAGGGGAGCTGCTGGCCGTCGATCATGACCTGGCCGTTGTTCTGGAGGCGCGCCAGGCGGGTCGCGATTCCCGACGCGGCGAGCTGTTCGGCGAATGTCTGCGCCGCGTGTTCGGTGAGCAGCACCGTCACCGGGGTTCGCGTGGACGGCGGGGTCATGACGATCCCCGGCAGCCGGCGAGGCGTGGATTGTCCGTGCTGAGCATCACCACCTCCCTGCGAGCCTCGGGTCGATTCGTCGAGCCCACCGGCGCCCACGGGGCGTTCGGGTTCCGAGCTGGCGCACCCGTTGCCCTCGCCCGGGCCGGTCCGGGCGTGCCGTCGGCTAGAACCTACCTATGGCTGGGCCGGGCTCGATGAACGCGTTCTGGGTCCTGCGGTGGGTGCTCGTCGCCCTCGGTCTCCTGCTCGCCGTCGTGCTGATCTCGGCGGGTTCGATTCTCCTCGGTGTCGTCATCGGCGCGCTGGCCCTCACCCGGGCGGCGATCATCGTGAACTGGCAGCAGCGCCGACGTCAGCGGGGCCGCGGGTAACGTCCGCTCTCTCGCGGTCGGGGCAGCCATCCGGTCCGACGTGCGACTCCCGAAGCCGCGTCACGACGCTGGATAGGCTGCCGCCATGGCTTCGAGTGCTGACCACGAGCACGTTATCGACACCGGCAAGGGCACGTTCACGCTGGAGGAGCTGGGCCCGCTGATGCCGGGGATGGCCGAGATCATGCCGCAAGTCGGCGTCCGAATCTGGAAGTGCTACTACGCCGGGCAGGCCCGCAACCGGCCCCTCGCCCGCTTCCAGCTCAAGGAAGCCGTGAACCTCATGGAGAAGGGCGCATTCTTGCGCCCGAAGTACGTCGAGAACATGGACAAGTTCATCAACGAGGAGGTGGCGGTTCTCGGCAAGGCCATCGACTCCGAGGACTGGGACGCCTTCGAGCCCGCGTTCGTCGCGATGGTCGACGCGGCGAACGCGTACCACGAGGTGTACGACAAGGAGTTCCTCCGCTGGAAGATCCCCGAGGAGCCTCCACCCGACCTGGACATGACACCCCGGCGCTGAGCCCGGCGGGTCAGCGGATGCAGGCCCGCGCGAAGTAGCGGTCGGCCGCGTCGTCGAGCGTCTCGAGTTCCCAGCCGGTCGCCGCGAGTGCGCCGGGGAGCACGCTCGGGTCGAGCAGGTCATCGCGACGCGGCGCGTGCCCGTGCCGGGCGGCCAGCGCGGCCCGCCCGACCGGGTGGAACACCGCGAGGCGACCACCGGGGCGTACCACCCGGGCCAGCTCGCGTAGCGTTCCCGCGGGGTCCGCGACGTGGGTGAGGAGGCCCGCGGCGAGCACCGCGTCCACGATGGCGTCGGCGATCGGGAGCTGGTCAGCGTCGCCGAGGACCAGCGCGGCCGCGTCGAACCTCCGGAACCGGGCGACCGCCAGCATCTCGGGTGTCACGTCGAGGCCCACGACGCGGCCGCTCGGACCGACGGCCGCGGCCAAGACCGGGGCGGCCCGGCCCGTGCCGCACCCCACGTCGAGCACCGTCGCGCCTCGGGCTGGGCCGAGGTCGGCGACGGCACGCTCGAAGGCCGGACCGTCCTCGGCGAACCGGCTGTCCCAGTCCTCGGCGCGGGCGGCAAAGAACGCGCGCGTCGCGCTGAACTCCCCGGCTGGCTGCGCCGCGCGCGTCATCGCGTCTCGATCCCCGGCGCGTCGGGGCGCGGTCAGCTCAGGACGCGCTTCTTGAACCCCTTGATCCCGGCGTAGAGGAACAGGGTCATGAAGCCGAGCAGGGCGCCATAGACGGCCCACAGCGACATGTGGCCGGCGTTGGTCAGCGCGGCTCGGAACCCCTCGTTCATGTAGACGAGCGGGTTGATGAGCACGAGGACCTTGAGCCACGAGAACCCGGCCACCTTGATCGGGGTGAGCGCGACCCACGGGAAGTACACGCAGCCGAGGAACGTCAGCGGGATCACGACGACGCCGAACATGATCGGCACCGTGCGGGGCTCGAAGATCGTCCCGAAGGTCAGGCCCAACGCCGCGCCGGTGATGCAGGCGAGCGGAGCCAGGGTGATCAGCACCAGCCAGGACACGTGGAGGTGGATCGGGCTCGCCGGGACGACCGCCGCGATCGGAAATACGATCGCCGCCGCGATGAGGCCCTGGATCGCGCCCGACACGACCTTGGCGAAGGCCACCATCGACACCGGGAGCGGCGCCATGACCCGGTCCTCGATCTCCTTCGTGTACCCGAACTCCTGCACCATCGGGAGCGCGACGGCCTGGATCCCCTGGAACAGGATGCTGATGCCGACCACACCCGCGATCAGTACCGTGGCGAAATCGGAGGCACCGGGTCCACTGCTGGCACCGATGCCCTGGCCGATCTTCGGGAAGACGAAGGTGAACACGAACACGAGCAGGAACGGCTGCAGCACGGTCCGGGGCAGGAACTCCTTGAAGAGGTTCTTGTACAGCACCCTCATGTCGCGTCGGAGCAGCGCCTTGAAGGCGCTGCGACTCGACTCGACCGCGGTCCGCTGTGGGGTCTGGGCGAGCACGATGCCCGCGTCGGCACTGATCGTTGCGCTAGCCATCACTCTCGCAGGTCCTTTCCGGTCAACGTGATGAAGACGGTCTCGAGCGTCGGCTCGGCGATCGAGAGGTCGGTGACCTTGTAGCCACCCTTTTCAGCCGTGTTGATGACCTCGGGCAGGATGCCGTCGCTTCCCCGGACGTGCAGCTCGATGTTGCCGTCCCGGCGTTGGGTGTTGGTCACCGCCGGAAGGGCGCTGGCCAGGAGCTTCTCGAGTCCGTCGAGGTCCGCTTCGGAGTGCACGGTGACGATCGTGTCGGCGCCGACCGTGCGCTTGAGCCCCGCGGGCGTGTCGAGGGCGAGGATCTGGCCGTGGTCCATGATCGCCACCCGGTCGCAGAGCTGATCGGCTTCTTCCATGTAGTGGGTGGTGAGCAGGATCGTCTCACCGGCTTCGTGCAGCTCGCCCAGGATCTCCCAGAGGGCGAGGCGGCTCTGAGGATCGAGCCCGGCGGTGGGCTCGTCGAGGAACAGGATCGCCGGCTGGTGCAGGATCGACCGGGCCACCATGAGCCGCTGCGCCATGCCGCCCGAGAGAGCCAGGACGGGGACCGTGCCCCACTCGGCGAGGCGGAACTGGGCGAGGCGGCGGTCGGCTTGGGCCCGCGCGTCCTTGGTGCTCATGCCGAACAGCAGGCCGTGGAAGTAGAGGTTCTCCCAGACCGACAGGGAGCGGTCAAGGGTGTTGTTCTGGCTGACGAGCCCGATGTTCTGCTTCGTCAACGCGGGGTGGGCTCGGACGTCAATGCCTCCGACCCAGGCTTGCCCGCTGGTCGGGATCACCATCGTGGTGAGCATCCCGACGGTCGTCGTCTTCCCGGCGCCATTGGGGCCGAGGAGTCCGAAGATCTCGCCGCGGTTCAACGACAGGTTCAACGCGTCGACGGCTTTCACACCGCCGGGGTAGACCTTCGTCAGATCCTCGGTTCGGACCACGGCCTCGTCGGTTGAGGCAGGCATCTGCGCTGCACTGGCGGCCATTCGTGCTATCTCCCGTCCTGGGTTGGGTCTGGATGCCACCGGTCGCGGATTCTCGGAAGCACCTGCTCGAGTGTCTCGATCTCGTGGGGGCTGAGGAGGGATCGCAGCTGAGCGTCGAGGTTCGCCGCGACGCCGCGCAGTTCGGTGTAGCGCCGGCGTCCGGTTGGGGTCAGGGACACGCGCACGATGCGACGGTCGTGTTCGTCGCGCGTTCGCGCGATGAGCCCTTCGTGCTCCATGCGATCGAGGTGATGCACCAGGGTGGGGCTTTCGATGCTCATGCGTGCGGCGAGCTCCCGCTGGCTCAACCCGGCTTCATCATCGGCGCTTCGCAGGACCGCCCACGTCGTGAGGCTGGACCCATAGTGGCCCAGGCAGCCGTCGAACCGCTCCCGGACCACGCGGCCCGTGATGGAGAGCTGACGGCCCAACGGCTCTTCCATAGGTGGCGAAACATTAGCAGCAAAACGATCGGCCGCCTCGGTGGGGCGCGCCCCAAGGTCGGCGGGGGTCGGGACAGCCGATAGGTTCGGCGCCCGTGCAAGAGTCGGGGGTCGTCGTCGAGGGGCTGGTGAAGCGGTTCGGCTCCTTCGTCGCGCTCGACGGGGTCACCTTCGTCGTCCCCGAGGGGACCGTGGTCGGGCTGCTCGGCCCGAACGGCGCGGGGAAAACGACCGTGATCCGGATCCTGGCGACGCTCCTCCGGTCCGACGGCGGCCGAGCGAGCGTGGCCGGCTACGACGTGGTCACCCATCCCCAGCAGGTGCGGGCGGCGATCGGCCTCACCGGGCAGTTCGCGGCCGTCGACGAGGATCTGACCGGCCGGGAGAACCTCGTGCTGGTGGGGCGCCTCGGTCGCTTGACCCGGAAGGTGGCGAGCGACCGGGCCGCGGAGCTGCTCGACAGCTTCGAGCTGACCGACGCCGCCGACCGAGTCGTGCGCGGCTACTCGGGGGGGATGCGCCGACGCCTCGACCTGGGAGCCAGCCTCATCGCTTCCCCGTCGGTGCTGTTCCTCGACGAGCCGACCACCGGCCTCGATCCCCGGAGTCGGCTGCGGCTCTGGGAAGTGATCGGACGCCTCCGGGACGACGGCAAGACCATCGTGTTGACGACCCAGTACATGGAAGAGGCGGACCAGCTGGCCGAACAGATCAGCGTGATCGACTGTGGGCAGATCATTGCCGAAGGCACCGCTGACCAGCTCAAGACCAAGGTCGGCGGCGACGTGCTCGACCTGCGGCTGAGCGAACGCTCCCAGGCGTCAGACGCGGCCGCGCTGCTGGCCCACACGTTCGGGATCCCCAAGAGTGAGCTCACGATCGACGACGAGCTGGGCATTGTCCTCATTCCCGTGCAGGCGGGGGCCAGCGCGTTGATCGACGCGGTCCGGGCGCTCGACGGCGCGGGCGTGGCGGTCGCCGACCTCGGGCTGCGCCGCCCGTCCCTCGACGACGTGTTCTTGAGTCTGACCGGCCATCTGGCGGAGGAACCCCGCCCCGACGCGCCCGAGCCGCTCCAGCGGCGCGGCCGCCCGAGGATCTGAGCATGACCGCGGTGTCGGTCGAGCCGGCTGGCCTCACCGTCGATCAGCGGGCCGCGCTCTCGCCGCGTCGCGTGCTGGGCGATATCGCGCTCATCGCGGGCCGGAACCTCCGCAAGGTTCAACGCAGCCCGGGCCTGATCGTGTTCTCGACCATTCAGCCGCTCATGCAGTTGGTGCTGTTCGTCTTCATCTTCGGAGCGATCGCCAACATCGGTACCGGGACGAGCTACAAGGACTTCGTCGTCCCGGCGGTGCTCGTCCAGTCCCTCGCCTTCGCGGCGATGGGCTCGGGCGTCGGCATCGCCTACGACCTCCAGTCCGGGATGGTGGACCGATTTCGCTCGCTGCCCATCGCTCGGTCGGCGTTCCTCGTCGGCCGAACGGTGAGCGACAGCCTGCGGCTCGGGCTCCAGTCGCTGCTGCTCGTGGCCGCCGCGCTGCTCATCGGCTTCCACTTCCACGCTGGCCTCCTCGGCGCGCTCGGCATGATCGTCGTGGTCGTGCTGTTCGGGATCGCGCTCACCACGTTTTCCGCCTTCGTCGGCCTGGCAGTCAAAGACCCCGAGACCGTGCAGCCGGCCGTGTTCATCCCGGTGCTGCCGCTGGTGTTCACGAGCTCGGCGTTCGCGCCGGTGTCACGCCTCCCCGGCTGGATGCAGCCCCTGGCCAAGGTCAACCCGATCACCTACGCCATCGACACCGCCCGCGGCCTCGCCTTGGGCTCGAACACCCTCTACAAGGTCAGCCACATCCATCTCGCCACCGCCGCGGAGTACTTCGCGCTGTCGTGGGTGCTGATCGTCGGCATCTTCACCGCGCTGGCGGTCCATCGCTACCGCGTCGGCTAACCCGCCCCACCGGCCGGGGTGCCCGCGTCCTCGGCGGCACACTCGTTCAACAGCTCGCCGACCCCTTCGATCACCGTACGGACGTGCTGGCCCGGGGTGAGGAACACCGGGGGTTGACGGCCGACACCGACCCCACCCGGTGTGCCGGTCGAGACCACGTCGCCCGGCACCAGGGTGAGGATCGTGCTGACGTACCGCACGATGGCGACCGGGTCGAACACGAGGTCGCTCGTGCGGGCGTCTTGGCGGACCTCTCCGTCGACCTCGCAGCGCAGGGCGAGGTCACGCGCGTCGTCGACCTCGTCGGGGGTCACCAGCACCGGCCCGAGCGGCGTCGAGTGCTCGAACGTCTTGCCTTGGAGCCACTGCGCCGTGCGGCGCTGCCAGTCCCGCATCGACACGTCGTTGCAGATCGTGTACCCGGCGATCGCGGCCCGAGCCGTCGCGTCATCGGCATGACGCACCCGGGTGCCGATCACGAAGGCGAGCTCGGCCTCCCAGTCGACCCGTTTCGACACGCGCGGCAACACGATCGCATCACGCGCGCCGATCAACGCCTCGGTGTACTTGGCGAAGAGGGTCGGGAACTCGGGTGGGTCCTCGCCCATCTCGCGGATGTGGTGCTCGTAGTTGAGTCCGAGACAGATGATCTTCGGCGGCCTCGGGACGACCGGTGCGAGTTCCACCTCGTCGGCTCCGTGCTCGACGCCTCGGGCGCCTGCCGCGCCGACGAGCGCGGCGGGTCCCGCGTCGAGCAGCGCGCCGACGTCGGGATAGGCGAGCTCGACGAGCTGGTCGTCGTCGACGCGCACCGCCTGAGTTCCTCCGGCGGTGCGGATCGTGGCTAGGCGCACGGGGGCTCCTTCGTGACTCGGCCGGATGGCTCGACCTGGCCCTCGAGCATGCCCGCTCCGAGCGGGGCGGTCCCGACCCGGCTGCGGCTCCGCGGCGCCGACCCCGGGTCTACTGGAGGTAGGTCTCGATCTCGGTGGCTTTGACGCTCACCCACGCCGGGGTGTCGGGGACGAGGACGAGCTCGTCGAGGGCGGCGGCGGTGATCTCGGCGACGATGGGCACGGGCCCGTCGAGGCCGACCCGGGCCCGTCGGCCTTCGAGGTCCACCGACGTCACGGTGGCGGGCCAGGTGTTGCGGGGGCTGCCGCTCGGCGGCTGGCGGTGCAGCGCCACGGCTTCGGGGCGGATCGCGGCCCAGACGTCCCCGCGGAGGTTCTCGTCGTTGACGACGACGAGGTCGGCGTCGCCGGCGAGCTGGACGCGAGTGCCGGTGAGGACACCGCGGTAGAGATTGACGCCGACGAGGTCGGCGACGTAGGGAGACCGTGGCTCGGCGCGCAGCTCGTCGAGGCGGCCGGTCTGTGCGACGTGGCCCCCCTCGAGGACGATGACCCGGTCGGCGAGCGCCACCGCGTCGAGGGGGTCGTGGGTCACGAGCAGTCGGGATCCGGCGAAGCTGTCCAGATGCCGGCGCAGGTCGCGACGGACACCGATCCGGGTCGTGGCGTCGAGCGCGGCCAGCGGCTCGTCGAGCAGCAGGAGCCGAGGGGAGATGGCGAGCGCCCGCGCCAGCGCGACGCGCTGCGCTTCACCACCGGAGAGCTCGCGAGGCCGCGCCGCGGCGTGGGCGGCGAGACCCATGCGCTCGAGCCAGGCGTGGGCCTGGCGACGAGCCTCGGCCCGCCGCACCCCGCCGGCGCGCAGCCCAAACGCGATGTTGTCGAGCGCGCTGAGGTGAGGGAAGAGCGCATGGTCCTGGAAGACGAAGCCGATGCGGCGCCGCTCGGTCGGGATCCAGGTGGCCTGCTCGGGGTCGTCGAGGAGCACGTCGTCGAGGCGGACGTGCCCACGGTCGATCGCGACGAGCCCCGCGATCGCCCACAGCAACGTCGTCTTGCCGGCGCCGTTCGGGCCGAGGAGCGCGACGGTCTCGCCCGGCTCGGCCCGCAGTGCGACGGTGAGGTCGAAGGCGTTGCGCTGCAGGTGGACGTCGACGTCGAGGCTCACGCGGCCAACCAATGGTCGCGCAGGCCGACGAGCACGACGACCGAGATGACCACAAGCACCAGGCTCAGCGCGATCGCGGTCTCGGGGTTGCTCTCGAAGGCGAGGAAGATCGCCAGCGGCATGGTCTGGGTCTTCCCCTCCAGGTTGCCGGCGAAGGTGATGGTGGCGCCGAACTCGCCGAGCGCTCGAGCCCAGCTCAGCGCGGCGCCGGCGACCAGCGACGGCATGATCAGCGGCACCGTCACCCGCCGGAACACCGTCCAGCGATTGGCGCCCAGGGTGATGGCGGCGTCTTCGTGGCGGCCATCCAGGTTGCGTAGCGCAGCTTCGACCGTGATCACGAGGAACGGCATCGCCACGAACGTCTCGGCGATGACCACCCCGAGGGTCGTGAACGGCAGCTGGATCCCGAACCAGGACTCGAGGACCGGGCCGAGCAAGCCGCGGGGCCCGAAGGCGAGGAACAGCGCGACCCCTCCGACCACCGGCGGCAAGATCATGGGCAGGAGCACGAGCGCTCGGATCAGTCGTCGGCCCGGGAACTCGGCCCGAGCCAAGACCCACGCCAGCGGCACTCCGAACACAACCGACAAGACGGTGGCGGCGAGCGAGCACTCAACGGAGAGGCGCAGCGCGTCCGTGGTGGACCGAGTCGTGAGGTCACCCCAGAGCTGGGACCACGGTGCTCGCCACGCCAACCCGATGAGCGGCAGCACGAAGAAGGCGACGGTCAGCGCCGCCACCAGGTAGGCCCCGGCGGGCGGTCGACGGGCCCGGAGATGCCGACCGCCCACCCCGACCGTCACGGCTTGAGGAACCCGAACTTCGCCAACGTGGCCTGCCCGGCAGGGGACGCGACGTAGCGCACGAACGCGTTCGCGGTGCCCGCGTTGTGGGTCGACTTGACCACCGCCAGCGGGTAGGCCGCGACCACATTCTGAGCGGTCGGAATGACCACCCCGCTGACTTGGCCCATGGCGGCCTGCACGTCGGTCTGGTACACGATCGAGGCGTCAGCCTGGCCGAGGGACACACTCGCCAGCACGGCCTTGGCGTCCTGACCGGTCGGCACCGTCGGCACCGTCACGTGCGCCTTCTGGTAGGCCTGCAGCGCGTACATGCCGCACGGCTCCGACGGCGCGCACAGCTCGAGCTGCACGCCGGACTTCACCGTGTCGGCCAGCGTCTTGATCTTCTTCGGGTTGCCTTTTGCAACCGCGATCTCCAAGAGGTTGTGAGCGAAGCTGATCGGCCGGCCGGCGATGTCATGGGCTGCGGACACCTGGCCCATGGCCGTCATGTCCGCCGCTGCGAACACGTCGGCCGGGGCGCCCTGTTCGATCTGGGTCGCGAGCGTGCCCGACCCGGCGAAGTTGAAGGTGACGGTGGTCCCCGGGTACTTCTTCTGGAAGCCGACTCCGAGCTGGGTGAACGAGCCGGTCAGCGACGACGCGGCGAACACGGTGATCGAGCCGGTCGGCTTGCTCGCCTGGGGCGAGCGGGCCGGGCTGGCGGCCACCGATCCACCGAACGCAGCCACCGAGATGGCGGCGACACCCGCCGCGGCGAGCCGGAACGGGAGACGGGAACGCATCGGACCCTCCTGACTGTGACGAACGAACCCGTTACCGGGCCTGTGGAACCTCGACGACCACCTGCGTGGCCTTCACCGCGGCGATCGCCAACATCCCGGGCTCGAGCCCGAGCTCGTCGACGGCCTCGGCAGTCATGAGCGACACGACGCGATACGGGCCGGCCTGGAGCTCGACCTGTGCCGCCACCGTGTCCTTGACGACACGGGTGACGATCCCCGAGAATCGATTCCGAGCCGACTGGCCCACGATCGCCCCGGCTTCGGTCTGCCCGGTGTGCTCAGCGAGGAAACGGGCCAGCGCCAACCCGTCCACCACGCGGTGACCGCCCTCGGTGCGCCGGGTCGCGAGCTGGCCGCTGTCCGCCAGGCGTCGCACCGTGTCCGGGCTCATACCGAGGAGCTCGGCGGCCTGGCCGATCCGAAACTCGCTCACGCGAAGGCATGCTATCCAAAAGCTACGAACCTTGCCCAGAAGTCACATCGAAATCTTGCTTTTGCGGTACTGGGTCAGTTTGAGCGTATAGCCCACTCGATACCGTCGGCGTGGTGCGAGGTTGCCGCTCGTTCCGGTACCTGGTGAGCCCGACGGTTCGTCAGCGTGCGGTGTTGGTTGGGCGGTTGGGGTTGCAGTGTGAGCGGTACAACGCGGCTCTCGAGGAACGCCACGGGGACGTGGCGGTGGGAGCATCGTTCGCGTCGGGTCCGGGCGGGGCACCACTAGGGTCCGGCTCGCCGAGCCGGTCCGAGCCAGAGGTCGCGACGGGGTGCTGAACGCAATCGTGGCGGGCGCCGCCTCGCCGTCTCAACTGCTCCCCGCCCGGGAGCAGATGGCCTTTACCCTGGGTGTGCACATCGTGCTCGTCCCCTTCGGCGTGGCGTTCACGTTCCTGGCGTTGGTTTTGAACTACCGCGGTCTGCGCCGCGGCGACCAGGTCGCCCTGGTGCTCGCCGAGCGGTGGTCGAAGGTCGCCGCGGTGCTCTTCGCCGTCGGTGCCGTCACCGGCACGGTGCTGTCGTTCGAGATGGGGCTGTTGTGGCCGGGGCTCATGGATCGCTTCGGCCAGGCCTACGGAATCCCGTTCGTGATCGAGGGACTGTTCTTCTTCCTGGAGGCGATCTTTGTCGCCATCTACATCTACGGGTGGAAGCGCATGAAGCCCTGGCCGCATTTCTGGGCGGGGGTCCCGGTCGTCATCGCCGGCTTAGGTGGGACGTTGTCGGTCGTCGCGGCCAACGCGTGGATGAACGACCCGGGGGGCTACACGCTGCGAAACGGAAAGGTCGTGGACGTCGACGTCGCGAAAGTGATCTTCAACGGCGCGTTCTGGCATGAGGGGCTCCACATGCTGCTCGCCGCGTACATCGTCGCCGGCTTCCTCGTGGCAGGGGTGTACGCGGTGGCGATGTTGCGCGGCCGGCGCGACCGCTATCACCAGCTCGGATTCCTGGTCCCCTTCACGGTCGCCGCCGTGCTCATGCCCTTCCAGATCGCGGTCGGCGACTCCGCGGCCCGTTGGGTCTACAACAACGAGCCCACGAAGTTCGCGGCCATGGAACTCGTCCCGAAGACGACTCGCGACGCCCCCGAGACGCTGGGTGGGTTCCTGTCCGGGGGCGTCGTGCACGGTCCCAAGCTCGAGATCCCCGGGTTGGCGTCGTTCCTGTCCGGTTGGAGCACCAACACTCGGGTCCAGGGCCTCGACGCGGTACCCGCCGACGACCGACCCCCGGCCACGATCGTGCATTTGGCGTGGGACACGATGGTCGGCCTCGGAACCGCGATGCTCGCCCTCGCGCTGTGGTTCGCGGTGCTGTGGTGGCGCCGACGCGACGTCACCCGATCACGATGGTTCCTGCGGGTGGCGTCGGTGACTGGATTCGCGGCGCTGATCACGATGTGGGCGGGATGGATCGTCACCGAGGTCGGCCGCCAGCCCTGGATCGTGTACCACGTACTGCGAACCGACGCCGCGGTGACGCACGCCGGCGGGGTCTGGGTGAGCCTCAGCGTCGTCGTCGTGCTCTACGGCCTGGTGGCGACGGCGACGATTCTCGTGCTGCGCAGCATGGCCCGCCGCTGGCGGGCAGCCGACGCCGGCACCCCGGACGAAGTGGGCGACGCCGACGTTCCCTACGGTCCCGCCCGCCGACTCGACGACGAACCCGAGCCGGTGGGAGGGCACTGAGGCGATGAGCGACGTCGCAGGCGTCATCCTCTTCTTGGCGTTGACGCTCTACGCCGTGTCCGCCGGCGCCGACTTCGGGGCCGGGTTCTGGGACCTCACCGCGGGCGGCGCGGCCCGGGGACGCCGACCCCGTGCGTTGATCGACCATGCGCTCGGCCCCGTCTGGGAGGCGAACCATGTGTGGCTGATCTTCATCCTCGTGGTGCTGTGGACATCGTTCTCGGGCGCGTTCGCCTCGATCATGGAGACGCTGTACGTCCCCCTCACCGTCGCGGCGGTGGGGATCGTGTTCCGGGGGGCGGGATTCGCGTTCGGCAAGGTCTCCGAGACGCTCACCGAGCAGCGCCTCTACGGCGCGTCGTTCGCCCCCTCGTCGCTCATCACGCCCTTCTTCCTGGGGGCGGTCGCCGGCGGCGTGGCGTCGGGGCGTGTTCCCACCCACGCCGGGGGTGACACCCTCACGAGCTGGGTGAACCCGACCTCGATCCTGGGCGGGGTCCTCGCGGTCGTGGTGTGCGCGTACCTCGCCGCCGTGTTCCTGGTCGCGGAGGCCAACCGACGCGGCCTGCCGGGCCTCGAGGCGTACTTCCGGACCCGCGCCCTGGCGGCGGGCCTCGCCGCGGGGGCGGTGGCGTTGGCCGGAATCTGGGTGCTGCGGGCCGATTCGCCGCGGCTGTTCGATCGCCTCACTGGCGTGGCGCTCCCCCTCGTCGTCGTGTCCGGGCTCTGCGGCCTGGGGGCGCTCGCGGCGCTGTGGCGCGGCGCGGCGCGGGCGGGCCGACCGCTCGCCGTGGTCGCGGTGGCGTCGGTCGTGGGCGGATGGGGTGTCGCGCAGTACCCGTTCCTGCTCGGCACCCACCTCACGCTCCGCGCCGCGGCGTCCCCCGACGCCACGCTGGACATCGTCGTCGCCGTCTTCGTCATCGCCCTGGTGACGTGCGTACCCTCCCTCCTATATCTCTACGCGCTCGATCAGCGCGGCCAGCTCGACGAGTCGGCCCGGTGAGCACCTCACCGGACGCGCCGACGGGCCGCGCCGACGGGCCGACGCCCGATCTCGAGCACCGACGCTGGTCGGTGGGGCGGGTCCTGCTGCTGACCGTCACCGGCATCTGCCTCTATTTCCTCGCGCCCAGCATCGTGACCGTGCTGTCGGCGTGGCGTCAGCTCGGTCGCGTCGAGCCGTGGTGGCTGATCGTGATCCTCGCCTGCGAGGGCGCGAGCTTCGCGTCGATCTGGGCGCTGCAGCGGATCGCCATGCCCGACGTCTCATGGTTCGACGGCGCGACGACCCAGCTCGTGGGCAACGCCTTCAACCGGATCACCCCCGGGGGCGGCGCCACCGGCACCGCGCTCCAAGCCCGGCTGCTCGCCGACGCCGGACATGACCTCACCGCGATGGCGGCCGAGCTCACCGCCCAGTCCTTGATGATCAGCGTCACGATCCTGGTGTTCCCCCTGTTCAGCCTGCCCGCCATCCTCGCCGGCCTCGACGTCCCGGGCAGCCTGGCCGACGCGGCCTGGATCGGCGGGATCGTCTTCGCCGTGGTGGCGGCGGTGGGGGTCGCGGTCCTCCGGACCCCCCGCCCGCTCCAGGTGTTCGGCGACGGCCTGGCCGTGGTGGTGAACAAGTTGCGCCGGCGGCACGCGCCGATCCGAGATCTCGGCGACCGGCTCGTCGCCGAGCGCGCGACGCTGCGCTACACCGTCGGCTCCCACTGGGTGCTCGCGGTCGGCGCCGCGGTGGGACGGTGGGCGTTCGAGTACTTGGTGCTGCTGGTCGCGTTGGTCGCCCTCGGGGCCAACGTGCAGCCCACCCTGGTCCTGTTGGCCTTCGTGACCGCCGAGCTGCTCGGCCTGTTGCCCTTCACCCCGGGAGGCCTCGGGTTCGTCGAGGCCGGTTTGGCGGGAACCCTGGCGCTGGCGGGGGTGCACACGGCGGACGCGGTGCTGGCCACCCTGGTGTTCCGCCTCGTGTCGTTCTGGCTACCGCTACCGGTCGGGCTCGGCGCCCTGTTCGCGTACCGGCGGCGCCATCCCTACGAGGATCCGACGCCCGATGCGCCGGGGTCGGGACCGGCCCGACACACTCGGCGGCATGGCCCCTGAACACCCACGGTCCGCGGCGCTCGCCGTGGGCGCCGACGCGGTGTGCCTGCTCGCCTTTGTGGCGATCGGGCGCACCAGTCACGATCTGCACGGGGGCGTGGGGTGGTTCGTGGCCGTGCTTTGGCCCTTCGCGGTGGGCTGGTCGGTCGCCGCCCTCGCGACCCGGCTCTACACCACCCGTTCGCATCCGTGGGCCCGGATCGCGGGCACGTGCGTGCTGGGTGTCACCGCCGCGCTCGTGCTGCGAGCCACGCTCACGACCCGGTCCACGCCGGTGGTGTTCGGGATCGTCGCGTTCAGCTTCCTCACCCTCACCACCTTCGGATGGCGCGCCGTCTCACGTCTCGTGCGACGGGCCCGCGTGTCAGCCTGAGCTCGCCCGCCGGACCTTCAAGCGCGCGGTGATCCCCATGCTGGCTCCCTCCGAGGCGGCGGGCGTGCGCAGCATCGCGCGCCGGGTTCCCGGGCCGGGCGGTGGCGCGTCTCGTGGGTGCGGGCGACGGCCGGCTTAGCGCTCGGGAGCCCGGGTCGGGTCCACCCAGTGCGCGTCGCGGCGTTCGGCGAAGGCTCGGGGTCCCTCGTCTTGGTCGGGGTGGCCCCAGAGGGAGACCAGCTCGGCGGCGCCGGCGCGGCAGGCGTCGGTGAGTCCGGTCTCGAGCGCGCCCCACAGGGCGCGTTTGGTCGCGGCCATCGCCGCGGGGGAGTTGCGGGCGATGGCCTCGGCGAGGAGC
>Ga0182024_10000170_pt1 | contig 151281 bp, 115 predicted proteins | sample P32metaG_FD_120480 | JGI IMG/M metagenome (GOLD analysis project Ga0182024, IMG submission 120480) | Permafrost microbial communities from Stordalen Mire, Sweden - P3-2 metaG (Illumina Assembly) | ecosystem: Environmental > Terrestrial > Soil > Wetlands > Permafrost | place: Sweden: Stordalen...
AGCCGGATAAATTGTTCCGGATCCGGAATCTGCCAACTTCACCGGAACGAACGCCGGAGCCAAGGACCGACGCCGTCGCTGAGGAAGCACAGCAGGTCGCTGGGCATCGCGGCGGGCAATCTCTCGCCGCCAATGTTGGTAAGTCGTCGCCACCAACCCTTCTTGAACGCAAAACTCAGGGACTGTCAAACCACTGCGCGCTCGCCGCGCTAATGCTTTGCGCCAAAACTGTTCCCGCTTCGGTTCCCGCTGGTGACCCGCCATGGCTCGTTCTCCTGAGGATTTCACTTCGGCGAAATCCTCAGCGTAGCACGATCGTCAAGATGTGGTTGCTGGCGCGCTTACGTTGCTGGCACGCTTACTGTGTTCAGGTAGATGATCCCACCCTTCAGGTCGTCACGATTCAGCAACCCGCGGGTGGATCTGACTTGCTTCGATGCCTTCTTCACCTGGGGCTGGATAGGACTGCTCAGCATGTTAAAGAACTCTCGCCGCTCGTCCTCGTTGAGAAACGAGGGGTTGATTTGAACAGGGAAGCCGGGCACCGCGAAGCGGCAAAAGAGTTGGCGAGCTTCTTTTGCCGTTCAGGTTGCTGAAGCCCTTCCTCTTGTAGATCCTTCAGTTCAAATAGCCAATCACCGATCAGGTAGTCCACGACTCGGTTTTCGTCGTCGGCTTGAATAATTGCGCTCATTGATCTGCAATCAAAATCATTCGGCGTGATACTGTTTTCGGTCGTGGTGTTACGATAACAGCACTGTGAATTTCATCCAACAGACACGGCACATAGCTCGCCATGCACTGCGAAATGTTCGGATCGCATCGGAGTGCAGCTGCGTGACTCGGCGGTCAGGAAATCGTCGAGGTTCTCATCGCAAATGTTTTCCATGCTATAACAGTTCACCGCTTTCCAATCGACGTAATAAGTTTGGTTTGGAACAAGCGTGCCACTAAATTCAATCCTGTAAGTGCCATCATGGTAAATTCTGTTGCTGATGTCGACGCATGCAAATGGTGCGTAATGACCGACAAGCAGCTTTGACATCAAATTTCCAAACTTACCGATTCGAAACTCGATGAACTTTCCGACAGGCGCGTAATCGAATCCCAAGGCGATCGCGCTGCTTTTTCTATCAACGCCTGGACTGTAATACCGATAGCGGCTACCAAGATTCTGACCGTTAGTCGCCAAGCCAAGCGGTGTATAGCCGCATTTCATGATTTGATCATGCGGCAAGTCACGGAGGTTGTTATCGAGGTCGAATCCGACTTCAACATCCGTTATGCACAATGCCGCGCGGTATTCTTTCGACGCCAGGAAGTCGCGAAATTCTTCCTCTCCGCTAAAGGAAATTGGTGGAGGTGGATTACCGGTATAAAATAGCGGTTTAAGGCCCCACCAGCGTTTGTGCCGGTCGAATGCTGGCGGCATTTTGCGATAGAAAGGAATGGACGGAATCCAGCCAATTACTGCTACTGACGGTCCCTTATATATTGTTCGAGGCTCAAACGGCATGGCCTGATTCGCTTTGGTTTTTAAATTCGCTTTTCGGACGGCTCAGTCGGTTCCCAGGGACTCTCAGCGCGCCGTGCGCGCTTAACTGTCGGGGTAGCAACCTCGCTTGTGGTCTTTCTCTTTGAAACACACTCCGAACGGCCCGTTTTATGAGCGCAATCTGCTAGGCGAGATGCATACTTGTGTGCCCCTTAATCACTGCGGCCAGATCGGGACGATGTCGCGCGACGATGTTGTCAAAGGCATCTTGTACGAATGGGGCAACCCAGTATTCCGAATCAGGTTCTGGAGTAAGTCCGCACTCAAGCGCGTCTAAATGGTCACTCGACATCATGTAATTCTGTTTCGCGCTGAACAAATACGCGATATGCAGTACAAATATGTCACGTAAGTCGGCTGAGAATTGAGCCAAAGCTTGGACACGTCCAGAAACGAAGATGTCTTTGTCGTTCAGGAGTACGTAGCGATAGAAATTATAATGCATGTGATCGTTGCACCGATCACGGAGTCGTTCATATCGATCATCCGAAGAAAGGCAGTGAGTAATCGTAGCGACTCGCGTCGAATCACGGATATACTTCACCATAAGACCAAATCGTGGAAGTCGCGCCCTCCCCTTTAACCAGTTGTCGATCTGTTGGACTATGAAAGTGTCGATGGAGAAATTGTCTTCAAGGTACAGAATCGAATAGATGTTGATAATGGCCGAATCGTTGTACTTGCGCAGCAATGCGTAGGCATCATTTATCCTTCCATCCTGGAGCACCATCTGAATCGACGAAAGTGTGCCTTGGATGGATGAAAACACGTAAGAGTCGATGTTGCAAAACGCTTTTGTGCCCGGCGAGGCCCAAGGAAATACCGCGTGGGCTAGTCGCTTGTAGAACGCGACGCATTTGTCAAGCTCAGCAAATACGTGGTGACTTTGATATTCGGGATCGCCAGCAATCATGTGTTGTGCCGGATGGGTAAGGTTAGGAAAGCTTTGGTTTCTGATCCAAGGCCGAAGATACAAATCTGAATCTAGTGGTTCGCTGGGCTCATTAGCTCCAGAATAGTTTTGCAAACTCCATTAAGCTGCTTTCGGTCATCATGTGAAGTACCCTCCCCCTCCGATTTCTAAGCCGAATAACCGAAGTTCCTCGTCGTTATTGAACCGTTCGCGAAGCAATTGCTCCATTTCAGTTGAAGTCCAACCAGACCTCAGACCGTGAAGCTCCTTCAAGTAGTCAGGAGTATCGGTGACGAATGGTTCCACCTCGAAGCCATTCACCATTTGAAGAAGCTGACGATTCGATTTTAGCGGCATCCGTGCGATCCATTCTATCGGAACCGACATGACACCATATGTCGCAAGCGCAACAGCACTGTCTCGTTCGAAGTAGTCTGGCTTCTCGGACCAACGAATAGCCAGAGTGGGCGTCCCATGTTCCTTCCAAAGCTGAGAAAAAGTATCGACGGAAGCTCCGGGCCGGACCAGCAGTTCCGTGGCGTTTCCTGTATTCAGTGCCGTTAAGATGACACGAAGTTCCGCACATTCGGGTGCTTGAGGAAGAAGATCCAAAAGCTGCCCGTAGTCAGAGAATGGAAGTAGGTACATTAGCCGCGCAAATGTGAAACGAATTTCCGACATCCGCCATCGCCGAAGCATTCCGCTCCTTGGAAGTTCCTCGCCCGCGACTCGCTTACCATTTTCGAGAAACTTGTCACGGATTTCCGTTGCAGCTTTCAACAGGCTTTCCGGGGATTCGAGGAAATACGTGAGCTTGTGTTCCCACTTACTGCGATGAAAAAGTATTTTTAGAAACCGTCGAAATCGGCCGTACGTGGCGACAGATTGAAGCCGCGAAAACGGTAACGAAAAACCAGCGCTTTTGAACAAATCGCGTGTGGAAGCCCAGTTCTCCGGTGAACTAGCGCAGTAAACTTGTAGTCGATGTATCAACGATCCAAATGTGTCCGTGGTTGCAGACTTTTCCCGTCTCGCAACGTGAGTGTTCCATTGATTAGCAGCGACGATATCGGTCTTTGTTTCATTTACTGCCAGTCCCTCGGCAGCGACGAGCGCTCGAAACTGCCGTAGTGCAGCTTCAACCTTCGACGTTTCAACAACGATCACCACATCGTCCACATATCGAAAGTAACGAGATGGATATAAATTCGACATCTCGCGATCGACATTTTCTAATGCCACATTGGCAAGTACATGAGAAAGTGGAGGACCGACTGGAAGACCATTCTCGGGAAAAGCGAGCAATTGCTCCACAAGAAAGTTTGCGGAATACTTCTGGTCGTCCGTAGCATTGGCCTTATTTACTCGATCGCGGAAGCGTCGCTGCACTCGTTCCTTGTCGACGGATGGATAAAAGTTCTTCAAGTCGAGAACAATACAAGTGTGGTCGGGGAACTGCTTCACTGCTTCAGCAACGTCCCTTTCCCTTTTTCGATATCCATAAAAAAAATGGGCGAATAGATGTCCACCCTTTCCGTAAAACGGCCATAAATAGCTGTAGACCGCTGGGTGCCGAGCAAATTGAGGCCATTGGCTGATCATTGAAAGGAGTCGGCATTCGGCGAGAACAGTCGTCGGGCTGCCGACAACAAAGTGCCGATATTCGAGCTTCCCCTTTTCATCCTGCCCTTTTAGTCCTGAATATTTCCAGTACGCCTGCCTACGGCGCGTGACGCTGCGGCGATCCACATAGCCGATTGTCCAGTCATTCCGCAGTTGCTTGGAAGTACTCTCGGCGAGAATACGAAGTCCCAAATAGGACGGCACATACTGCCGCTGCAAATGGTTCAGCGCTCTAGTGATCAGAAGTGTAGCGTCCAACTATTCGCCACCTCCGTCTCTCCGCTCATATCGATGAACCATGACTGTGCCGGAAATGATTTTATCTTCAATTGGCTGACGCCAGTTGAATCGGCTATGTGCGTCTTGAGGAAGATTCTCTGACGGTTTCAACCACCAGGAGAGCGAAAACATCTCTTTGATTCTCTTCGTAATGCTTTTCTCAATAATTGGCTCAATCCACAAAACCGTGGATGCAACGTTCGAGATTCTCGCGGTGATGTGCTCAAAGGAGCGTTGAAATGCCTGCACAAGTGCGGGGTCCATAATACCGCTCAAATTGCCGACCAGGACAAAATATTCGTTAGCATCGTGATATTTCGAAAACCACGTGTCACACACAGCTGACGTTTGATTGACCTGGGAAGCATCCCAATTCTGTGTGGTAATGTCTAAGTTGATTCCATGTTTAGCTAATTCAGGAGCAAGAGTTGTTGCGATCGACGAATAGATTTCAAGGGCCGTCGGCGAGATATCCGCAGCTATGACGCCAACTGTAAGAGGCAACGTCGGCAATTGCCTGTGAGCACGCGCTGTGGCAAGCACGGTCAGGAGGGAGAGAAGACCGGCACCGGCGCCACAAGGCGCATCGAGAACCGCAATTTTGTGGCTTGAAAAAGACTGAAACAATTCTACCGGCAAAGCCGCGAAACTGTCAGCAGGATCAACAAGGATGCAAACCACTCTACTGCACGAGTTTGCGAACCGAAATTTGAAATGCTTTAGCGTTTCCTCCGTCGTTGGTCCTCCATGAATCTGCTTTTCCGTAGATCCAGCTAAAGCTGCTGCGAGCAGCCCTCGTCGATCAAGTTCAGACCGATATGCATTTTGAAGCGACTGTGGAAGGTGAAGAATGGGGTGCGGATCGAGCAGCTCGCGACAATTTATACGTGTAGCCATAGAAGTCGCGCGCCTTGAGCTAGAGTCAATCAATCAGAAATTCCGTGGCCTCCAAAGAGTATAGATTCACCACAGGAGCCCGCTTTTAGTGCCAGTCTAAGAGAATCGAGATCGGTATGCAAATTGGCTTTAGCGTTTATAAGTCCGTTATATTTCTAATCCACTTGCCTTCGTCGGCATTCATCGTCGGGGCTCCCCGGTTTCGCATTTTTATGACGAAGAATTAACTGCACGACTTACAAAGAGCTACCCTTTTGGAAAGAGCGCGATATCGAGCGATCCTCAGACCATAAGTGAATCCGCCTCGTCGGATACCTTCTGTGCGTCTGATTTTTCTTTGCCAAAGTAGCCATTGCGGCGAGCCGTATGCACCGGTTCGCAAGCAACTACTCAAGCTTTTGTTCCTCACTAACCAGAAGCGGAAGGCTGCTGGTTATAAAAAAGTTCCTGCGGATGTATTCCGCTACCGAAGGGACATCGTCAAGGTTTTTGAGCCCGGGTCACTAACCGCCCAATTTGAGTCGCATAAATGCCCTAAGCTATTATGCGGCTATGATTTGAGCTATCATTTTGCTAAGGTTTTACTACCCCGCCTGGGTTACTTAAATTAACCTGAAGCGGCGGACATTCAGGGCAATTCAGCACTGCGCAGATCCGGGTGGAAACACGCGGGATCGATTATGCAAGACCAGTTTTTTACTCATCCGATCATCAATTCCCCCTACGAATACCCTGTGCGGCATTGGGAGCTGGATGCTGCTGGCCAGCCGACGCAAAAAATCGTCGAAAAACGCCGTCGTGCGGAGTTTATCACTCCAATTCCAAAACCGCGAAAGCGCAAACAAAAGACACCGCAACAAGATTTAGTATTCGACGAGGGTGCTGGGTTATCAACTCCGGAACAACAATATGATCCCACGTCCATCATCAATGAGGTTCGGCAACAGGTTGAGCAATGGCGAAGCTGGCCAAATCCGAACGATTGGCAAGTGACTCCAGAAACCGCCCGACTGCTGCAACATTGGCGCAGCCACAAGTTCAACAGCATCCGTCCGTTCTTCTGTCAAATTGAAGCCGTGGAGACTGCGATCTGGCTGATTGAAGTTGCTTCTCAGGCCAGCCGGGCTGGAAAAACGCTGCTCGAACATTTAGCTGCCGCGAACGCTCAGGCCAATCCTAATCTGCTTCGACTTGCCCTCAAGCTAGCGACGGGTGCGGGCAAGACGACGGTGATGGCCATGCTAATCGCATGGCAAACAATCAACGCGGTGCGCCGCCCGAATAGCAAGAAATTCACGCGCGGTTTTCTGGTAGTGGCACCTGGCATTACGATTAAAGATCGCCTGCGCGTTTTGCAACCGAACGATCCGGATAGCTATTACCAAAGTCGGGAATTGGTACCTAGCGATATGTTCGGCGACCTGGAGCGTGCGAAAATCGTTATCACGAATTACCACGCCTTCAAACTCCGTGAGCGCTTGGACCTTTCCAAGGGAGGTCGCTCGTTGCTTCAGGGTCGTGGCGATGAACTGCAAACGCTCGAAACCGAAGGGCAGATGGTACAGCGCGTAATGCCCGACTTAATGGGCCTGAAGAATGTACTGGTGCTGAACGACGAGGCCCATCATTGCTACCGAGAAAAGCCCGATGCCGAAGATGCCGAGGAACTAAGCGGTGATGAAAAAGACGAGGCGAAAAAGAATAACGAGGCCGCGCGACTTTGGATTTCCGGGCTGGAAATTGTCCAACGGAAACTTGGTATCGCGCATGTGATTGATCTGTCGGCGACACCCTTTTTCCTTCGTGGTTCGGGCTACGCCGAAGGCACACTGTTTCCTTGGACGATGAGCGATTTTTCGCTCATGGATGCGATCGAGTGTGGCATCGTAAAGCTTCCTCGGGTGCCTGTCGCCGATAACATTCCCGGCCAGGATATGCCGAAGTTCCGCAATCTGTGGGAACACATTGGAAAGAAGATGCCTAAGAAGGGGCGTGGGAAAGCTGCAACGCTCGATCCGCTGAGTATACCAGTAGAATTGCAAACTGCTTTAGAAGCGCTGTACGGCCACTATGAGAAGACTTTCAACCTTTGGCTGGAAAGCGGTATTAAGGTGCCACCGTGCTTCATTGTTGTGTGCAACAACACTTCGACCTCGAAACTCGTGTACGACTATATCTCCGGCTTTCAGCGAGAGAATGAAGACGGTTCAACGACACTCGAAAACGGACGGCTCGCTTTGTTCCGAAATTTCGATGAACACGGAAATCCGCTTGGCCGTCCCAACACGCTGCTCATTGATAGTGAACAGCTCGAATCCGGCGAGGCATTGGATGACAACTTTCGCAGTATGGCGACTGACGAAATCGAGCGATTCCGCCGCGAGATCGTCGAAAGGACCGGTGACATCCGACAAGCGGAGAATATTTCCGATCAAGATTTGCTCCGCGAAGTAATGAACACCGTGGGCAAAAAGGGCCGACTCGGTGAATCAATCCGCTGCGTCGTGTCTGTCTCGATGCTGACTGAAGGCTGGGACGCCAACACCGTTACCCATGTTCTCGGTGTCCGTGCATTCGGTACTCAATTGCTCTGCGAGCAGGTCATTGGCCGAGCCTTGCGTCGTCAATCATACGACCTGAACGAAGAAGGCTTGTTCAACGTTGAGTATGCCGATGTTCTCGGAATTCCGTTCGACTTCACCGCCAAGCCCGTCGTGGCGCCGCCGCAACCGCCGCGTGAAACGGTTCAAGTAAAAGCGATCCGCCCCGAACGTGACGCGCTTGAGATTCGTTTTCCGCGCATCGAGGGCTATCGCGTCGAGCTACCCGAAGAACGGCTCGAAGCCGAATTCAATGATGATTCGGTGCTCGAACTAACGCCGGATTTGGTTGGGCCGTCGATCACGAAAAATGCAGGCATCATTGGCGAAGACGTGGACTTAAGCCTTGAACACTTGGGAGACATGCGGCGGTCAACTTTGCTGTTCCATGTGGCGAAGCGTCTTCTTTATACCAAATGGCGCGATCCGGGCGAGGAACCAAAGCTCCATCTGTTTGGGCAATTGAAACGGGTCACCAAGCAGTGGCTCGACAACTGCCTGGTCTGCAAGGGCGCGACTTATCCGGCGCAGCTCATGTATCAGGAACTGGCGGATATGGCGTGCGAGCGAATCACCGCTGGCATCACACGAAAGCTCGTTGGCGAGCGCCCAATCAAGGCTCTGCTCGATCCGTACAATCCGACCGGCTCAACGGCTCACGTGAATTTCACAACGTCAAAGCGAGACCGCTGGGAAACCGATTCGCGCCGCTGTCATATCAACTGGGTAATTCTTGATAGCGACTGGGAAGCCGAGTTCTGCCGTGTGGCCGAAGCTCACCCTCGCGTGAAGGCCTACGTCAAGAATCACAATCTTGGGTTGGAAGTTCCGTACAAGTACGGTTCCGAATCTCGGAGGTATCGTCCCGATTTCATCGTTCTGGTGGATGATGGCCGTGGCGACGATGACCTCTTGCACCTTGTAGTGGAGATCAAGGGCTATCGCCGAGAGGACGCCAAAGAAAAAAAGGCGGCGATGGAAACGTATTGGGTACCGGGAGCGAACAATCTTAAGTCATATGGACGTTGGGATTTCGCAGAGTTCGCCGATGTCTATGAGATCCAAGGAGACTTTGAAACAAAAGTGGAGCAGAAGTTCCAAGAAATGATTGAATCAGTCACCGCACCGCCGGTGGCACAAGGATAAACAATGGCAAAAAAGGCAACAGCAAAGAAGACCGTTGAGACGCTCAAACACAAAGAAGCGTCGCGGAAGAATATCCCAACGGCTGAATTTCAGTCGGTGATGAAGGAGGAAGAGAAGAGTCCGATCCGCGTTGCATACGACCGTCGCAATCGCGACCTTGATCCGCAACTCGTCTGGCGCGGGAAGGATGAGCAGGACTGGTCAGATCTGGTTGTCCACGCACCACCCCTCTACATCCAAGAAAAGGTGCATCCGAAGGTCCTCATCGATGATCTGCTCCGCCGTTCGCGAGTTTCGAAAGATGCTGCTGACCGCGCTGCGGGTAACGAGCGTCAAATGGACCTGTTCGGCGATTTCAACGGGTTGCCCGACGAAGCTCGCTCAACCGATTTTTATCGGCACGATGCGCACTGGTCGAATCGCATGATTCTCGGTGACAGTTTACAGGTAATGGCCTCGCTTGCCGAAAGGGAAGGTTTGCGCGGTCAAGTGCAATGTATCTATATCGATCCGCCCTACGGCATCAGATTCAACAGCAATTTTCAATGGTCCACCACAAGTCGCGATGTAAAGGACGGTCGAATCGACCAAATTACGCGTGAGCCTGAACAGGTCAAAGCGTTTCGCGATACTTGGCGGGATGGAATAAATTCATATTTGACCTATTTGAGAGATCGGCTTACGGCTGCACGTGATTTGCTGACTGATAGCGGTTCGCTATTTGTGCAGATTGGTGACGAAAATATACATCGTGTGCGTTGTCTGCTGGATGAGATTTTCGGTGAAGATAATTGCTTCGTTCAAATTGCATTTAAGTCGACGGATCCGCTAGGGCAAAAAGGAGTGCCCGCCGCTTACGACTATATATTGTGGTATTGCAAAGACAAAGCAGCCACCAAGTTCCGAGGGTTATTCTTCGAGAAGCAATTCGAGGATGATCCCGAGTATCGATATTCAATCGAATATCCCGGCCCGCAGGGTATGAAAACGCGAGCGGAAGTTGGAACTATAGCGAAAGAGAAATTGGCACGGCGTCGAGGAGTGTGGTCGTCCGGCTATACGCCAAGTTGCACATTCGATTTTTTCTTGGACGGCAGAACCGCTATGCCCCAAAAGGGAAAAAGTTGGTCGACAAATCCGATCGGAATTGAACGATTGAAAAGGGCTGATCGTCTGTTTTGGATCAACACACGCGTATACATGAAGTCATTTCTGCTCGATTACGCTTTTACGCAAATTGGGAATGTGTGGTCGGATAAGCCTGGCGCCGGAGAAGAGATTTACGTGGTTCAAACGGCAGCGAAGTTCATCCAACGATGCATATTGATGTGCACCGATCCCGGTGACCTAGTGCTCGACCCAACCTGCGGTTCCGGTACGACGGCGTATGTTGCCGAACAATGGGGTCGCCGTTGGATCACGATTGATACCTCTCGCGTTGCACTCGCGCTCGCACGCGCTCGAATCATGGGTGCACGCTATCTGTTTTATTTACTCGCTGACTCTAAAGCAGGCCAGCAGAAGGAAGCACAACTTACAAAATCCATTCCCTCAACACAGCCGGTCCACGGGAACATACGCCACGGATTCGTTTACGAACGGGTACCGCACATTACGCTCAAGTCGATTGCCAATAACGCGGAAATCGATGTCATTTGGGAAAAATGGGAAGAAACATTGCGACCGCTACGAGAATCGCTGAATCAGTTTTTGAAAACGAAGTGGGAAGAATGGGAAATTCCGCGACAGGGATCCGACGAATGGTCGAAAGAAGCCAAAAAGGTGCACGCAAGTTGGTGGCAGGCTCGCATCGACCGACAAAAGGAAATCGACGCTTCCATCGCTGGGAAGGCTGATTTCGAATTTCTCTATGACAAGCCCTATGAAGATAAAAAAATTGTTCGAGTTGCGGGGCCGTTCACCGTCGAGAGTCTATCTCCGCATCGCGTGCTTGCAGTTGGTGACGACGATGAATTAATTGATCCGCTGAAGCCCAACACCAAGGTATCGGGCGATGAAGCGGATTTCGTGCAAATGGTTCTTGAGAATCTCAAGACAGCGGGAGTGCAGCAAGCGCATAAAGACGACAAGATGATCTTTTCTTCAATTGCTCCATGGCCTGGATATTTTGTGTGTGCAGAAGGTCGCTACTCCGAAGGAAATAACGCCACGGAGAAGCGAGCGGGGATCTTTCTAGGTCCAGAATTTGGAACGGTCAGTCGTCCCGATTTGGTTGCCGCTGCACGCGAAGCTGGGGACGCGGGATTCGACGTGCTTGTGGCGTGCGCATTTAACTACGATGCCCACTCATCGGAGTTCAGTAAGCTCGGCCGCTTGCCGGTTCTCAAAGCCCGAATGAACGCCGATCTGCATATGGCCGACGACCTGAAGAACACCGGTAAGGGAAACCTGTTCGTGGTCTTCGGCGAGCCGGATATCGACATTCTGAACACCGACGACGGCAAAGTCCAAGTGAAGATCAACGGCGTGGATGTTTTCCACCCCAACACGGGCGAGGTCCGTAGCGACGGGGCCGAAGGTATCGCCTGCTGGTTCATCGACACTGATTACAACGAAGAAAGTTTCTTCGTCCGTCACGCCTATTTTCTCGGAGCGAACGACCCATATAAGTCGTTGAAAATAACGCTCAAAGCGGAGATCGACGAAGAAGCATGGGCCACACTCAATAGTGATATTTCGCGGCCTTTCGACAAACCCGAAAGCGAGCGCATCGCGGTTAAGGTAATTAACCATCTCGGTGACGAGGTGATGAAGGTATTTCGAGTGGAATAGCCGTATGGACAGCAAGTACCAGATCGAGCTGAATTTTCTCCCGGTCACGGGAATGCTGCCACCATTTCTGGTTTATCGCAGTATCCGAAGCGATTCGGATCCCAAGCCCGATGAAGGTGTCTTCGGATTTTCATTGCCTGTGAATCGGATCGAGGAGCGCAGAGAACAATACTGGGTGCAATTCTCTGCGCGTGAAGGGTTTGAAGAATTCCAAGTGCAAGCTGCTGACAATATTCATCTGACCCGTCGGGCGTTGTTCGGCGCGTTGTGCCAGTCTGCCAACCGAGCACTTAAAGCCGAGGAGTTTGACATACCCAAGGGTGGCTTCATTGAAGAGCTGTACTTCAACTTTACAAAACACGAAGAAGGACACGAACAACTCACAATTCAGCCATACTTCCTCAAGGATAAGCAGTTATTTGGCTGGCTCTGCGACTTTCATTTCAGACGGCGCGAAGGAATTCAGTTCTCGCGGCGTATTCAACAACTCAGTCTCAGCCTTGACGCAAACTTCAAACGAAACCTTGATTGTTATTACGACCGAACGAAAAAGATAAAATTCTTTTTGCAGCAGCGAAGGGCAGTCCTCGATGCTATTATCCTCCCCGGCAATTCGGATCCAGTCAAAATAGCAGACGATTTCGCGTTGATACCCGGAAGGCGCCTGAGATCAAAAACATATCTCTTCGCGGGCAATCACGATTCACGCAGCCAATTTTCCGGTCTTCGTCAATATGGACCACTGGAGTCGCTCGCGACATCGCCCAGGTTGCTATTCGTATTTCGAGAACGAGACCGTCAAGCTGCACGGACATTGGCAATGGCACTCCAGGGCTCAAAATCCCGTGAGCGTTTCAGTTTTCCGGGTTTCGAAGCGCTCTTTAAGTCTCCGATTACCATCGACGGAAATCCGATTGTCCTTCCGGATTTAACACCGGATGCGTTCGCAGCCGCCCTTGAGAGGGTCAAGAGCGAGCGATCAACTCAACCCTCAACGATTCCTATACTCGTGTTGCCCGAAGGCGACGACAACGGATACATGGAGCACAAAGCAGCGTTTGCGCACGAGGGTATTCCGACACAAGTCTGCACATTAAGAATCATTAACGACGATTACTCTCTGAAATGGGCGATTGCGAACATCGCGCTGCAAATATTCTGTAAGGCGGGAGGCAAACCTTGGAAGGTGCGCCCTACGACGGATCGCACCCTAATAATTGGAATCAGCCAGTCCCACAAGACCGCAAAGGTAGACGGTCGCACAAGGGTCGAGAGATATTTTGCATTTTCCGTTATGAGTGATAACAGTGGGCTGTTTCAGCAACTTCGCGTCCTCGGAGAGGCTGACAACGAGTCGCAGTATCTTAACGAACTCAAAACCAATCTGAAAACGCTGCTGACAGAGCGGCCATCGGAGTTCTCTCAGGTTGCTGTGCATACCTCATTTCGGTTGAAACACAGCGAAATGTTAGCGATTGAAGAAACGGTCAAGGAAGCTGCTTCATTGGCTTCGCATAGCTGTCGCTTTGCGGTCGTTAAAGTAAATGACCATAATCGGTTTTTCGGTGTGAATCCCAATGTGAACAGTTTAGTTCCATTCGAAGGCACTGTCGCGAAGCTAGGTGGCGGAGAGTATCTGATTTGGTTTGAGGGAATCTTTCCAGACAAACAGACTGTTACAAAAGCATTTCCCGGTCCCACGCACGTAGCATTTCTTCGCGTCAGCGATGAAGATGCGATCGCCGACGACGCGTTGTTGCAAGATCTGGTGAATTTATCCGGAGCAAACTGGCGAGGATTCAATGCGAAGAGCGCCCCAGTGTCCGTGTTTTACTGTCATTTAGTTGCCGATCTTGTCCACGACTTCCAGCAGGGAGGCCTCCCGTTGCCGCAAGTGCAAGATATACGGCCGTGGTTTCTATAAGGGCGCAGCATGAATATTCGTTCAACAGATATCGTATTTCTACTTGGAGCAGGCGCCAGCGTCGAAGCAGGTATCCCCGCATCTGCGACGATGATTCATGAGATTGAGAAGCTTCTTTCCCGCAATAGCGATTGGGAGAAGTTCACAACTCTTTACAACCACGTGAAGAGCGCGATTCATTACTCGGCGGGTTTGAAGGGTGCCTTTGGTGGAGATGTTCCGTTTAATATTGAAACGCTCGTTAACACGCTCTATGAGCTTGAAAGAAACGAAGAACATCCGCTGTATCCATTTATTGCAGCATGGAATTCGCGCTTTGTTGGACTAGCACAACCCGATTTTGGAAATATTCGCGATTTTCGTAGACTAATCCTTAGAGAACTTAAAAGGTGGATGTGTCCCGAAGATACGTCTGCCGGAGACTACTATCGTGGATTTATTTCCGTACAACGAAATTTTAATTACCCTCTGCACGTGTTCTCTCTGAATTACGATCTGTGCATGGAGAGGATAGCCGGTCCTGATTTCCGAGTTGAGGCCGGATTTGCCGATAGAGGTCCAAGCCATCACTGGGATTGGGAGCGATTCGAGCAATCTGAGAGTGGTCCCGACCAATTGCCGCAAGTGTATTTGTACAAGCTACACGGCTCAATTAACTGGAAGCGCGACGAGGGAAAGAATCTATTTTCCGTTGAGCAGACGGAGAATGTAGAAGCCGATCGGATGGATGTGATTTTTGGTCGAGATTTCAAGCTTGAAGCAGCAGATCCATATCTTTTCTACGCCTATCAATTCCGCCGATTCACGCTGGACGCAAGGCTTATTGTGATAATCGGTTACGGCTTTGCTGATGACCATATCAACAAGATGCTTACGCAGGCACTAAAGAGAGACGATGCGCGACAGCTTCTCGTCGTTGCGCATTGCAGCAACTGCGACGAATGCTCAACAAGGCGCACCCAAGTGGGAAAAATACTCAGTGTTCGTGACGACCAAATCGTTGTAGTAGAGGGGACCGGCAAATCATTTTTGGAAAGGGAAGGCCTCGGCGAGGTTTTGATAAAGAAAATGCCTCAAGTTGAGAATTCTCCCTTCTAGCGCAGCCTATGAATTTTCGGATCGCCGACACATTTACAGCTAGCCTCGCCAAACTCACGGGCGATGAGCAGAAGGCGGTGAAGACGACCGCTTTTGACTTGCAGATGGATCCTGCCAGTCCAGGAATGCATCCTCTCCGTTTTTTAGTTTTAGTGTTTCGAGGATTTGCGTTTTCCGCGAGGTTTTCTGTATTTTCTGTCGCGCCGTGTGACGCCAAATTATGCGAAATCGCGCCCGATAGGTACCATAGAGCCATCTCAGGTTTTGTGTCCTTTGTGCTCTGCGATCGCGGTTTCGCCGGATGACTTGCATGCGGCTCTCACTTTTACGATACGGTATTTCCTAAATCTAGTCTTGGAAACAACTTGCGCTAGATGCCGTCCGGTTAGGCAATGTTCAAAAAGGCGGACCTCGGTCTGCGCAATTGCCTAGCAGATAGTCGCACACGATGTGCTACCAGCGTCTATATCGAAAGCCTCTGTACTTGTCTATCACGAAGATGACATGACCATCGATACTATATTGGCCACGCTGTGCCAAACGTTCGCCCGCGAGATCGGCGAGCAACTGCGGAGCCCTGATTTCGTCCGTACGCTGTCGCACGAGATCGTCCGCGAAATGAACGGCCAGCCCTCGACGCCGCGAAAAGACACTTTCAGCGTCGAGGAGTTGGCCGAGATGACACAGCAGAACGGCGTGAAATCCTACTCGCCCTATACAATTCGTAAAGCATGTAGGCAAGGACGTATCAAAGCGGCCAGCCATAACAAACGATGGCTGATTTCACAAGCTGAAATAGAACGTGTACTAAATGGTGGCTTGCCCGCCGAGTCAGGCGAATAGAGCCGCAATCGCCGCTTTGCGATCGGCCGGAAACAAATGGCGATACCGCTGTTGCATCGCCAGCGTTGTGTGCCCCATCCAGGCGTCAATATAAGCTTGCGGGATTCCACGACGGGCACAGGAGGAAGCAAACGAATGGCGAAACACATGATACCCTTCAACTACTTCCCATTGGCTGCCAGCCACCGACCGGTTAAACAAGCCGGCCGCTTCCTTCGGCGTCAGCTGTTCGCCAGTCCCCGAGGGGAACAGCCACTGCCCGCCTGGATGCGACCGAATCCATGTTCGCAGTATTCCTTTCAGCTTGTCATGCATTTCCACACGCCGATAGGTAACGGCAAGCGAACGACTTTTCTTTTTTTCACGAATTTGGATTGTTCCATTGGGGAAATCGACATCATCGATATGGGCGCGCATCATTTCCGACCGACGGCAGCCGGTAAATGCCACGAAAGCGAATACCGGATAGGCCATCGGTTCCGCAGAACGTCGGACATGAGCGAGGATTTTCAGCACTTCGTCCTCCGACAAATACAAACAGGACCACAGTTCCGCTTTTTGGGCGTCCGTCATTTTCGCGGCACGCCGAATCATCCGCTCGATCTCGGACCAAGTGGCAAATGGCAATTGAGCATCGCTTTTGGGCCTTCTCACCCGATCCACAGGACAATGGCCCGACACGTACTCCCGTTCCTCGGCGAAATGCCAAAGCTGGCGGAGTATTTGCAATTCGCCATGGATCGTTTTTGCCGACAATTTGCGGCCGTACAATCCCTTTTCTTTTTGGCGAGCGGCGATGTACACTTCGATCGCCGTCACATCGACAGCGTGGATCGGCAGACCGTTGCCCAGCAATCGCAGCAGATTGTTAAATTGGCAACGCTCCGTCATAAGCGACGTTTTTTCCTTTGCATCGTCGGGGTAGGAGGCAAAGTACTCTTCCGTAATCTGTTCGAGCGTTTTAGTTTGCAAAACCGCCGGCAATGCTTTCAGCCGCCCCCCAGATCGCACGATTTGCCAGAGTTGATCAGGCGAGCATTTGTCCGGCACGGCTACCCTTCCCCGTCCGACGTCGGACAATGTTTCCTCAATACCGGCCAATGCTCGACGGGCTTTAGCCTCGTTATCGGTCTGGAGCGAACGGTAAAATCTTCGCCCAAGATAACGAAACGACACACAGTAGAAGCCACTCGGATGGCGAGCGAGAGAAGCCATAATTGACACCGTATGCAGAGCAACAACAGGCAACAACATCCACGCCCATTATCATACACGTGTCATACGATGTCAACTAGGACACAGATAAGTGCTTGTATTTAGGCGTTTTGTAGCTGGGGAACTAGGATTTGAACCTAGACAACATGCTCCAGAGGCATGCGTGCTACCGTTACACTATTCCCCAGGAAATCGATTTAAGCCTAAAGCCGCTTCCGTGGTGCGTCAAGAGAATCGCCGCAGGCCAAAGAGTTCTCGCCAGCAGCCAGTTCAATAATCCGCCCATTTCCAGACCGTTGACGGTGCCGCCAAAGCCCTCGTAAAATCGATGCCATTGAGCAATTGCGCGGTCGACGAATCTTCTTCGCCGCAAATTCCAGCGATCGCAGTCCGTCGCACCATCCTTTTCCTTTACGGTTCAATCACTCTCGTTGGTTTATATGGCCCTCCTGGAACACTTAAATGGTGAGCGCGCGGGTGAGCAACTGCAGTTGCCGCCCCAGCGATCAATTCTCGGTCGCCACCCCGAATGCGATATTATCCTCGATCAGGGCGCCGTCAGCCGCCAACACGCGCAAATCACATTCGTCGATGGCCAGTATGTCATCGAAGACCTGCGCAGCCGTAACGGCACGCTGGTGAATGGCCAATTGGTGCAATCGCCGCAGGCGCTTTGTGACGGAGATGAGGTAAAAATCTGCGACCATACGCTGGCGTTTCACACAGACTCTCTCTCTGCCGCCGTGCCGGTCGGCGCCGGCGTTTTGGGCGAGGGCTCCGGCCACGGCGCGGATCCATTTGAGGTCACTGAAGACACCGCCAAAGTTAGTAACAGCAGCACCGTGATGTGGAAGATCGATCTAGCGGCCACCGACACCGCGCGTCTGGCCGTCAGGCCGGAAACCAAGCTGCGGGCCTTAATCGAAATCACACAAAATATCAGTCGCGCCATTGCGATTGACGAAATCTTGCCAAAAGTTCTCGACAGCTTGTTCAACATTTTCTCCCAGGCTGACCGCGGCTTTGTGGTGCTCTGTACGCCCGAAGGCCGGTTAATTCCCAAGGCGTTTAAACAACGCCAGGGTCAGGAGCAAGAAGGGGCGCGAATGAGCCGCACGATCATCAACGAGGTGGTCAAGCAGAAACAGGCGATTCTTTCAGCCGATGCCGCCAGCGATGCCCGCTTCGAACTCAGTCAAAGCATTGCCGATTTTCGCATCCGCTCCATGATGTGCGCGCCGCTAGTTACCGGCGAGGGCAATGTGCTGGGCGTAATTCAAATCGACACGCTCGATCAGCGTTCTCGCTTTACGAACGACGATCTCGAAGTGCTGGCCAGCGTCGCCTCGCAAGGCGCATTTGCCATCGACAATGCCCAGCTTCACGAAAAGCAACTGCAGCAGCAAAAAGTCCAGGCTGACTTGAACGCCGCCCGGCAGGTGCAAAAGAATTTGCTGCCTACCGCGCCGCCGACGGTCGAAGGATATCAGTTCTTTGATTTTTACGAAGCGGCCAATGAAGTCGGCGGTGATTTTTATGACTACATTGTCCTTCGCGACGGTCGTGTCGCTGTGGTCCTGGCCGATGTTTCTGGCAAAGGCGTCGCCGCCGCCTTGGTCATGGCCAAATTGTCCGCCGCAGTGCGCTATTGCCTGGCCAGCGAACCCTCGGCGTCAAAAGCAGTCGACCGCATCAACGAAAACTTTTGCAGCTCCGGCTGGGAAGGCCGATTTGCCACATTCGTGTTGGCTCTTTTGGATCCCAAGACGAATAAAGTCGCCATTGTCAACGCCGGTCACATGCCGCCGTTCATTCGCCGCGCCGATGGCACCATCGAAGAGCTCGCTCCCGAAATCGCCGGCTTGCCGCTAGGCGTGACCGACGGTATCACCTACGAATCAGCCGAAATCACTCTGGCCGCCGGCGAAATGATCACGCTATTCACCGACGGCATCAGCGAAGCCTTAAATCCCGCCAACGAGCTCTACACGCTTCAGCGCTTGCAAAAGGTGTTAGGAGGCGCCGCGGATAATGCCACCACGATGGGTCGCGCTATCTTGGACGATGTCAAACGCCACGCCGCCAACCGTGCCCAAAGCGACGACATGTGTCTGGTCGTCTTCGGCCGCAATGCATAACGAATCGGCACAGTCGATCCATCACGAACCGATCGTCAACACCACGCGGAATCGTGCGTTGCCGCTCATCATCCGTTCAAACGCTTCGTTGACCCGATCAAACGGATAGGTTTCGTTCATGGATTGCACCCCAGTTCGCGCGCTAAAAGCCAGCGTATCTTGCGAATCGATCGAAGTGCCGCTGTACCATCCTTTAATCGAACGAGCTCCTGTAATCAGCAGCAGTGGAGAAACTTGTATCGATGGCGCCGCCCCAATGACCATCAGCGTGCCATTGGGCGCGATGCCGCCTTGCATCGCGCTCATCGCGTCGCCGCTGGTAACCGTGGCTAAAATGGCTTTCGCCCCGCCAAGTTTCATCAGTTCAACTGCCGGGTCTTGTGCGTGACTGTCGATGTAAACCGCAGCGCCTAGTTTTTTAGCCAGCGGCTCTTTTTCCTTCCCCCGAGCAACCGCCACGGTATGAAACCCCATTTTCGCAGCGTACTGCACGCCAAGGTGGCCCAACCCGCCCAATCCGTGAATGGCCACGACATCTCCCGGCCGCGCGCTGCTGCTGCGCAGTGCGTTGAACGTGGTTACGCCGGCACACATTAGCGGCGCAACTTCCAGCGGCGGCAACTCCGCGGGAATTAGCGCCACAGCGCTGGCCGGCGCGGTCATATATTCCCCGTACCCGCCGTCAAATGAAATGCCCGTGGTTTGAATAAACTTGCAGGCAAAAAATTCCCCCCGCCGACAAAAATCGCAATGACCGCAATTTCCGCCGAACCACCCCACGCCCACTCGCTGGCCCGGCGTCCATTGCACGACACCCTGCCCTATTGCATCGATCACTCCGGCCACTTCGTGCCCCGGAACTCGCGGATACTGAATATTCGGAAACAGTCCTTCTTTCACAACGGAATCGCTGTGGCAAACTCCACAGGCTTGTACCTTAATTCGGACCCAGCCCGCAGGAGGTTCTGGAATCTGCCGCTCGACAATTTCAAAAGGACCTTTCGGCTTAGAAACCTGTGCAACACGCATCGTAGCCATAGTAACCTCTCCGTCGAATTAGCGACGCAATAGTATTCCGCTCCAGCCCTCCCTGATAGCTTCCATCTAAAAGCTTCGCCCTGCAAGCCACCCGCCGCTGAATGATGAGGAGCTCAAACACGCGCTAAGCTGAGCATTGGCGCACGGAAACGAACTCGCCTCGTCGGCCGCGCTGACTTCGGCAAGAAAATCTACCGCTATTTTTTCAAAATACTGAACAAATTGCTGAATTTGTCAGTCCACAGTGGCACTTCATATTCCGGTTGCAGATATTTCTCCAGCAGCACGGGCGGCACCGCGGCTAAGAACTTTTGATTCCGCGTCAGCATCATGAAGTCGGTCCGATATAAAAGCTTATCGTCGTCACTATCAGTCATCACTCGTGTCACATCCAAACCATACTTTTTTGCCACGGCATGGATGACGGGCGCCAGGTTGATGTATCTGTTCGTGACATTCACCACAATCACGCCGTCAGGCTTCAAGTGTTGCAAGTAAATGGCAAACGCCTCGTCGGTCAGTAAATGCACCGGCGGCGCATCGCCCGTAAACGCATCGAGCACCAATACGTCAAAATGTTGTGGCTGGCCCGCGGCCAATTCCCGCTCCAAGGCTAATCGTCCGTCCGACAATACAACGTCATAAGGACATTCGCAATCGTCCAAGAACGTGAAATAGTTATGAGCAATGTCGTTCACTTGCTCATTGATTTCATAAAACCGAACATATTGCCCAGGCCGAGCATAAGTAGCCACGACGCCCACCCCCATACCGACGACGCCGATTCTCGCTCCCGGCTGGTCTTGAAAATACGTAAGCGTGCGGCCGATTCCGGTTTGCTCCGCGAAATACGAAATGGGAATCCGCCGCTTTTCCGGGGCCACAAATTGCCGCCCGTGCCGCGTGATCCCGCTAACGAAGGTGCGGTGATGCATTTCCGGGTCATCACGCCTGCTGTCAAGCACCGAAACTGTGCCGTAAAAGTTTCGGCCCCGATAGATCGCTTCCGAACTGCCGCTCGCCTCCATGACCAGCCAGTACGTGCTACTTAAAAGCGCACCGGCCACCGTTGCATATCCAAGCCACTTTCCAACTGCTCGCTTTTGCCCGGCTGCTCCCCACCGTCCAATACCGTGAATCAGAACTATCGCGGCCACAATCAAACTGCTCGCCAGCGCCAACGTCCATTCAAAATGTGTGCGAAAAATATGCGGCGCAATCAGGCTTACGAAAACTCCGCCGAGCGCTCCGCCCGCGGAAATCATCAAATAATATTCCGTCAGATATTTCGGCGATGGCCGCAATCGCACCAATTGCCCGTGACAGACCAAGCAGGCGAAAAACATGGTGCTGAAGTACAGGGCCAGCTCGAGGACATAGGTCCTGGAGATTTGCAGCAGGTCGATCAAATCGTCCGCTGCACCGGCCGACAAAATCAACAATCCCAGCGCGATTCCGCTCATCAGCATCGGCCGGTACCAGCGCGGATGATCGAAGCAAATGATGAAGGTCAACAGATATAACGACAGCGGCACCACCCACAAAAATGGGATCACGGCCACGTCTTCACACACGTAATTGGTCGTTGCCAACAGCAGCAGCGACGCACACGCCGGCAGCGCAATCCACAACACTTTTTGGCCGCCGCTCGGTTGCTGCGAAACAACCGTCATTATCGCTCCGTCCGCCAGCGTATCCTTCGCGGAAACGTCTGCCGCATCCGCACTAATTTGCACCCGTGCCATTCGATAAATCCAAACGGCGCATAAACCGCACAGTACGGCAAATAGTCCGAATGCCGCGGTCCACATTCCCGCTTGCGTGTCCGATGCAAACGTCGGTTCAAAGACAAACGGAAACGTTAGCAGCGCCGCCAGCGAACCGACGTTCGACAGCGCATACAAGCGATAAGGCGATCGCCCCGGCCATGTTCGCGCAAACCACGCTTGCACCAGCGGCCCCGTCGTCGACAGCAAAAAATATGGCACGCCGACCGTCGCCGCCAACAACCACAAAATTCGGCCCGTCGGATGGCTCGGATCCAGCGGCTTCCAACTTGTCGCCGGCGCAATCGTCGGCAGCGACATCACGACGGCCGCCGCCAACAGCGATAAATGCACAATCCCTTGCCAGCGGTGCGAAAAAAATCGCGTCAGCAAATGGGCATACATATAGCCGCCGAACAACGTCAATTGAAAAAACAACATGCAAGTCGTCCAAACTGCCGGACTCCCGCCGAACCACGGCAGAATGAATTTGCTAATCAACGGCTGCACCTGAAACAGCAAAAACGCGCTAACCAGAATGGTCACCGCAAACAGCAGCCCCAGCCATGAACGCGGACGACCCACAGCCAGCTGTTGCCTGGGAAAGTCGACATAAGAGATCTGCCGCTCGGCGGCCGGTGAAGTCAACTCAATAACACTAGCGTCGCGATCGGGCGACACCGGCAGAGCAGTCGCCGCGACAGGCGACTCGGCCGTAGAATCAACACTCATAGCGTTTTATGGATGGGACAAGAATGCGAGAAAGAGGGCAGCTCCAGGATGGCCCAAACAATCAGCAAATTCAATGCCGCGGGACCGGAAAGCCGTTCTTTTTTAAGCTCTAACGCTCGCCCTCTATGCCGTAAACCATGTCGCATGCCTTCCCGGAATCTGCGATTGCGCGGCGAAATGTCTACTGGCCCTATTTACTGTAGGCCCTTTCGCCACTCAAGATCGCTACACGAATCGCTCAGTGGCGCAGCAACGCCAGCCCAATCTGCAGCGCAATTAACAATCACTGTGACAACCAATCGCTGGTCGTCTTGAATCCCACTTAGCCGCATTACACCGTGTAACCTTGGCTCGGCAACGATCCTGGTATCACCTCACATTTTCGATACACCGCGTCGCCAAATCCAAGAATCGGGTAAAAGATGAACCCCAAAAATGCAAGACCGAACCCAAATCCAGTTCCCTTTCCAAAGTTCTTCGCCAAATCAACGTTAACAATGATCATGATGACAAAGTTAACCAATGGAATCAGCAGCAGAAGCAGCCACCACCAAGGTTTGCCAGCCATCCGCAGCAGCACGATGATGTTATAAAACGGCACCAGGCATGCCCATCCCCGTTCACCGGCCTTCGTGTACGTTTTCCACATCCCTGCGATCGAGACAAATACGAGTATTAGATCGACCGCAATGAACAGAGGATGAATCACCACCGGCCTGTAAACGGTCTCTAGGTTCGCAAGCATGTGCGTATCCTACGAATACAAGTTGGCCGTTCTAGGTTCGCCCGATCAATTCCACAAGGCGATCCAAAAACGGCTTTTGATCGGGATGGATCAGACGCTCCGCTTCTTCCATCGGCAAAAATTCCGTCCGATCCACTTCCCAACTCGCCGTAGTCGGAGCCGCATCAGCTGGCGCCGCTACAGCAAATGCATGAACTCGCTTGCGGCTGCGCGTGTAATCAATATGGCCCAGAGGCGTTACCAACGACTCCACGGTAGCACCCGCTCCGCTCGCAAAATTCACTCCCGTTTCTTCCCGCGTTTCCCGCACCGCGGCCTCGAGCAGCGATTCTCCTTCGTCCGGCAATCCCTTGGGAATCCCCCATGGCGCGCGCCGATTGTAATTCCCCGACGGATGCACCAACAGCACTTCGAGCTGCTCGCCGACGCGTCGGTAAACCACCAACCCTGCAGACTCAACCATGCCTACCACCGCCGCTAAGAAGAGATGAATCGTTCCGGTTCTTTACCGGCATCTTGCCGTAAGTTCTGTTGATTTCTCCCACCGCTTAATACCGGAAAAATCCATTTCCGTTTCATTGCATTTCATCCTTTCGTCTGATAAATTGCTAGCCGGTCGCTGCCGGAACCGCACGCATCAGGCTTAACGATTCCAGTGGGCGATTTCCCACCACGGACTGCTGTTACCGGACGACGGCAATTTCCCGGGACCTTCCCTCCCTCCCTCCATCCTCGGTTGGCTTGAAACATCCCTTCCAGAGTATCGGCGAGGAACTTCCCGTACGGCACATGTGGCTAAGGCTAATTCTCGCTTAAGGTAACACCCAAATGAACAAGGCTGCTTCGCGGCTTGCCCTTGCAACCATTTCACCACTGCTAATTGGCATCGGGCTCACTTTAACGCCTTGCTTGGCGCACGCCGATTTGTTGGTTAGCAATTTTGGCGGCTTTGTGATGCGCTATCCCGATGGCAGCGTGAACCAGGCCTACAATTTTACGACTTTCCCCAACACCGTCGTTTTTCCCAGTTCTTTCACCGCCGACAGCGCGAATTTTGATTCGGCAGCCGGCGTCACCCAGGGTCCCGACGGCAACATTTACGTCAGCAGTTACGATCAGGGCCAAGTGCTGCAATATTCGCCCACCGGTGCGTTTCTAAACGATTTTGTGACCCTCCCGCAAGACTACGTTCAAAACGGCGACGGTTCCTATTCACCTATTAACGCCGCACCGGCTCATCTGCAGTTTTACAATGGCTCCTTGTATGTTAGCGACAACAATGGCACCAGCGTTTGGCAATACACCGTCAATAAAAACCCGACGACCGGCGCGCTATCCATCGATCCCAATGTTGCGCCCACCGCTGCCGTTTCCGGCTTGGAAGGCGCCGGCGCATTTACATTTGCCCCCAATGGCGATTTATATGCCAGCAATTTCGGCGGCCCCATTTACGGCGACCCGCCGGTCGCCGTGGTCAAAGTCAGCAACGGCGTCCAAACGAATTTTGCTTATCCCGCATTTAACGAAGGCGTTCCAAGTCCCGAGGCGCCCAATGGTCTGCTATTCGTCAACAATATGTTGCTCGTGGTCGATTTGGAGGGAAACAAAATCTTAAAGTACAATTCCTCCGGAACCTATGAAGGCGTGTTCGCCACCATTCCTTCGCCCGGCGGAGTGACGCCGCCGCCCGACAACAATTTCCCTTCTGATATGGTTCTCAGCCGCGATGGCAAAAGTATTTACTTAGCCGTCTTAGGTTACACCCGCACTCCCGAAGTTCCTCCCGACGGCGGCGTGCTGCAATACGATTTGAACGGCAACCTCATCGCCACCGTCGCGACCGGTTTGCCAATCGCTTCTTCAATTGCCCTGGGAGTACAAAAGGGTGATTTCAACTTGGATGGCCAGATCGACGTCGGCGATATCTCCGCAATGGAGGCCGCCCTCTCAAATTTGCCGACGTACGAATCCAATAACAATCTGTCCGACGACGAACTTAAAATCATCGGCGACGTCAACGGCGACGGCCAAATTAATAATGCCGATCTGCAGGCCCTTTTGAATCTTGTCCGCAGCGAAGGGACTGCATCGACGGCGCCGGTTCCGGAACCCGATGCTTTTGCACTAGCTGCCGCGGCACTGTTCGCTTTCGGCTTTCAATGTTATCGCCGACAATGGTCGAAATGAAACCGCGCGGTCCCTTATATCTTCAGTCGACGTACCGTAGCCAAGCGGGAGTCAGGCCAGATTTGCGCACGGCCTTTACCTTGATCGAAGTGCTGGTCGTCATCGCCATCATCGGACTGCTAATGGCAGTGCTGTTGCCCGCGGTCCAAGCGGCGCGCGAATCCTCCCGCCGATCCGCTTGCTCCAATAACTTGCGCCAATTGGGCATTGCACTGCATCACTACTACGACGCCCGTGGCACGTTTCCCAGCGGTTGCGATGCCAAGGCCGATCCCAGCGATCCCAACAACGCCTGGACATTTTACCGCTGGTCGGCGCTGGCACACCTGGCGCCATATATAGAAGAGAAAAACGCAATCCAGCAATTGAATTTGGATCTGCCGTTGTATTCTTCCTCGGCCATGGGCACTTTCGTCGTCACACCGGAAAACGTCGCCGGCGTCGCGCAAATGATTTCACTATTTCTTTGCCCCAGCGATCACGGCCAGCTGGTTTCGACCGGCTTTGCGCCTACAAATTATGCTATGTGCGCCGGCTCGGGCGCGGCAGGCGGTACGCCGATCAGCACCGACGGCATCTTTTTCGTCAACTCGCACACCAAAATCGCGCAAATTACCGACGGCACCAGCAAAACCGCGTTAATGTCCGAAAGCAACTTGGGCGTCTTCGGCAATTCCACGGTGACCAAGGGCGATCCACGCACCGATTATAAATTTGTCCTCGGCGCGCCTCTGACCGATACAGCTTGTGCCGCCACCGGACAGTGGAACTTCACCGATCCGCGCGGGTTTGCCTGGGTCAGCGGCGAGTTTCGCTGCGCCATGTATAACCATTATTATCCGCCCAATTACTCGCTCCCCGATTGTATGGGCGCACTGCGCGGCGGTGGTCCGCAGTTCGAATACACCCCTTACGGCTGGCGCGCGGCTCGCAGTCTCCACCCCGGCGGCGTGAACTTAATGTTAGCCGACGGCTCGGTCCATTTTGTCATCGACGCCGTTGATCGCACAACGTGGAAAGCGCTTTCCACCCGCGCCGGCGGCGACTCAACCACCCTGCCATAAGAGGCGCGGCCACACTTGCTTTCAAATCATACATAGCCCGACTCTGTGAGTCGTGAATACTGCGTAGCCGCAACCGCGCCAGTCGGGGATTCAGACTCAAACAACGCCTGTCTGCCTCTATCCCGCCGTTGCCAATCGCATCACTCCCGGCGATACTTAATAAATGAGCCAGGCATCCGGCATGGGTGGAAAATTTCCCAGCGACCTCACTAGCAACCCACCCAGCGGCAGCGTGGGCAGTGGAAGCTCCGTGGGCAGTTCTGCTGGCGATTCAGAAAAGCCCCCTCTCGATCTGGATTTGTCCGGTCGCCAATTGGGCGATTATCGCTTGCTACGCCGCTTGGGCCGCGGCGCCATGGCCGACGTTTATTTGGCCGAGCAAGGTTCGCTGCGCCGCCAAGTAGCGCTCAAAACGCTCAAGCGAGAACTTGCCGCCGACCACACCTACGTCCGCCGTTTCCATAACGAAGCACAGGCCGCGGCTTCACTGGTGCAAGCCAACATCGTGCAAATCTACGAAGTCGGCTGCATCGACGGCTTGCATTACATCGCACAAGAGTATGTCGAAGGGCAGAATCTCTCGCAGTTCACCAGCCGAAGTGGCGCTCCCCCCTTAAAATTGGCGATTGCCATCATCCGACAGGTCGCGGCCGCCCTCTGCAAAGCCGCCGAGCGCGGCATCGTCCATCGCGACATCAAACCGGAAAACATTATGCTCGCCCGCACAGGCGAAGTGAAAGTCGCCGACTTCGGCCTGGCCCGCATTGGCGGCGGCGAAGAAAGTTTGAAGCTCACGCAAGTCGGCATCACGATGGGCACCCCGCTGTATATGAGTCCCGAACAAGTCGAAGGCCGGCCGCTCGATCCGCGCAGCGACATCTACAGCCTCGGCGTCACCTGCTACCAAATGCTCGCTGGCCAGCCGCCATTCCGCGGCGATACCGCCCTCAGCGTTGCCATCCAGCATGTTCGCACGCAGCCGGAACGACTGGAAAACTTGCGTCCCGATTTGCCGCCGCCCCTGTGTCGCATCATTCACAAAATGCTGGCCAAAGATCCTGCCGACCGTCAGCAAGGTCCGCGCGAATTACTTCAGGAACTCCGCGCGCTGCAAATCGACGGTCTGAACATCCAGTGGCCGGCCGAATTGGACGAACTTACCAGCGTCGAATCCGCCGCGCTCTCTCAAGCCAGTTGGGCCGCCACCCAGCGTCTGCAAACCGTAATGAACAGCCAGGCAATGCTGCTGGGCAATCGCCGCTGGCTCTGGTTTGCCGCAATTGCCTGCGTAGCCGCCCTGCTCGTCGGCGCCGGCTCCGCCTGGGCGCTCCGAAAACCATTCTTATTAGATATCCCAGCCTCCGAAATTCCGCCGGTCGAAATCCTCAGCACCGCGGAACAGCAGTTCTTATACGCCCGCAGCCAAGGAACCGAAGCAGCTTGGCAAAGCGTGATCGACAACTTCAACGACCGATTTTATGTCCCTCAGGCCGAAGAAGAACTCGCCCTGTTGTATCTCAACACGTTTGATCCCGGCGACCGTGAAAAAGCCAATCAACTTTTCGAGCACATGGCTAAAGATTATCCCGAAGTCGACGTCCAATGGCACGCGACCGGACTCGCCGGCCAAGCCATCGTCGATTCCCTCGATGGTAAGTCGCAACAAAGCGAAGAAAAACTCGTCGCCCTCGACAAACTGCTGTCCGGCGATTGGGATACGCCTCAAGCCCGCCGCTATCTGGATCCGCGTATGATCCAAATGCTCCGCAGTATCGCCGCCCGCAATAACAAAGCCCTCGGCGACGAATTCACCAAGCAGTTCCAAAAGAAGCTCGACGCCATGTCGGAAGAACCGGGCAGCTAATTCAATCCGGCAGCCGCGCGCTCAAAGATAAGTTACTTAATTCGCTGATTCAGCGCAGTGGAATCACGAGCAGGCGTTCTCGTTTCATCGAGCTGCACCTTCTGCCACGTCAGATATCCAATAAAGGTAGCTACAAAAATGCACGCAGTTAGAAACCATACTGCTCCTGACAACTTTACTTTTTTCTTCCTTCGAAAGGACTGACTAATCAAAATCGGCTCGAAAGATTCCTGTTCCGCTGCCATCTGCTGTACGATGTGAATGATTGGTTTGGCGCCGAGCCCGGCATCGTACACCGTTTTCATTCTTTCATCCGACAAAACATCAAATGCTGCTTGCACTCGCATGAATCTTCGCTTCGCCTCTTCATCGCGCCCGATATTCATATCGGGATGGAATTTTTGCGCAAGGAAACGGTAAGCAGCATGAATTTCATTCGCCGAAGCTGTCGGCTCAATGCCAAGTTCGTCGTAATGGGATTGCATGCCCCTCATTTTGCCTAGTTGGTCCAGAATCGACAAGTCCAAGCAAATCAAAAATCTGGACGTCGCTGGTTATCAATCCCGTGCATTGCCGCTCCGCAGCGCCAGCGTTAAAATGCGGAGTTCTCGGTGGCATCATACTCGGAGTCGTTATCCGCCTGCTGCCTACCGCCTACGGCGTACTGCTTACCGTCTATTCGTTAATGCCAAAACCTCGCAACATGGTCGTGGCCCAAAGCGGCGGCCCAAGTCCAGTCATCAACAACAGCCTGCGCGGAATTATTGACTGTGCCCGCCAAATGTCGGAAATCGGCGTCGTCTACGGCGCCCGCCACGGCATCGAAGGCATTTTGAAAGAAGAACTGCTCGACCTGTCGGCGCAGACTGCCGAAGAGATTTCGCTTCTGCAATTCACTCCCGCCGCTGGTTCCATCGGCACCTGCCGCTACAAGCTCAAGCCGGCGCAGACCGAAGATTTCAATCGCACCATCGACGTATTGAAAGCGCACGATATCGGCTACTTTCTTTACATTGGCGGTAATGATTCTATGGACACCGCCCATAAAATCGCGTCGCTGGCCCACGAGCGCGGCCTCGACCTCATCGCCGTCGGCGTCCCCAAAACTATCGACAACGACGTGGGCGACAGCGAGTTCAAACTCGTCGATCACACGCCTGGCTATGGCAGCACGGCCAAGTATTGGATGCACATGGTGCAAAACGCCAACCAGGAAAATGCCGGCAGCTCGCCCGCCGACCCCGTCTTGGTGATGCAAGCCATGGGCCGCAAAATCGGTTACATTCCCGCCGCCGCGCGGCTGGCCGATCCAAACCGCGAAATGCCGCTCCAGATTTACCTGGCCGAAAGCCCCTGTTCGCTGGCTCAATTGGCCGACAATGTGAACGATCAATTAAAAAAATCCGGCCGCTGTATGGTCGTCATCAGCGAAGGGTTCGATGTGGGCGATATCGGCGCCGTAAAAGACTCCTTCGGCCACACATCGTTCAGCGCCAGCCAAAATCAGGTTGCCCAAATCGTGGTCAATTACCTGAACAAAGCCGGATTAGCCGCCAAAGGTTCGGCGCGTTGTAACATCCCCGGCACGGATCAACGCCACTGCATGGCATACGCATCCAGCGTCGACTTGGAGGAAGCCTATCGCAGCGGTCAAAAGGCTGCGCAGTTGGCAGCCCACGGCGAAGGCGGCTTCATGGCCACCATCCTCCGCGACTCCGGACCACACTACACGGCCCGCTACGACAAAGTGCCACTGGAAAAAGTTGCCGCTGCCGATCGAACGTTCCCCAAACACTGGATCGCCAAAAACGGCTACGATGTCACCGACGAATTTCTGCGTTACGCCCGCCCGCTAGTCGGCGACAATATGATCGTGCTGCCGATGCAGGACGGCCGCCAAAGATTAACAAAATTCAAACTCATTTACGCCGACCAGAAATTGCCCAAATACATTCCGCAGGCCGACCGCAAGAAATAATGGATGTCGACAATCGCGCCGTTTTTCACGGTTTTTTCCATTTTTCGCCATGATCGATTTCACACCCACGCATGCCTTTCTCGTCGGCATCGACAGCGATGGCTGCGCTTTCGACACCATGGAATTGAAGCACAAGGAATGCTTCATCCCGCAGATCATCAACCATTATGGTCTACAAGGCGTCAGTAAATATGCCCGCGAGGCGGCGGAGTTTGTCAACCTGTATTCCAAAAGCCGCGGCATCAATCGTTTCCCGGCGCTCATCGAAACCTTGCAGTGGCTCGAAAAGCGCCCCGAAGTTAAAGCTCGCGGCGTGAAAATCAGCATGCCGCAAGGCTTGGTCGAGTGGATCAAGGCCGAAACCAAGCTCGCCAATCCCGCGCTAGCCAAAGCGACCGAAGTATCCGGCCATCCCGATCTGAAACAAGCCTTGGCCTGGAGCGTGGAAGTAAACCAGATGGTGGAAAAAATCGTCCGCTGCGTGCCGCCGTTCCCATTTTTGCGCGAAAGCCTGGAAAAGCTGAAAACCAAGGCCGATCTGCTTGTCGTTTCCGCCACGCCCACCGAAGCCCTCAAGCGCGAATGGGAAGAGCACGATCTGGCTAAATACGTCGTTGCCATTTGCGGACAGGAATTGGGCACGAAGAAAGAGTTGCTGGCAGTCGCAAAAAAATATCAGCCCAATCACACTCTGATGATCGGCGACGCTCCCGGCGATTACAACGCCGCAAAAGCCAATAGCGCTTTGTTCTTCCCCATCAACCCCGGCGCCGAAGAAACCAGTTGGAAACGCTTCCACGACGAGGGCATCGATCGCTTCCTAAACGGCAAATTCGTCGGCGATTACCAGCAAAAACTTTTGGCCGAGTTCGATTCGTACCTTCCCGACCGCCCCCCCTGGGAGCGAAAATGATAATCGGCGTTTTAAAAACGGTAATGCGGTCTGTGAACCCTGCCCACCTTCGACAACGGCCTCATACCGGCTGGCTCGAGATAAATGACTAAGGACATCTGACCAATGAGCAATTGCGATTTCGGACTAATCGGCGTGGCCGTGATGGGCGAAAACCTGGCGCTCAATGTCGAAAGCCGCGGCTTCCGCGTGGCCGTCTACAACCGCACCACGAGTGTGGTCGACGCGTTTATCAAAGGCCGTGCCGCCGGAAAAAAATTCGTCGGCTGCCATTCCCTGGAAGAACTGGTCAAAAATCTCAGCCGTCCGCGCAAAGTGATGATGATGGTCAAAGCTGGTCCAGCCGTGGATCAACTGATCGAACAACTTCTGCCGCTGCTGGAACAGGGCGACGTCGTCATCGACGGCGGAAACACGCTGTATACCGATACCGAACGCCGCACACAGTACGTCGAATCCAAGGGACTGCTTTACGTCGGCAGCGGAGTGTCAGGCGGCGAAGAAGGCGCGCTCAAAGGCCCCAGCCTCATGCCCAGCGGCAGCGCAGCCGCGTGGCCCATCATCAAGCCAATCTTCCAATCCATTGCCGCCAAAGTCGGTCCGAACAACGATATCCCCTGCTGCGATTGGGTTGGCCCGCGCGGTGCCGGCCATTATGTGAAGATGGTCCACAACGGCATTGAATACGGCGATATGCAGCTCATTTGCGAAGCCTACAATATGCTCCGCTCCGGCTTGGATTTGACCAATGATCAGTTGTACGACGTCTTCGCCCAGTGGAACAAAGGCGAGCTGGACAGCTACCTCATCGAAATCACACGCGATATTTTCAGCGTAAAAGACCCTGATACCGGCCGCAACATGGTCGATCTGATCCTCGACACCGCCGGCGCCAAAGGCACCGGCAAATGGATGAGTCAGTTGGCCCTCGACCTGGGCGTTCCCAGCACCTTGGTTACCGAAGCAGTTTACGCCCGCTCGTTATCGGCCCTGAAAGAGGAACGTGTTCGCGCAAGCAAAGTTTTACATGGCCCCGCCGGTCGCTACGAGGCCGATCCAAAGCAACTGATTGAAGCGGTCCGCCAGGCATTGTACGCTTCCAAAATCTGCAGCTATGCCCAGGGTTTCGTGCAAATGCAAGCCGCCGCGAAACAACACAATTGGCCGTTGGATTTCGGCAGTATTGCCCTGCTCTGGCGCGGCGGCTGCATCATTCGAGCCGCATTTTTGCAGCGAATTAAAGATGCGTTCGACGCCGACAAGAATCTAGAAAATCTGCTTCTGGCTCCCTATTTCCGCGACGTGCTGGAAAAAGCCCAAACCGGCTGGCGGCACGCAGTAACGACCGCCGTGCACTTGGGGATTTGGACGCCCGCCTTTATGACTGCCCTTTCCTATTACGACGGCATCCGCCAAGATCGCTTGCCTGCCAATCTGCTGCAAGCACAACGCGATTATTTCGGCGCCCATACGTATCAGCGCGTCGACAAACCCGGCACGTTCCACACCGAATGGCTCCAGTTGCGACGCAACCCGAAATGACATCTATGACACAATCGTTTGTCGAAAATCTATTTGGGCTGTCCGGCCAGGTGGCCGTCGTCATCGGCGGCACCGGCGTATTAGGCGGCGCAATCGCGGAAGGAATCGCCCAGGCAGGCGCTACTACCATTGTGGCCGGCCGAGGCGCCGAGCGCGGCCAACAGCGTGTCGCATCCATCAACAAACTCGGTGGCAAAGCGCACTTTCTTCTCGTCGACATCACACAGCGATCATCGATCGAAAAGCTGCTCGCCGCCGCCCTTCAGCAATGCGGCCGGGTCGATATGCTCGTAAATTGCGCCGGCGTCAATTCTGCAACGGATTATCTAGACGCTACCGACGACGATTGGCAACGCATCCTGCAAACCAACCTCACCAGCACGCATTGGGCCTGCCAGATTTTCGGCGCCCACATGGTCAAATCCGGAGGCGGCGCCATTCTTAACATTGGCAGCGTTTCCGCCGGCCCGCCGCTGTCTCGGGTCTTCGCCTATTCCGCATCGAAGGCCGCCGTCGTCAACCTCACCAAAAACGTGGCCCACGAATTCGCCTCGCACAATGTTCGCGTGAATGTACTTTGCCCCGGCTTCTTTCCCGCCGAGCAAAATCGTGTAATACTCAGCAAGGAGCGCGTGGAAAACATCATGCGGCACACGCCGATGGACCGCTTCGGCGAACCAAGCGAACTCGTCGGCGCCGCACTTTTGCTCCTCTCCAAACAGGCTGGCAGCTTTATCACCGGCGCCAACCTTTACGTCGATGGTGGCTTCACCGCGGTGACTATATAATATGCCCAACACTATCGTCATCTTCGGCGCCTCAGGCGATTTAACCAGTCGCAAGCTGATTCCCGCACTGTTTTCGTTAACGCGCAAAGATCGTCTTCCCCCGGGCACACGCATCGTCGGCTTCTCCCGATCAAAACTTTCGCACGATGAGTGGCGCAAGGAATTGACCGAATCCACTCAGAAATTCGCCGCCGATGAATGGGATGCCGCGGCGTGGCAACAATTCGCACAGTCGATTTTTTATCACCCAGGCGACATCGCAAATGCCGGCGACTTCACCGCGCTCGGCAAACTGCTTCAAGAAATCGAGCAAGGCCGCCAAGGCACGCGCTTGTATTATTTGTCGACCGCGCCGCAACTGTATGAACAGGCTGTCGCCCAACTCGGCGCTGCCGGGCTGGCTGACGAAGCCAACGGCCCGCGCCGCGTGGTCATCGAAAAGCCCTTCGGAACCGATCTGGCCAGCGCCCAACATCTCAACGAAGCAGTCCACAAAGTTTTCGCCGAACGCCAGGTCTATCGCATCGACCATTACCTCGGCAAGGAAACCGTACAGAACATGTTGGTGTTGCGCTTTGCCAACAGCATTTTTGAGCCGGTTTGGAACCGCCGTTACATTGAGCACGTGCAAATTACCGCCGCGGAAGAAGTGGTCGTGGGGCACCGCGGTGGCTATTACGACAAAAGCGGCGTGCTACGCGACATGTTTCAAAATCACCTGCTGCAATTGCTCACCGTCGTCGCCATGGAATCGCCCGCCCGATATCAGGCCGACACCGTGCGCGATGAAAAAGTAAAAGTGCTTCAGGCCATGCGACCAATGACCTCCGAAGAAGTCGCCCGCGACACCCTGCGTGGCCAATACCGTGGCTACACCACGGAAAAAGACGTCCCTCCCGACAGCCAAACTGCCACATTCGCCGCCGTTAAACTCGCCGTGCATAATTGGCGCTGGCAAGGCGTGCCGTTTTATTTGCGCAGCGGCAAAGCCATGTCCTGCCGCACCACCCAAATTGTCATTCAATTTCACGAACCGCCGCTCATGCTGTTCGCCGGAGGTCCGCGCGGCATTCAAGGCGGCAACCGCCTCGTGATCCAAGTGCAACCCAACGAAGGAATCCAGCTCCACTTTCAAACCAAAATTCCCGACGCCGGCATGAAGCTCCGTCTGACCGACTTAGATTTCAGCTTCCAGCGCGAATTCCACGGAGTCATGCCCGAAGCCTATCAGCGACTATTGCTCGATGCCATGCAAGGCGACGCCGGCCTGTTTGCCCGCGCCGACGAAGTCGAAGCCGCTTGGACAATTGTCGATCCCATTTTGAAAGCATGGAAAGACAGCGGCCAGCCAAAGCTCTACACTTACGAACCCGGCCTGTGGGGTCCTGAAGAATCCACTAAGTGGATGGAAGCCCAAGGCCGCGACTGGTTCGATATCTGCCCGGTCTTGCACTAGCATTCCAAGCCGTTTTTCCAACGATAATGTAGGAGGCGACTCCCGTCGCCGATTGAACCGTCTCTTGGTGCACCAGAAAAAGAAATGTTACTCGTCGAATCACGTTTCGAAACCTCGCCTGCCGCCTCCAGCTTGCCGCCGCTGCGCATCGGCAACATCGAAATCGGCTTTCCTGTAGTTCAGGCGGCGCTCTCCGGCTACAGCGATGCTGCCATGCGCATTATCGCTCGGCGGTTGGGCGCACCCTACACGCTGTGCGAGGTGCTGCTCGATCAATTCGTCGTTACCGCCGGGCATTCGAAAAAGCATCGCCGTTTGCACGTCGCCGATGAAGAGCATCCCGTCGGCGGGCAATTAATGGGCGCCAATCCGGCCGATTTTGCTCCGGCGGCCCTGCGATTGGTCCAGGCCGGTTTCGACGTGATCGACATCAACTTCGGTTGCCCGGTAAAAAAAGTTCTCGGCCGTTGCCGCGGCGGTTATTTGTTAAGCCAGCCCGAAACGGCCCTGGAAATTGTTTCTCGAGTCCGCCAGGCCGTGCCGCCGCACGTTCCCGTCACCGTGAAAATGCGCCGCGGCTTGGACGACAGCGCCGAAAGCCGCGAAAAGTTCTTCGCCATTTTCGACGGCGCGTTTGAGCGCGGCGTAGCCGCCATCACCGTCCACGGACGTACGGTCCAGCAGCGCTACGTCGGCCCCAGTTCGTGGGATTTTTTGCGCGAAGTTAAACAACATGCCGGCAACCGCACGGTCCTCGGCAGTGGCGACTTATTCACTCCGCAAGCCTGCATCGAAATGCTCCGCGATACGGGCGTCGACGGCATCACGGTCGCCCGCGGCGCAATTGGCAACCCCTGGATCTTCCGCCAAGTGGAAACCCTGGCCGCCGGCCTGCCGCTGCCCGAGCCGCCCAGCCTGCACCAGCAGCGCCGCGTTATCGAAGAACATTACCGTCTGGCCGCGGAAATCTACGGCCCCGAAGCCTGCGGCCGGCAAATGCGCAAATTCGGCATCAAGTTTTCCCGGCTGCATCCCGAGTCACTCGCAGTGCGCGACGCCTTTATCGCCGTCCACCGCCCGCATGAGCTTCAACAAGTCCTAGATCGTTTTTACGTTGAAGACTTGCCCGGCCGTCATCCGGAACTGGAAGTCGATGAAACGGCCGATTGCGAGTCCGGATAATCCACCGGCGAGTTAAGCGCACGTTGGATTTCCGACTTCACGACACTGTCCGTCTCAATCGCCTGCCGCGTAGAAAGTGCATCTCGCGCTTCGATCAAATCGTATTTCCCCAGCGCCCAGGCACACGCCGTCCGCACTAGCGCCTCATCATCATTCAGCCCGCGCACCAGCGCCGGCATCGCAGCCGAGTCCGGTCGATTGCCCAGCACAATTGCCGCATTGCGCAATAACCCCCTTCGCTTCGCCCGCCAAAGCGGCGTGTGGCGAAAACGCTTGCGAAATGCTTCGTCGTTCAATTCAAACAGGCCGGCCAATTCGATCGGATTCATCCCCGGGCTCGGTTGAAAAGCGAACTCTTTCGCCAGCGGCGCGCGATGGTTCCACGGACATACATCCTGGCACACGTCGCAACCAAACAGCCAATCGCCAAGGCCCTCGCGCAATTCTTCCGGAATGGACTCTCGCAGCTCAATCGTCAAATAACTGATACATCGCCGCGCATCGAGCACATATGCATCTACAAACGCCTGGGTGGGACAGGCATCCAAGCACGCCCGGCATGTTCCGCAATGGTCGGTCGCATGTGGCGCGTCGTCGTCCAATTCCACGTCTGTCAGTAGCGCCGCCAAAAAAAACCAGCTTCCCATCTGTTTGTTCAACAGCAGTGTGTTTTTCCCAATCCAGCCCAATCCTGCCAACTGGGCGAACTCTCGCTCTAGTAGGGGTGCAGTATCGACCACGCCCCGCACCTTTGCCGTCGGCGCCGCAGTTCGCAGCCAATCAGCCAGCATAGCCAATCGGCTGCGGATCAAATCGTGATAATCATTCCCCCAAGCGTATCGCGAAATTCTCCCCTGCCCCGGCTGCACGGGCGACGGCTCCGCGCTGCGGTAATTCATCGCCAACATCACAATGCTCCTGGCTCCCTCCATCACATGCTGCGGATCAGCTGCCGCTTCTGCCCGGTCAGGAAGGTAGTGCATTTCCCCCACGTAACCGGCCGCCAACCACGCTTGCAGCCGATCCACCCCAGGCGGCGCCACCGCCGGACAAATGCCGCACAAATCGAACCCCAATCGCGCGGCCTGGGCCTTAATCGCGCCAGCAGTTAAAGCTCCGGGCAGAAAAGCGCCCGCCGGACCTAAGGCCGAAATCTGCTTGGCGGCAACTAGTTCGGACATACGGCTGAACACGAAATAAGCGGCCGAATGTCGGCCAAAACGGGTCAGTCACAAAATTTTGGCGACTGTTGTAATCACCCCAACGGCTGTTTACTGTAGAAGGTGGTTTTGAAAGAACGCACTTACATAAGTTTTACAACGCTGTTTTGCTTCCTACGAGGTGCCTGCGATGAAACGATCGTTCTATCTGAAAACACTGTGTTTGGCGGGGGTATTGGCCCTATCGGCCTTGGTGGTCTGGAGCGCCTCGACGGCCTCGGCCCAAGCACCTTATTGCGGCGGTTGGGGGGCCGGTTGCGGAATCAATTACCCGTACGGTCTGTATGGCTCCCGCGTCGACGAGGTCCCATATTTCTCGATGTTCCCGCCGGTTTACTACAGCGTTCCCGTGCCGCGAACTTACGGCTGGAGTCCTTTCGCCTATCCGCCGGGAACCATGACGCCGGAAGTCACCGTCGACAATCCGCAAGAAATCATCAACCCGTACGTTCCGCAAAACAAAGACAGCAAACCCGCTAAGCCGACGTCGGCCCACACGGCAGCTTTTCATGTCCACACGCCACAATTGCTTGTGAATCAATATGTTGCCGCCGGCGGCATGACTCCGCCTGCTAGCACCCAAATTGCCAGCAAATAGTTGCCCGGTGTTCGAGTCTCGCGCAGTCATGCAGAGAAGGTGGAGGATACAGAAGAATAGAGGCCAGAGCATCGCTAGCGGAGTAACCCTCTTGCTCCGCAGATTAGGGCTTCCTCGAGTTTCCCTGCGGTTTCTGTATTTTCTGCGCGAGGCTTTTTCTCTTTGACACCTGCTGTCGTGACGCTGGGAATTGATCTGGACAAGCCGGGCGATTTCGCTAATCTACTCGCCCCATAATTCCTTGGCAGCATAACCGTTATTGCGCAGCATTCTCGCCTCGCGCCATCTCGTTTTCATCTGCCAAGTTTTGATGCGCAGGATGGATCAAGGAGCTCGCCGATGAAGCGGATATTGGGCCTGATAATGGCGGTGGCCCTCGGCGCCGGTTGCCGAAGTCAGCAACCGGTTTACGATCCGTTCTTAGGCCCGACCACCATCCCGCCCCCCGGTACGGCCACGCCGCCGCCAGGTCAACCGTATTACGGCACGCCAGCCGGTGCTCCACCGACCGCGCCGCCAATGGGTGCGCCTCCACCGGGAGCCAGTACCGCGCCTGTACTGCCGCGCGGTGGCGTTCCACTGAACTTTGCGCCGGCCCCCGCGGGCGGAATGTCGTCGAGCTTCACGCCCAATGTGTCGCCGCTGCAACTTCAGCCCGGAGCCACACCCACGCTGCAACCGACTCCAGCCGCTATGCCGACCGGTTATTCCGCCCCAATGGCGGGCGCACCCCCTTCCTCGGCAGTGCGGCCTATGTACGGACCGCCCGGCGGCGCCGCTTATCCTGCATATCCGCAAGCCGCAATGCCGCCGCAATACGGCACACCAACTTTGGCGCAACCAAATCCAACGACGCAACCAACGCTCAGCCAACCGCTCGGCAGCAACGGCGCAGTCACGCCAGCCACTCATTGGGAACCAGCCGGGCAGAATGCCTCTGCCAATGCGCCCGGTTCGAGTTACCCAACACTCAATTCAGCAACATCAAGCGGCTCTTCGCCCGCTCCATCGTCGAACCCGATTCGCATTGTCACGCCGTCCGCCTCATCGACGCCCACCAATACTGCCAGCAGCGCAGCGCCCGCTTTATTCCAACCCAGCAACACAACTTCGCCTGCTCTTTCCAATGCAAACACATCTTCCGCCACTCTGAATCAGTCGTTAACCGGTGCGCCATCAACCACCGCTAGTTCGCTTGCCGGTAACTCATCACTGTCCAATCCAACGCTCGTGAATGCTCGCATTCCGGAAATCACTGAATTGCCGCCCGCAACGGGGTACAGTCCGGCCACATTCACGACTGCCGCGCCGCAAAGTTCGTCTCCCACGCCTGCCACAAATAGAACTTTGATTCCAGTCGCCGCCAGCTCTGCCGCTGCCGGCCAACCTGCAATTCAGCTAACCAACTACGGCTACGATTCGCAGTACCACTGGCTTAAGGGCAAGCTTGAATACTCTCAATCCACGCACACTTGGCGGCTCAGATACATTCCGCCGGATGGCGCCACGGATAACTATGGCGGCAGCGTCGTATTGGCCGATGCTTCCAAACTCAACGGCCTTCAGCCCGGCGATTTGGTTTACGCCCAAGGTACGCCCGGCGCGGCAAGCGCCGGCCAGGGAAGCTTTGCGCCGCTCTACAATCTAGCGCAAATTCAAAAGCAGTAGTGGCCGCCGGCTAGCGCCGAATCGCTTCCGCTACTTTGTCTTTAGAGTTTTTCGCAGCAATACGGCGCCGAGAATGCCACTGATTGCCATCAGCACAAAAGCCGCCGGTTCCGGCACGTTTTGCACGGGCGTCCCGCCGCTAATAAGTATATTCAATAGCGCCTGCAAATCCGCATTGGTAATCGCATTGTCCCCATCCAAATTACCAATCGTCATCAAATCGGTGGCCGACACATCAAACGTCGACATATAGCCGGGCAAATCAACCAGCGCGCCCATCATGGCAAAAATGTCGGCACTATCGACAATACCATCGCGGTTAAAATCCCCCGGCACTGGCACCGGCGAAAATCGGGCGATCCAGCCGTCGAACGAACCCGCATTCGGGCCTCCCAGCGCACCCGTAGTGCTACCCACAACATAGACGTGACCTTGTGCATCGACAGTTACCGAGGTGGCCAAATCAATTCCTGGGGTTCCAAATTGCTCGGTCCACATTTGTTGGCCGACGCCGTTAAACTCCGTCAGAAAGGCGTCGTAGTTGCCGGCATTCGTGCCGCCCAGCGAACCCTGTGTGTATCCGACGACAAATACATTGCCGTGTGCATCGGCCGCCGCGCCATAAGCATAATCATTGCTGGCCGTGCCGAATTGCTTGGTCCATTGCAGCGTTCCAGCCGCGTTAAATTTGCTGACAAATGCGTCGCTCAGGCCGGCATTCGGTCCGCCAAGCGCGCCCGACGTGTTCCCCACGACAAAAACGCTCCCCGCCTTGTTGGCCGACACCGCTTGGGCAATATCATTGCCCGCCGTGCCAAATTGTTGCGTCCACTGCACGTTGCCGGCCGCATCGTACTTGCGAACAAAAGCGTCGAAGCCCCCGGCATTCGTTGCACCCAAATCCCCCGTCGTCGAACCGACGACATAAACGCCGTTGGAACCGTCCGACGAAACACCGTACGCTTGATCCTGAGCAGTCGTCCCAAACTGATGCGTCCACTGCGCGTTTCCCGCCGCATCGTATTTCGCAACGTAGCCATCATAGCCGCCGCTGTTTGGCTCATTCAGCGAACCGGTGGTGTAGCCGGCAATGTACGCGCTCCCTTGTCCGTCGGCCGCCACACTGTAGCCATAGGTTTGCACGGGCCCAATGGATTGCGACCATTGCAAGGTTCCGCTGGGGCTGTAATTGTTCAGCGTCGCTTGATACCCGCCGCCGTTGGGCCCATCGAGTGGCCCCTGAGAATATCCAGACACGAACACATTTCCTAAGCCGTCGGCTGCCACGCCGGTGCCGATATCGCTACCAGTGGTGCCCGTTTGAGTCGATCCATTCGCCGCACCATGAATGTCATAACTATTCGCGAACGAATCGTACAAGCCGGCGTTGGCGCCGCCCAGCGATCCGGTAGTTTCGCCAGTCACATACACGTTTCCAGCGCCATCGGCCGAAACACCATACGCCTGGTCCCAATCCGCCGTGCCGAACTGCGTGGTCCAATCGTTAATGTAAAGCGCAACCGGCCCGTCTCCCATGGCGGCAAACGGCCGGAAAACCGACAAACAAATCAGCGGAAAGCTGATCAGCAATGCAACGGCATATCGAATGGTGAACATCAAAGACTCTAAATAGCCCGCACCGCCAATGCTGGCTCATAGTAAAGGGCCGCGTCCGAAAAACTCAACCGCGACGTTGTCCAGTCTAAATGCGGCGAAAATGCCGGTCAAATCATTTCTGCTGCATCCCATACAGTGGCATTCACCCCGCTTTCTTGCAATCCGCCAACGGACATCTCAGGCAAGTTATCGTAGAATGTACAAAAGAGCGTCTGCACAGCTAAAAAACAGTTACCACCCACTTACTCACCACTTATTTCTTTCTCCCGCTCGTGCCCACAGCCCCACAAGACTTGATGGACCGTCTGACCGCGCTGCCGGTCGCGCCACCGAAGTGGAAACTCTCTCACTGGTCGCAATTAGTTCCGGCAATCGGCGCGCTGGAAGAAGAACTCCAGCAGCAGGCCGACGAAGAACTGCGCAAACGCAGTCTCGCCCTGCGCTATCGAGCCAAAAGTCGCGAGTCACTCAACCAGCTTTTGCCCGAGGCGTTCGCTTTGGTTCGCGAAGCCGGCCGCCGCAAACTCAATATGCGCCACTTCGATGTACAGCTTCTCGGCGGTATCGCTCTGCACCATCGCGCCATTGCTGAAATGCAAACCGGCGAAGGCAAAACGCTCACCGCCACGCTGCCGATGTACCTGGCGGCGCTCACCGGCGAAGGCGTCCACCTGGCCACGGTCAACGATTACCTGGCGCAGCGCGACGCCAACTGGATGCGTCCGATTTACGAAACGCTCGGCATGACCGTCGGCGTCATTCAATCGCAAATGCCCTCCGACCAGCGCCGCAAAGCCTACGCTTGCGACATCACCTATGGCACGGCCAACGAATTCGGTTTCGATTTTCTCCGCGACCGTTTGCTGCTCCGTCGTACTCGCGAAGGCCAATCCGACATTGTCGCCCAAATGCTGGGCGATGGTTCCGCTGGTCAAAGCGAAAAACCTGTGCAAAGAACTGCCAGCTTTGTCATCGTCGACGAGGCCGACAGTATTCTCATCGACGAAGCTCGCACGCCGCTCATCATCAGCGCCCTGCCCAACGAAGCCCAAAAGGCCGAGGCGGAGTTGTTCAAGTGGAGTGCCGCTGCCGCGCCGAAGTTGGTCGAGGACGAGCATTACGAATTCGACTACGAGAAGCGCACCGCCGAACTCACTGGCGAAGGCCGCCGCTACGTACGCAACCTCTCTCGCAGCGGTTGGGTCGAACAAGTGGGCATGCTCTCGCTGTACGATGCAATCGAACGGGCCGTCCGTGCGGGGAAGTCATTTATTCTCGATCGTCATTATGTGGTCCGCGAAGGCGAAATTGTTATCGTCGACGAGTTCACCGGCCGCATGTCGGAAGGCCGCAAATGGCGTGATGGCCTGCATCAAGCTATTGAAGCCAAGGAAAACGTGGATGTAACCATTTCGACCGGCCACGCCGCCCGCGTAACTATCCAAGATTATTTTCTCCGTTATCCACGTTTGGCCGGCATGACCGGCACCGCGGCCACGTCAGCCAGCGAGCTGCGAAAGATCTACAAAGTGGGTGTCGTACAAGTGCCGACCCATCGCCCGCCAATTCGCGAAAAGTTGCCCGACCGAATTTTCGGCACCGAAGACGATAAATTCGCCGCACTTGTACAGGAAGTTTTGGAAGTCCGGGCCACCGGCCGACCCATTCTCATCGGCACCCGCTCCATCGACAAATCCGAAAAGCTTTCCGCGCTATTGACCGCCGCCGACGTACCGCATCAGGTGCTCAACGCCCGGCAGATTGCCACCGAAGCCAAAATCATTTCCGAAGCCGGCGAGTCGGGCCGCGTCACTGTTTCGACCAACATGGCCGGCCGCGGCACTGACATCCGCCTGGGCGAAGGCGTCGCCGAGCTTGGTGGCCTGCACGTCATTTGCACCGAACTGCACGACGCCGCCCGCATCGACCGTCAGCTTGTCGGCCGTTGCGGTCGACAAGGCGATCCCGGTTCGTTTCGCCAGTATTTAGCGCTAGACGACGACATCCTGCTCTACGGCCTAGGCCCGAAGAAAGCGGCAAAACTAACCCAGCGCGGCCAGCAATCCGCCGGACCCTTCGACGAACTCGCCTCGCTGTTCCGCAAAGCACAGCGCCGCATCGAGCGCCGCTACTTCCGCGACCGTAAATCGCTGATGTATCACGAAAAAGAGCGCAAAAAAGTCCTCGTCCAAATGGGCCAAGACCCCTATCTCGACTCCCCGGCATAGCATGCTCCTGATCGTACCGTCTGTGCTAGAGGTACGAAGCGTGTCGGTCGAACGGCGATTAGCTAGCGGCAATTAAGCTGAAATTCCCCAAGGAATTTGTCGGCATTGCTGTATCATTGCCGCTTCAATTGGCCCGTAAGCTACTTTTAATGGGGCTATTTCTAGCCATTATTGTCCACGGTCGTACTCGCCTCAAATCGCCATTTCCGATCTGGCTAACCACCGATGAAATCGTCGTCTAACCCTATTTGGTTCAATTGGATTTTCGCGCTGACGATCCTGCTCAGTGCTTTTCTGCTGTTTGAAGTGCAACCCATATTGAGCAAGTTCATTTTGCCCTGGTTCGGCGGTACGCCTGCGGTTTGGACCACTTGCATGGTGTTCTTTCAGACCGTGCTGTTTCTGGGCTACGCTTATGCACATCTAAGCCAGAAGATATTGAAGCCTCGCGCTCAGGCTCTGGTGCACCTGTTGATTCTGCTGGCCGCGGTGTCAACGTTGCACATCGCGCCTGACATTTCCTGGAAGCTCCACGGTAGCGAATCTCCCGTATGGAGCATTTTACTGCTACTGACCGCTAGTGTTGGGCTGCCTTATTTTGCGGTCGCCACGACAGGCCCGTTGGTGCAGGCTTGGTTTAGCCGTGCCTATCCGAATCGGTCACCCTATCGGTTGTATGCGCTGTCGAACTTCGGTTCACTGGCAGCCCTCTTAAGTTATCCGTTTTTGGTGGAACCTGCCCTGCGCATTGGAACGCAAACGAATTACTGGGCATGGGGATTCATCGTGTTTGCAACCTTGTGCGGCGCATCTGCAATCATAACGGGTTGGCTTGTTCGATATCCCTCAGCGCTTGCGAAAAGCGATGATCTTCAACGTAATGCACCGGCGGAGTCGGCGCCGACCTGGAGTCACAGGCTGTTGTGGTTATTCCTGCCTGGCCTGGCTTCGATGATGCTTTTGGCAACGACAAATCACGTCTGCCAGGATGTGGCCGTCATTCCATTTTTATGGGTGATGCCGCTAAGTTTGTATTTGTTGACATTCATCATCTGCTTCGATCACGAGCGCTGGTACAAACGTCGCCTCGTAGCATTGGGTGCGATCGTGACACTGTGTCTGGTCACTGCTGTCGACCAACTCATCACGACAGGGGCACACATGTCGTTTAGTTTCACCGTGGAGCTGACGTTATACTTTGCCGCATTGTTTTTCTTGTGCACCGTGTGTCACGGCGAATTAGTCCGGTTGAAACCCTCGCCTCGATATTTGACATCGTTTTATCTCCACATTGCCGCAGGCGGTGCCTTGGGGGGATTGTTTGTGAGTCTCGCAGCGCCGCATCTATTTACAACGTTCATGGAATGGAAAATCGGTTTGATCAGTGGCTGCGTCGTGGCAGCGGCCGTAATTTTGGGAAGTCGTTCAGCAGCCTTCCTGCGGCGACTCTATTATTTCGCCCCGGCGCTTGCACTGTTATTTGTGGGTTTCAATTTTCTGCCGCTGTTCCAATCGAACAAAGGCAGTGAGCTGAATATTTCTTCTCGTACCTTTTATGGTGTGGTCCGAGTCATCGAACGCGATTCTGATGATTCGCAGCAACACAAATTGCAGCTTTATAGTGGTCGTATTGTCCATGGCCTGCAGTTTTTCGATGACGATAAACGATTGGAACCCAATGCCTATTACGGCAAAGAAACCGGCGGCGGTCAGACCTTTGAGTTCTTCGGCAGTCGGCCCGACCTGCGCGTCGGCGTAATCGGCCTGGGAGCCGGCACTCTGGCAGCCTATGCCAAACCTGGTCAGCATATTCGTTTTTACGAAATCAATCCCGATATGCTCCGCTTGGCTAACCAATACTTCAGTTATCTCAAAGACTGCCGCGCCCAGGTCGACATTGTATTGGGCGATGGTCGGCTTTCGCTTGAACGAGAAACTTTGCCCGGCGCCAGCGAGCCGCCATTTGATTTGCTGGTGTTAGACGCCTTCAGCGGCGATTCGATTCCCGCACACCTGTTGACCAAGGAAGCGTTCAAAATCTATTTGCAGCGTTTGAAAACGGACGGCGCCATTGCCGTCCATATTTCTAATCGTTATTTAGATTTGGCCCCCGTGATATGCGGCGTGGGACGCGAATTTGGTATGACTCCTTTGAAGTTTTCCTCTACTGGCGATCCAGCGCAAGGCAAGCTTCCGGCCGAGTGGATTGTGCTTACTAAAAATCCAGATTTGCTTGATCAATATCCGCAAGCCGTTCAATCCGCTAAGATCGTGCGTCCTCTACCACAAGGCTTCTGGACGGATGACTACAGCAATCTGTTTGAGATTCTAAAGTAATTCCTGGTCCCATCTCCCTCTGGGAGAGGGCCAGGGTGAGGGTGCCCGGCACGTCGCGAACGCACGATCCCTTCAACGACACCGGCAATCTTCCAACTGAGCAAGACTGCCGGGCGGCAGCCTGCGCAGGGCGGTAGTTACAGCTATTAAATGCTTCCCGAAACGCTCTCCTGCGCGCCTAAATCCAGCCATTTGCCGACTCCTTATGCCTGTGGCCACCCGCCTCAACTTGACACCCCTATTTACCCCATTTATCATCGAATTATAGGCTGGGATCTAGCGCAAGCCCTTTTCCGAACATACGATACGCAATCTAGCCCCCATCGTAGAGCCGCTTCGATTCGTCGACTGCCGCACTAACCAATCACTACTGCTATGCCTATCGTGCCAATTCTGTGCGGAGTGCTGCTCATCGGCGGCATTGTGGCACTTGTACTCAGCGCTTCCACCTGGCGCTGGTACCACATCACGCTCGGCTCGCTCATCATGCTCCTCTCACTTGGGTGGTTCTATCTGGCCTCCCGCACGCTGGAAATGCAGGCCGGCTGGCGCGGTGAAATCGCCAAATACGAGACAGCCATCAACGCCGAAGACAAAATTCACGACAAGCTTATCAGCGGCGGCCCCGACGCCCAGGGCGTCGAGCACGAAAGTCTTCCGCAACTCCAAACCGACCTCGAAAAAATGCTCCAAGGCCGCGGCCGCGTTTGGGCTCAAGTCACCCGCAAGGCCGTCGCTCCCGACACCGGAAAAATCACTGCGATCGTCGACAAACCCGATCCGTCCGGCATCGAAAAGAACATGGTCTTGTATCTGTTCGACGATGTCGATGTTGGCGGCGGCGGTCAATTCCTGGGTCAGTTCGAAGTCACTGCCGTCAACGGTCAGGAAGTACAGCTCACCCCGGCCATGAAGCTCCGCGCCTCGGAATTAAAACGCTCCGCAGCCCGCCGCAACGATCCATTGGTGATGTACGAAGTCATGCCGACCGACAGCCGCGATTTGTTCACCGAGTTTGCGAAGCTGAATCCCCAAGGTTGGCTCGCAATTTTTCCACCCAGCGTGCCCGATCAAGTCAAGGAAGAATACGCCAAAGATGGACAGCCGCCCGCTCAGGATGAAACACAAACCGACCGCATTTGGCGACGTGTGAAGGCGCTGAAAGATTTTGAAGTCTCAATCGGCGCCGGTGACAAAAAAGAATCACAGAAAATTGGCGCGGGAACGGAACTGTTGCTCGACCCGCAATCTGCCGCGCAGCGCATCGCCGCCGGCGATGTGGAACCGGTCGCTGAAAATGGCGCCGTCTACGTCCGCCCGCTCCGCGATTATGTCCGGCTGTATCGCGATTTGAACTTGCAGATCGAGGGCCTCCTGCGTACCACAGCCGAAGTCGACAGCGAAAATGCCGCCGTCCAAGATTCGCAGCAAAAAATCGCCAAGGATATTGAGTATCGCAAAAGCGAAGTCGCCGCGTTGAAGCGCGACCTGGCCCGCTTCCAGGCCGAAGCCGACATGATGAAAAAGCACGTCGCAGCCCTGGAAAAACAAGTGGCGCAAGTGAATGCCGATGTCCAACACACGGCGAAAGACAACCACCACTTGGAATCGCAGCTCGCCAGCTACCAGCGCCAAGCTGCAGTGGAAATCAATCGCCGCATCCAGGCCACGCTCACAGAGCAGTGATTACCCGGTCGGAAGGGCGAGGCTCCCGCCGAACCCATGCAATCGTCCGATTAGCGCCGCTCACTTCGTCAGTTACAACTTTCCCTGCGAAGTTAGCCGCAGTCGATACATCTGCTCGCCATGTTCAATCCAAGCTTCCTTGCGACCTTGCAACAATTCCTCTGAACTGTAAACCTGCGGTCGATTTTCAGTTTCCCGCGGCGCGCTCGTCGCGACACAAACATTTGCCATTTCGCTTTGCTTCGCAGCAGTCGTTTCAGCGAGCATCATCGGCTCATGCCTCCGGGGTGAACAGAGAACCGCACCCATGATTGCAATCGCTGTGCCCAAGCAGCTGGATTGAAAAAGCGCCAAAACTGCGGCTTAGCGGTCGAAATTTACAGCGACGCACGTGTTTCACTGCTGTCGCTGGCGACCGATTGTCCACGCGCGGCGATCTTGTCGCCGCATCCCTGTGCAATCGACGATCGTTCAAACCCGCGCCACCAGGCTCGCCGCACCCTCCGCAAACCGGCGAAACTCTGTTTCGTCCAAGAACACCGCTTCCCGCAACAGCTGAATCATGACCGGCGTTCCCGGCCAGCCGATCGCCAAAAGCAACTGGTCGAATTGCTCGCTCGGGCAGCTCCCTTTCAAATCGACAAACAACAATCGCCCATCACGGTCGAACAAATTGCCGTCCACTTGCCACTTTGGCTCGCCCCGAGCAGAAACCCATACGAATGAACCGTCCGGTTCGAAATACAACCGTTCCATTTTGCACAGCGCTTCGCCGGCCTGTTCAAAAGTAACCGGCAGCGGCGCCGTCAAAGCGGCCGGCGGCACATTCAGCGTCCGTAAAGTTGCAGTCCGCAATTGAATCTCTGGACCAACAGCAACTTCCGCTGATCGGGCATGAATGGCAATATGAAAGGAAAGCATCAGCACATTTTACCCGAACCGTGAATCGATACGAATGTTGGCCGCACAATTCGGATGGGTAACCTTGTCGACCGCCGTGAGCCATTGCAGCGATGCTCCCTCACTCCGTTTCGCTCGCCAGCCACCGCAGATACGATTCCGCCCCTTCGACAATTGGAATCGCCAAAATCTCAGGCACTTCATACGTGTGATTCTGCCGAATCACTTGAGCCACCGCTTCATACTTCGCCCGGCGAGTTTTAATCCAACATTGCCATTCGACGGCTGTCTCGATCTGGCCTTTCCAGCGGTACATACTTTTGACCGGCCCGACCATTTGCACGCACCCCGCCAGTCGCTGCTCCAATAGCGCTTGGGCAATCTTCTTCGCACCTTCTTGGCTGGCAGCCGTCGTAACGACTTGAATGAATTCGTCGTGCATTGCCGGGTTGTAGTTCTATCGTCGCGAGCTTTCACTGGCCCGGACAATATAGTACAGCAGCGTCAACACCGCCTGCAATGTCGCCGCCACATAGGTCAGCGCCGCCGCATTGAGCACGCTATTCACGTATGGCATATCCTGCTGCGGAACAATGGCCAATGCAACCAACTCTTGCTTTGCCCGGGCGCTGGCATCGAATTCCACCGGCAAATTCACGACTTGAAAAAACACAAAAGTGCTAAACAGAATGATGCCCGCCCATATCAACCCTGGCAGACTAAAAATGATTCCTAGAAAGAACAACAGAAAGCTAATGTTCGTGCCAAAGCCCGCCGCCGGTACGACGGCATTCCGTATCGCCAACGGCGCGTAATTCTTGGCGTCTTGCAGCGCGTGCCCCGATTCGTGGGCCGCAATTCCCACTGCAGCCAATTTCCGGCTTTGATACACCTCACTGCTCAGTCGCAGCACCTTTTCGCGCGGATCGTAATGGTCGGTCATCTGGCCCGGAACCATTTCAATACTAACATTCTGCAATCCAGCTTGATCCAGAATATGACGTGCGGCCGCCGCTCCGCTCAAAGGCGCCGGTTGCTGCTGTGCTTGCGCATACGCTGATCGAACTCGGAACTGAGCCCAAAGGGCCAACAACATCGCCGGCCCGACAAACAAGAAATACAACGGGTCGAAATGAAAAAACATGTCGTTCCTCTAATTCACATCGCGCCGCATGTTCGCGGAAAACCTTGTCGCGGTAAATCTTTACAGGTAATTCGCTGACTGGGCGATTTTATTCTTTAGTACGCAGATGGGCGACACGCGGATCGTCCGCGCCTTGGCCGGCACTGTGCATAAGTAAATGCTGTACAAAGCCTTGCGGTCATACGCGCTCCCATGCGGCCTTACTGTATCCACGACTGGCGACGGAGCCCTCGGCACAGCACCACCAGTCGAGGGTTGACCAGAAGCATATTTCTTCGACAAACTCAACATAATCATTCCCGCGCATCATAGCTTGCGCATTTTACCACGACCTCGTATCCGGTCGCATTGTAACCGCCAGAGCGATGCGATCGTCGCCGAATTTCCCAATCGTTTTCAACCAACATTCTTCGATGAGATCCAAAATGCCTTCCCCCCGCTTGTTCGGACGGTTATCGATTACGATTCCCCTGTGTCTGTTGTTTGTCGGCGGTTGCTGGAAAAGCGCCACACCTCCCGCGCAAACTTTCGCGGTCAAATTGCAATCGCCCAACGAGTTGCGCGACCGCATCGATGCCGTCGTCGACTACACACTGAACAACCGCACGCTGAATACCCGCGATCACAACGCCTGGCAAATCGTGCACGGCATTTTGCCATTCGGTCATGATTTCAAAATTGAACGCATTACCGACACCGGCAGCGAAATGATTCCGGCGCTCGATTGGCTGCTGCAAGGCGGGGCCTTAAACGGTTGGTCGTTACGGCCCGGCGAAAAAGGCATTATCGCCGTGGTCGATCCCGGTTCCCGCTCCGCGCAAGGGCATCCCGATCAATGGATCGGCTACCTTTCGCAATGCGGCGTAAAGCCCGACGACAAAATCATCGTCCAAGGCCGCGAGTACACCATTGGCGACATCGCCCGACAGGCCGAATGGGACATTTACCCCGGCATGGAAGCTTGCTGGACCTTGATGTCTTTCAGCACCTTCTTCGGCTCCGATCACAAATGGGTCAATAAAGACGGCGATCAGTGGAATATGGAACGCCTCGAAGCCATGGAAGCCGATGCCCCAGTCGTCGGCGAAAAAGCTTCCTGCGGCGGCACACACCGCCTCTATGGATTAACCGTTGGCGTGAATCGCTATATGGAAGACACCGGCACGCCGCCGGAAAAGTTGACGGGCGGTTGGCTCAAAGGAGAAAACGTCGTTCAAGATTGCGTTCGCAAGGCCCGCGAATATCAACAGCCGGACGGAAGTTTTTCCACCGGCTTTTTCGCGCGCCCTGGCAGCTCTCCCGATGTAGACACCACCTTGCACTCCACCGGCCATACGCTGGAGTGGCTCGATGTTGCACTTACCAAACAGCAACTTCAAGAACCATGGGTGACCGCAGCCGTCACTCGGCTGTGCCAACTCCTGGAAGATAACTCGCAGCGGCAACTCGATTGCGGAGCTTTGTACCACGCGGCCCGCGGATTGAAGTTATATCGCGACCGGTTATACGGACCGCGCGGCAGCGATTCCGCCATCGTTGCCCGTGCTCCGGCCGATACCCACAGCGGCGACTCCATTAATACCGTTACGGCAAAGAGCGAAAAGCCGCTCGACGAATCCGCCCCCGTCCCTCCGCCGGCGATCGATAAGACGAACTGACCGGCAGCTTTAAACAGCGGTGAACCGAACTCACTTCCGCGCTGGCGCAGTCGTGCTTCCGTTTGGTTTATCCGTAGAATTACCGCTCGGGGCCGGAGGTTTGTCTGGCGCCGCTGAATTTCGCTGCGCTTCAGGCGTTTTCTCCGGCGTCGCTGAATTTTGCTCGCCTGTGCGTGTGCGTACAATAGGAGCAAATAACGGCAGCAATTTGCCGCTTTCTGTATCGCCGACAAAAAAGCCGACCCGATCTGCGTCGTGGCCGACCAGGGCATAGAGTTTACCTGCTCGATCCAACAGTTCCAGCGTGGCGCCGGACACATTTGCGCCTAGCCGAGTTTGTACCTCGCCGCTAGCGCTGCCTGTTTCTAAAAATCCGTCGCCGTTGGAATTGGTCGAAATTGTCGCGGTCGGCTTGCCTTCCGGTCCCACAACTTCCAGCGCTTTACACCGGACTACGTCTACTTCGCCGCCATGCTCTTCATCTTGCATGGCAAGATCATTGCGCATCGCCAAGCCAATCGCCAAGAATAAAAGCGGATACACAATCCAGCGTTCGCGGTCACTCATAGTCGTTCATAGGGTTGCGAGGAGCGAGGCAAAAAAAAGACCGGGCCGCATTATAGGGCAATCACCCCTTGCATCGTCAACCTTCAATTCGATATGATACATATGTACACTAATTGTGCAGCGTGGAGTCCGAAATGCAGCCGCACCACCAACCACCGTCGCATGTCGTTGGCCGCGGAGCCCAAATCCATCCGCCAAACCGCTTCGAGGCGGTCCGCATCGAGGCAGATTGGGAACAACTGGAGCACGATGAAGCGGCCGCACTCGACGATCGCCGCATTCCTACGCAGTTCTTTATCGACCAGACCCGCAGTCTGATCACCCACAACGACAGCCCCGACATCGCGTTCCGCCACAGCATTAATCCCTATCGTGGCTGCGAACATGGGTGTGCTTATTGTTACGCCAGGCCCGGTCATGAAAACTTAGGCATGAATGCGGGCCTGGATTTCGAGACCAAAGTGCTCTATAAGCCCAATGCCGCCGCTCTCTTGCGAGCCGAGTTGTGTAAGCCGTCGTGGCATGGTGAATTCATCGCCATCTCCGGCGTCACCGATTGTTACCAACCTGCCGAGCGGCGTTTGAAAATCACCCGCGCCTGTATTGAAGTTTTGGTCGAAGCCCACCAAGCGTTCGGCATGATCACCAAAAACACAATGGTTGTCCGCGATCTCGATTTGCTTGCACCCCACGCTCAGCAGCGCATGTGCGCCGTCAATATCTCTGTAACCACGCTCGATGCCGAACTAGCTCGCACGCTGGAACCCCGCACGAGTTCGCCCGCCGCCCGCCTGAAGGCAATCCAAGCCTTATCTTCCGCCGGAGTGCCAGTGCGGGTGATGACGGCTCCCATCATCCCCGGTCTGAACGACTTGGAAATTCCTGCTATTCTGCAAGCTGCCGCCGAAGCAGGTGCGCGTGGCGCCGGCTGGCAAATGCTCCGGCTTCCCTGGGCCGTGCGGCCGATCTTTGAAGATTGGCTGGCTCGCAACCGTCCACAGCAGCGGGACCGCATTGTCGCCCGCATTCAAGCGGTCCGTGCTGGCAAAATGAACGATTACGAGTTTGGCCGCCGCATGCGAGGTGAGGGTGAATATGCAGATAACATCGCACAAACATTCGCGGTCTTCTCTCGCAAATTTGGCCTGGACCGCGGGCTGCCACCGCTGGACACCAGCCAATTCCGCCCACCGCGTTCCCCCGACGGCCAAAAGACGCTGTTTTAATTGACCACGTTCATTCACCCGATGGCCAACAAGCCCTAGAATGTAAGCGTAATGAATGCCGCAAAGTCGGCGCATTTTTTTTATCGTCCGCTTCATCGTTCCACCTTACGCATGTCTCTTTTCGCCGCAGCAGAAGCCGAAAATCGTCGACAGGTGCAGCCGCTTGCGGCCCGGATGCGCCCAACCTCGCTCGATGAATTTGTCGGCCAGGAACACTTTCTCGGCGAAGGAAAACTGCTGCGCCGGCTTCTAACTGCTGATCGGTTAGGCTCAGTTATTTTCTACGGGCCTCCCGGCACTGGCAAAACCACCCTGGCCCATTTATTGGCCACGGCCACGCGGAGCCGATTCCGGCAAATGAGTGCCGTAGCCAGCGGCGTGAAGGAACTGCGCGAAGTCCTGGATGAAGCGCGCGATCAAGTGGCTGTCGCCGGCCAGCGCACGCTGCTATTCATTGACGAAATCCATCGCTTTAATCGTGCTCAGCAAGACGTGCTTCTGCCCGACGTCGAAGAAGGAAATGTAATTCTTGTCGGCGCTACTACTCAAAACCCATTTTTCGCGCTGACTAGCGCATTAGTCAGCCGCAGCCGCATTTTCGAGTTCAAGCCGCTATCGATTGAAAACATCAAAACCGTCATCAAGCGGGCACTCGCGGACCAGCATCGCGGCCTGGGCAACGAGCAAGTGCAACTCGACGAGGAGGCCTTGAAATTCCTGGCCGAAGTCAGCGATGGCGATGCCCGCCGCGCATTGGGCGCTTTAGAAGTCGGCGTACTATCTTCTTCCGAGCGGCCAGTTCGATTTACCAAAGCCTTGGCCGCCGAATCGGTGCAGCGCAAGGCCGTGGAATACGATGCCAGCGGCGACGCACATTACGATGCTGCCAGCGCCCTGATCAAAAGCATTCGTGGCAGCGATCCCGACGCCGCCATTTACTGGCTTGCGCGCATGCTGGAGGGGGGCGAAGAAGTGCGGTTCCTTACTCGCCGTTTGGTGATTTTGGCAAGCGAAGATATCGGCAATGCCGATCCCCATGCCCTGCCGCTGGCTGTGGCAGCGATGCAGGCGTGCGAATTCGTCGGCCTGCCGGAATGCCAGTTAACGCTGGCGCAGGCTGTCACGTATTTGGCCAGCGCCCCAAAAAGCAATGCGGCGACCGTGGCCATTGGCGAAGCGATTGGCGATGTCCGCGAAGGCCGGCTCCTGCCCGTTCCGGTGCAACTGCGCGACCGGCATTATCCCGGCGCCAAGCGGCTCGGTCACGGCGAAGGTTACGAGTATTCGCACAATGCCGAGGGCGCCGTCGCCGCGCAAGATTACCTGGGCGTGGAGCGCGAATATTATCGCCCCGTCGATCGCGGCTTTGAAAAAGAACTAGCCCAGCGGTTGGAAGCCATTCGGGCCAAACTACGCGAGGCGAAAGCCACACCGACGGAGTGAGTCGTGTAGCGACTTCCTCAAACGGTTCGCATCAAGGCATTTTTATCAGCCCCGAAAGTCCGCCCGCGATAAAACTTCGTACCTCGGACCGTCTCGACTTAGCGAGCTGGAAAAAACGGTCACCGAATCTACTGTCATCGCGCCGGCGTCAAATTCGGCATGCTTGCGCACGAGCTCGGCCAGTTCGTTGAACCCGCTCGGATCGCCGCCGCGCACTCGGCCCAAAGTTAAGTGGGCTGTGAACCGACGATGTTCGCGCGCAAAGCCCAGCGGCTCCAAAACCCGTTCGATCGCTTGATAAACCAGCTCCATCGGCTCGGCGCCATCGCTTACGCCCAGCCACAAGGTGCGCGGATGCCCCGCGGATGGAAACGCACCCGCCCCGGCGGCTACCATTTCAAATGGACTGAATGGCCCGACCGCTTCTTGCACCGCGCGGCAAATATCGGCGGTCTTTTCCGCCACGACGTCGCCGAGGAATTTAAGCGTGTAGTGCAAATTGTCGGCTTTGGTCCAGGTGATTTTCACCGGCGCCCCGCGAAGCCGTTCGATGAGCCGCAGCGCCGTGGAGCGAATCTCGGGCGTAATTTCCACGGCGACAAAGGTGCGAAGAACGCTCATCGAATGGGCCACAGACAACGACTAAAAACTCAACATTTTTTTGTACTCTTCCATCCGCCGGTCGACGTCTTTCCGTTCAATACGCTTGAGCCGGTCCAGCGAGAAATCTTCGACGGTGAAGCTGGCCGTCAATATGCCGTAGGCGAGCGCCTCTTTTAACGTGCGCGGATCGAAATTCCCTTTTTCGGCCAGGTAGCCCATCATGCCGCCGGCGAAACTGTCGCCGGCGCCGGTGGGATCGATCACGTCCGGCGTGGGATACGCGGGCATCACGTAGGTTTCGTGCTCGCTGAAAAACATCGCCCCGTGTTCCCCCTTTTTCACAATCACAAATTTCGGGCCCATTTTTAGAATTTGTTTGCCGGCCCGCACCAGGTTTTCATCGCCGGTCAATAAGCGCGCCTCCGCATCGTTGACGACCAGGCCGTCGATGCGCCTAAACAGCCGCATCAGATCGTCGTGCTGAATGTTGATCCATAAATCCATCGTATCGGCCACGGTTAGCATCGCGCCGTCTACCTGATCCAGCACTTTCATCTGCAGTACGGGCGAGCCGTTGGCTAAAAACAAGAATTTGCTGCGGCGAAACGCCTCCGGCAATACGGGATTGAAATCGCCGAAGACGTTCAAATGCACTTCCAGTGTTTCGCGGTCGTTCATGTTGGGCTGATACTTGCCCGTCCAGCGAAATGTTTTGCCCCCTTTTACCATGTGCAGGCCAGCCGTATCGACACCGCGAGCCTCGAGCAGCTTGGTGTGCTCGGCGGGCCAATCTTCGCCGACCACGCCGACCAGACGGACCGACGAAAAATAGCTGGCCGAATACGAAAAGAAAACGGCAGCGCCCCCCAGCACGTTATCGCGCCGCTGCGTAGGCGTTTCGACACTATCCAGCGCTACCGATCCGACAACCAACAGCGGCATGTGGATTTCCTAATTACGATTTCAAAGTTGACCTTGCCTAACGGATAAAACTTGCCACATTATGAAGCGCGAACCTGCAATCAGCTAGGGCGATCTTTGGGCCATGATGCTGATTATCACGTCGTCCAATGGTGTTGAGGTTTCAACATGTTCGAAGGAAAACTTGAAGCGATTTTTATTGGTCCGATCAAAGCCGGGCCAATGCAGCAAGTCGAATCTGCCCAGGCCATGGCTGGCGAAGGTTTGGCAGGCGATCGCTACTGTTCCGGCAGCGGCACATTTTCCAAGGGCCCCGCGAAGCCGGGCAACAAGTATTATCCGCGCGATCGGCAAGTTACGCTGATCGAAGCCGAGGCGTTGGAAGCCGCCGCTCGCGATTGCGATGTTGCCATTCAGGCCGCTCAGTCGCGGCGCAACTTGCTGGTGCGCGGCGTGCCACTGAATCATTTGATCGAGCGCGAATTTACCATTGGCCTGGTGCGCATCCGCGGTCTGCGCATGTGCGAACCGTGTGGGCACTTGGAAAAACTGAGCGTTCCGGGTGTCGAAAAAGCCTTGCTGCACCGCGGCGGCCTGCGGGCTGAAATACTCACCTCCGGCACTCTGCAAACCGGGGACAAGGTGTGCCTGGGCTGAGGCGGGGCGAGCGAGGTGACCGCAGCTACGGCCATGATTGCGGCCGGTCTTAACTTTCAGCGCGTTTGATGCGGAATTAAAGAGCGCAATGCTTGATTCACCGCGGCATCGGTGGGAAATGCAGCCCGTACTTCCGGCGCCAACAGCGCCAAATTCGTCCCAGAACGATATCGCTTGGCGTACTTTCCGCGTACGCCGCCTTTTAGTTTCGACAAATCGTATTCGGGTCGCAAATCGCCGTTTTGCTTTCCGTTACGTTTCTTCTTCATATTGTTTGCGCTCCCGCCGAGTTAGTTTGCGGGCATTGATAATCCTAATGCGTTCATCTCGATCCGTATGCGAAACAACTAATAATCGTCCGGCGCTGGAGTGAGCAAACGTCAAGAATCGATCCTCTTGTTCAGAATGGTCCGGGTCAAAATACGTGATCGCCAGTGGGTCACCGAATACAGTTGCCGCCTCTTCAAAGGATACACCATGGCGGGCTAAATTTCGAGCTGCTTTCAGCTTACATTCTTGATAACAAACATCCTACGTTAGTTGGCATATTGTTGGTTGCGATATCGGCTTCCGCGATTTGCGGCGTTGTGAGTTTCGCTTGGAAGTATTGGCAATTTATACTTCTCGCCGAAGAACAGAAAAAAAATACCCCTCCTCCAATCGTGCCAATAGACGTACTTGTCATCGGTACATTAGCGATTCTTTGGATGGCCATCTGGGCGATCGTCGGTTTTTGGCAAGAACCTACATCAAGTCCGGTTCCGGTAATCGAGGAAAACGAAAAGCCCACGCCCAAGCGTGGCGCATCGCGCCGAAAGGATTAAGCCCCGCTCACCCAGCAGGGCTTTTTCTTTGCGCTATCAGCGCACTCCGTGACACCTAGTTGACACTCCACTCCTTTAAGCTGCCGTGCTTCGAGGCACTTGGCCGTGTCCTACCTTGCGCTGGCGCGGCCTTTTTCTTTGCCCCCATCCGCCTCTGCTACAATGCCCATCATGGACCAAGACTCCCTAAAGCACGCCATCATCGCCCTAGGCGATGAACACTGCGCCATGGTTGACGTTTCGGATGAAACCCTACACCGATTAGCAGAGCTTGGCTTGGCTCACTGGAAGGCTCCTGGGTGGACGTTGACGCCTGCCGGGCAAAAATTGTTGCCGAAATTATTAGCCGGTGAGGAAGTCGAGATTTAAGAGGGTGAATAATCGAGTAGGATGCCGGGCATGGGAACCACCAGTTACATCGTGCTGTTCTGCTTAATTTTCTTTGCAGTCTTTGGGGACTGGTATTACAGGCGATGCATAAAACGCCCTAAGCCCTAAGATTTATTTTTCCCACACACTAGCTTACCAGTACCGAGGGGCGTGGGGCTGGTACTGCCTGCGTCCCAGCGGACAGCCGTGGTGCCACGAAAAGTTCCAGAAGAATCGTATTTAGCGGCTGCACCAACAACTGTTCCGTGGGCGTTGATGGCGAATGGAGTGGCGACGGGAGGTTGAGGACCGGGGCCGATGTCATCGAGGAGCGTGAGCGATGGATTGGGAACATTCCACAACACCGGGGTATTTGTAGAATTGTCAAAATCGAGGCCGGAGCCATTTAAAGTGCGCTGGACTGTTAGCCCGGCAACAAGCGAGCCGACAGCCGTACCGGAGTCGTTGATTGCGACGGCTTGGACAGGGCTTGTCGGAGATGTCGAATTGAGGATGACCGGGCTCGAGGTTGCGCTCCAGGTGGCTACGGAGGGATAGACGTCGATATTCGTGGAGGTGAGCGGCGCGGGGATTGTGTCCACGCTTCCGATGGCTACGCCGTCGTTATTCACAGCTCCATAGCTGACCACGTTGGCCGTTGCTGGGGACAACTGGTAAAGATCGCTGGCGTTTACTACCGTTGATAGATAGCCGCCGGTGGTTTGCGAGTAGGTTGGGCCGCCGTAGATTGCCAAGTATGCAGCGCTGCATAAGTTGTTGCCGGCGACACAAAAAAACAGCAGAAAGAAAATCGCATGCGGAGATCGAACGAGCATGCGAAGGAATGATGTTGGTTTGGAATACCACGGCATTATGATGCTCTGGTTCTTCACGATCGGCATGGCCCGGCTCCTCAGCACAGATTTAGACTAAGCCATCATATAATACCTTTGGGGTAGGTTCAAACAGTTTGTTCGGTGATTTTCGGCAGGATAAACCACAAAAAAAACCCTGGGGTGACCCAGGGTTTTGAATGATGATCGGATTGTTAGCGGCGCGTTGCGCTATTCTGGTTTCTGCCAGGCGGGGACTTTGTGGACGACGTTCCAGGCGAGGCCGCATTTTTCTAGGGCGCAGATGGCGTAGTAGGTGAGATCGACTTCCCACCATTTGTGGCCGTGGCGGGCCATGCGCTGGTAGGCGTGATGATTGTTGTGCCAGCCTTCGCCCCAACCGAGCAGGCCGACCCACCATAGGTTTTTGCTATCGTCGGTGGTTTCGTAATTGCGGTAGCCCCACATGTGCGTGGCAGAATTGACAGCCCAGGTGACGTGGTAGACCCACGTCATGCGGACGAACATGCCCCAGACGACAAACGACCAGGCGGTGTAGGAATCCCAGAATGCGTAGCCGATTCCCCACAAGGCACCGGCAAGGACGAAGAACCAGACCAAGAAAGTTTTATCGAGGAAGCGGATGACGGGATCTTTCACCAGATCGGGAGCGTAGTGGGCGCCCATATCGCTGTGCCACTTGCGGCCGAAGTTGGGCATGAACCAGAGCATGTGACTCCACCAAGCGCCGTCGCGGGGCGAATGCGGATCGCCCTCTTTGTCGCTGTGAGCGTGATGCTTGCGATGGTTGGCAACCCAGATGACTGCCGAACCTTCGCCGGCTAAGCCGCCGAGAAAAGCAATCAACCATTTGACGGTCCGGTAAGTTTGGAAACTGCCGTGCGTGAGCAGGCGATGGTAGCCCAAGCAAATGCCGATGCCGCCGGTGAGCCAGTACAAACCGAAGAACAAGCCAACGGCTTTCCAAGTGAAGAAAAACGGCGCGGCCAAAACACCTGCATGCACGATGGAAAACCAAATGATGGTGCCCCAATCGAGGCCGCCCATCCAGGGATCGGAAACTTGCAGCGGCTTGTCGGCGCGACGCCTAGCGGATGTAGCGTCGGCGGCGACAAGCGATTGGCGCTCGATCACTACGGGAGGCGCGGTGATCGTCGAAGATGGAGCATCGAGCAAGCCCGCACTTGTATTGGATTCCAAAAGCGACATGAATATATCCCTTAAATCATGCGAGTGAGTTTACTGGCTATGTTAGACGGACGGCGGTTGTCGCCCGTCACTTAGATCGTCTGGATTCTAGGGATTTGCTGATATTCAAGTGTCACGGGCGCGCACGGCGATTGTAAAAATCAGGTAAAACCCGGCGGCGCGTGGCGAAATGAGTGGAAAAGAAGGCACAAAGTGCCGGAGACATGCACACAATCCCGCTGGGGGCTCGCCCGCGGCGGGCTCGACCCCAGGCACCCGCACGATTGCGCAGCGGGCTGGAGGCTCGACCCCAGGCACCCGCGTTACGGTTTCCGGCATACACGGACCGGCCTCACAGAGGCCGGCTACAGCAACGCGGTAGTTATTTCAACAATATGTCGTCTTTAGCATCTGCGGGCTGAGGTTTGTGCTTTGAAAGAGCAGCGGTCAAGCCCGGCACATCGTCGGCGCCTGCGGGGACGGTGATGGTGGAGCCGTCGAAGGCTTCGCCGATGGGTTCGTAGCGGCCGCCGAGTATTTTCGACAGGAACGCTTCGGAAACAGCGCTGAAAGCCATTTCGTTTTCAGGGCGAGCGAAACCGTGGCCTTCGTCGGGAAATAGAACGTAGGTGACCGGCAGTTGCTTGGCCTGCATTGCCTTGACGATTTGCTCGGCTTCGCGGACGTTAACGCGCGGATCGTTTTTGCCTTGGCCGATTAGCAACGGGCGGTTGATTTTATCGGCCTTGTTCAGCGGCGAGCGATCTTCCAATAGTTTTTTGCCGTCTTCGGTGTCGGGATCGCCGACGCGTTTTTTGAACATTTCGATGGCCGGCGCCCAATAGGGAGGAATGGTTTGCAGCAGCGTGACCAGATCGGACGGGCCGACTTCGTCGACGCCGCAGGCGAACACATCGGGGGTGAACGTGAGGCCGACCAGCGTGGCATAGCCGCCATAACTGCCGCCGAGGATGGCGACTTTGGCCGGATCGGCAATTTTTTCTTTCACGGCCCAAGCGACGGCATCGAGCAGATCGTCGTGCATTTTGCCGGCCCATTCTTTGTTGGCGGCGTTGGCGAAGTTTTTGCCGAAGCCGGTGGAGCCGCGATAGTTGACGCTGAGGACCGCATAGCCGCGGTTGGCCCAGAGTTGATGTTCGGGATTAAAGCCCCAATCGTCGCGGGCCCAGGGTCCGCCATGGACATCGAGCACCAGCGGGAGCGGCTTGTCGGGGCGGCCAGTGTTATTGGGGTCGCTGCCCGGCGGGAGTGTGAGATAGCTGACGAGTTTGAGGCCATCGCGAGCATCGATGACGACGGGATGCATTTTTTGCAGCGGTTGGCCTTCGAGATCTTTGCGATTGGAGAAGAGGAATTTCGGTTCTTTGGTGTCGCGGTCGTAGAAGTAATAGCGCACGGGACCATCGTCCATGACGAAACCGACGAGCCATTTGCGATCGTCGAGCGAGGTGCTGACGATTTTAATTTCGCCATCGGCGATTTTTTTGAGGCGGTTGTAGTCGTCTTCCGCGTCTTTATCGAAAAATTGCCAATGGGTGCGATCGTAATTGAACGATACGCCTTGAATGGTGTTTTCGGAGGGATGCGACATGATGCCGCCGACATCGGCGAGCGGATTTTCGGCGATCAATGTTTCCTTGCCTGTTTTCAGATCGACGGTTTTCAGGGCGCCGGTGTCGCGGCCGCGGCTGTCGATGAAGTACAGCACGTCGCCGGTTTTATCGAAGCCGGCGATGCTGGTGGTAAGATTATCTTCCATACCGATTTTGAGATATTCTTCCCAGCCGCCGTTGCCGTCGGGCTTGAAGATTTGTTCGCCACCGTCGGGAGTCATTTTTTCGCCGAAGCGAACCTTGTAATCTTCGTCCAGCACGAAGCCCGCGAAATCCGGATTCTTTTGGATAAGTTTTTTCTCGCCCGTCGTGATATCTACGAGGTACAGGTCGTGATATTGCGGATCGCGGTCGTTGAGACCAATGACGACGTGCTGGGGATCGCGCCAACTGACGCCTTCGATTTCAGCGCGGACTTTTTTCTTTTGACCTTTTTCGTCGGTGGCCTTGTCGGGATCCAACGGCGTGATGTCTTTCACATCGCCAGTGTCGAGATTGACGGCGAAGACGTGAAAGTTTTCATCGCCCTTATCGTCCATAGCATACAAAATGTGTTTGTTGGTGTAGGCCCAGAAGTAACCTTCGACCGGGCGATCTTTTTCGTGCGTGACCGGCTGGGCGGCGTCGGGATTGTCGATGGGGCCGACGAAGACGTTGAGAACGCCTTCGCCTTCGTCATTTTTGACCGGCGCAAGATAGGCGAGGCGATTGGCATCGTGGCTCATGCGGGCCATGGCTTTGTCGGGGTTGCCGAAGAGCACTTTGCGCGGAATGAGCGGGGCGACCTGGTCGAGCGGATGGGCCGGATAAGTATCGGCAGTGGAAGTTGCGGCGGTGGTTGAAGCCGGATCGGTAGATTTCGCACCGGCGTCGGGAGTTGTCGCGCTGGGCTGTTCGCTTGTAGTCGGGCTCGCGGTTTCAGGAAGTTTGGCCGGAGCTTTATCGGGCGGAGCGGCCGGCGGCGCACTTTGGAAACATCCGGCTGCAAGAGTAAGTGTGAGAGCGACCGTTAAGGCAACGGCCAAACGTAACGGTTTTATGAAGCGAAGATTCGCGGAACAATGCATTGAATTTCCACGCATTAAATTACTACGCATTAGATTTCTACTCCTGGATAAATCAGCCGAATCGGCGGGCTGGAACACTCCGTTATTGCACTCCCGAACGGGTCAACATAGCCGATGGTTGGCGGTTACGCCAAGGCGGACCGACGGCGCGCAAAAAATCGCTAATCTTGGCCATGACCGAACTTCTTCCATACGTCGTTTTGGGCCGAGTGGTTTTCGACGTCCTCGGTTTGGCCAAATATTTGGCGGTTTATCGCCGGGCTTGATTCCAGTTGCCGTAGGATCGTGGTAAATTCTTCGTCCGCAGTGCGGCAGTTCGAATGATTGGTCTTGGCGTGATGCCTTTTCACTACGTGTGGCCGGACAAGTATTGTAATCGCTGATAGTCACTGATCTCCAATGCATTTCTAATCGACAATTGGTGAATTATGTATAGGGCAGTCACAAGCGTTTGCCTGTTAGCAGTCATTGGAAACACTTGTGCCCAATTCGCATGTGGACAAATATTTGTGAGTCGGATTAGCCCCCCCGTAGTAAGCGAATACAATCCGGACGGTACGACTATGTTCTCTACAAGGTTGCAAAAGAAAAATTCCCTTCCCTGATACTTCCCGGACAAGAGCCAACAAAAAAATAGATCGCTTAAGATTTATTTTTCCCACACACTAGGGAACCAGTACCAGCCGGAAGATTTTAGCCACTGGACCGCGCCGGAATGGGCGATCATTTGCGGCAGCAACACGGATGGGCGAATTGCCGGGCCGATTTACAGGAGCCATGGCGCCACGGTGCTTAACACAGCCGAGTGGGGCGCGGTGACAGTGACGATTGATGCAGGGGAGACGAACGTGGAAACGTTTCGACAGCCAGAGGCTAGTACTGTGGCGGATGGCAAGTGAGGGACGCGCCGGTATACTCCAGTCTAGGGTGAGGGTGGGCATCGATCCCATTTGTTGAGCGAGGAACCTTGCATGAGCACAGCGACAAATCTGGGTAGTACGGCAGTGGTCGATACCAAGAAAGTGCAGGGACGACGGGAATTGCGCTTCACGAAGCTGGCGGACATTCAAGCGGAAGCAGAACGGTTGGCCTGCGGGCCGGTGCGGCAGTTGGGGAATTGGCCGTTGGGATATTCGCTGGCGCACCTGGCGGGAGGGATGAAGCTTGCGCTGGACGGAGCGGACTTCAAAGTGCCATGGTACCCTCGGACGTTCGCGGCGCTGATTAAAAAGAAGGTTCTACGGTCGCCGATGAAGCCGGGGTTTCAATTGCCTAAGGACGCGGCCGAAGTGCTCATTCCCAGTCGCGAGATTTCGACGCAGGAGGGATTAAACGAACTGCAAACGACGATCGCGCGAATGAATCGCGAGCCGCAACGGCATCCTAGCCCGATATTTGGGAAGATGACGCGCGACGAATGGGACCAACTGCAATTGCGGCACGCAGAAATGCACCTGAGCTTTTACGTGCCGGAGTGACTTTTAGCGAACCCTTCAGGATCTAGCCATGAGCTCAATCGCACAAGGGATTGGAGTAAGTATTGTCGTTGCGCTACTGTTAATCGTGGTCTTCGTAGTTCGCGGGCGCGCCGGCGAATCTGAACAGCGCAAACCTGACGAGGGTCTGATCATTAGTCAAAAGGCGGATGACGGGACTAACGTCCCACCAAACGTTGCTGCAGCGCTGGGAAAGGTTGCCGCAGCAAAGTCGAAAGCTTTGGCGTCGGCGACAGTCAAGGTTCATCATGCCTATCAATATAGTGGGCCGACGGAACTTCAGCTGATTACCACAGCCAAGACTATTGCGGTGGATGCGGAATTTGCAGGCTACACCGATCGCTTTAAAATCTGGGATTTGGATATCGTCGAGGGACAAACCAACGAAAACTTTGGCAGCGATCCAGACGTTGCCTTTCTGGACAAGCAAGGACAGTTCGCCACATTCGATGGCAAAAAAGTCGATTTTACCAAGCCGATTCGCTTGCTTTTGATTTATGCAGTGCCCAAGACCACAACCTCGGTCAAACTAAGCTATTGGGGGCGAGACTTGACGCCGAAACCCATTCAGCTCGATGCAGACGGAATGACTCTACCAAAGAGAAAGTGAGGAGTTGAGCAGTTTGCGTAGAGCTTTTATGCAGCGGGCTCGAGGAGTGCACCCTGTGAAATGCAACCAGGCTGCATCTCTGCATCGATTTCAGCGCCCAGCGAGCGGAGTTTTTGTGGGAGGGATTCGTAGCCGCGGCGGAGGTGGTGAACCTGGCGGATGATGCTGTGGCTGGGAGCGGCAAGGCCGGCCAGTACAAGGGCGGCGCCGGCGCGGAGGTCTGAAGCGAAGACTTCGTAGGGATGATCGCTTAATTGGGTCGAATTGCCGAGTTGCTCGACACCCGTGATTGAGACGGAACCTTTTTGCTGGGCGATGTTCGCGCTCAGGCGGACTAGTTCCTGTACATGGGCAAAGCGGTACGGGAAGACACGGTCGCCAATCGTGCTGACGCCGTCGGCGATGGCTGCCAAGGCGGTGAACTGCGGTTGCAGATCGGTGGGAACGCCGGGATGGGGAAGCGCGCAAAAATGGAACGAGAGAGGCCGGCCGGCGATGGCGGCACGAATCCAATCGCGGCCGACGTCGATCATGATTCCGGCATCGTTGAGCACGGCGAGTGCAGCGTCCAAATGATCTGGACGACAACCACGAACCGTGACGTCGCCGCCTGTGATGGCGCCGGCTAAAAGCAACGTGCCGGTTTCGATGCGATCGGGAATGATTCGATAAACGATTGCGCCGGAGCAGCCGAGTTGCTGCACGCCACGGATTTGCAAGGTGGACGTGCCCAGGCCATCGATGCGAGCGCCCAGCGAGATCAAAAATTCGCCGAGGTCGACAATTTCGGGCTCGCGAGCCGCCCCATGGATGACGGTTTCGCCGCGCGTCAGTACGGCTGCCATGAGCACGTTGGCGGTGCCGGTGACGGTAGGACCGTGCAGGCCGCTCAGGTTCATTTCGGCGCCGTGGAGCGATTTGGCTGTGGCAATGACATAACCGTTTTCGATATGAATTTTTGCGCCCAAGGCAGATAAGCCTTGCAGGTGAAGATCGAGAGGGCGCGGACCAATTTGGCAACCGCCGGGAAGGGCGACGACCGCCCTACCCCGTTTGGCCAGCAGCGGACCGAGCATGCAAAAACTGGCGCGCATGCACTGAACAAGTTCCGCACTGGCGGTGACCGGCGCGGGATCGACCGTATGAATGTGCAAGGTGCCAGTGGGACGCCGTTTGACTTCGACACCCAGATGGCCCAGCACAAGTGCCTGCGTGTTTACGTCGGTGACGTCGGGCACGCCGGCCAGCACAATCGGCTCGTCGACCAAAATGCTGGCAGCCATAATGGGCAACGCCGCGTTTTTTGAGCCGGAGGAGGAGACTGTGCCGCGCAGGGGGCGGCCACCGTAAATGGAGATGACATCCATGTTCCTATCGTCAATCATCGATGCCTTCCATGGCACTTGGGTTTTAGCGGGCACGGCGATACCATCGCCGGCTTTATGATGTTGCTTGTGCTTGGACGATCCGTGGGTGACTGGTGGAATCTTTGATGGTGGGACCAAGTTCGAAACTGCCATGCCGTGTGATCAAATCGCGTACTGCCGGCTCGATCATCGGGCTAACTTCCATTAGCAACCAACCGGCCGGCTCTAAGTGTTGGGCTGCTTGAGGCACGAGCCGCTCGATGACTTCGGTGCCGCGCGGTCCGGCTAGCAACGCTTGCTGTGGTTCAAAGTTTTTTACCGAGGGCGAAAGTGTAGCAAATTCCGCCTGACTGACATACGGCGGATTGCTGGCGATGATGTTAAATTTTTGTTCGGATGGGAGAGCCGACAGCAGATCGCTTTCCACAAATTCAATGCGGTCAGCCACGCTATGATCGGCGGCGTTTTGCCGGGCGATTGCCAATGCCGTAGCGCTGGAATCGACGGCGGTTAGTTTTGCATGTGGGAGATGTTTTGCGGCGGCGATGGCGATGATGCCGCTGCCGGTGCCGACATCAAGAATACTCACCTCTCCCCCGCCGTGCTCTTTTGCTAAATCGAGCAGGCGGACAACGAGCGTTTCGGTTTCGGGGCGCGGGATTAAAACGTCGGGCGTGACACGGAACGAGAGGGAAAAGAATTCGCGCTTGCCGACCAGATAGGCAACGGGGGCACCTTCGGCTCGACGACGGACGAGTTCGCGAAACGCGGTGCGAGTTTGGTCGTCAGCGGTTTCAGCAAAGGCAGTGTAGAGTTCGATCCGCTTGCAGCCACGGGCTGTGGCCAGGAGCACTTCGGCATCGAGCCGCGGGGAATCGGAACCATGCTGTTTCAGATAATCCGTGGTCCAGGTAAGCAGTCGGCCGATGGTCCAGGGTTCGGATTGGGACATATGGTTGTCGCCACCTCCGCTCCCTTACGGTCGCGGCTCGCTGGAATCATTCGACTGTTATCATTCCACGGTGCCCATCAGTTGGCGCTGCTCTTGGCGGTCGTGGTCTAAAAGGGCATTGATCACTGGATCAAGGTTACCGGACATAATATTGTCGAGCTTGTAGAGCGTGAGGTTAATGCGGTGATCGGTCAGGCGGTTTTCGGGAAAATTATAAGTGCGGATGCGCTGGCTGCGGTCGCCGGAACCGACCAGGGTGCGGCGATGTTCGGCACGCTTGGCGTGTTGCATTTCGCGTTTGCGTTCGTACAATCGAGTTTTCAGCACACGCAGTGCTTTCGCTTTATTCTTGTGTTGGCTTTTCTCATCCTGACACTGCACCACCAAGCCTGTTTCCAAATGCGTGAGGCGCACGGCGGATTGCGTTTTGTTGACGTGCTGGCCGCCGGGACCGCTGGCGTTGAATAAATCGAGCCGATAATCTTCCTGCTTGATTTCGATTTCAACATCTTCCGGTTCGGGAAGCACCGCGACGGTGGCAGCAGATGTATGAATGCGGCCCTTGGCTTCTGTTTCCGGCACGCGCTGCACACGATGGCCGCCGCTTTCGTATTGCAAATGGCGAAAGGCGGCGTCGCCATCGATGCCGAGAATGATTTCTTTGAAGCCGCCCAACTCGGTTGGGCTCATGTCGAGCAGCTCGACTTTCCAGCCACGGTCTTCGCAATAATGCTTGTACATATCGTAAAGATCGCGGGCGAACAGTGCGGCTTCCTCGCCGCCGGTGCCGGCTCGGATTTCCATGACGCAGCGGTTGCGGTTGGCGTCTTCGCCGCCGATGGTCATGTCCAAGAGCTCGTCCCATAGTTTTTCGCGCTCGGCGCGGAGTGTAGGCAATTCGGATTCTGCCAGTTCGCGCATGTCGGCGTCGCCACTTTTGATCATTTCGTTGACTTCGGCGATTTGCTGATTTAGTTCCTTGAAGCGGCGGTACTTGGTGGCGAGGCGATTTAGCGTGCCGTGTTCGCGGGCGATGGCGCCGACGCGCGCGGAATTGGCCAGAACTTCCGGATCGGACAGTTGCCGTTCCAGTTCTAAGAACCGCGCCAATTTTTCGTCGAGCATTTCGCGCATGGGGAACCAACGGAATCAAACGGGGAAGTGTCGGCAGGCCCAGGGAACGCAATCCCTGAGCTTAACCATTGCACAGACACGCAATTAAAGAAAGAGCGCTAAGATTCCGCGGCAGCCGGTTCGGGCGCGGCAGCTTCTTTCTTCTTTTTCTTTTGCAGGCTGGAATAGCCGGAGCCGGCAAACTTGCTTTTGAATTTTTCGATGCGGCCGGCGGTGTCTATGAACTTCAATTTACCGGTGTAGAACGGATGGCAGACGTTGCAAATATCGACCTTCATTTCCGGCACGGTGCTGCGCGTGTTGAAGGTATTGCCGCAGCCACAACGGACTACGGTGTTCATGTATTTTGGATGGATGCCTTTTTTCATGATTGCCGGTCCCGGGTTGATCGACCGCGCACCTAATTATGGCCAGCGGCACAAGCAACACCTTTAACGCAGCCTGGCGTGTACAGGCCGCTAGGAGTGAAAAACGTCGAACCTCAAATCGTACCGTATGGGCAGGGCGGCGGCAAGGGAGGCGCCGTCACTTTTCGAGGTATCAGCTATAATTGACTGTGATGTCGCGGAGTCATTAAGATTGCCTGGATGAGTTTGGAATTTGAATGGGATCCAAGAAAAGCAGGCAGCAATTCGCGAAAACATAAGGTTTCATTTGAAGAAGCAGTTTCAGTATTTGCCGACCCACTTTCGTCAACGATTTCAGATCCAGTTCATTCTCATGATGAAGATCGCTACGCGATGATTGGGTCCTCGCCGAAAGGTCGATTACTTGTGGTAGTTTTTACTGAGCGAGGTGGTCGAATTCGTATCATTAGCGCTCGTCGAGCAACGGCTCGTGAACGGAAAGATTATGAAGAAGGGACATAAACCGAAACGAACTGCTGAGATGCTGCCTGAATATAATTTTAAGGGCGGCGTACGCGGGAAATATGCTCGAAGATTTGCCGCGGGATCTAACTTTGTTGTTTTATCGCCCAAAATCGCCAAGGCGTTCCCTAATTCCGAAGCGGTCAATAAAGCATTGGCGAAATTAATAAGACCAGCGCTGCCAAGGAATAAAGCAAAGACTTTGGAACGCAAGCCGCGCAAGAACCGTCCGGCGGCAAAAGGCGTCAGCTTCCGACGGAAGCGACGAATCAATTTCTAGCCGCTTTTTCCGGGCATCGCCGGCGATTTTGAGTTTGAATCGTTTTTCGCGGCGGAGTTCTCTTTTAACCGAAAAGCTCGCAAGCGGTTGCCGTAGCGCTGGGGCGATCTGTCGGCCTCATAGAGTTTGATGGCTTCGGGCAGTTTGCCTTGTGCCTCGTAGCAGCGTGCCAAGTTGTAGCGAGCGCCGTTGGTCCAGGGGCCATCGGGAAAGGCGTCGAGTGTCATCGGGCCGAAGAATTGTGCGGCGGTGGAAAGATCGCCTTGCTCGAAGGCAACAATGCCCAGCCAGTAGGCGGCGTCATCACGGCGGCGCTGAAACGCATTTAGAAATTCAGGACTCAAGCTGCGGCCGGGCGCGATTTCAACATGGTTGCGGACCAGGCGGGCGATTTCGTCGGATTGATCCTGGGTGGGGATCGCGCGGAGATAGTAGTACTTGGCGCCGTTCTCCATGACTTCGCTGAGTTCCTGGCCCGGCTGAGCAGGACGATCGCGATCGGAGCTGCCAAACAGGCCGCGGAGTTGCAGCAGGCGGCCCAGACGCAGGGGCAATACAGTGCGCTCGCGTCGGTGGGGCTCGTCGGAAGTTTGCTGCTTTTTTGCTTGTTCGGGATCCGCAGGAATGGTGAACGGCACGCGTTCCAAATTTGCCGCTTGTTGGAGCTGCGGAGAAAGTGTTCTGCGCTCCTGCAACACTTCGTATGGTTGCGGCCAGAGTTTGATTTGGTCGATATGTTTAACGGCGCGGAGTTTTTCGGCGAGTTCCGCGGGAGAAGCTGTAAGCACCAACCGGTCCTGGCCCGTGAGGTGCGACTGGAGCATTTTCATACGCGGGGCGTGGTAACCGGGCGACGCTTCCAATAGTGCGGTCACTTTTTGCAAGTCGGCGGCTTTGCGCGGATAAATGCGGTCGCCGGGAATATCCATTTGCCGCAAAATGGCGTCATCGGCTGCGGCCTCGGCGAGCGTGGCAACGCCTTTACCGCCGGGACCGGGAATCGGCAGACCGTATGTCGGATCGAATAGATACAGTTCGCCACCTGTCAGCAGCGCGGTTGCCCAGGGACGGAATTGTTCTGGATTGCTCGGATCGGGCGTGGCAAGCAGGACCACATCGAGACCGCGTTGGCGGGCCAGCAGCATAAACACCCAGGAGCGACCGAGCGGTGTCGCCGCGCCGAAATAGACGGCTTCACCCGGAAGATGGCGAGCCAGCCAATACTCTTCCGGCGTCGCGTCGGCGGCAGGTTGAGGATCAATTTGAATGTTGCGCACGGTCCAATCAAAAAGCGCTTGGGCGACAGAAACATCGTCCAGTTTTTCCGGTTCGATGTGGTTGGCGACGTCGCGCAGCAAGGCGGCTTCGCAAAGAAAAACGCCGTCGTAGGAGGGATCGAACACATCGTCGTACAGGTGGCGCACGATGCGAAGCTTGAGAAGATTTTCCGGCAGCGTGGCAAGCAGCGGATCGAGCTGTTCGGAAGCGGGAGCTTTTTCGCCAGCGGATTTGGAATTTGTGGAGGCGGCGCTGTCGGATTCGGAGTCAGTTTTTGATGAAATAGTAGAATCGCCGTTTGAGGCGGCGGTGGATGTGCCATGGGCTAAGCGGCGCCATTGGTTGAGCCGTTCGACAAGTTGGGCGGCGTCTTCGGCTTCGTCGTCGAATTGCTCGGGAGAGTTCAGCAGGCCGACGGCGCTGCGCAGCAGCTCATTGCGATACTGCGTTTGTTCTCCGGCTGGGACGATTGTGGTTGCACTGGCGGTGCCGTGCGATTTTTCAGGGGTGGGGCTGCAGCCCGAAATCAACAGCGCGGCCAACGAAGTTGCGGCGAGAAAGGCCCGAAGCGTTGCGGCCGATGCGCCGCGATTTGTGCCGGCATGTTGAAAGCTCACTGCGATTGCTCCACAGAGTCACGGATTCGCAGCAGGCGCTTGAGCAGATCGGCGAATTGATCCAGCGGGATCATGTTGGGGCCGTCGCTGGGCGATTGATCGGGGTTAGGATGCGTTTCGAAAAACAATCCATCGACACCGATGGCAGTTGCGGCGCGGGCCAGTGGTTCGACCATGGCGCGATTGCCACCGGTGACGCCACCCAAGCCGCTAGGTTCCTGCACACTATGGGTGGCGTCGAAAATTACCGGCACGCCGAGGGATTGCATTTCGGGGATGGCGCGCATGTCGTTCACCAAACGGCCGTAGCCAAAAAAAGTGCCACGCTCCGTTAGCAGGATATTTTTGCAGCCGCCCGATTCGAGTTTGGCGATGACGTGCTTCATATCCCACGGTGCGACAAACTGGCCCTTCTTCACATTCACGGCGCGGCCGGTTTTTGCAGCGGCTGAAAGTAAGTCGGTCTGCCGGCAAAGGAAAGCGGGAATTTGCAATAGATCACACACTTCGGCCGTCGGGGCCGCCTGCTGCGGTTGGTGAATATCCGCGGTCACCGGCAGGCCGGTTTCGGCTTTTACTTTTGCCAAAACGGCCAAGCCCGATTCCAGGCCGTGGCCTCGGAACGAGCCGGCGCTGGTGCGGTTAGCTTTATCGAACGAGGCTTTGAAAACCAGTTGAACGGGTAATCCCTTCGTGATTGTTTGCAGGCGAGCGGCGATCGAGAGCGTTAATTCTTCCGTTTCGATTACACACGGACCGGCCACTAGCAGCAGCGGATGCCCGCGACCGCATTTGTAGGGTCCGATGATGGCTGGTTGGTTGGGCAAGTTAAATACAGCCTCTGCAATTCGGGACGGGTTGGATGCGAACGATGATCTAAAATCGCACGTTTAATGATGCTGAACATAACAAGTACGATGGGAGCCTCAAACCGCAAGCATCTGACGGAAAGGCAATCCAGGAGGAGATACGGGAATAACCTGCAACTGTAGCGTTTTTGGCGGCTGTTTAAGGTTTACGAATTTGCGAGAGCATCGGTTTGAAGGCTTGGCGTGGGGCATTTCGGTCATGTCGCGGGCATTGTGGTGAGCAGCGAAGGAGCCAGCTCATAAGTTGATCAAAAGTGACCGTTGATTGGCCGCTCGGAGCGAATTGTCACCAGGAAAATAGCCGGTTGAGTCTCAAAGCGGGACGAACAACGGGCTTTAGGGCGATCTTCTAAGCTGTGGTAAAACGCTGCAGCTTGCTTCAGTGAATTGGCACAGGTGTATTGCGACAGAGCGGGACAGTAACCACATCGATCATCTGGAAATCGAATGCGAGTTTTTATCGGAAGTCGCTATTGGCACGGGACATACGTATGTCCATCGAGCGTAATCGGAGGCCGCCCGCATGCCTGCGGCACGATGATTGCATTTTACCGAATCGTTCGGCTTCGCCGGACATCAAAAGTTGATGGCCCGCGGGGTCTCTGACGGGTTTGGCTAGATGGTTGCCTTGCCCCTGACCATCTGGCACGGTCAATGCGTCATTGACACGTCAGGGACCCCGATTTTTTATGCGCTCGCGGCCAGCTTATCAGCGGCTCTGGTTCTATAAGTTATTGCTCCCTAAGAGCGAGCTTTTTTCGGCGAGCGACGGTCGAATGTGAAGACGGTCGTATGCATTGCAAAGGCCGAGGGGGGTTATCTCACTAGTCCACGCTGGATTATGTGCTGGCGAATTTCGATTTGGTCCACCGCTTTTAGGCTGCGCCGGACTCTGCTGACAAGTGCCGTGGATTTGAGCTACAATTCGTGGGTTCTAGCGCCAGCCTAGCTTCAATTGGCAGAGCACCGCATTCGTAATGCGGGGGTTGCGGGTTCGACTCCCGCGGCTGGCTTTGAGTCAGAGTGTGCTAACTGACGACGATCATCGACAAAACCTTTGCCACAGCAAGGGTTTTGTCGTTTCTTCCTGAATCGCCAGAGTCATCTAGCGTCACAGGATTATCAATCGTGACGCCCGAAGCGTCGCTAGAAATCCGATCTTTAACACTGTCCAGTTGCCGCATTTGTTGAAGGGCTTTCTCAAATGGCGTCTCAAATTTTGCAGCTAGCTCTTCAAGTTTTTTTCCAGACTCACTCGCTCCCTTTTCGATAGCTTTGTGAAACGGCGACCAAAGTTTTTCATCAATATCAGCCAAGCCACTTCCGATGCGAAGCATTCCTTCCTTCAAGGCGAAGGCGGGATTCTTTGCCCAATCGCCGACCGTGAGTCCACCCACCATCGTATTGACGAAACTAGCGACGGCTTGTTTAGGCGTATGCGTTTCTATCGGACGAACCGCCCGAGCCAGTGGCAATCGTATTGAATGAACCGCGAATTTTGTTTCCGACGTGCGTCGCCGCCAATTAAAACCGGTCGAACCGATTGCCTCGCAAAACTCACCTAGCGGCCATTGCATCCACCAGTCGCGCCACTCGGGTTCCTTGTTTACATTTCGTGGAATGCGAAAATTGAAAAACTCGAAACCGGCCCGCTCCCAGCGGTTGTTATCGATTTGCTCTGCGCCCCGAGTATCGACGTTTATTTGTAGCTCCAAATCCGTACCAAATGATCGGATTCGGTCTATCAAATCCTTACCATTGTGCGTCTCCCGCTTTCGCAGGAGAAAAGCATCTAGAGCCCGTGATACACGCATAGTTTAAAGAAACGGCGACCCGTGGCCGCCGCCGCCCTTTGGGAAAACGACGCCGGCGCACGGACGCCTTCATCTAGCACATTGGCCGACAGCGATTATTTAGCCAAGTCAGGATTTGTTCGCGCGGAAACCGAATCGCGCGGCCAAACCGAACTGGCTCGCCTAGCTGTCCAGCGGCCATCAATCGAGCGATGGTTCGCGTGGACAGATTTGTTAGTCCGGCAATGTCTCGAACAGTCAAAAGTGCAGGCATTTTCTTACCGTCAAGAGAGCTGCCCAAAGGGAGTTCGTCGCAAACGCTGCGACGAGTGTATTGTTCGTGTCCGATCATATCGATGGTTGTTAGTGTTGGCCGTGTCAGCCCTAGTGGAGACACACTAAGGGCTTCAATAAATAATGAGTCCGAAACCTCTTTTTAAGTGACGTGAAAATCTGTGCTGCCAGAAATTGCAGCAAGTTTTCGACCGAAGCCGCCCCTACAATCGGACCAAGTCCAAGAGGAGCGAATCTCAGTAAGAATTGTCACTCGCTCGCGATGCCCCAGCGTGGGGACCGCGCCGCTAACAAGTTGCGCGTGACTATTCGACTAGAAGTGTTTTGTGGGCGAACTCTCGCCCTCTATTAATTAACGAAGGAAAAACTCAGAAAAAAACTAAGATCAAATCCGAAAAATCAGAAAAAAATTCAAACCGACAAAGATAATCCCGCCTCAGCCCGAATCTTATCGACGGCAGCGTCGGCGCTTGGGATTCTGGCCGAGCGTTGCACGGGGGGCGGGGCGTGCCATGCACCTAACATCGAATGCTCTGCGGTGTCGCTCGCACCGCATAATCGAAAAGAGCGTCAACGAACTACACCAGGCAGCAAGGCGCTACATAAGCACAATGGCGGCACGTCGGACAAAAACAGAACTTTCCTATATGCTAGCAGACTTGCGGAATCATTTTTTGAGTGTAAGACTACAGCCACGTTTTTCAGGAGGTCGGTAGAACTTTTTTATCAAAAGGACACACGCCATGCCCATGAAACATTCTGCCAGCGAGCACCACCACCATGCAGCCGGGCATCACGAGGCTGCGGCACATCACCACCGTGAAGCTGTTCATCATCACGAAAAGGGAGAACACAAAGAGGCAAAAGAGCATGCCGTAGCAGCTAATGAACACAGTGAGGAAGCCCATAAGCACACCAAGCACGCTCATGAGCACTCCCACAAATGAGCGTCATAAAGTAAGTCGGCGCGTTTGTCGCGTTGACGAATCGATTTGACCTTCTGACTGGCGGACCTCGAAATGATGTACGGGCCGCCAGTCAGAACATCTTTGAGGCGCTTCACCTAGCCGCCACGGCCCATCAAGCCATCGATGACGCCGCGATAATCGGCCGTCGATTCCCTAACTTGCAGCCCTTCCGGCAGATAGTTAAACTGAGGGGATGTCATTCGACGATGTCCTACCAACCGAAGCTCTGTTTCTTGCCGACGGCGCAGACATTCACAATGTCGCCGGCCTGGTCGCGATGTACCGCTGTCTAAAGCGGGAAGGGTTAGACGCAACGGAAATCGAGCGTAAGTTGCGCCATTACGTGGCGCGGAAGCGAATGGAGCGGCTGTCAGTTCTAGCAACTGGGGCGAGCGTCTCATCGTCGGCCTTGATTCCCCATTGAGCCAATAGAAATAGCGGGCGTGCTCGCTGATTTGAGCACACAAAAACGACAACAATTGAGACACATACCGCCCGTGGTAGAATGCAGGACATCGGCGAATCTGTGCGGCGAAAGGGGTAGGCGGTGTCTTTAATGTCTGACAATGAAATGCGGAACTTGTGCCGCCACTGTCTTGAGGTCCGGTATCTTCCCCACGGCGTTTTGATTGGCCTTAACATTGTCGAGGCTGAGCGCCGGATAAGGTCAAATGGTTGGATTGGCAGCGATGTAGAACAGATATTAAACGAGACGCTACAACTCGTGTCTGACGTTGCCCGTAAAACGGTGGACGATGTACAGGGTCAATTGCAGACTGGGAAAGACGGACCAATCTCGTAACTTGCCTTGGTTTGTTTTGCGCCGCTGCTACAATAACCTCTCCCACTGGTTAGGAGACAGCAGGGGGGCGGGAAACCAGTGTAATGGCGCGCGACAATCTGCCGGAAGAAATACCATTCTGGAAATTGGTATGGATCGCGCTTCTCCTCGGCAGTGTTCTGTCGGCAATCATCCTCTACTTTTTCAATCGCTAGGCCGCTCCTACTACAATGCTAAACGCGACGGATTGCCTAGCCGTTGGTATAATCGCGGCAATGAGCTATTGGGAGTGGCGGGATAGAGGTCAAGCATGAAACTACGCTTCACGATCCGCGATTTACTTTGGTTGTCGCTGGGCTGCATCGCCATGAATCTCATGGGTGCAACCGTCGCCTCGGCACAATCTACCGCAGAAGCTAAACAGAAAGAGCAATTGACCGACTATGCCGAGTGGGTAATTTCCCATAGTAATCCCGAAACGATCCCAAAGGGGTTTGCCAAAATGTTTGGAATGCCCACTGAAAAGGATGATCTACTTTTTTACATAATGAACATTAGGCGCGATGACGGATCGCATGCCGGCAGTTTTGTTAAGCGTCGCGCTTCCGGGAACATCGACATATTTTTCCTTGTAGTTACGTCAAACAATGGTACTTACTACTATCTGACATCTGCGGACGGAAAGCTCATTAAGGCCCTTCATCTCAATTCCGGGCCCGGCGGACTATCCGAAATTGCCAATGCCGATGCGCAGAAAGCGTTCGAGCATGAAAAATCGTTTTGGCTTGAACAGCAGAAGAAGGCCAGCAGCGCGCCTATTATTGCTCCCGGCGAATAACTCGGAAGGTGAACAATCCCCATAGATCAACTAACTCGCCAAACTAAGCCCAGCATCAAAACAGCCAAGACGGCCAGCACTAAGGTGCTAGGCTCGGGGACGGAACGCTATGCGAAATCCGATGTTGTCGCACGACGGAAGGCAGCTAAAGCACCTTATTCTCCCAAGAAAAATCTGCCGCGAGTCCCCAAAAATGGCTTTGAATAAAACATCAACTTGCTACAATGCATATACATCGATTGCCAAGGTGCAGCCGATTTCGGGCCATAGGGGCTGCAGCAAATGCTGACTTTTGATTGCCCGCAAGTTTAATCATCCCCACGCAAGCGTCCGGTGCGGAGTTTATGAACTTTCGGCGCTCGGAAGTTTTCTCCAATGGAGACATCCCGATGAATCGGTTTCAAATCAGTTTGGCCGCTTGCTTTGGAACTTTTCTGACCTTCGGAACGCTGCCGTTCGCCCAGGCTGCTTTTCATCTTTGGAAAATCGACGAAATTTATTCCAATGCCAGTGGCACCGTGCAGTTCATCGAATTGTCTGCAAGCACCAACGGCGGCCAGCAGTTCGTAAACGGCCAAACGCTTAAGAGCAACGGCCATACCTTTAGTTTTACCGCGAACCTGCCTAGCGACACAACAAATAAACATTTCCTTCTGGCGACCCCTGGTTATTTTGCGTTAACTGGTGTTCCAACTGCCGACTACAACTTAGGCGTGAATAACTTTTTCAACGTCAATGGAGATACGATCAATTATGCCGGTGGGATAAACACACTGGCGTTTACAGCCGGGCAGTTGCCGACCAATGGCCTGAACTCGTTGAACCGTGACTACAATGCTGGGCCGACCACTTTCACCGTGGGGTCCAATTCACCAACTGACTTCACTGGCACAGCCGGTTCCGTGATAAAGCCGGGAGATGTAAACTTGGACGGCCATGTGGATGCCAACGATATTTCAGCGATGACGAGTGCGCTAGTGAACCCGTCCGGCTATTCGTCGTCTAAGAGCATAACCACTTCACAACTTGCGACCGTTGGAGATGTAAATCAAGATAGCGCCTTCAATAATGCTGATTTACAAGCGTTGCTTACCAAACTCAATACCGGCGGTGGATCGGCTACTACAGTTCCAGAACCGAGCTCCTATTTACTGGCCGCGCTATTCGGTGGTTTGCTGTGGAAATCGAGACGGAAATTTAAAATCAGTTGACATGGGCAACTGCTGGCGTTATCCGCCCATCGCCAGCCTGCTTCGAAAAGTGAGCCGCTATTCGAATTCCTAACCCGCGTCTGCCGCTTCCCAGCCTGTACCAGCCGTCGCTGGCCAGAGGCTAGTGTCTCGAAGCCCGTCCGCTTGGCGGATCGATCCTAGAGCGGCCCAGCATTAGTTCGCCGCGTCGACCAGGGCCACTATCGCCCGGCGGATCGACTCAGGCAGCTCGGGCCAGGCGACGACAAGCTGTGCCAACTCAGATTGCAGCGCCGGTGCAGCGCCGGATATAATGCAATATACGCAACCGCAAGACGTGCCAATCGTTGCGTCGAAGTTGTCGCAGGGTTCGACTCCCGCGGCTGGCTTTTGATGGGATCAAGTGTCTAGGTATCAGGGTGCCTGAAAGGCCTAGGTTGCTGGGCGACGAAACTTGACTCGTCCCAGCGAGCAATCGGGGTGTAGCTGGCTATTGCTGGTCGTCCGGTGACGAAGTGAGGAACGCCAGCAGATCGCGCAGGTCGGCGATCGAAATCAGTTGCTCCAGGCCGTCGGGCATGATCGATTTAGCGGATGCGGTGCGGACTTCGATCTTGCTGCTGGGGAGAGTAAATTTTTTGCCGGCGGGGTCCGCGTAATCTTCCATGCCGTCGTCGCCGGGTTTGGGCAAGCGCAGACCGACAAGCGAACGGCCGTCGGTGGTTACCAGGATCCAAGGTTGGAATTCCGGGGCGATTTCGCGGCTGGGCTGCAGGATGGAAGTGATGATTTTCTCGCGGGAATTGGTACGCCCAATCTGAGTAAGGTCGGGGCCAATTCGGCCGCCGCGACCGCTGTACTGGTGGCAGACGCTGCAACGGGCGCCGACGGAACTGAAGAAAAGGCGCCGGCCGGCTGCAGCATCGCCGGGGCCGGCTGTCGATTTGACCCACGCGGCTATGTCATCAGCTGGGGGCTTGGTTTCGTTGGGGGCCGGCGCCAAGCGAGTTAGCTGCATCACGCGCTGCGCTTCGTGCTGGAGCGAAGAATGCGCATCGTCGGCCGCGAATTGCGAAAGCAATTGCCGATATTCTTCCGCGGCGCCAGCCAGACCCATGATTGCCTCAGCGCGGATTTCCTCACTTTGCTTGCCATCGCGTGCAACATCGGCCAGTTGTGCGATCCGGTCGAGGCGGGTTTGCTGCGCCAGTGCTCGGACTGCCTCAAGCCTTAAGGGCTGATTATCGCTTTGCAGATAGGTGGCGATCCGGTCGGGGGTCAGAAATCGATTGTCGGGGGATAGCAAACCGAGCAATCGTGCGCGTAGTGCGGGGGTGCGATTGTCGTTTTCTAATTCTTGGACCAATAATGTGTCCGTGATGCCGGCGCTTGTTGGATGGCCGTCGCCGCCTAACCAATCGACGGCGGCCAATACGGCAAGAAAATATCTGGAGTCCGGTTGAGGAGCATCGAGCAATTTCGCTGCCTCATTGCGCAAGGCGGTAATGCGGTCGTCGGCAATCCAACGGACAGCGAACAGACGAACATCGGCGGATGGGTCGGTTAAGGCTTTGCTGAGAATGGACTGGATATTAGCGCCGCCTCTGATGCGGAGTGCCTCGAGCAATCCTAATCGCACTTTGGAATAGGAAGGGTTCTCTGCAATGCGTGTTTCCAGATCATCTTTTTGGGACAAGGTCCAAACCGCTGCGGCGCGGATAAACGGAAAATCGGAAGCCAGCGCCGAGGGGGCTTCGTCCTGGGGAATAACCACCGGAGGCAATTTTTCGAATGCTGTACTTGCGTCTGCTTCATGCTGATGACTTCGGGTCGTTGTTAAATGCCAGATTTTGCCGTGGCCGTGGACGGGGTAATCGCGGCGAATCCAATCGCCGAAATAAATCGACCCGTCCGGCGCAACGGCCATGCCTGTTGGACGGAAATCGTCGTCGCCCTGCACAACGGTTTCGCACGTGGCGGCAAACGATGCGCGGCGCGGAGTTAACGTGTAGGCGTTGATTTGATGATCGCCCCAACTCGTGGCCCAAAGGCGCCCCTGGTGTAAGATCAAGGCGGTGGGCGCCTCGCCCACGCCACAGATATATGGCAGCGTACCGGGCAACTCGCCGTTCCAAGCCTGTAGCGGATGCAAGCCGGAGCGGCCGTAACAAAATCGAAAACCATAATCGCCGCCGGGCACCATTTCGACCAGGCGACAGGGAGAGCAAGCGTCCGGATCGTTGTCGGCGGTGAAGATGCGTCCAGCCGGAGTGATGCAAAGACTGAACGGATTCCAAAATCCGCGGGCCCAGCGCTGGACGTTGCGGCCGTCTGGAGTGCAGCGGAACAGGTTGCCCCCTTCCCCTTGGCCGGAAATAGCGCTGCCGTCGGAGCCGACCAACCGATAGGCCGTACCGTGGTTTTCGCCCATGCTGACCAATAGCGCGCCATCGGGAGCCAGGGCGATGCCTTCCAATCCATCGTGCGGATAGGTGTCGGCGGTTTCGAGTTTCAAGATAGTTTTGGTTTCATCGGCGTGGCCGCTGCCCGCTGTATCGCGGAGCAGCTGCACGTCTTGCCGCGAAACAACATAGACGGCGCCATCGGGCCGCACCAAAAGATTCATTGCATTTTTGAAACCCTCGGCGAAGGTGGTCCAGCGATCCAGGTGGCCGTCGTCCTGGGTGGCGGCGAACATGCGGATTCGGTCGCCTTCAGGCCCAGGATAATCTTTAGGCCGTTGGTGCGTGTGCGATTCGACAACTAGCAGCCGACCTTTGCCGTCGAACGCCATGCCGATTGGTGTGACGATGTCGGGCTCGGATGCCACTAGCTCCAGTCGGTATGAATCGCTGCTGAGACGGGGCGGACCGGCAATGACCGTTAAGGCGCCGATCAGCCAGATGGCAATCAGCGTCAAAGTGATCTTGCTCCATCGCGATTTATGCATAAGTTCAATCCCTTAGAATCACTTCCCCCAAGGCGGCGGGCATCCAATCTGCCTGTTCCGCTCGAAGGAGGTAGTTGTTGGCGAGCGCCATTTGAAGCAGGAACAATCTTGAGCTGACGGCATTCAATGACCAGCGCCAGATTGGCGCAGATCGATTCCATCCACCACATGACGGTTGGAACCCTTACCAAAAGCCGCGAAACTGGAGTATAGTTAAGGACAGGCGGCCTTGCGTAGTGGTTGACCATTTTGGCCCTGCGCTGAGCCGTATCCCCTAATAACTCTTGGGATGTCCGTTATGGCCATCCGCGAACATCTTGTCCTATTTCTCAATGGAAATCGGCACGAGGTTAATGGCAGCGACTGCTTCCTGAGCCTCAGCGATTTCCTTCGCTACCGCCTCGGACTTACGGGCACGAAAATTGTCTGCTCCGAAGGAGACTGCGGCTCTTGCACGGTGCTGGCGGGGCGGCCGGAAGATAAGGCATTTAAGTACCGGCCGATCGATTCTTGCATTCGGCTGATGTTTCAGTTGGACGGTGTGCATGTGGTAACCGTCGAAGGCTTGCGCGGCACCGGCGGCGATCGGTCAGCACCCGACGGTCTTACCTCGGTTCAACAAGCGATGGTCGAGTGCCACGGTTCGCAGTGCGGGTTTTGCACGCCGGGTTTTGTGATGGCGATGCACGGCGTGTGCGAAGGTTGCAATGGCCGTATGCCGAGTGAAGAAGACTGGCGGCATGAATTGACCGGCAACCTGTGCCGCTGCACCGGTTATACGACAATATTGAAAGCGGCCTTGCAGGCGGTGGAATTAGGAACCGCCAAGCTCAATGATATTTATCCGCCGGCCGCGATGTTAAAGGAATTAAATTCGCAGCGCGGCGATGTGCTGGATTTGCAGGGCCAGTGCAATGGCGCTGCGCGGCGGGCATATTGCCCCACGACGCTGGACGAGGCGATTGCCTTTCGCCAGAAAAATCCACAGGCGAAAGTTGTGGCCGGAGCGACGGACGTTGGTGTGCAGCTGAATAAGCGCGTGATTGAGCCGGCCGTGTTTTTGGATTTGAATCGGGTGATGGAGTTGGAAGGAGTTAAGGTGGAAGGAAGCACGCCGGCCCCGGCCCGCTCCCAAAGGGAGACGGGGAGTGGGCGGACTATTGTCGCTGGGGCGCGGGCCACTTGGACGGAATTCTTGGAATTGTGCCGTAGCGAGGCGCCGGAATTCGCCGAAATCGTATCGGTGTTCGGCTCGCCGCAAATTCGGCACGTGGGGACGATTGGCGGGAATATCATCAACGCTTCGCCGATTGCCGATTCGCTGCCGTTTTTGTTCGTGATGGACGCCGAACTGGAATTAGCTGGCCCGCAAGGTCGCCGGCAAGTGAACATCAACAATTTTTATCACGGCTACAAAAAGTTCGATTTACACCCTGACGAATTGCTAAGCGGCGTGCGGATTCCCCTGCCCTGCCCTGGCGAACTGTTGCGGCTATTCAAAGTGTCGCGGCGACGGGATTTGGATATTTCGACGTTTACCGCAGCCGTACGGATGCGGCTTGATGGCGAGACGATTTCGCATGCTGCCGTGGCATACGGCGCCGTGGGGCCTACTGTTCTGCGGCTCAGGCGAACCGAACAATTCTTAGTGGGCAGGCCATTCACTGAGGAAACGATGGACCAGGCCGGCGAGATTGCCATGGATGAAATCACGCCCATCAGTGATGTCAGGGGCAGCAAAGATTATCGATTTCAATTGGCCCGCAATGTGCTGTTGAAGCTTTATCACGAACAACAATTGGCGATCGCTTAATGCCAAGTATCGGCAAACCACTACCGCACGATTCGGCCGTCGGGCATGTGACCGGCAACGCGCCCTACATCGACGATCTGCCGGCGCGGGTCGACGAGTTGTATGTCAGCTTTGTCGGCAGTCCGGTGGCAGCAGGTAGGATTGAATCGATGGATTTAGAGGCAGCTCGCGCGCTGCCGGGAGTAGTGGCGCTTTATACTGCCGACGATTTGCCGGGAAAAAACCTTTTCGGCGCGATCATTTGCGACGAGCCGGTGCTACCCAAGGAAAAACTGCTTTACGTGAGTCAGCCGGTGGTTGTCGTGGCGGCGGTATCTCGCGGCGTTTTAGAAAAAGCACGACGGTTGGTGAAACTTAAAGTGGCGGCCAGCGAACCGATTTTGTCGATCCAGCGGGCCCTGGAATTGAAGCGATTCATTGGGCCGGCGCGGCAGATTCGCCGAGGCGACCCGGAAGGCGCATTGAAAACGGCGCCGCATCAGTTATCGGGCATATTCCACAATTTGGGGCAGGAACAATTTTATTTGGAATCGCAGGCGGCACTGGCGTATCCCGGCGAGCAAGGGCAAGTGGTGGTCCATAGCTCGACCCAAAATCCGACAGAAACGCAGCATGTCGTGGCCGAGGCGCTGGGGCTGCACATGCATCAAGTGGTTTGCATTTGCAAGCGGATGGGGGGCGGATTTGGCGGCAAAGAAACCCAAGGCAGCATTCCGGCCGTGATGGCGGCGCTGGTCGCGCAGAAAACCGGTCGGGCCGCGCGAGTGGTTTACGGAAAAGACGACGACATGTGCTCGACCGGCAAGCGGCATGCTTACCGGGCGGAATGGGAAGTAGGATTCGACAACGAAGGCCGCATTCTGGCTTACCGAGTTCAATATTATTCCGACGGCGGGGCGGCGGCCGATCTATCGACCTCGGTGATGGAGCGGACCATGCTCCACACTGACAATTCGTATTACTTTCCGAACATCGATATTCGGGGCCAAGTGTGCTTTACGAACTATCCGCCGAACACGGCATTCCGCGGCTTCGGCGGCCCGCAGGGCATTGCGGCGACGGAGAATGTGATCCATGAAATTGCCCATTATTTGAAATCGCGCGGCACGGTCCTGCACGATGGCCAAGCCAAGCTACATAATGCACTAGCTAACGGGGAAAAATCGGGCAATGGTCAGATGGTACCGTCGTCTGCAACTGCTAAGGTTGGATCGCTCGACGTGCAAATGCGGAATCTGTATGGCACGGACGATCGCAATATCACGCCGTACGGCCAACTGTTCAAAAAAAATCATCTGTCGGAAATTTTGACGCAGCTTTCGCACAGCAGCAATTACGTGCAGCGGTTGTCGGAAATTGAAGCGGCGAACACGAAAGATCGGCTGTGGCTGCGCGGGCTAGCGCTCTCGCCGGTGAAGTTCGGCATTTCGTTCACCACCAAGTTCCTGAATCAGGGAAACGCGCTGGTCAACGTGTATCACGACGGCAGTGTGCAGGTTTCCACGGGCGGCACGGAAATGGGGCAAGGGCTGAATGTGAAAATCCGGCAACTGGTCGCCGATGAGTTCGGCTTGTCGCCGGATAAAGTGCTGGTGATGGCGACGTCGACCGAGAAGAATATTAACACTTCGCCGACGGCTGCCTCGGCCGGCACCGATTTGAACGGCGCCGCCGCAGTGAACGCCTGCCGCGAAATCAAATCGCGGCTGGCCCAGTTTGCGGCCCGGCAGTTAATGTCGGTCGAGCTGGGCTTGGGCGAATCGTCGAACAGTATTGCGTTTGCCGACGGGCAGCTGTTTGACGTTCGGCATCCAGAGAAGCGAATTCCGTTTGGTGAATTTTGTGCCGCCGCACGGCGGGAGCGAATTGATTTAGGCGCACGTGGGTTCTATGCCACGCCAGGAGTGGATTTCAACCGTGAAACAGGGCGCGGCAATCCATTCTTCTATTTCACGCAAGGAGCGGCGGTGGCGGAAGTTAAAATCGACCGCTTCACCGGGGAACTTTCGGTGCCACGCGTCGACATGCTGATGGATATAGGTCGGTCGATCAATCCAGGCGTCGATATGGGACAAATTATCGGCGGATTCATCCAAGGCATGGGTTGGGTGACGGGCGAATGCCTTGTCTACAACGAGCGAGGCGAATTGCTTTCGCACTCGCCCACCACCTACAAAATTCCGGCCGTGACCGACGTGCCGCCGATTTTCAACTGCGAGCTATTTCCCAACGACGACAATACCGAAAACGTAGCCAGCAGCAAAGCCGTCGGCGAACCGCCGCTGATGCATGCCACGTGTGTGTGGACGGCAGTAAAGCATGCGCTGGGTTGCGTTTCGACGACCGCAGCCAGGCAGTTGCATTTGCCTGCCACTGGCGAAGAAATTCTGCGTTGCTTAACGCTGGCCGCGCCGGGCCAAAAGGCCGCAGCGAAAATCGGCAATAGTGCTGCCGCAATCCAGACGCAGAGGCAGGGTGAAGCGGCGACGAAATGACAAGGACGTCGAAATCTTCGGGATAAAAAACTGCGATGGCTGTTCCGCACGGATTTGTTGAAAAACTGGCCGAGCTTTCCGCCGCAGGACGGCCGTTTGCTGCGGTCACGTTGGTCGAAACCGTGGGCAGCACGCCATCGGACGCCGGCACGAAAATGTTGGTGGATTCGACTGGGCTGGTGTTCGGCACCGTCGGCGGCGGCAAGGTGGAAAACAAATCGATTGGCCATGCTCAGGAGTTGCTGGACAGTGCTGCGACAAATGGTTCGCACACTTGTGAACTGATTGAATGGAACCTGCAGCGCGACGTGGGCATGACTTGCGGCGGCGTGGTGAAGCTCCTGTTCGAAGCGTACAACTTTCGCGATTGGCGGATTGTGGTGTTTGGAGCGGGCCACGTGGCGCAGGCGCTGGTGCGATTATTGTTGCTGCTGGAGTGCCGCGTGGTGTGCATCGATCAGCGTCAAGAGTGGCTGGCAAAGCTACCGTCGTCGCCGAAATTGCGCACGCTAACGCTACCCGAGCCGCGCGATTTTGTGCGCGAACTTCGCGCCGAGGATTATGCGCTATGCATGACAATGGGGCATAAAACCGATCGGCCGATTCTGCAGGCGGTGTTGGAACGCAAAATCAAAGACCCAAGTTTCGAGCTGCCGTACCTGGGCGTGATCGGCAGTCAGGCCAAGCGCAAAGTGCTGGTGCGGGAACTGGCCGAGGCGGGCATCCCGCATGAGCTGGTCGAGCAGTTTCGCTGTCCGATCGGCTTGCCGTTGGGGACCAACCAGCCGGGCGAAATTGCCGTGAGCATTGCGGCGGAACTCATCCAGTGCCGCGATGCGGTGGCACATTGAGCATGTTTTTTATCGGCCAGGGTCGCCGGACCTCCCGCATGCAGGCATTGCCGAGCGTAGCCCTGATTTGGTAAATTAGTGGGTTCGTCGGTTGGCGGGTTACGTAAATCGCAAAACTGAATGTCGGGGTGCAGAAATGTCTATCGGAACCGTGGCGGGAACAAGTATCAAGCAAATTGCGCTTGGCGGCGGAACGTTTGGTCCGCGGGAAATGGAACAAATGACCGGCATGCTGAGCGACGATGCCATGGCCCATCGTCTGCTGCGTGAAGCCGTGGGCGAAATGGAAGACAGTGAAGACCGGAGCCCCGCTGCAGCCGTGCGATTGGGTGTTTGCTACTTTCTGCTGGGCCGCTTTGGGGTAGCGATCGAGACATTGAAAAAGGGGGACGGCGGCGCGCTGGCGCTATTCTATCTGGCTCGATCGCATGCGGCGCTGGAGCAGTACGATCAAGCCGTCGAAGCATATCAAGCGGCCGCGCGGGCCGGATACGATTCCGACACTTGCACTTTGGCACGGGCGGAAGTTTTGCGAGTGTCAGGCAATCCGACAGGTGCGCTGGAAGTGCTGGACAAACTTTCTGGAGCCGTCGAACAAACGGCGGAATACCTGTATCAGCGCGGGGCTACGGTTTCGGCGCTTTCGGGGAATCCGAGCGAAGTTGCCGCACTTTACGAACGTGCCGTGGCCAACGATCCCAAGCATGCCGGGGCGCTGTTCGGGCTGGCCATGGAAAATGACCGCCATGGAAATGACGATGCGGCCATCGACTTTTACGAGCGGTCCGTGGCGCGTTTTCCGGCGCACGTCGGGTCGTTGTTGAACCTGGGCATTTTGTACGAAGACCGCAATCAATACGAACGCGCGCTGGGCTGCTATCAACGGATATTGGATGTTTTTCCGAATCATCCGCGTGCCCGACTGTATTTGAAAGACGTGAACGCTTCGCGCGACATGTTCTATGACGAGGACGAGCGTCGCAAGCGCGATCGTTTGAGCCAGGTGTTGAGCGTGCCAGTGACGGATTTCGAACTTTCGGTCCGCAGCCGAAACTGCTTGCAGAAGATGGGCGTTATGACACTGGGCGATTTGGCGCGCACCACCGAAACCGATTTGCTGAACAGCAAGAATTTCGGCGAGACCTCACTCGTGGAAATTCGCGAAATGATGGACGCCAAGGGGCTGTCGCTGGGGATGTTCGCCAAGGAAGCGGCGCCGCCTGAGCCCGTGTACGAGCCGGAAGTTGTTACGCCCGACGAGCAGGCGCTGTTGGATCGACCGATTGCCGACCTGCAACTTTCGGTGCGGGCGCGGAAGTGCATGGTGCGATTGGGCATTACCACGATTGCCGAATTGGTTCGTCGCACTGGGGACGATCTTTTGGAATGCAAAAACTTCGGCGTCACCAGTTTGAACGAAGTGCGCGAAAAACTGACGGCGAGGGGGATGAAGCTGCGCGGGGACTGACGACGCTGTTGATTTGAATTCCGCAGCCACGCAAACGAAGGCGGAATTAAAGCATGAAGTTTTCTCGCTGGCTCTTCCGCATTGCGGGCATCTATGGGCTGATCGTCCTTGTGCCGCAGTATTTCTTGGAAAGCAGAATTGGCGAGCAGAATCCGCCGGCGATTACGCATCCGGAATTCTTTTACGGATTTTTAGGCGTAGCGATTGCCTGGCAAATTACGTTTTTGATCATTGCGCAAGATCCGATGCAATTTCGGGCGATGATTTTGCCATCGGTGCTGGAGAAATTCAGCTTCGGCATCGCAGCCATCGTGTTGTTTTACCAGCAGCGCATCCCGGCGATGATTTTCGGCGCGGGAATGGTCGATCTGCTGCTGGGCGCTCTGTTCATCGTTGCGTGGCGGCTGCTGGCTGCTCAATAATGCGGTAACTATGAGCGAGCCGCCTTTTTCATTTTGTTTACATTCGGTCGATGCGCACTGTGGGGCGCGACGGTCGACATTCACGACGCCGCACGGACCGGTGGAAATGCCGGCCTTCATGCCGGTGGGCACGCAAGGCACGGTGAAAGGATTAGAGATCGACATGCTGCGCGTGACCGGCGCGCAGATGATTTTGGCAAACACGTATCATCTGGCGCTGCGGCCGGGCGAAAAAACCGTCGAGCGGTTGGGGGGGCTCCATCGGTTCATGGGTTGGGACGGACCCATCTTGACCGATAGCGGCGGATTTCAAGTGTTCAGCCTGGCGGCAAATGTAAATGTCTCCGACGAGTGCGCCGCATTCCGCTCGCATTTGGATGGCAACCTGGTGGAACTTTCGCCGGAGCGATCCGTGGAAATCCAGGAGGCGCTAGGCAGCGACGTGGCGATGGTGCTGGATCACGTTGTGGCGCTGCCCAACGAGGCGCAGGTGTTGCAAGATGCCATGCAACGAAGCATCCGCTGGGCCCAACGGGCCAAAGCGGCGCATCGGCGAACGGATCAGGCGCAATTTGCCATTGTGCAGGGCGGACTCGATGCGAAAGTGCGCATCGAGTGCACGGAAGCACTGCGGCAGTTGGATTTTCCAGGCTATGCTGTCGGCGGACTTAGCGTGGGCGAGCCGCCGGCGGAAATGTACCGCATTCTGGACGAAACGGCGCCGGCCTTGCCCGAGGATAAGCCACGGTATTTGATGGGTGTGGGCCGGCCGCAAGATTTGCTGGAAGCAATTTCGCGCGGGATCGATTTGTTCGATTGCGTTTTGCCGACGCGCAACGGACGCAACGCAATGGCGTTTACCGACGGCGGCACGTTGCGGGTGCGGAATCAAAAATTCATGGACGATCCGCGGCCATTGGAGGAAGGCTGTCCTTGCCCGGCATGCCGTCGGAGCCGGGGCTATTTGCGGCACTTGTTTATGGCCGACGAAATGCTTGGCCCTGTGCTACTCACCGCGCACAACCTGACATATTATCAGCGGCTGCTGGCCGGGGCGCGGCAGGCGATTACCGAAAATCGCTTTACTGAATTCAAAGCTGCGAAGATGGCGGACTGGGGCGGAAGTGCCGAATCCGTCGCAGTTTGACTCTTTTCATCTGAGGCGAAGCGCGCTGAACCAGTCCCGCAGCGTTGCCTCGGTATTGAGCAGCGATGAGCGCACCGCGCTAACGATGTCGAGCGTGCCATGCCGCCAGGCGATCAGGACCAGTGCAATTAAAAGAACGCCAACTACGGTCGTGAAATGGCGCGCCGCGGAGATGACAGGAGCAGCTTTCATAAATAATCATAGCCTACGGCCAAGCCTGTGAAATTTCGCTGGCTGATGGGTGGCGGTTGGCACCGGTCTTCGCTGCCCTTCCCCTATGGGGCGCAAGAGTTTAAGATACGCCAAGCGCTCCGAAGAATCGGGGCGATTTCTACAGTTGCCCTGATGGGGGAAGCCTGTGTCGGCCCAATTTTTTACATCGATTTTGCTGCTTGCCGAGGATGCCGCGCCTGGCGGGGCGGCGGCACCAACGAATGGATCGGCGGGAATTTTGCCCATGCTGTTTCCGTTGGTCCTGATTTTCGCGCTATTTTATTTCCTCATCATGCGGCCAGAACGACGGAAGCAGGCCGACCATAAATCACTATTGGGATCGCTGAAGAAGAACGACCGAGTGATCACTATCGGCGGCATTTATGGCGTGGTAGCCAACGTGCAGCGGGACGATGATAGGGTGACGCTCAAAGTCGATGAGACAAACAATACCAAGTTGGATGTCACGTTTAATTCGATCGCGCGAGTGATCGTCGACGAATCGGACGTGGACGCGAAGTGAGGAAGGAATAGAAGGTAGGTAGAAGGCCGTAGAGACTACCGCACTGCGCACGACTGCCCTCGGAGCAGTCGTGCTCGGTTGCTGGCAGTAACCCACACAAACTTTTATCAGGATTTGATCGTCGCATGTCGTCGTTATTCTCTGTTTCGCCTTTATTAGCTCAGGCAGCCAGCCAATTGCCGGCAGCTCCTATTGCACCGCTGGGACCTGCGGTGCCGTGGTATCAGGAAGCATGGTTCGGCATGGCAATCGCCGTGGCGGTTCTCGTCTTGCCGTTTTTGATTGGCCAATGGTGGGCCAAGCGGCTGCGGATGAATGATTACGCTTGGCGAATTGGCTTATTGTTGTTTTCGCTAACGGCAGGCATTGTGATTTGCCTGGTTGGTTGGCCGCCGCGATTGGGAATCGATTTAAGCGGCGGTGTGATTTTGGTCTATGAGGTCGATCAATCGAAAACCACGACTGTAAATCTGCCCAGTGTCGTCGACCAGGTTCGCAAGGAACTGGAAGACAACGGGCTGAATGCGACGGTCAGTTCCAACGAAGATTTGGGCCAGGTGGAAGTAACTCTGCCGGGGGCTGATCCTGCGGAAACCAGCAAAGTCGAGCAACAATTAGGCAAAGTTCGGCTATCAGATGCCGAGCTGCTGGTTGAAGCGCGGCCCATTCGAGACGGCCATCAAGTCGTGGTGTATGGCGTGCGCAGCACGCGGGCCGTCGATATGGACCGGCTGACTTCGTCGATCAGCAAGCGCGTGAATCCCGGCGGACAAAAAGAAGTTACCGTGCGCCGGATGGGAACCGATCGTGTGGAAGTAATCATTCCGCAGGCGGAACCGGCGGAAGTCGATCTGATCAAAGAAAAAATCAGCACGGCCGGGGCGCTGCAGTTTCGTATTCTGGCCAATCCGGGCGCGCCGAAGCATCGCAAGATTATCGAACTTGCCGACCAAACGACCGGACACGAAGTAAAGACGCAAAATGCAGAGGGGCAGGACGAGGTTGTCGCGTTATGGATTCCCGTAGACTCATCGAATTTTCCAGATATTCAGCGGGAATCGCCGACCGTCGTACGGCAAAACAAAAAGGGTGTATGGGAACGGCTGGTTGTGGTTTCGCCGCTTGACGTAGGCGGACAATATCTGACCCGGGCCAATCCCAGCCGCGATGAATCGGGCCAGCCGTGCGTTACCTTTTCGTTCAATTCTGAAGGAGCCAGCCTATTCGGCGACCTGACTGGCACGCATTTGCCCGATCCGAACAGCGCGCTCAAATATCAATTGGGTATTGTGCTGGACGGGGTGCTGAAATCGGCGCCGAATTTACATTCTCGGATCACGAACCAGGGACAAATTACCGGCCTGCGAAATACGGACGAGGTTCAGTTTCTGGTCGACATTCTTAATGCAGGCAGCTTGCCGGCGGCACTGAGCAAAATTCCCGTCGCCGAATATTCCGCCAGCGCCCAGTTGGGAACCGACACCATTCGGGCAGGCGCGTGGTCGATGGGCCTGGCGACGATCGCGGTACTTATTTTCATGCAAATCTACTACCGCTTCTGCGGTGTGGTCGCCAATTTCGCCGTGCTGTTGAACCTGGTGCTGATTATGGCGGTGATGATTCTCATTAAGGCACACCTAACGCTGGCTGGGTTGGCCGGGTTGGTTTTGAGCGTGGGCATGGCGGTCGATGCGAACGTGCTAATTTACGAGCGCATGCGGGAGGAACAGGAGCGCGGGGCGGCACTGCGGATGGCTATTCGCAACGGGTTTGGCCGGGCGATGTCCACGATTATCGACTCACACTGCACGACGCTGATCACGGGCATCGTGCTGTTTGTCATCGGCACCGATCAATTGCGCGGCTTTGCGACGACATTGGTGCTCGGTTTGCTTTTGAATTTATTCACGGCCGTTTATTGTTCGCGGATTGTGTTCGATATCGCCGAGCGGCAGCATTGGCTGAAGCGGCTGAACATGATGCACATTTTCGGTAAAACACAGTTTGATTTTGTGAAATGGATGCCCACCTGGATGACGCTGTCGGTGACAGCCATTCTGATTGGAATGGGCGGAGCCGTGGCCCGCGAGGCAGGATGGTTAGGCGGGGCGGGATTGTTCGGCATCGATTTCACCGGCGGCACCGCCGTGCAATTGGTGTTCAACCAACCGACGGATATCAAGGTTGTGCGTGAAAAAGTAACCGAGGCCAAACTGCCCGACGTTTCGGTAAGCGCCGTGGCCAGCGCCGATGCTGCACAGCACGATACGCATTTCAACATCGACACGTCGTTTCAGGGCGAAAATAAGCCGGGCGAAGAAAAATCGAACACCGAGGCAATCAAAGCACTGAAAGACAAGCTGAAAACAATCTTCGCGGGTAAGTTAAAGATGTATTCGATGGAGATTGCCTCCCTTGGTGCGGCGTCGCCCGATGGAACCGAAACGACAATTCCGGAAGTGAAATCGGACGCCGGTACGAAGGATACGACCGCAAAAGGTGCGGCTTCCCAAGCTGCATCGTCAAAGGATGCCGGCGCAAAAGATAAAGGCGGAAAAAATGCCGCCGCTAAGGATGCTGCTTCCAAGAACGCTGAGAAACCGGCCGCCGAGAAAGAAACAACTGCAGCAGGGGCCGGCACTTTGGCCAAGTTACACTTCCCGGACAGCATCAATTACGCCTCGCTGGAAACTATTCTTAACGAAGGACGGACAGCCGCCGGACTTCCGGAGGCGGTGTTTGATATTTCGAGTTCGGATCCGGAATACACGCCCGGCAGCAGCATTACCGTGCAAAATTGGGATGTGCGGGTTTCTTTGCCGCGCGAGCAAACGGAAAAACTGCTCAGCACGGTGCAAGGAGCGCTGGCCGAAACGCCGGTGTTCCCGACGGCCAACAATATCGGCGGCAAGGTGGCCAGCGATACCGAAACGACTGCTTATTACGCTTTGGCAGTAAGCAATGTGTTGGTGGCCGCGTACATTTGGATTCGCTTCCAGAATTTGATTTTTGGTCTGGCGGCGATTGTAGCGCTGATCCACGATGTGTTTATCGCCGTGGGCGCGCTGGCGCTAAGCTATTGGTTGGCGGGGCCGCTTGGATTTTTGCAGGTCGATCCGTTCAAGATCAGCCTGGAAGTGGTGGCCGCGCTGCTGACCATTGTCGGTTACTCGATCAACGACACGATCGTGGTGTTCGATCGAATTCGCGAAATCCGCGGCAAAAGTCCTGATCTGAACGCCACGATGATCAATCAAGCGGTAAATCAAACACTGTCGCGAACGATTTTGACTTCGGGCACGGTATTTTTGGTGACATTTATTTTGTACTTCTTTGGCGGCGAAGGTGTGCATGCCTTTGCGTTTGCCATGATGATCGGTGTGCTAACCGGAACGTACAGTTCGGTGTTTATTGCCGCGCCGATTCTGCTGTGGTTCAAACGGCCGACGGTGCAGCCGGGGTTGCAGCGGAAGCCGGCGGTCAACATCGTCGGAGCTACGGGAGCTCATTGAGCGATAGTAATTCTAAAGCGGTAGTAAAATCTGAAGCAGCAGCGATTCTGACGCACCGGCGATTCTAACGCGCCGGCGGCGCGAAACTTTGAGGTTTGACGCAACTGTAGCGTCGCGCCTATGCTTTTCAGCGCGCGGTTTGGCGGTCTGCAGCGCACTGGCTGACGGGAGCGATCCGATATCGAAGATAGGGTGGATTCCGGTTGAATTCCCGAAACATTCGAGTCGATCGTGGAACGCCGCAAAAAAATTCTTTTGGCCGCAGTGGTGCTGGTCGTCGGCGTTGTGTTGGCGCTGCAGTTTCGCAAAAGTGAATTTGTAAAATCGCACTTTTCTACAGTGTCGGGTTGGCATGCTGAGCCGCCCGTGCAGCCCACCGGCAGCCACGGGGCAACCGTAACTTCGCAAGATGGTGCTAATCCGCCGGGCGTCACAGCGTTTGACGGCCACATTGAAGCGGCGCCGGGTCAGGTAGAAAATGCAAATCGTTCCGCCCCCAGCGACGAAACGGGCGGCGGGAATTCTTTGTCGCCAAATCCGGACACGGCCAGCAGTCCCGGACCGCTGGTCGATATGAACGCCCCGGAACAAACGCACACGATTGTCGATGGCGACACCCTGCAAGATTTAGCTCAACATTATTTGGGCCGCGCCGATCGATCCATGGAACTGTTTCAGTACAATCGCGACGTGCTACGCAGTCCCGACATGTTGCCGATTGGCGCTGAATTGCGGATTCCTTCGCAAGTGGTGCTGCCGGCAACCGGTGGCGCTCCTGCCCTGCCCTCGGCGCCGACGACGCCAATTTCGCCGCTGGTGCCGCTGCCGCAAATGCCGACTTCGCCGCTGCCATCAGCGGGCAAGGCGACAATTCCTGCTAGTGCGCAAAATACTGCCGGCGCACAGCGCCCAGCGCCGCGGACATATACGGTGCAGGCGGGCGACAATCTGGTGGATATCGCCCGAAAGTTTTACGGCGACGGCCGGCGGTATGAAACCATCTACGAAGCCAATCGCCGGGTCATGCACAATCCTACGGACTTAAAACCGGGCATGGTTCTCGTTGTGCCGTAAAAACCGCGGCGGTTGAAGCTTCGTGCAGGCCGATTCAATCCAATGGACTTTTGCGATCGGTCCACGGATGAATCGTTTTGGCCACTTGCTGATCGATGAACTTCACAATCTCAGCGGTGGAATTGAAATTCCGGGCCAGCAACTGCGCACCTTGCAGGCTGGTCGGATAGGAATGGAAACTCACGGCCGGTTTGCCGGGCGCATCGCTTGCCAGCGGCAACGGTGTTCGCTGCAACGCGAGAAACAGCCGCTTGGCCTCGGGATAGATTTTTGCATCCTGCTCGCCGACCAAAATCATCCACGATAACTTGCTTACAAAATCGTGGTTGCCGATCGCATTGCCGACGGGCAGCCCGCGAAACGACCATTGCGGCGAAAGCAAAATGAGGGCTTTCACATCCTGACCCTGTTTGGGAGCGCCGGGTAAAACGGGCCAGGACCAATCGCTTTGAGCCCAATTGATGGCCACGGCTGCCCCCATTTCGGCTCCGACGATTACCAGCTTGTCGATGTTTAGCTCCTTGGCGTTGTTTTTGGCGCGCAAGAATTTATTGCAGGCTTCCACATCGCCGGCCCAGTCCAAATCAGCGTGGCCCATGGCTTCAAAATCTTGCCGATTCATCAGAGCCTGTTCAATTTCTACTTCTTTGCCGTCAGCGTTAGTGCGGCGTGTGCTTTGGCCATGACCGCGCAAATCGGGCGCGAGTACGGCACAGCCAGCGTCCTGGAGCGCCAATGCCAAATCATTGAAATCGGCCCGACTGCCTTTGAAGGGATGCAATAGAATGACCGGGACCGCATCTTTCTGCGCTACATTTTCCAAAGGGCTAGGATAGTAGGTTGCGCCAATTAACACACCATCGCGCGTTTTGAACGCTACGGTTTGCGGCGACGGGAGCTTGTTCTTCGGTTGCGTTGGCGCCGCGGGAACCAGGGTTTTAACCGGCGCCGGCGGCGGATTGACGGGTTTCGTGGCGGCGGGCGGACGAGGTTGGAGATTGGCGGAATCGAGTTGGGCGATGGCGTGTTGGCATATGGCCAAGCATGCCATGCCAATCATTAACCTGAAAAGCATCAAAAAATTGATCCCGCGGCGGTTCATTCGCCCAGCGGACGCCCAAATCGTTGGTTCGACGGAACGATGCTCATACGAAACAGACATCGCCAGGTTTCTCACTTAATGATGGGCGGCCCGCCATGCAGCGGCAGCCAGTGCATTATCGCGGTACTTCCATCGTAGATAGAGAACCGGATGCAGGGAACAGGGTGCCGGTAATCGGGCTGGAAATTCGGGCGATCATTCGCGTTTCAGCCGGCAATCCCTGGCACTACGACGCCAATGATTGCCAATGCGGGGCAACCAGTTTTGTCTGACTGCTCGCCGCGGCCTGAATGCTGCTGCGCACGCCTCACTGCAAATTCGCGTCGATGCCGAAATCTTCGAGCGAATCGTGAGAATAGAAGTTCCGGCCGATTTGCTCGGCGAGCACCCCCAGGAATTGGCGGCGGAATTCAGCTTCCGATTTTTCGGCCGAAGGGATCGGCGTATTGGGGGGAAATAATATGCGGGGCATCGCCTTTTCGAAGACTTGCTTTCCGCCGTTTTGCATGTCGTACACCACCACGCGCATGGCAGCGTTTCCTTGCAACAAAGTTGGCCCCTGCTGCAGCGAGAAACGTTCCAGTTCGATGCCGACGACCATGTCGGCCTTGAGGGCTTTGCCGACTTCGGTGAATTTTTGCCAGGAGTTTTCGTCGGTCCACTCGGAAACTTCGCACTCGTCGACGACTTTGATTTTTCTTACTTTCTTGCTGAGCCGCTCGTCGACTTGTTGCACCAGATCGCGGGGCACGGTCGAGTCGGAAAATTGCAGTTCCACCACCGGCCGGCACACCACTACTACGCGTTTTTCTTGCAAATCCTTGAAATCCGCTGGCGTATCGTCGGCATTCATGTTGTACATAGCAACCGAGATCCACCCGCAGCCGGTGGGCAGCAGCACCGCAAACAGGATCAACAGATTTGTAAGCTGTCGATTGCGGCACATCTGCGCGGCGAAATTGCGCAAGCAAACACGATTTATCAGCCAGCTGATGCGATCCATCGCAAACCCTCGAAGTGAAAAGCTCGGGCGAGAAGAGGGCGGAAGAATACTGGGTGGCCCCGGGGGCAGCAAGAGCGGTTGCGCCCATAACAGCGTGCTAGCATTCTTAAATCCCGTCGGCGCCAATTCGGTCTGAGGGATTACTGAGCGAGCTCGTTTTCGCGAATCACAAGCCGGCGAATGCCGGTGGCGCGGCCGGTGGCCGGATCGACATCGACGATGGTGCTGCTGAGGCGTACATCGCCGGTCGCCACGTCGAATTGCGTGGGATTGAACGTGAGCGTGGTTTCTAAAACGCGATCGATCAGGCGGCCCAAGATACTATCGTAGGGACCGGTCATGCCGACATCGCATTGGAAAGCGGTACCTTTTGGGAGAATGCTTTCATCGGCGGTGGGAACGTGGGTGTGCGTGCCCAGCACGGCGGAGACCCGGCCATCCAAATAACGGCCCATCAATTGTTTGTCGCTAGTGGCTTCGGCGTGGAAGTCGAGCAGGATGACGCGCGTTTCCGTGGGCAGCGCCGCCAATACCCGATCGGCTGCTTTGAAAGGACAGTCGACGGGGCGCATAAATACGCGGCCTAACAGGCTGAACACGGCGCACGAAATACCGTTGCGCGCTTTGACGACGGCCCAGTCACGACCGGCGGCCTCGGCCGGATAGTTGGCGGGCTTGACGATGTCGGATGCACTACCGAGCACGTCAAAAACTTCGGCGCGGCGGTAAATGTGGTCGCCGAGGGTCACCACATCGACGCCGGCGGTGCGTAGTTCGTGATAAATGGCCGGAGTGATTCCGGAACCGCCGGCGGCATTTTCGCCATTGGCCACGACCAGATCGAGTTGCTCGCGCTCGATCAATGGCGGCAGCGCCCGGCAAACGATTTGCCGCCCAGGTTTGCCGACGATATCGCCAATAAGCAAAAGCCGCATAGGAGTCGTTCGCTAACGCGCTAGTTCCGTTATTCGAGTTTCACGAATCATGGTGACTTTAATTTCGCCGGGATAGGTAAGCTGCTGTTCGAAGGCGTTGGCGATGTCGCGGCACACTTTGGCGACGGATTGATCAGACGTCTCTTTGGAGCTGGCAATTACCCGCAATTCCCGGCCAGCCTGGATAGCAAACGCTTGCTCGACGCCGGGGAAAGCTTTGGCGATGGATTCCAGTTCCTCCATCCGCTTGATGTAGCGTTCCAAGGTTTCGCGGCGGGCGCCCGGGCGGGATGCGCTGCAGGCGTCGGCCGCGGCGACCAGCACGGTGTAGGGATGATCGATGCGAATGTCATCGTGATGTCCCAGCGCGGCATGGACCACTTCCGGTCCTTCGCCGTAACGCTTTAATAGCTCGGCGCCAATCTTAGGATGGCCGCCCTCGGCCTCGTGATCGGCAGCCTTACCAATATCGTGCAACAGTCCGCAGCGGCGAGCCAGGTTTCCATCCAGACCGACTTCTTCCGCCAACATGCCGGCCAGAAACGCGACTTCGATGGAGTGGCGAAGCACGTTCTGGCTATAGCTGGTGCGAAATCGCAGCCGACCCAGCAAATGGATAATCTTCGGATTGAGCCGGCCGACTTCGGCCTCTTGAGCCCCTTCTTCGCCGAACTTTTGGATGTGCTGCTCCATTTCGGCCTGCGTTTCGTTCACCACTTCTTCAATGCGCGACGGATGAATGCGGCCGTCGGCAATCAATTTTGCCAATGCGGTCTTGGCAATTTCGCGGCGCACCGGATCGAAGCCGCTGATAATAACCACGCCCGGCGTGTCGTCGATGATGACATCGACGCCGGTCGCTTTTTCAAACGCGCGGATGTTGCGACCTTCGCGGCCAATAATGCGGCCCTTCATTTCATCGTTGGGGATATCGACGGTACTGGTAGTGGTTTCGGCAGTATGGCTGGCGGCGTAGCGCTGAATGGCAGTGACCAAAATATCGCGAGATTTCGACTCGCAGATTTCCTGCATTTTACGTTCATGCTGTTGGATGACGGCGCCTTGTTCGTGCTGGAGTTCCTGATCGAGCATTTCCAACAATCGCCGAGTGGCTTCCTCGCGGCCCAGGCCGCTAAGCTGATGCAATGTTTGCCGCTGCAGGTCCAGCAGTTTTTGCAGGTCTTCGTTGCGGCGGTTGGTGTCTTCGATGCGCTCGGCGAGTTTGCGCTGCGTTGTTTCAACCATTTTTTCTTGCTTGCGGACATGGTCGGCCTGCTGCTCGACGGCGTCCTGTCGCTTGTCCAGCAGGCGCTCACGTTCGTGCAGTTCCTGGCGAATTTGGCCAAGTTCTTTTTCGCCCTGCGCCCGTTGCTGGATGGCCACTTCTTTGATTTCCAGCTCGGCTTCTTTTTTGCGGTTCTCGGCATTGCGATTGGCTTCGTCCAGAATGCGGCGGGCTTCTGATTCCGCATCGCGGCGGGTTAGACGATCTAACAAACGGACGATGGCAAATGTTAAGCCGGCAGCCAACACCGCCACAACAATGATCGTAATGGCATCTTGAGGCACGTTCGCACACTCCCCTTTTCTATCGATAAGCTCGATCGAGGTTTGCGGGCGGCCGGAAAATCGGACGGTCTGGGCTTTAGCGCCACTGCGATTTGGGCTAAAAGAAATTGCCCGACAGTTTGCCCAACGATCGACCACAAAAGAACGCGCCGACCAACGGCTAACCGTTGACGGCCGCAATCCGCAGGTCCAGAAAAATCACCACCGGAAGTTTCGCCTTGTGCCCGCGGGGGCAATATCGACTGACGATTGGAGACTTCCAAGCGCGCCACACGGTGGACGCGCATACAAGAGATGTTCTGGGGCTTGTTGCATCCAACCCACGAAAGATCGAGTGTCGGCAGTTGTTACGCACGGCCGCCCTGGGGAGAATTCCGCAGTGGATAATCTCATAGTAGATAATCTCACCGTCGATAATTTCACCGTGGCAAACCGCATGGATTGCCGCCACACGAAAACTCGGGCCGATAGTTTCCTTCCGGGCAAAAGCCCCCGGAAAAAATTCCAGATGAAAAGCACTAAATCCATCGGTTACCGACCTCGTGGCGTGGTTGTTCGTTCTTACTGGCTCGTAGTCAATTGGGAAAACCGAGGGCGAATGTTCTTCCGCCAGCCGCCGGTCCGTCCGACCTGCTGCCGCAAACACTCGAACTGGTTTAGGTTTTCTCAGTCAGTGGCTTTTCCACGGCGGGCCGAAACATTTGATATGCCTCAGCTAACCACAGAAGCCACCTACTGTTAGAATATTATCAAAGTCGGCACAAACTGCAACCGGAATGTTTTGGTTTCCCTTAGCGATGACCCATTTACGTCGCCAGAATTAGTGACGGGTGCCCCATGGCGACTTCAAAATCTTCGTTATTCGAGCAGGCGCTGGCGGCCAGTTGGCCGCCGACGCAGTGGCAGGATTTATCGGTCGTCATCGCAGTTTCGGGCGGCCCCGACAGCGTGGCGCTGCTGCGGGGGATGGCAACGTTGAAGCAAGAATCTGGGGGTGCTGGCCGGCTAATCGTGGCCCACCTGAATCATCATCTTCGTCCGGAAGCGGATGATGATGCTCGATTTGTCGCAACCCTGGCTGGGCAGTTGGAACTTCCCTATGCGGAAGGCAGCGCCGCGGTGGCCGAATTGGCGGCTCGGCAAGGCGACGGCATTGAAGCGGCGGCGCGGGGGGCCCGGTATAAGTTTTTGCAAGAGACGGCCCAAAAATTCGGCGCCCGCTATGTGACAACCGCCCATACCGCCAACGACCAAATTGAAACAGTGCTGTTGAATGTATTGCGGGGCACGGGGCTGGCGGGACTGGCCGGCATGCCGCGCGTTCGGCCGTTGGGATCAGCGGTATCGCTCATCCGGCCATTGCTCGATGTGCGCCGCGAAGAAGTGTTGAGATATCTTGACGAAATCGGGCAACGATACTGCGTCGATTCAAGCAATGCGAGTCACGATTTCATCCGAAATCGGGTGCGCCATGAATTGCTGCCGCTGGTGCGAGAGAAATACAATCCCGAAATTGAAAGCACCATGGCACGGCTATCGAAATTGGCCGGAGATGCGCAGCGGTTGATTGAACAGCTGGCTGAAGACTTGCTCCAGCGCTCGGCAAGCTCAGAGATTCCAACCCCCGGACTGGCTCGCCGTTCATCGGATCGCGAAATCTGTTTGGATACCGATCCGCTAACGAACGTCAACCGTCATTTGCTGCGCGAAATGTTTGTGGTCCTTTGGCGGCGGATGGATTGGCCACTGCAGAGCATGGGGTTTGACCAGTGGGATTCTTTGGCGACGATGGCGGGCTCCAGCGAAAAAAAAAGTGGTGGCGAAACCGCCCGGAAACGGGTTTTCCCTGGGAATATTGTCGTCGATCGCCGCGGCCCTGAACTTTGCTTAACCGCGGCATCAGGTTAACAGGTCCTCAGCCTTCGCCGGGTCCGGTTGTGCCGCCGGTGAATTCTGCATCCTTGGCTGCATGGCCGGTGAGTACCTGGGCTTCGTAACCGCCGCGGGAGCGGAAATAGATGATCAGAATCAAGTAGCAAACAAACATCATGCACGGAAAAAATGCCATCGTCGCCAGCGCACCTTTTTTCGCGCTTTCGTCGATTGTTTTAACCGTAGTCTGTTCTGTCTGCGGAAGTGCGGCGATCTTATCGGGATCGACCGGCTCATACGATCCAAAGACGCTGACTTTTTCCTGATCGGCTTTCACCTGGGCGTACAACGCCGGTTGCTGTTTCTTCAAATCAGAACTTAAAGCGTTTTCTTGGAGCAGCCCAATAAATGGCGCTCCCAGCACCCCGACGGCCAGCATTCCCACTCCGCCGGTTGCATTGAGCGTTAGCGCGCCTCCTTTAGGAAACTGTTCCGAAACGACCCCCAACATCGTCGGCCAGAAGAACGATTTACCAACACCGTACAGCGTCGCGGCGGCAAAAATCGTCATTCCGGTAGCCTTCGACAAAAATATCAGGCCGCATGCCGCTAAAACGGCACAGGTCGCCAGCAGTCCAAGCGGCGAAAGTTTGTGCACGATCGGCCCCGCAAAAAATCGCAACACTAGCATAATCGCCGAGGTATAAACCAAAACCCAGGCGGCGTTGTATCCCAGCGCTTCCATTTCCGGACTCATCAAGCTGGTAATCCAGCCATCGGTTCCCAATTCCGTCGTGGCCAAGGGAAACATAATTAGCAGCAGGAAAATAAATATCGGGCGACCCAATGAGCGTGCAAATGCACCGAACGCTACGACGACGATCGCTGCGATTGCAATTTGCGCAGTATTACTGGCGCCGAAATCGCTACCGACTTCACGCACGATAAGTGGAAAAGCCACCAGCGCGCCTAAAATGCCGAACTCGGCCAGCATTTCGCGGTATGAACTTCCGGCAGCAACTCGTTCGTTAATTGGAAAACGGCAAGTGAGCATCATCAAGCCATAGACGATAACGGGCAGAAAAATCATTCCTACCTTCCACTGCCAGGAAATATTTCCCATGCCGATGGCGATCAGGCCGGCCAACACTAATCCACCCGGCCATCCGGCATGCAGCGCGTTAAGCCATTTGGTTTTGTCGCGCGAAAACATCGTGGCGACGACGGGATTCACAACCGCTTCCACGGTGCCGTTGCCCAGAGCAAAAATCAAATTACCGATATACAACATCCAGTAGCCGGTATGCTTTCCCGCCGCCACGGCTTCTGGACTGGCGCCGGCCGGCGCCAATACCATTGGCGCGCAAATCACAACAATCGCATAGACGACATGGGCGATGAATGCAAACACCATCGCTCGACCGTAGCCGATCTTGTCGATGAACAGGCTGAACAGAATGATGCTGACGGCAAACGGCCAAACTCCGACGCCGCTGATTTGTCCTTTTTCAACCGAATTCAATCCGAATTGCGCGCCCCAGGTATCGAGCAGCGAACCGCGAATCATAAAACCAAACGCGGTTGCAGTCAGTGCGATCCAGCAGGCCCAAAACAGACGGCGATCATTGCCATGGTTCATAGAAACCTTCCGCCTTCGATAAGTGTTGTTGCCTGAAGCGACAGCAATGCTGGCGCGGGATTAGGCTGATGAGTATAACCGCCAGGGGGGCGCGGAAATCAAGGCGATTTGTAGATTTCAGGCAACATTGCGTCCTTGCCCCGGGTCGGGGCGGCTGGCCGCGACTGGTACAGCGGGCTAAGCCAGAACGTATGGCCTTTATCATGCGTCTTTTCAGCGCTGCAGCCTGCCTTGACCGTTGGTAGCAGCGCCGCCTACTATACGCGGCCTTTTTACGCGCCGAAGTGACGACGGCGCAATGGTTTGCCATTGCGCGGCCATTCGTTTTCGCGCGATGGCATGGCAACAAAGCAACACATAGTTTTCAGCACCGGCGGGTCCTCGCCGGCAATGGTCATGGTGCGCGACGTTGTCAACTCGTGCTGGTTCGCTTTTAAGTGGGGGCTGTTGGCTGCGCTTTTGGCGGCCGTTGGATTGGGTCTTTACTACTACAGCCGGTTGAACGACGAGATTCGCCTGCGAGTGCAAGCCAAATTGGCGCAGGCCTATCCAAGTCTGACTGTCTCGCTGCGGTCGGCGCAATTGATCGATGGACAGGGAATCGAAGTGCGCGGTCTTTCGATTAGCGACCCGCGCCTGGCGGGCACACCGGCAGAACTGGCGTACTTCGACGAAATTCTATTTTGCTGCCAGACCAGTCTGTCGGAACTACTTAAGCACGAGCCGAAGATCACGCGGATCGTAGTTCGCCGGCCACGATTGCAGGCGGCGCGTTTGCCGGACGGCTCGTGGAGCACCAGCCAACTGTTGCCGCTACCGAAACTGAGCGAAAACAAGGCGGAAGTGCTGATCGAAAGCGGGCAGATTGTCGTTTTTGATCCGCAGCGTAATCCGCCGGTCACTTACAATTTTCGCGACCTCAATTTCAGCCTAAAACCGGTGTCGGATATAGTGGCTGCCGACCAGGCTGTGTACGAAATGCGAGGGTCGCTTTCGGCCGATCATATCCAACAGATCGAAATTGCCGGACATGTGAACCGCACGACCGGAGCAGTGGATTTAGGCGGTTCGGTGGGGGGCATCGATATTTCGCCGGAATTGTTGGCCGCTTTGCCTCCAGATGAGGCCGCGCGCTTGGCGCCTTTGGCCCCGCTACGCGGTCAGGCAAAGTTGCAGTTTCGGGTATGGCGCGATCCGGCCCAGGCCCAGCCATGGCAATTCGACGTGGCCGGAGAGTTGGCGTCTGGACGCTTTGAAGATCCGCGGTTGCCGCAGGCCTTGGCCGATTTGCAGGCCAAATTTCATGCCGATAATCGCGGCTTTCAGATTAACGATTTGACGGCCCGAAATGGGCCGACCACGCTACGCTGGAGCGCGCGCGTCGACGGCTATCAACCGAACTCGCCGATGACGATCGAAGGGGAAGCATCTCATTTGCTCATCGGGCGGCAATGGGAACCCATTTTGCCGCCGAATCTCTTGGAGCAGTGGCAAAAGTTTCTGCCGGCCGGCGAAGTGAATGTGAGCGACGCTCGGGCTTTGTTCGACGGCGAACATTGGCAATTAAAAGCGACCGTGAAATGCTTGGGGGTATCGCTGTTGTATCATAAATTCCGCTATCCGTTGGAGCATGCCACCGGCACGCTCGAGTTGGGTTTTGATCCCCAAACGCGGCAAAACCGGCTGACGATGGACATCACCGCCTTTGCCGGGACCCGGCCGGTGAAGATCGACGGAGAATTTTTTAACCCTGGTCCCAATTTCACCGGCGGCGTCACGATTTCCGGCAACGGATTGCCGTTCGATCAAAATCTGTACGGTGCCGTTTCCGAAGTTCAGCCCAAAGCGAGCGAAGTTATCCAGTCGCTCCATTTGGGCGGCGCATTTAATTTCAGCGTCACCTGCCAGCGCGACGATCCCAGCAGTCCGATCATGCATCAGCATTTGCAGCTCGATTTTGATCATTGCACGCTGCGCTACGACCGATTTCCTTATCCGCTGTACAACGTGGTGGGAAAATTGGAAATGGTCGACGGTCAATGGACGTTCCGCAATTTAGAAGGCGCCAATCACACGGGCCACATCACCTGCGACGGCAGCCTGACCAAGCTGGCCGACGGGGTGAATCTTTTGCTGGAATTTCACGGCCGCGATGTCGTGCTGGAAGAAGATTTGCGCGATGCCTTGCCGCCCCGGATGCAACCGGTTTGGAACGACATGAAGCCGAAAGGGTCGGTCGATTTGGTTGGCGCCGAGGTGAATTATACGTCGGCGGACAAACAACTGCGGGTGAAGACCACGGTGCGACCCGTGGGCGAATCGGTTTCGATTCAGCCAGCTTATTTCCCTTACCGACTGGAAAAGGTGCAAGGCGCGATTACGTTTACGGATCAGCGTTGCGATTTCCAGAATTTGCGCGCCATTCACGATCGAACGCCACTTTCCGCCAGCGGGTTTTGCGAGCACGGCAGCGACGGTGCGTTTCATTTGCACTTCGAAAATATCGCGGCTGATCATGTGCGGTTGGATACCGATCGCGACATGATGATTGCGTTGCCCGCCAAGCTGCGAAAAGCCGTGGTGCAACTTAATCCAACCGGGCTGATCAGCCTGCGTGGCGCATTGGATTTTTGGGGGCAGAGGACGGCGCCGTTGTCGGACGACTTTCAGTCGGCGGTAGCGGGCGATTGCCGGGTGATTACTCAATGGCAAAACCTGCAAGTGGATATCGAGCAAGGCACGCTGCACACCGGAGTCGAAGTGCAAAACATCCACGGCGGGGGCGTGTTCAACGGCAGCTACGATCCGAATCGCACCGAAGGCCAACGATTACTTTGCCGCGGCGATCTGAACGTTGATTCCATCACCTGGAACAATTTTCAATTTACGAACCTGGTCGGGCCATTGTATTTGGACGATCGGAAAGTCATCGTCGGTACCGAAGCGGACGCACCACAGCAGGGCAGTATGCCAAGGCACCTGTTTGCCAAGTGCTACGGCGGAAGTGCCCAGGCCGACGCGGTGGTCATGCTCGAAGAGCAGCCAAGCTTTTCCGTGCAAGCCAAGATCAACGGGGTCGATTTACATCGGTTCTGTGTCGAATCAGTGCCGGGTCCTCAAAAGCTACAAGGCCATATCGATGCCAGCGCGCGGTTGACGGGGACTGCCGCCGGCCTGCACACATTGAACGGCGATGGGCAGGTACAACTTACGAATGCTGATATCGGCGAATTGCCGGTGATTGTGGCGCTGCTTAAAGTGCTGAACTTGAAACGGCCCGATACCAACGCGTTCACCAAAAGCGATCTAACGTTTCATATTGAAGGCGAACACGTCATCTTGAAAAACATTGAGTTCAGCGGTGACGCCATCAGCCTGGTGGGCGACGGGGAAGCGAATCTCAGTACGGATATCAATCTTAAACTCCAACCCATCGTTGGTCGAAGCGATCTGCAACTACCGGCGTGGAAGCGTTTGATGGGCGGCGCCAGCGAGCAGATTATGCAAATCCACGTGACCGGAACGCTGGCCGACCCGAAATCGAAACGGGAAGCGTTTCCGACGATCAACGAAGCTTTGCAAACGATTCAAACCGGCATGCAGCCGGGCAACCGTGCGTTGCCGCCGCCGCCCGATATGCAGCCGGTTTCGTCGATTCCGGAGACGCCTTTGCGCTAGCGAACGATGGAACGTCCACTGCGATGATTTAATCCAAGTCGGTTGAAAGAAGGTAGTTTATGAGCATCGGATCATTTGGATTTGCCGGCATCGGCGCCGCTACGCCGCTGGTGCAATCGAAAGGCGCGGATGCCGATCGCACGGTCCAAGAAACAACGGCGCAAAAAGCAGAAGCAAATAGCGATTTGCAGGCCGAGCTGGCAGCCGGAGTGGGACAAACCGACGGGAACGATCACGAAATTGAACAGCGCGAAGCCGATGGACGGTTGCCGTGGGAACTGCCCGTTCGGAACAAAAACCTGTCTGCCTCGGACAGCGCGCCGAAGAAAGTCCCTCTTCCCTCCAGCCGCGACGCAAGCGGTCAATGCGGCAACATGTTGGATTTGACGGGGTGAACATTTTTTTGGCGTGCGTTGTCCATCAAAGGCCCGGCGAATAGAATCTCGCATTCAGAATTTAGGCATTTGTGAATTCCCGTTCCCACTCCTCAACTCTCGTCCCTATGCGATTCACTAAGCTGCACGGCATCGGCAACGATTATGTTTACGTCGATTGCTTTGCGCAACCGGCGCCTGCTGATCCTGCCGCGTTGGCCCGAAAAATTGCTGATCGGCACTTCGGGGTGGGGGGTGATGGGCTGATTTTGATCTGCCCGTCCCAGCAGGCCGACGCCCGAATGCGGATGTTCAACGCCGACGGGAGCGAGGCCGAAATGTGCGGCAATGGAGTGCGCTGCGTGGCGAAGTATGTGTACGACCACGGCATTTCGAAGAAACCGACGCTGAAAATCGAAACCGGCCGTGGCATTCTCTCGCTGGATTTAGAAGTTGCCGCCGGCAAAGTGGAAAAAGTGCGCGTCGACATGGGCGAGCCAATTTTGGAGGCGGCGAAGATTCCGGTTGCTTTGGCCAATTTTGGAAGCCGCGATCGAGTCATTGATGCCCCGCTTGTTGATTTCAATGTTCCGCTGGTGGGTGCTGGGTGGAAGAACGATTGTGGCCTGGATTCGCGGATGACGTGCATATCGATGGGCAATCCACACGTAACGATTTATTGCCGAGACGTCGCCGCAGTGCCGTTGTCGCAGGTTGGCCCGTCGCTCGAAATTCATCGTGCGTTCCCGCAGCGCATCAATGTGCACTTTGTGCAAATCCATTCGCCGCAGGAAGTGACCATGCGCACGTGGGAGCGGGGTAGCGGAATTACGCTGGCTTGCGGCACCGGGGCAAGTGCTGTCTGTGTGGCCGGAGTATTAACTGGCCGCACCAGGCGAAAAATTTTAGCCCATTTGCCCGGCGGCGATTTGGAATTGGAGTGGAACGAAACCGATGATCATGTTTATATGACGGGCCCCGCCACGGAAGTTTTTAGCGGCGATTGGCCGGATTAAAGTGAATCATAAACGCACGGATGCGTCCATGAATATTGCCAAACGATTTGTCAATAATCTCGGCGGCTTGCTGGTTTCCGCCGCGGTGCGCCACTGGATGGGCTCGCTGGAATATAAGTGCGCCTACTACGACGAATCGGTCGATCCGGTGAAGCCCAGCTATGCCGGCCAAAAAATTTACATCTTTTGGCACGAGTACATTCTGTTTCCGCTTTATCTGCGCGGGAATTGCAATCTGACGATGTTGTTGAGCCGGCATCGCGATACCGATGTGCTCAGCCGCACCGCATATCACATGGGATTTGAATTTGTGCGGGGCAGCACCAATCGAGGCAGCGTGGCGGCGCTGAGGGAATTGGTCCGCCGCAGCCAAAACATGAATCTAACGATCACCCCTGACGGTCCACGTGGTCCGCGAAGACGATTGGCGCCGGGGCCAATCTATCTGGCATCAAAACTTGGCCTGCCAATTGTGGCGATGGGCTTTGGTTACGATCGGCCTTGGCGGATGGGGACGTGGGATCATCACGCGGTGCCGCGGCCATTTAGCCGTGCCCGAGCCGTAATCAGCCCGGCCATTCACGTGCCGACCGAACTGGATCGCACCAGTCTGGAACCATATCGCGCGCAGGTGGAGCGGCTGATGAATCGGCTGACCCTGGAAGCGGAAGCATGGGCGGAATCGGGCACACGAAAGGCGGAAGAAGTGCCGCTGCGCGGTGAGCCGATTTGGCGCGACTACGCCCGATTGGATCCGCCACACGCGTTGGCCGCGCCACATTTTCCATTAACTGCCGAGGGACGAAGTTCGCGCGAATTTACTCAGCTTCACACAGCCCCAAAGCACGGGTCTTGACTCTCGCTGAAGATCAAAGCCCCTTGTGAAGTGAATCTAATTCGACAGAATCTACAGCGGCGCTATTTTGACCGCATCTGTACTTTCTGCACCGGGCGCATGTTGTGGTTGCTGATTTATCATCCCAGGCTGCTTCGCTGCCGGTTCTTACCGTTTCGCAATTCACCGATGTGGTGAAGCAGTTGATGGAGGAGGCCTTTCCGGTTGTCTGGATCAGCGGCGAGATTTCAAACTTCAGCCGGCACAGCCCGTCGGGTCATTGTTACCTCACGCTCAAGGACGAACATGCGCAAATACGGGCCGTCTTTTGGAAAGGCACCGCCCAGCGAATCCGCAGCGAGTTGCACGACGGGTTGGAAGTCATCATTCGCGGGCATTTGGACTTGTATGCTCCTCGCGGCGAATACAAGCTGATCGTCGAAGAGTTGGAACTCAAAGGCCTCGGCGCGCTGGAACTAAAATTTCGACAGTTGTACGAAAAGTTGGCAGCCGAAGGACTGTTTGCCGCGGAACGTAAGCGGCCGTTGCCGGCATTTCCGCGTCGCATCGCTTTCGTGACCAGCCCCACCGGCGCGGCGGTGCGCGATTTTTTAGAGGTGCTGCGCCGTCGCTGGCATGGTGTGCATGTGCTGGTTGTACCGGCGCGGGTGCAAGGCATCGGCGCGGCGGAAGAGATTGCGGCGGCGATTGCCACGGTTAATCAATTGGCGCTGCCGATCGATGTGTTAGTCGTGGGGCGTGGCGGCGGCAGCCTGGAAGATCTGTGGTCGTTTAACGAAGAAATTGTTGTCCGCGCGATCCATGGTTCGCGCATTCCGGTGGTCACGGCCGTCGGACACGAAATCGACGTGACACTGTCCGATTTGGTGGCCGATGTGCGTGCGCTAACACCCAGCGAAGCGGCGGAGCGCGTCGCGCCAGCAATGGAAGCAATCCACGCCACTCTGCGCGACCGGCAAAGTCGGTTGGTCGCAGCGCTGCGAAGTCGCTCGCAGGAAGCGCGCCGGCGGCTGGAAGCAATTGAATCTCGCCCGGCGCTCAAAAAGCCATTTGACCGACTGCACAATCTTGCGCAACAATTAGACCAGTGGCAAACACGCTGCGGTCGAGCAGTGCAAGTATTGCTGGATCGGACGCGAGCCCGCACAGCCGCATTGTCGAACCATTTGGAATCGCTCAGTCCGTTAGGTGTGTTGGCCCGGGGCTACAGTTTGACCACTCGAACTGCGGATGGCCGGCCCGTAATGGATGCCGCACAATTGCACCGCGGAGAAACGATTCACACCCGCATCGCACACGGCAGCATCATTAGCCGCGTAGAAGAAATCGAGCCGCTAGAGCATAGCGCGGAGTAACAGATTTGGCGGAACAAAAACAAAAATCGTCGACGGCCGAGCCGGTTTCCTTTGAGCAAGCATTGATTGTGCTTGAGCAAATTGTGCGCGAGTTGGAAGAGGGCCGTCTGGGATTGTCCGAATCGCTGGCGCGTTATGAAGAAGGGGTGAAGCTGCTTAGGCAGTGTCACGGGCTGCTAGAACAGGCTGAGCGACGCATTGAATTGGTGACTGGAACGGATGCGGCGGGCAATCCGATAACAGAACCCTTTGATGATCAGGCAACTTTCTCAGGCCCAACGGACCAGGCGCCCAGCTCTCGGCGGGGCAAAGCATCCAAAAAATCTGCTCAAGAACAATCTCGTGAGCCCGAATCAAGCAGCGAATCAGCCAGCTCCGCAATGGACGAACCCGGCAGCCTGTTTTAAGATAGGTGTCTGGTGTCTAAGTTGTCTGGTGTCTGGGAAAACGACATCAGCAATCGAACCACCAGACACCAGACACCAGACACCTAGACACCTTTTACCATGATCTCTTGTAGCTCCGCCCTATTGACGGAACAAATGGCGGCCGCGCGTCGATTAATTGATGCCGCGCTGGACCGGTACAGCAATTTACCTAAGGATTGCCCGCCGCGATTGGGCGAGGCGATTCGCTACAGTCTTTTAGCGCCCTGCAAACGATTGCGGCCCACCCTGGTGCTGTTTGCGGCCGAGGCTTGCGGTGCTGGCTGGGAAGTCGCATTGCCGGCTGCCTGCGCGGTCGAAATGGTGCACACGTATTCACTCATCCATGACGACTTGCCGGCCATGGACAACGACGATCTGCGACGTGGCCGGCCTACCTGTCATAAAGCATTTGGCGAGGCACTAGCTATCCTCGCGGGCGACGCACTGTTGGCATTGGCGTTTGAAGTGCTGGCCCGCGATATTCAACCGCCGGAAGCGGCTGCACGAGCCTGCGCTGCATTGGCTGAAGCGGCAGGTGCGACCGCCCTGGTAGGCGGCCAGGCAGACGATCTATCGCTGGAGCACATTGTTGGCGACATGGTCACACTGGAAAACATTCATCGCCGCAAGACTGGGGCGATGTTTCTGGTATCGCTACGTTTGGGAGGTTACGCGGCCGGGGCCGACGACGTTCAACAAGCGGCGCTGGAGCGGTTCGGCCGAAAAATTGGCTTGGCATTTCAAATCGCGGACGATTTGCTGGATGTCGAAGGCAGCGAAGCGGCACTTGGCAAGCGCGTCGGAAAAGATTCGGAGCATGGCAAATTGACGTTTCCGGGCTTGCTCGGAATTGATGAAAGTCGACGTCGCGCTCAACAGCTCATTGACGAAGCATGTGATGCGCTGGCGCCGCTCGGAGAAAAACGCGCCGGATTGGAAGTATTGGCGCGGTACATCGTGGAAAGGAATCAATGATGGAAACACTGCTTTCGAAAATTACCTCGCCCCGCGATTTGGTGCAGCTTTCCGATGCGCAACTGGAGCAGTTAGCTAAGGAAATGCGCGAGGCCCTGTGCCACTTGGTTTCCAGCCGCACGGCGCATTTCGCTTCCAATTTGGGCGTGGTGGAATTGTGCTTGGCGCTGCACACCGTTTTCGATTTCAGCCACGATCGGTTGATTTGGGACACCGGACATCAGATTTATCCGCATAAATTAGTCACCGGCCGCTATCAGGACTTTCATACCATTCGGACCAAAGGCGGCCTGATGGGCTACCCCAATCCGCAGGAAAGTCCCTACGACCTGTTCATGACCGGGCATGCCGGCTGCAGCGTTTCGACTGCCCTGGGTCTGAAGAGCGGCGACGAATTGCTGGGCCAATCCGATCGGCATAGCGTGGCGGTGATCGGCGACGGCGCCTTTCCGTCCGGCATTGTGTTTGAAGCGATGAACAATGCGGCGGGTCTGAAGAAAAAGCTGCTGGTGATCCTCAACGACAATCAGATGTCGATCTGCCCGCGGGTCGGCGGCTTGGCAGCGTATTTGGACGAATTGCGGATGAATCCGTCCTATTCCGGATTGAAACATCGGGTGGTGAATTTGCTCAATAAAATTCCGGTGGTGGGCGATCCGGTGGAGCGGCTTTTGGGGCAAATCAAAGAATCGATCAAGGCGGGTTTGCACGGCGGCATGCTCTTTGAAGAACTTGGCTTCCGTTACGTGGGTCCGGTGGATGGCCACAACATTGCGGCGCTGCGGCGGTACTTGAAGATGGTCAAAAAGGTCGATGGGCCCGTATTGCTACACGTGTTCACCGAAAAGGGACACGGCTTTCAGCCGGCGGCAGCCGATCCAGTGTATTTTCACACGCCGGCGCCGTTTGATCGGACCGATGAAAAAATCATCTCCTTAAAACCCAGCTCGTCCAAAGCGTATACCGATGTGGCCAGCCAAACGGTGCAGCATCAGATGTCGCAAAATCCGCGCGTCACAGTGATTACCGCGGCCATGTGTCAGGGAAATAAATTGGAGACGGTACGAGATGCGTTTCCCGATCGCTTTTTCGATGTCGGCATTTGCGAATCGCACGCCGTGGCATTTGCGGCAGGCCAAGCCAAAGCCGGCCTGCGGCCGATTGTCGATATTTACAGCACGTTCCTCCAGCGGAGCTACGATCAATTGTTCCAGGAAGTGGCGCTGCAGAATTTGCCGGTTACTTTCCTGATGGATCGCGCCGGGTTGACCGGGCCAGATGGTCCGACGCATCACGGCTGCTTCGATTTAGGCTACTTGCGTCTACTTCCCAACATGTTGGTGTTGGCGCCGGGCGATGCCGTTGATTTGCCGCAGATGCTGGAATTTGCTCTTTCGTTCCCGGGCCCAGTGGCAATTCGCTATCCAAAAGCCGGCGCAGAGGACGCAGGAAAGCTATCCGGCCGAGACGATCAAGATCGCGCGCCAATGGAATTGGGCCGAGCGGAAGTCTTCGATTGGGGCCGCGACGGGATAATTTTGGCGTGCGGCACTTTGCTGACGAATTGCCTCAAAGCGGTCGCAAGTTTAAAGACAGAGGGCCTGGACATCGGCGTAATCAATATGCGATTCGTCAAACCGCTTGATACCGAAGTGATTTTCCGGGCGCTGGAAACCAGTCCGTTTGTCGTGACTGTGGAAGAAGGGGCTCTGGCGGGCGGTTTTGGAGGCGCTGTGCTGGAAGCGGCCGCCGATGCGGGACTGAACACGTCGCACGTTGGACGCCGGGGCATTCCCGATCGTTTTATTGAACACGGCGAACGCGCGGAATTGCTGGCCGATTTGGGATTGGATGCCGCGGGAATTGCCCGTACTTGCCGCGAGCTAGCTCAGCGCGCCGGCGTATTGGCCGAGTCGACCCATCGGGCCGGATAGATGGGAATGGCTTGGACCAACGCGCTCCGCGGCTCTATCCAGCGCTAGCCGGGCCGTTTATGATCCACGTTGGTACCGCTTATCACGAACTTCCCGTTCAACAGCCAAATAGTCACTTCCCTTGTCCACCACTCGTCCTCGTGTCGTCGTACTTGCCCTGGGCGAAAGGCCGCACATCGCCAGCGAAGCGGAGCGACTGCGCCCGCTCGTGGAAAACGTCGCGGACGTAGTGCTGTTCGATCTGGAATTTAAAGCGGATCTATCGAAGGTTGAAGCCGACTTCGCCATCGTCATGGGCGGCGATGGATCGATCCTTCGGGCAGCACATCAAATGGGCTATCATCAGCTGCCCATTTTGGGGGTGAATTTAGGAAAATTGGGTTTCTTGGCGGACCTTTCGCCAAACGATTTGCTTAGCGTGCTACCACATGTTTGCCAGGGCTTTTACAAAGTGGCGGAACATTTGATGTTCGAATGCCGCGTGATGCGGGCCGGTAAAGCGGTGCACCAGATGCTGGGATTGAACGAAGTGTGCATTTTGGTCGGGCGGCCGTTTTCGATTCTCGACGTCAACCTTTACGTTGACGCAGAATTGGTAACCACTTATAGTTGCGACGGCCTGATTGTGGCCACGCCGATCGGATCCACGGCGCACAGCCTGTCGTCGGGCGGACCAATTTTACGGAAAGATTTGCAAGCGTTTGTGTTCCTGCCAATCAGTCCGCATACCCTGACGAACCGACCGGTTGTTGATTCAGCGGAACGCGTGTTCGAATTGGTCGTGTCCCAGCCGCATGCCGGCACCGCGGTGGTGGTCGATGGCTTCGAGCTATGCGGCCTTGCCGCCGACGATCGAGTGCGCGTGGAACGAGCCACACCAAAGTTCAAATTAGTGGAAGTGCCAGGCCGCAGCTATTATCGCACCCTCCGGGAAAAACTCGGCTGGGGAGGCCGGCTGCGATCGGACGATAAACGATAACTGCGGGCGCTTAGGCGTACCAGGCCTGCTCGAACGGAGTCGAGTTGATGATTTTCGCTCTTTCTAATTCACGGCGGCTGATCAAGTTCGCGATGGCAGTCCTGCTGGCGCCATGCCTCAATGCGCTGGCCGACGAAGCCGACAGTCCCGTCGTGCCCGCCGGGCCAAAGTACACGCTGCGGTACAAATTCCAGCCGGGCGAGGTAATCCGCACGCAAGTTTGGCATCAGGCGAATTCAGAAACCACCATTGCTGGTACCTCGCAAACCGCCGAGACGACAAGCGGATCGGTCAAGGTTTGGCGGATTAAAAGTGTTGAACCCAGCGGTCATATCACTTTCGAGCATTCGGTGGAAAGCGTCGACATGCGGCAAAAGCTAAGCGACCATCAGGAGGTCACCTACAACAGCAAAACCGACAAGGAACCGCCGCCAATTTATGCCGCTGTGGCTAAAGACGTGGGAGTACCGCTGACCGTGGTTACGATCGATCCGACAGGCAAAATCTTAACGCGATTTGATCGGGGTCAAAAAATAACCACCGATCCGCAGGGCAGCGAGATGGTCACTCCGTTGTCCCCGGAGCCTGTGGCCGTGGGTGCAAGTTGGAACATCAACCAGGACGTGCCGATTGCGCTGGAAGACGGCGATACGAAAGTCATTAAAACTCGCCAGCACTATACGCTGGACAAAGTGTCGCATGGGGTGGCCACGATTTCGGTCGCCACGCAAGTGCTGACGCCTGTCAATAATCCGGCCATTCAATCGCAATTGATCCAACGATTGACCCAGGGCACAATCCGCTTTGATCTCGATGCCGGCCGCGTCGTTTCAAAACAGCTCGATTTGGACGAACGCGTGCTGGGCTTCCACGGCGCCGATAGCAGCGTGCATTTCGTCGGCCGGTTTACCGAAGAGTATCTGCCGCCGACACCGAAAACCGCGGCCAAGGAATCGGCGAAAAAGTGATTCACACAGCAGAACCTTGGACCGCGCTTACTTCGGGGCACGTCGCGCAAAAATCGCGGTAATTTGGCCGGCAATGCGAGTCAGTAAAAGTGTGATTTCTTCTGTGAATGCATCCTTGTCTCGATTCCCAACCAGTAGTTCGCGCCGCACTTCTGCCGGGTCTAATGGTACGCCGCGTTTCTTCACTTCCAAACGGTCCACTCCGCGCTGGATTAACCATTGCCGCAGCGTTTTGGTTCGATACGGCATTACTTCCAGCACTTCGAAACAATCCACGGCGGCACTTTCGATCGGCCGATCGGCCGTGAAATAGGCTACGCCGGGAGTGATTGCCGCAAGATCGTGTTGAGCAGCCAGTGCCCCTTCCAATTTCGCGGCCAAAACGGCGGCATCGGGCTCAAATAAATAGCGGCCGATCTGAGGCGCCAACGAAAGTTCTAAATTGGGTTCCCCGATAATTGTGGCGACAATTATCGCGATGGTAGCCGACGGCCGATCTTGGCTGTCCGATGTCGTCGAACGGATCACTGTGGCTCTACACAGCCCAGGATGTTGTGCCAGGTTGCCAAACCAGGCGACTAATTGTCGGCATTGTCGGCCGCGGCTAATCCATTCCAATTCTGCCTCGGCCCACCAAGGCTCGACCAAATCGGCAGCCGGCGCAAGTTTGACCGCGGCATGCGGGCAAGTCGAAATCAAACGCGCTAAAACTTCTGGACCCGGATCATGCAATTCGATTTTGGTGGTTCGGCGTCCTGCTGGCCGACGATCCGGATCGATATGCCAGGCCGCGACGCCACCCATTAACTCCGCCGCATCGGCCACATCCAGTACGTCGAACTTTACCGCATGTTTTTCGCTGCGCGAATTCGATCCCTCAGCACCCAGCGACGCATCAGAACCTAAGATCGCTTGCAGGTTGGCTTGGGCTAGAATTACGGCAATCGGATTCCGGTCGACCGCCCAAAGCGGTCCTCGCTGCGCCACAGCCAGCGTATCGCCCCCGATCCCACAGCATAGATCGGCCGTCGGCTGGCCCTGTGGAAAGCGGCTCGCCTTATAGGCGGCCACCCATTGGTCGGTCGCTTGTTCTAAGCCCAAACGGCTGAAAAACATCTGCTCGGGCTGGGAGAATTTCTGCCGGGCTTTGTCTCGAAGTTCTACCTGTTCCAGCAGCAAGTGGACCCGTTGCGGTGGCAAGTCGCGCCGCAACCGGGAAGCCAACTGCGTCAGTGATGCCCCCTGCTCTTCCGCCGCCGATTTTGCAGTTTTCAGCCAGCGGTCGCCTTCCGGGCTGACCAACCAGCGGTAATCTGCCGTTTCAGGTTGCGAAACAACACGGTCGCTGGTCATCAAAAGTCACGGAATCTCAGGAATAAGAGCATGAATCTGTACAGCAGCCAGACGCCCGGCGTTGTTTGACATGCTATTTGGGGGCGATTAAAATCGACGTAGGTCTTTGATTTGTCGAATCTTACGGCCAATTGCGACCCACTTTTGAGCGATTGGCTGGCTGGCACATCTCCAATATTCTCGATATCGGCATTGGTTAAAAGTACCGTTTGCGGTGCCGAAAGTCTCTTCGTGAGGAATCTCGCTTATGGCTGCTCGTGAAAACCAAGGTTTGCAGATCGGGCTGATCATTTTCGTAACGCTGACCGTGCTGCTCAGCCTGACGACTTTCGTCTTTTTCCGCAACTATCAGAACGAACAGCAGCGGTCGAAAGGGGCCTTGGAAAGTGAAGGGAAGGCGCGGCAAGACCTGTCGGCTATGAGTACCGAGCGCGATCAATTAATGCAGTACATCGGCTTTCAGCCTGCCGAAAAGAAAGAGGCCGCCGACGATGCCTGGAAAAAGGACATGGCTGCTTTCCAAGCGCTCCGAACCGGCACATTGCCTGACGATCAAAAAACGTACCGCAAAATGATGGACGGGCTGCAAAGCATCATCCGTTCCCAGCATACGGAATTGGAAAAACAAGCGGCCGATTTGCGTGACGCCAAAGCCGATTTTGACCGCAAATTGGCTGACTACGATGCTCAAAAGAAGTCGCTCTCCGAAGAAAAAGAAAAGACCGTCGCCGATTACATGGCTGCCCGCGACACCAACCAAAAACTTCTGACGGAGTTGGAGGTCACCAAGACGGACTTATCGGCCGCTCTGGAACAGCGAAAAAAAGATATGGAGACAGAAAGGGCCAATTTACAGGCTAAAATCGCTGAAAAAGACAAGAAGTACGAGCAGGCGAAGAGCAGACTCGACCTCCAAGTTGAAGCGGTCCACAAGCTCGCCAGCGAGTTTTCAGTGAACACGCAGCCCAATGGAAAAATTGCGTGGGTCAATCAGCGTGACAACGTCGCTTATATAAATTTGGGAAGCGACGACATGTTGAGCAAGCGAATCACGTTCACGGTATACGAGCAAAATACGACGGATCCCTCGGCGGTTCCATCCGTCGTCGCCGACCAGTCGCAAGCCATTCGCGCTCTGCCGCTGGATCATTCGGTGAATGTGGCCGTCAGCGAAGCCAAGAGCAAAGGCACGCTGGAAGTGATCAACGTCACAGGCCCGCACTTGGCCGAATGCCGCATTCTGACCGATGTGCCGTCGAACCCGATTTTGCCCGGCGATTTGATTTATACGCCGCTGTGGCATTCAGGTTTACAAGAACATTTTGCTCTGGCGGGTTTTTTGGATATCGACGACGACGGAATCAACGATCGGCAAAAAATAATGGATATGATTCGCACCAATGGTGGAATCGTTGATGCCTACACCGACGATAAGGGAAATCTGGTTGGAAAATTAACCAATGATACGCGCTATCTCGTGAAAGGACGCGGCGATCGACCCGAGGGCGTGAACCAAGACGCTTTCAAACGGCTGATCGACGAAGCGAAGGACCTGGGCGTCGAAACCATTAACCTGACGAAGTTCCTGGACATTATGGGCTATACGCCGCCGCGTATCGTCGAAAAGGATGCCAGCGGTCGTACCGTTCACATTCCCAATGCCGGGGAGCCCACAGACAACTTCCGAGCCCGCACGCCGCAGGATCCCTCAAAGACGGGCTCTTCTTATTGATCCAAACGGGTTTAGAGCTGGGGTCGGGGGTCAGTTGTGATCCAGACCATCTCGGCAACCGACGTCACCGAGGCAGTCGTCAGACCGTTTGAAACGGCTTGTGTTCTCTCGGTGCACCGAATAAGCAGGGTTTTGTGCTCAGCGAGATATGATTTCCAGCCGGATCGTTAACCGAGGTTGATTCCGGCCTTCAGGTCGGAACTGCTTTCCATCAACGAGTCCACCAGCGGAGCGGTCAGCGGCGTGGCTAGCGGGTCGACCGTGGCCAACGGATCGTACAGATTCACTGTATGCGTCGTGCTGCTAAGGGCCTGCGTGGTGTACAATTCCGCCGCGCCGCTGCCGTCGATGTTTCGCGCCAACACTTTTACCGGTGCGTTAGTATTGCCGGTGGTGTAGGCCTGGAACTCTCGCTCCATCGTGCCCGTTGCGGCGTTGAACACTCGAACTCGCGAATTGCCGCCCATACCGGCACCCAAAATGATTTCGTCGAGGCCATCGCCGTCCAAGTCGCCCATGGTTAGCGACACACCGCCGCGGAACGTCGTTTCGAAGCCGTTGAACTGTCGAATCGGCGGAGCGGCAGGATTTGCCGACACGTCGAAGTAATTAAACTCTTTGACCAAAGCAACTTGGCCGGCACCCGGCGCGGTAACAATTTCCGCGGTGCCGTTGCCGTCGATATCGCCCGCGGCCACAACAACACCTGCGGTCATGGTCTTCGGATAAGGTGCAAATGTCGTTTCCGGGATCGGGCTGAATGTGCCGCCACCTTGATTTAGGAACACATTAATTTGCGACGGGCCCCTGGCGTTCGACGTAATAATGTCTTGAGCGCCGTCGCCATTCACGTCGCCAACTGCTACATACAAACCATTCGTGTATGCCGAAAGGTTCGGGTTAAGTAAGGTAAAGTCCGCCAGCAACGCGCCAATGCCATCAGGATTATTCACAAATAGCTGGGGACCCGCGGCATTCGCCGCGAGCACCGCCCCGCTATATACCTTCACTTCGCCGGCACGGCCAGCGCCGGGCGCCACAATTATATCGGGGACGCCGTCGCCATTCACATCGGCGGTAGTCACGTGCACGCCGCCTTTGAACGTTTGCTCGTAGGCGTAAAATTGGTATAGCAATTGATTCGTAATGGCGCTGTATACCTGCACCAGCGGTTTGCTCACGCCGCTGTCGGAGCTGCCCGCCAGAGCAATAATGTCGCTTTCGCTGCTGCCGGCGTTGGGAAGCGAAGTATTGTCGGGCACCGGATTCGACTGATAATCGGCGCCTTGATTGACAATATTTTGAATATTGCTGAATGTGATCGGATCGCGGTTGCCAAAGGTCCATTGGCCGTTGCCCAACGTATCGTCCGATTCTGAATACTGCGTCCCGGCCAAATGCACCGCCAGAGTATTGGCGCCGGAGGTGCCGGTGATGACGTACGACGTGGTCTTGCTCGGCGTCACTACAAAGTCGTCTGTTCCCGAGGTGCCGTTGAGCGTTACCAGTTCCGCACCACTGTAATTGAAACCCGTGAAAAGCGAATTCGCCGGCTGCACGGGCAACAGTTGCGTCGTGGAAAGTAAATAAGTCTGATCCAACGCGCTGGCAGAATCGTCGAAATCCAGCTCGTCGGTGCCGCCGAATCCTTGGCTGCCCATGATGACGTCGACATTTTTCAGGCCGTCGGGCGTTTGGTCGCCGGTTGCAAAGCTCACCGTGTCGTTACTGGAACCTTTGCTGGTATCGATCACCAGTTGGCTGATATTCTGGAACTGCAAATTGCCGGCTAGCGACGGCGCAAAGAATTGGCTATTCACTTGACCTGCAATTTGCCACGACAACGAACCGTCAGGATTGGTGAAGTTCGTAATGTTGTAGTCGTTGTCCAAAAAGCCGGGGGCAACATAGCTCAGCTTGTTGAAGCCCTGCAGCCGCAAAGCGCTGATGTCGCCGGTAACCGGGTCCGGAATCAAACTATTGAAGTGATCCAGCAATACCGTGGTGGTAAAAGGCACAGTCGTGGTAACGGTCTTGAGCTTATTGCCTACCTTCGTGGTAGTGGTATTGGTTGTCGTACCCGTGATGACCAGCGTGCCGCCCGCGCCGGGAATCAAACCTTCGGGAATCAGACTGGCTATCTCAGCTAGATCGCCTTGCCCATTATTAGAAGGCGGAGCCGTCGGAGTGTATTGAACGTTGTAAGTTCCGTTGCCGGTGATGTTAAGGGTTTTTACGTCAGCCCCGCCGTGCACCTGGACTTCCACGCCGAGCGTAGGATCAAGATAAATCTGATCCTCGCTGGTGGTACCATCGACGATGATCTTGAACGGCTGGGTATCGCTGGCGCGCCCCGGCGTAACGATTTTTGCCAGATTGATCGTATAACTATAGCTAGACACGACACCATTGTTTCCATCTGCTGCGGCAGCAGCACTGATTGACGTCGAATAAGTTGCATCGGTATATGCATTCACGGTCACTTGCGCTTGGGTCGAATTCATCCTAGTAATGAAAATCTGATCAAAGCCGCCGGTACCCGTTACGTAAGCCACGTCCGGATTGGGGCCGATGTCCGGATCGTTGATTAACTGCGTATATTCATTCAAAGTCACACTAGGATCGGAGTTAAGCAGGCCGTCCGGGAAATAGAATGGATTGCCCCCCGGGACCCCGGCTTCAAAGACATTCACTCCATCCAAAGGAAAGGTCGTATCCTGGGGCGGCAATGGGAAAAGTGGCGTACCAAGAATGGCCGCACTCCCCAACACTCCGGGCTGCAATAGCGGCGCCAAATTCTCACCGTCTTGCATCATCGGGAAATTATTAAAATACGCAGAGTTAGTATCGCTAATTGTCGGTGTACCGCTTACAGTCTCATAGAATCCGCCTTCGACCATGGCGTTCGATTGGTCAAGCAGTTGGACGTTAGGATCAATAAAATTGGTGAAAGGTCCAGCGGTGCCATTTTCCACTTCCGGCAGTCCGTAACCCCAGCCGATGGCATACATCGCGGCATTGGCCATCGCCACGTTCAACGACCCGCCCGTGCCACCGGGCCCCAGCACCCGATTGATCCAATAGCTCGTATCAATAATTGCTCCCGTATCCAGTCGATCCGGTTTTGCACCGGGCGTGGGTGGAGCTTGAACGGCAAATTCTGTGCTAATGGGCACCGGCGTTTGCACCGCCACTTGACTACTCGGCGGGACTGAAAAGATGCCGGCGAACACCACATACACGTCGTCGCTACCGAACTGTGGCGTTCTAGCAGTGCCGGGAACGGGAGAACCCCCATCCGTCGGCAAGTTGTTCAACGCTTCGGCCGTTGAGGCGTATCCAAAAGTCGTAGCTGGAGCAGCTGGCCACCCAAGCAAGTTGCTATTCACAGACGAAATGACCTGAATGTCGAACGGTTCCAGAGCCCGCTGTATCTGTGCTGTGATCGATTCTTCAAGTGTAATCGCATCGATGTTGACCGGTGTCGAATTAAGCGAGCTGTTCAATACCGCAGCCGTGCCCACCAAGTCGTAGGGCGGGGTAACGGTCAGACCGTTTTCAAAGATCCCGACGCCTTCGTTATAGACCACATTTCCAGCTTGCCCGGTTCCGACAAGTGCATCGTGCAGGCTATCAGGAGTGTTACCCTGAATAACGTTGAAGCCAGCATAGGGGCCACTGGTTGGAACGGCAAAGCCATTGCCGAAATCCAAAAATACGCGGCTTACCAGCAAGCGGCGCTCTTCCAGTTGCTCTACATGGGCCAGTCGGCCTAAATTCGATGGGCGGCCACCGATTTGACGCCCTTTGAACGGTTGGCGGCGAAAGCGCGAAAACAAACCTGCGAGCGTTCCTCTGTGTTCCGGAAGCATGAAAGTACCGTGGGGGTAACAGGGCCAAAAGGTGTCAACTCAACGCAGCACTGCAATGCACAGGCGGATTGCCCAGAAAAGATCGCCCAAGCTACGGCAAAAAACGTGGGTCCTGTCCGCGTTCTTAACCCGTTAGGCAGCAGCAAAATGATCTGTTCCGTAACTCCTCCGCACTTGCCTCGATACGCAGCGCCCCTAGGCTACGCATACTTTTAGTGTCATCACACCGGGGGAAAGTGTCAAGCAAATGGTTGCCCAGCCGATAATGCCGCAAGCGCAATAGATATAGAACGCTCTGATTGCGCCCATAGTTCTGCAAAAACCGCTTAGCCCACAAATAATTATCAAACAAGCACGCTCAAGCCCGATCGACGCCCTAACCGGGGTACGGCCTGTTGCTTTAGCCCAGGAATACCCCGTCGGACATTGACGGGTCAGTTTCAACAAAGGAATCGACGAAGCTCTCGTTCAGGGTCAGCGAATCCAAGGAATCAAAAGGCGCACCTGGAACGTCATTAAATTCAAATCCTTCAATGACGTGACTCTTGGCGACATTGGCCTGCGTAGCGAACAAAATCGCCTGACCGCTGGTTGGATCGGTAACCGCCGCAATCCGCAATGGCGAATTAGTGCTCGTCGTGAAGGCCTTGAATTCCGGGGCCATCATGGTCCCAAACTCGTCGAATACATGCACCCTGGAAGTGCCGTTGGTACCGGCGCCCAAAGCAATTTCGTCAATCGGATTGCCGTTGAACGTTGCGCCGTCGAAATCGCCCACGGTGAGCGAAACGCCGTTTTTGAAACTCGATTCAAAGCCCAGGAACGATCGCGCAGGAGTCACCGGTAAACTGTTACTTAGGTCTCCCTCGACCGAGGCAAAGTTGAACACCTCTACTTGTGCGGTTTGTCCGCTTCCGGGAACCGTGACAATGTCCGCCGCGCCATCGCCATCCACGTCGCCCACTGCGATCTGTGCACCAGTAGTAAATTTGCTGGTGTATGGATTAAAAACAGCAATCGGGGTATCCGTGCCAAACATCAAGTCGGTGACATTGAAAACCTCAACATTGGGTACTCCAGTGGAGCGTGAAGTCACGAGCTGAATACTTCCATCGCCGTTGAGGTCGCCCGCGGCCACGTATAAGCCACTTTTGTAGGTGGACGCTTCGGGCAAAAATCCAGCGGCAACAAGGGCGTTCGTCCCGGTGCTCGTGATATTGAGTTTTGTCGATAACGTAATGCTGATTCCAGTGCCAGCGAGCTTGAACGAGCTAATCGTCGTGTTCGACGCAACAGGGTCGAAGTTCGCCGTAACCGTTTGTGATGCCATCATCGTTGGGTCTGGGCCGATCGCCGCCGCGGAAATTGTAATCGTGTTCGCGCCAATCGCGGCAGGGTGCGTGCCGGAGCCGGTCGCTGCATTCGAGAGCGTAAGATTGGCGCCGTCTACAATCGCGCTAATCGTGGTACCGGCGGGAATGTTGGCGCCAACGACGGACGCTCCGACGGCTAATCCGGCAGTGTTGCCCACCGTGACATTTGTGCTTCCGGCGGTCGTGGTCATCGCTAGTGACGTGGCCGCACCAATCCCGGTAACGGCGGCTCCGCCGGGAATATTCAAACCGGTAACCGGCTCGCCTACAGTCACTCCAAGTCCCACCGTGGTCGCCACAACGAGCATTTTGCTCCCCTGTGTCGTCGTAACGGAGATTTGGTTGGAGCCGGCGACAGATTGACCGACGATCATACCGTTGACGCTAATGATGCTCGCCACCGTAGCCGTTGTCTTACCCACCGTGGTTTTCAGCGTAACCAGCGCGAGACCAATCGTCGCCGTCACCGTGCCTGTGCCAGTGGCTGCTTGCGATAAAATGATGCTCGTGCTGCTATTAATCGAGCTAACGGTCGTGCCGAACGCAATATTCGCCCCGGTGAGCGAGGTGACCGCTTGGCCCATCAGTCCAACCGTGACAATAGAACTGCCAGCTGTGGTGTTCACCACTAGCGCGTTGCCACCGCTGACAAGCGCTAGATCCGGATTAGCTACCAAGTGCGTTCCGCCGGTCGACGCACCTGCCGCCAACATGGCGCCGCTGTATATTTTGACTTCTCCCAACCGGCCCGAACCGGGCGCTACGATAATGTCCGGCACCCCATCGCCGGTTATGTCGGGCACAACAGTCGCTCGGACGCCGCCTTTGAATCCTGTTTCATACGCAGAAAAGCTAAACATCACCGTGTTGGTCTTCGCATCGTACAGCTTTACTAGCGGCGCGCTGCCGGTTCCCGTGTCGGCTGCTCCGACCAGCAATGGATCGGTTTGCATTTTCAAAATCAGGCCGGCCAACTGATTCGCTTGCGCTTGCTGCTGTTGTTGCTGGGCTACTTGCGTCAAATCCGGCACGGTCTTTTCGATATTCGAATAGGTAATGGATTTCTGACCGCTGGTAAACGACAAGGTCCCGCCCGATGGCCCGTTCGGCGTCAGCTTCGCCCCTTTTGTGCCTGTCAAATCGACGTCTAGTTCGTCACCCGGATTTGTCGATGGCAACTGGCCGTCAATGGTGATGGCAGTTTTTACATTGGGCGTCACCGTGAATGTGTTGGCTCCTTGGCTGCCGATCAGGATCAGATTTTCCAGCGTGCTGTCGAAAATCAGGCCGCCAAATGTCGATGTGTCGGTCACGGACGTGGCGCCAACCGTATAGTCTTCCGCGTTGGTATTCCCGGAATCGTCCAGGGTCACTGTATCGTTGCCGGCATCGCCGGTGATGGTATGTTGCTGAGTGATGGCGTCGATCTTTCCATCTCCGGACGGGGACGTCGTCGACAAAGTTCCAAAAACGAAATTGTCGTTTCCGTCGCCGCCATCCAAATTGCCGACGCCATTCCAGCTTTTTACATAGAAAGTATCATTTCCAGCTCCGCCTGCGATGGTGATGTTGCTGATGCCGGCAATCGTTGTGTTGTTTCCAATATTGCTATCGCCGACAACCGTCTCGCCCGCGGAAAGAATCGTCGATCCCCCCTCATCAGCCGTCTTCTTTCCGGCGGTGGTCGTCAGCGTGGTTTGCTTGATACTGCTGCCAATCACGCCGATCAACGACATGTTGGTGCCGGTGGCGATTGCGCCGGTCGAGAGCTTAATGTTGGTAAGGTTGAGGATGGCGCTAATTGTCGTGCCGGCGGTAACGCCCGGTCCAACGACCGCTTCGCCGGCAACCAAGCCAGCGGTGCTGGCAACTTTGGCGGTTGTGCTGCCGCTTGTGGTCGACAAATTGAATGCGGCGGTGCCGACGTAAGCGGTGCTCGTGCCGGAGCCGGTCGCTGCTGACGACAACGTAATCGTATTTGTGTTGATGTTGAAGGTGTCGTCTCCGGATGTCCCTGTGAAGTTGCCGACACCCGAAAAATCGTCGATGTTGAACGTATCGCCCAAAAAGCCGGCGCTGCCGTCAATCGTCACATTGCCGGACACTGCTGCAGTATCCCCAATATTGAACGTGTCGCCGCCGGTGGCGCTGCCGGTCAGCGTGGCATTTCCAGAGAAATCCTCGACCGAGAAGGTGGGGTCGTCTGTAGCCGACAAATTCACATTCTCCACCGAATCGTTCAGAAACTGAATGGAATTACCCAGCCCGTCGGTCACGCCGGCGTCGGTCAGCGTCCAATCGGTGTCCTGAGAAACATTCAGCGTGTCATTGCCCGTTCCGCCGTCATAAACAATCGTACCGCCCGTGGTATTGGGCACCAAATCAATCGGGCCGTCGAAGGTCAACGAGTCGTTGCCCGGTCCTAAATCGAATTCGAGATCCTGCAATCCGTCCGCATACCCGGCAGTTGAGTTGACGGTAATCGAGTCGGCGGTGGCGCCCCCTAGGTTTTCGACAACCACCTTGGGGATTACGGTGAATTCCACATTGAACAGGGCGACCTGCGAACCTACCGGGCCTGCCATTCCGCCGATCGTCATGTCTGTGCCCCCTGGGTTGGGCGGCACGACAAGATTCGATCCGTTCTGCCCCGTCATGGTTACATTGTCGTCGAGAAACTGCGGCAAGGAGTACGTCAGGCTGCTGAAGTTTTGCAAGTGGACAATGCTACTGGAATCGAATTCATCCAATTCGATGACAGTCTGCACTGTGTTAACGCCGACGACGGTCGGGATTTCGATATCGCCTCCATAACTTGCGGCAAAGTTATACGTCTGCGGAGCGGTGCTGAATGGAGCGACGGTCGCACTTTGAGTTCCATCGCTCGTCATCGTGAAGTTGTCGACTCCATCTGATAAACCCTCGCCGCCCAAAAGGAACACCTGCATGAGTTCGAATTTCGGGTTGGCATTGATAAAATTAGAGAAAAGCGTCGGATCGATGGAAATCTGATCCGCGTTGTTTCCTGCATCGATCAGCAACTCGCCGATTCTTTTGCCGGTTGTTGTATCGATTGTGAAAAAAGTTGATAAATCGACCGTGTAACTGTACGGATCGGCCACGCTGGTGAAGTAGCCGCCGGGATGCGATGCATCAACTGCGAAGGTAGAGATGAACGACGCGTCGTCGAAACTTGCGTCCGAATAAGGCGAAACGGTTACATCCGCCAAGTTGGCGTGTGTCGGATCGGCGGCGATAACGATCTTGTCATACGCTCCCGTGCCAGTAATGTACCCATAATGGCCCGGCCCGATGTCGGGATCGTTGATAAACTGCTGATAAGCGTTTTGAACCTCGGCGTAACTCTCGTTCGAATCGCCGAGCATCAGGGAGAAGTTTTCAAAAAACGGCATGTTGAGATCCGTCGGATTTTCATCGGCGGTATACGGACCTTGCCGCATGACGTCCGAACTGCTTAGCGTATCAACGTTCGTGTCAAAGAACGGATTCCATGGTTTGGCCAGCCCATCGGCGGTTGGCAGCAGACCCCACGTTTGGGCCGCAAGGTCAGCGGCGGTTTGCGCCATGGCGACGTCGAGATTTATCTGCGGTTGCTGGTCCGCCGTCGGTATCGGTACTGCGTTGCTGAGCTCTAATTGCCCTATTCGCCAGTCATCCATAATTGTGTCGGCGCAGATTGCCACTCCGCCATCAGAATACAGTAATTCTCCCCCGGGTTCGCTCGAATCCATGTAGGTTGGGTCTGGGAAAAGTGCGCCGGGATTCGCATACTCTGGAGGGGTGCCCGTATTCGAAGTCGCGCCGAAAATCCCCAGAATGCCTGGCGTCCCCGGATCCTCAAATGCGGCGTTAGGATTAGCTGCGGTGTCAGGCTGGATTATTTGGTGAGCAGCGCTATTTCCGATTTGCGTGCCATCCGCCAGCGTCCAACCACCGACGAGAATGTACACGTCTTGATATTGGTCCGGCGCACCGGTCGCCGTATTCAACTGCATGCCGTTGAATGCGGGACCGCGCAGCATCGCCAGAGCAGCGGGATCCGTCGGAGGATTCGCAGGATTGTATGTGTTCGGATCGTACAGCGGATTGTTCTGCCCCAAAAATCCTGCCGGAGTTGTTGGGGGAGAAGTCGTGCTGCCAGGCCCGCCAAAACCGGTCGATGTTACTTCCCTAACCGTTACATTAAACGGCAAATACATCTGCGTGATGATGTCCATGATCGAATTTTCCAGCAGATCTAATTGCGACAGCGGCGTTGTGGTTCCCGTTTGGTAATGTCCGGGAAAATCGCTTGGTACCTGGCCAAGATTGAAACTAACCGGATTGAGAATGCCCTGTTGTTCACCCTCCGCCGTGTCGGCTTTTTGGTCGAACAGTGTGGCCAGCGGCGTGTACGTAATCTGCGGGTTGCCCGCGATATTGAAATTAGGCCCAAAAACCCAGTTTTGACCGTTGTTCGTCGGCGAATAACCAAATGTGTTCCAACCGCCGGAGCTCCCGACAGCGTTTTCCTGCATTGTCGTCGTGCTGAGAAGTGTGCCAAAGTCAACATAGACGGTGTTCGTTAGCATCCGGCGGTCTTCGAGCGACTCGACACCGTAGCTGCGCGCGAATTGTCCGCCGCGACGCGCGTGTCGCCGCGCTTTATTGCCGTCGCTTCGCTTATAGCGTAATTGGGAAAACCACGATGCTAACAAACCGCGCTGTTCCGGAAGCATGGTCTTGCCTTTTAATGGTGCCGTCAAAGGGGTGAATCAAAGAGAAAACGTATGGTCAACCGCTTCTGCGGTCCCAGCCTCTATCCAATAGTCAACACGCCGCTAAATTTCCCACACTCCAAATAGGGAACGGACCAGTTTCGCCACAGCGAATCCATTTTTCGCCGCAGCGAATACAGTTAAATATCTAGCGGGTTGCCTAAATGCGTAGCGCCCCTGCAGCCACGCATAAACTTCCAGTCTCGTCAACACTTACAAGGATGTCAAGTTAACGCCGATAGGTCAGGTAGTCGGCCTGTATTATCCCATAAAAATGAGGGAGTGTATATGAAGCCAGTGGAGGAGTGCGATTCAGCCCACCGGGCGGGGAGGGGTAAGGGGTTAAATGCCGTTGGCGGGAAAATCGAATGTTGGGCCTCCATAGCACTCACACCCCGTCGTTGATCGCTTGGTGACCAGTTATCAACCCCGATTGTTGGGTTTTGTTCCGCTTCGTTGCCAAGGATCTCGACTCGGCACCCTTCCATTTGGTCGGCGATTCGATTGCTAAGTTGATGAATGGCAGTTTACAGATTCCTCCCGCACGGGCAGAAGTCGGGAGATTTCCTGTGCAAATGTTGACCCGCCAAGCTGGCACAAGTACAACAAATTGAGGTCGATCTGATTTTCACATTTGCGGGGAAGATTTTTCCTTTCGCAGTACACCCTGAGTCTTTGCACCGTGTGAGACCTACCGAATATGAACATTTCCATTAATACCCGCGTCCGCAGGCGGCTGCACGGTCGGCATTTCTACCATTGGCGACTATGCCGTTTTGAACCGCTCGAACCGCGGCAAGTGCTCAGCGCCTCGGTCGATTTGGCAGATCTAACGGCTCAGGTATTGTCGTCCACAAAGATTCTGTCTGGCGGTACGACATCACTGCCCAGTAGCGCCTTTACGCCCGCCCAGATTCGGCAAGCATACGGCGTCAACAGCATCACGCTTGCAGGCGGTAAGAAGGCCGATGGCAGCGGAACGACGATTGCCATTGTCGATCCGGGCAACGATCCGACGATTGTTCCCGATCTGGCTGCTTTCGATACCAAATTTGGAATCAGCGCTCCGCCAAGTTTCAAGGTTGTTAATCAGTTTGGGTCGACCAATCCGGCCACCCTGCCCGTTAGTGATCCATATACTTCGGAAGAAATCGCCCTCGACGTGGAGTGGGCTCATGCGATTGCACCGGGCGCGAGTATCTTGTTAGTGGAAGTTAACGATCCGTTTTCACCCAATTCCTTTGGATCTCTTGATCCAACCGAAATGTTTCTAGGTAACCAATATGCACGGAGCCAGCCGAACGTAGTTGTAGTCTCGAACAGTTGGGGCGGTAGTGAGGAGTTTGGTGAAAGCGCCACCGACCCAATTTTCACTACCCCCAGCGGCCACTCTGGTGTGCAATTTGTGTTTTCAGCAGGCGATAGTGGTGGACCGGCAAGTTATCCCTCAGCTTCGCCTAATGTTCTCAGTGTCGGCGGAACGGTCTTAAAACTCTCTGGCGGCAATTATTCCAGCGAAACGGTTTGGAATCTTGCTTCCGGATCTGAAGCAGGCGCTGGCGGAGGCGGCCAAAGTGCCGCCTTGGTCAATGATGGCAGCGGCAATATTTCCGATGTCTTTCCGCTGGAAAGCGTACCGAATTATCAAGCTGGTTTAGGCCTCACTGGTCGCGGGACGCCAGACATTTCATACGATGCCGTAAATTATCCGATTTATGACAGCTTCAGCTTTGGCTCGGCTACTCCTTGGGGAGTTGTTAATGGTACAAGCGCCGGTGCCCCACAGGTATCCGCACTGATTGCCATTGCCGATCAGGGCCGTGCATTAGTTGGCAAAGGCCCGCTCACTAATGTTCAATCGATTATTTACAACAAATCGTTTGCAAGCGATTTCACCGATATCACAAATGGCAACAATGACTTCTTCGGCGGAGGCCTTGGGATTACCGGCAATAAGGCCGTGGCGGGTTACGATTTAGCGTCTGGATTAGGAACCCCAAAAGCCAATTTGTTAATCGCAGGCTTGGTGGCCTTCAACGGTACGGCAACTGTATCGTCTAATCACCCGGGTGTGCCTAGTACCTTCAGTTTCGGGGTTATCTTTGTCACCCCCAGAATATTGACTGCCGATAGCGGACCGGCGGAAGGCGCAACGGCATTAAGTTTAATTTCAGTCGACAATAGCGCCGGAATCTCTTCTGACAATTTGCCGCACGGCCAGTTTTCAGCTGCCAATGTTAATGGCAATTCCACAGCAAGGGAGGCGGATTTGTTCCTGTTCGACGATAGCTCGCCGTTGCAATTCGTATCCGACTCGCAAGCCGATAGTTCCGACCTTGCGCATCGGTCTCACGAAAACCACGATGCCGCTGCGGACAATTCCAACGCCGCCCTGGATAGCTTTTTTGCTGAGGTTTAACTGCCAACGCCAGCTTGTTGGTTTCGCTGTACTTGAAACTCTTCGCTAAAATCTGCTTGTACGCATTATTTAACACGCCGTCCGCTCGGTGAACGAAAAATTCCGGCTCTGCCGGAAAAACTGCAGCGGGTTGTCGTACACCACCTTTCGAATTAGCGATTCGGCATGCCCGCGCTTGCGCATGGCCAAAATAAAATCGGGCACCGCGGTCGGCTTGGAGGGGCCCCAATCGCCGGCTGAGTTTACCAGCAACCGATCGGGTCCATAGATTTCCACCATATCGACGACCCGCTGGGGCGTGCATTTACTGACCGGATACAGTGTCATTCCGGCCCAATAGCCGGCTTCCAGCACGTGGCGGACGGTATGTTCTTCGGTGTGATCCACAAGCACCCGCTTGCGATCGAGCCGCGGAAAATCGGCCAGCATGTCCAAAATCATCCGCGTTCCCTGAAATTTATCTTCCAAGTGCGGCGTATGGATGAGAATCTGTTCTCCCAGTCGCTCGGCCAATTGCACATGCTCTAAAAACACCGTGGCTTCGTTCCGCGTGTTTTTGTTCAGCCCGATTTCGCCAATGCCCAACACGTTGGGCGCCTTTAAGAACTCTGGAATGATCGCGATGACTTCGCGTGCCAATTTCACGTTCTCCGCTTCTTTGGCGTTAATGCACAGCCACGTGAAATGCGCCAGTCCGTACCCGGTCGCCCGCTTGGGTTCGAACTGCGTCAGTTGGCGAAAATAATCTCGAAACCCATCCACGCTGCTACGATCGAACCCGGCCCAAAACGCCGGCTCGCTCAGCCCAACGCAGCCCATCTTGGCCAGCGTTTCATAGTCGTCGGTGGTCCGCGAGACCATGTGGATGTGCGGATCGATGTAATCCATGGCAGGCGCCCTTGCTTACCGTTGGCCCATTTCCAGTTTCGTCTTCCACTGAACATCGTAGGGACGCGAAAAGATCATTTGCACCTGTTCCGCCCGCTGGGGGCCGGCGCCGGCTAAGACCGCCAGTGCCTGGCTCACGCCGCGCAGGCGTTGATCCTCAGCGACATTGCCGGCGGCGCGATCGAGGCGATCCAGTTGAGCGGCCACTTGCAGCAAGTTGGCGCGGAGCTCCAAAAATTCCCGCTCCAGCACTTCGGCCGCAGTGGGCGAAATCGATCGGATCGCAGAGGCCATAATGTGATCTCCTGAAGCTGGCTTCGAAACCGGCGGCTTAGCCACAAGGCTCGGCCCCTTCATTCATCTTGAGAAGCCGGATTCAGTCCCGTCATTGTAACAAAGCCGGCGACGCTAGCTATTTGGGCTAAACGATCGCCGCATTATCTTCCCCAGACTACCCACGATCTGCAGTAGGGCCATCGACTTTGCCGTCTTTGCTACTGGTATGGCATTTTCCAATTGAGTTGACTGGCCGGTTATTCCGATGAAACCGGTGGTAATGGGGCTCGCGAAACGCTTCCAAGGTCGCTTTGCGCGGAGCTGAATTGCCAACTGCACAACATAACATCCACTGACGTTCGGCCGTTGTTGACCGTCGTTTCGGGCGGAGATTACTGATGACACGTTTATCTGTGGCGCTGGCTGGTTTAGGGTTTGCCTTCGTGGCGACCGTTGCCAGTGCGCAGTCGTATCCCCAGCCGTATTCGATGTATCCCGGTCAAATGCAGCAGGCTGCTTACGGGTACGGCCCAATGCAATCGGGCGGCATGTATCCGATGCAATCCGGTGGCATGTACCCAAGCCTGCCTAATGGCGCAATGTACGGCGGCGGTGGCTATCCAAGCGGCGCCTATCCGGCGGCCGCATACGGTTCGAACATGATGCCGCCGCAGGAAATGCCCGTTCAGGCCAATCAATATCCTGCTGGCCAGCAAGCTTCGGCCGGCCAAAGTCAGTACAGTCAAAGTTCGGGCCCATCGAAACCAAGGCCCGGCGATGAATATCACGGGCCGCAGGGAGCCATTGCCAAGGCGAATCCGCCGCCGATGAAACTACCGCCCGGCGTGAAGTCCGAAAACGGCTTGCTGTATTACAACGGAAGCCCAACCGCACCCCCGCCAGACATCGGCTACCAACAATTCCCCGGCAATCATTCGTCCGGCAGCCCGGTTCAAATGGCGTCGTACCAAGCCGGCGCGGAAAACGGGACTGGTTCCGGCGCGCAACCCAGCGTAATGAATCCTGGCTCCAACTATGGCAGCGGAATGCCGCCCGGAAACGCAGCCGCTTATGGCGGCTCGGCATCGCAATGCGGCGATCAAGGCTGCAATCAATGCGACGATTGCGATGGGTGCTGCCCGTGGTGTAATTGGCTATCTGCACCTTGTCGATGCTTCTATGGACTGTGCCACGGTTCCGTGTTTCCGGGAAAACTCGGATACGTTTGGAATATTGGTTACGACAATTTGGCGATGACGCGGAATTCCGGATCCGATCGTCCTTTGCTAAAGCTTGATACCGGTACCTCGCCACTGCCCACGATTTTCACTGCCAACGATTTGAATTTCGATTGGGATTACGGCGGCAAAGTACATTTGGAACTGATCGGACCCAGCGGGATTACCTACCAGCTGGCATACACGCGAATTGCCACATTCGTCACTAATGAAACTGTCTTCGGCTCAGCCGATCTAAGTTTGCCCGGTCCGATTGCAGGATTAGGTTTCGCTGATGCAGATCAAGCGTCGTTCTATTATTCCAGCGCGATTCAGACCGGCGAAGCCAATGTGATATTCCCGTTCGGAAGCTTCGAAGTGTTAGCCGGCTATCGATATATGCAAATCGATGAGAAATCGCAAATTTCGCTGCTTACTTCCGGTAGCCCTTCCACCTTTCTTGCCAACAGCCTGAATGCCATGAGCGGCGGACAGATCGGCGCCCTAGGCCGGTGGGAAATGTTCGGTATGTTCGACTTCGATTTCGATGCCAAGTTCGCGGTCATGGGCGATGCAGCCACAACCAACCAAGTAGCTGCATCTCCAGCGGGTCCGCCGCCTCCGACGATTGTCGGCACTGGCGAGGGCTCAAAAACACGTATTGCTTTTGTGTCCGAATTAGGCCTGCAAGCCGTGTTGCCCCTGGGTGCTTCGTTAAGCGCCCACTGCGGCTACAACGTATTTTTCATCGATCGTGTGGCGCTAGCGCCCGATCAATTCGACTTTAACCTTGGCTCGTCGTCCTCCGCCGGCACGCAAGTAAACAATCACGGCGACATCGTGCTACAAGGCGTAAACGTCGGTCTCACCGCCGTGTGGTAACAAACCGGCACGGTCACCCCAACAGCAACCGAGCGCAGGGCGGTGCTTCGTATTCGTTTTATCCTGCCGTTTGCAATCACGGCGAAGCGCGTTTGGCCGGAAATGTGGGACTCCGTTTTTCCAACTATCCCTCGCTCCGCAATGTTCTTATGCGGCCGACTTCCGGATGCAATTGCCCCAGAGACAAGCATCGTGTCGCGGCCCCATCCGTTCAGCTCGGATCGGCCCGATTTCGTTTCGGACGGTAAGCTGGCAAACCGCTATTTAGTCGATTGTGCCGATTGTGCTGACATTTACGACCTTGCGTGTCTCGCTTAGCCAGCGGATACTAAAAAAAGGCAGAGTATAAAGACTATGAGGCAGAATCCCGGCGAGCTTGGCCGCCTGCGGATATGCTGCGCTGTATTTTTCCGCATTCTTCGGATTCTGAATACCTTCCGTTGACCACCGCCGCATGAGTACCGAGTCGTCTTATCAACCCGAAATGGTCGACCAAACGCGGCAGCAAATCCGCGGATTGGTGCAGGAAATCGAGGGGCTGGCCCGCACCGAAGTTTCGGCTGAGGAATACTACGAGGGCTTTTTGCACCGGGTCGTGGCGGCGCTGGCGGCAATTGGCGGCGCCGTGTGGACCTTGGACGACGAAGGCCGGCTGGCCTTAAGCGCCCAAATCAATCTGGCCGAAACCCGATTGCACGAAAATCAGGAAGAGCAGCAGCGCCACGGCAAGCTGTTGCGCAAAATTCTCACCGGCGAGCAAGGCGCCGTCGTGCAGCCCAAGTATGTCAACGCCGAAGACGATTCGGCCAATCCCACCGACATGCTGCTGGTGCTGGGTATTTTGAAAAGCGATCAAGAAACCCGCGGATTGGTCGAAATCTTCCAGCGCGGCGGCGGCCGCCCGGCCGTGGAGCGCGGCTATTTGCGATTCGTCATGCAAATGTGCGATCTGGCGGGAGATTTTTTGAAAACCCGCCAATTGCGGCTGTATACCGATCGGCAGGCCATCTGGACGCAGCTGGAACAATTCACACGGTTGGCACACAGCAGTCTGGAGCCCCGCGCGACCGCTTACACGCTGGCCAACGAAGGTCGGCGGCTGATCGAGTGCGATCGCGTTTCGGTGGCCATCAACAAAGGCCGGCACACGCGCATTGAAGCCGTTAGCGGTCAGGAAACCTTCGACAAGCGATCCAATACCGTCACGCTATTGGGCAAGTTGGCCAAAGTCGTAGTAAAAGCCGGCGAGCCCCTCTGGTACACCGGCGATACTCGCGATCTAGCGCCGCAAGTGGAAGAGGCGGTGGAAGCGTACGTTGACGAGTCGCATTCAAAAACCGTCGTGGTGCTGCCGCTGGCCAAACCGCACGACGAAGAAGAACAAGAGGTCGAAAACGCGCCGCCGCACAAGCCCGAATACATCGGCGCGCTAATCGTCGAGCAGATCAACACCGACGGCATTCCGGCCGCTATGCGTCGCCGTATCGACGTGGTGACCGAGCACGGATCAACGGCGTTAACCAACGCCCTGGAGCACAATAGTTTATTCCTGATGCCGCTTTGGCGAACGTTGGGCAAGTCCAAGGTTTTGGTTAGCGCCCGGCTGCTGCCCAAGACGTTGGCCGTCATCATCCTGGTAATCGCGGCAATCGGCTCGTTGTTCTTTATTCCAGCGGAGTTTCAATTGCACGGCAAAGGCACGCTGGAGCCGGTCGTAAAGCGCGATGTGTTTGCCGAGGTCGATGGTTTGGTCGAAAAAATTGACGTCAAGCACGGCGATGACGTCAAGGCTGGCCAACCCCTGGTCGAAATGCAAAACACGAAGCTTGATGCCGACATCGCCGAAATGATGGGCAAAGAATTATCGACCGAAGAGCGCATCCGCACGCTGGAAGATAATCGCAATAACGAAAAATCCACCGCCGCCGAACGTGAGAAAAATGCCGGCGAAGTCCAGGTGGCCCGAGCCGAGCAGAGAGGCTACGCCGAGCACTTGAAACTTTTGCAGCAAGATCAAGAAAAGCTCATCGTGCGCAGCCCGATCGACGGCAAAGTGGTCACTTTCAAACTGCAAGACTTGCTCACCAATCGCCCCATCGAAAAAGGTCAGGTTTTGATGACAGTCATCGATCCGACCAAAGATTGGGAATTGGAAGTGCTGATGCCCGAAGACCGCATGGGTCACATCAAACTCGCCCAAAAGGATCTGCACAAAAAAGATCTGGACGTCAATTATATTTTGGCCGCCAATCCTAGCCACACGCTGCATGGCACCCTGGAAGAAGTTCAGGAATCCGCCGAGGTTCAAGGCGAAGAGGGTAACACCGTCAAGATCCGTGTAGCCATTAACAAGGAAGACTTGAATCCCGAACTGCTGACCAAAGGCGCCGGCGTTTCGGCAAAAGTCGATTGCGGCCGCCGCAACTTAGGCTATGTGTGGTTCCACGACGTACTGGAGTTTATCCAGACGAAAATTCTGTTCCGCTGGTAGCTTCGTTCGAGCAGATAAACAGGAGCGTAATATGCGTAGTTCTCTTGTGGCCGCGGTGATTTGCCTGAGCCTGATTTCATCGGCCCGGGCTCAGCGGCTGGCGGCAACGACCACGGCGGCCAGTTCCCCGCCGCCCTCAGGCGGGGCACAAAGCGGAACGATCACGGTCGACCACTGCGAAGTGAAGCTTGACGAAGAAGCCCAGGTTCCGGCCCAAGAGGCCGGGGTGCTGATGAAAATCAATGTCCGCGAAGGGGACCAGATACCGGTCAATGGAGTGATGGCACAAATCGACGATGTCCAAGCGCAAAAACAGCGCAAAAACGCTTTTGCGGAATTCAACGGCGCACAAGAAAAATCAAACAGCGATATCGATGTCCGCTATGCCACGGAAGCGTCGAACGTCGCCAAGTTTGAATATCAACGCTGCCAAGAGGCAAACAAAAAAACACCCTTGGCATTTTCCGATGTGGAAATGAACGAAAAGCTATTCGCCTGGCGAAAAGCCGACTTGGCCATCGAGCAAGCCCGCAAGCAACACATTGTCGACGGTTTCACAGCCGAGGCCAAACAGGCCGAAGTCGAACTGGCCGACGAATCGATCCGGCGCCGTCAGATCACCGCGCCGATCGAAGGCGTCGTCCAAAAACTTTATGCCCACTTGGGCGAATGGGTGAAACCTGGCGACAGCGTCGTGCGGCTGATGCGCATGGATCGCCTGCGCGTCGAAGGCTACTTAGATAAGGACAACTACAGCCCCGGCGACGTGGCCGGTAAGCCGGTAAATGTGCAGGTGGTCCTGGCCAATGGCCGCAAGGAACAATTCCCAGGCAAAATTGTCTTTGTGGACCCTGAGATCCAGGGCGAGCATGAATACGAAATCCGGGCCGAAGTCGACAACCGAAAAGAAAACGGTCAGTGGCTTTTGCGCCCCGGCTTCCCCGCCGCGATGACGATCCAACTGCGTTAAGCACAGCACAATTAGCGACCTGCCATTGGCGACAATAATCGATTGCCGAACTCCATAGGCTAGTCGCTAATTGCTAGCCGCTTCCTTATGCCGACCCTAGCCGACAGCCTGGTTTCCAGTTCCGCTCGTCCGCTGGCCATTCGCAAGCGGCCCGACCTGGAAGTCACCAAGCAGCGCTACCAGGGCCGGCAGTATTGGATTGTCAAAGACCCGGTCGGTCTGAATTACTTCCGCTTTCAAGAAGAAGAATTCGCGCTGCTCAACTGGCTCGACGGCCACGCCAGCTTGGACGATCTGCGGGAGAAGTTCGAAAAAGACTTCGCGCCGCAAAAAATCACACTGGAAGAGCTCGGCCGGTTGATCGGCATGTTGCATCAAAGCGCGCTGGTCATCGCCAATGTCCCCGGCCAAGGCAAGCAACTGCTCAAATTGCGTTGGGAACGCAAAAAGCGAGAATTCTGGGGCGCTGTATCCAATCTGTTGGCCATCCGCTTCAAGGGCGTCGACCCGGAGCGCTTTCTTAACTGGCTCTATCCCAAAATCGGTTGGTTTTTTAGCAAAACGGCGGCGTGCTTTTGTCTCTTGCTGTTGGCGTCTGCCCTCGCGTTGGTATTAGTCCAATTCGAAACCTTCCGCGCTAAGCTGCCCGGCTTCCATCAGTTTTTTGGCCCGCAGAATTGGTGGGTGCTGGGCTTGGCGATGATCTTCACCAAAATTTTTCACGAATTCGGCCACGGTCTGTCGTGTAAGCATTTCGGCGGCGAATGTCATGAGCTCGGCGTGATGTTCCTCGTGCTCACGCCCTGTTTGTATTGCAACGTTTCCGATTCCTGGATGCTGCCCAATAAATGGCATCGCGCATTTATCGGCGCGGCCGGCATGTACGTCGAATGTTGTATCGCTTCGGTCGCTACCTTCGTTTGGTGGTTTAGCGAACCGGGCCTGCTGAACAATGTCGCTTTAAGCACGATGTTCGTCTGCTCCGTCAGCACCGTAGTGTTCAACGGCAACCCACTCTTGCGATACGACGGCTACTACATTCTGGCCGACTTGATGGAAATTCCCAACTTGCGGCAGAAGGCCACATCGATTCTGAACCGTAAACTCGGTGAATGGTGCTTGGGAATGGAACAGCCGGAAGACCCATTCTTGCCCACGCGCAATCTGTTCTGGTTCATGCTCTATTCAGTGGGCGCATCGGTGTATAGCTGGGTCGTGATGTTTTCAATTTTGTTTTTTCTGTTTCGAGTGTTCCAGCCGTATCGGCTGGAAGTGATCGGCCAAATCATTGCCACTGCCTCCATCGCCAGCCTCGTGGGTCGGCCGTTGTGGAGCCTGGGCAAATTCTTTTATGTTCCTGGAAGGCTTCAAGAAGTGAAAAAGCCACGTTTTTATGCCACTCTGGCAATTGTACTGGCGCTGTTGGCCGCCGTCGTGTTTTTGCCGTTCCCCTATCATGTGTTCTGTACGTTTGCTGTGGAACCACGAAATGCCGACCCGGTCTACGTCGACGTCGCCGGCCGGCTTGATACCCTGCACGTCGGACCCGGCGACACCGTGCAAGCCGGCGCTCCACTGGCCGATTTGAAAAGTTCTGATTTAGAATTGGCGAAAATCGATCTCACTGCTCGGCGCGATCAACTCAAGGAACAATTGCAGAGCCTGCGCTCCGAACGATACGAAGATTCCAGAGCCGGCAATGCCATTCCTGAAGTTCAAAAGTCACTGGCCGCCGTCGAAGACGAACTTGCTAAAAAAGAAATCGACATGCAGCGGCTGCATTTGGTGGCCCATCGGGCCGGAGTCGTTATTCCACCTCCCGTGATGCCCTATCATCCCAGCTCGGATGGCCGCTTGGCTACGTGGCACGGCACGCCGCTGGAGAAGCAGAACTTGGGCGCAATGCTGAAACCCACGACGCTGTTTTGCAAAATCGGCGATCCTGGAAAATTCGACGCCGTGCTCGTGGTCGATCAGTCCGACATCGATCAAGTGTTCCAAGGCCGGCGCGTTAAGATGATGCTCGACGAGTTGCCGGGCGTCACCTTCCACAGCCAAATAACGGAAATCTCCGACGATCCGTTGAAAGTGGTTCCCAAACAGCTTTCCAACAAAAGCGGCGGCACCGTTGAAACCAAGCCCGACGAAAGCGGCCTCCTGCGGCCCGCCGGTATTTCGTACGAAGCCCGTGCGCCCTTGGACGATGCTGACAGCGAGCTGCTCAGCGGCCTGAAGGGCCAAGCCAAAATCGATGGTCCCTGGCACTCGCTCGGCTGGCGATTGTGGCGGTTTATGCAGCGCACTTTCCATTTCAAACTCTAACATTGGTGCGGTCGCCTTGATTTAACCGCGATAGTTTCGGCGCGCTTAAGTTCAACAATTGTCGCGCAGTCCAAGCCCATCTCAGGCACTCGCACGTCATCTATTTGACCGTCATACCGGCCTGCAATCCGGGCGCAGCTCGTAAAAGTGGCCATATTTATCGAATAAACTGGCACTCGGCGACTGGCCCAATGGCGGTGTTTTAAGGTAGAATTCTTCCGGCAGGATGCCATCTTCAGAAATTACCCGTTACTGGCACACCATCTACATTCCTATGCGTAAAGTTCTCGTTACTGGCGGCGCCGGCTTTATTGGTTCACACGTGGTCGATGCTTTGGTCCAGCGCGGAATGCAGGTCCGCGTGCTCGATAATCTGTCCACTGGCAGATTAGAAAACCTAGAGCAATCGCGCAACAAAATCGACTTTTTGGAGGCCGATTTAACCGACCCCGTAGCGGTCGCCCGCGCCGTGTCCGGCATGGATTGCATTTTCCATCTGGCGGCCATTGCGTCGGTGCCGCGCAGCGTGGCCAAGCCTTTGGAAACTCACGCCGCCTGTGCCACGGCCACCCTTACGCTGCTCGACGCCTGCCGCAAGGCCGGCGTTCGTCGGATGGTGTATTCCGCCTCCAGTAGCGCTTATGGCAATTCGACGAATCCGACGAAAAAAGAAAGCGACTTGCCGACGGCCATTTCGCCGTATGCCGCCTCCAAGCTCGCCGGCGAATTGTACTGCCAGTCTTTTGCCGCCGTCAGCGAGGTGCAAACCGTTTCGCTCAGGTATTTCAATGTATTTGGCCCGCGGCAGGATCCTGAAAGTGAATACTCGGCGGTCATTCCGAAATTCATCACGCTCTTGTTGGCTGGCAAGCCTCCGGTCATTTTTGGCGACGGTAAGCAATCTCGCGATTTCGTATTTGTATCTGACGTCGTCGAAGCCAATTTGCGGGCTGCCGAAGCGCCATCCGAACAAGTTTCAGGCCGCGTGTTCAACATCGGCACGGGCCGCAAAGTCACATTGCTGGATTTGATCTCGCATCTGAACAAACTGCTCGGGGTCAATGTAAAACCCAAGCACGACAAAGAACGCCCTGGCGATGTGCGCGAAAGCCTGGCAGATATTTCCGAGGCGATCAAGAAGCTCAGCTACGAACCACAAGTCGATTTTGAAGAAGGCCTTCGCCAATCGATCGACTATTATCGCTCGCTGGTAAAGAAACCGGCGCTGGCTAAACCGGCCAACGATAAGCCACGCTCCGCTAAACCCCTTGCGCGCAAGCCCGTGGCAACGAAGTAATGGGGCAGTCAAAAAGCCTGTCTGCCTTCCGCCGGCAAATCTTCACTAAAATCCGTACTGAATCTTGCTGGCACCGCTAGCCGAACATGGAATAGGGAGTTTTTGCGCCGAAAATCCGCCAGGGAGGGCATCGGTGGCTGCGGCAAGTGGGCTAAATGCTTTTTGGTGGTGTTGGTTGGCTCGCCCGAAAAGCGATCGCGCCCTCTATCGCCTTATCCGTAAACATAAGCCCCGCAAGTTGATGCTGGTGGGCCTGGCTGATACTGTCCGGCCGCTGCGAATGATCTCGTTGGCAAAACGTTATCATCCAGCCGAGCCTATTGAGTTTGCGGGCATCGACCGCTTCGAGTTGCGTACCGCTGACATGCCCAGTCTGTCGCTGAAAAAAACGCATCGGTTGCTTCGGCCCACCGCCGCCCGAATCAACCTTCTGCCGGGCGATCCGCACGAGGCTTTGTCTCGCGCCGCCAATACCTTGCACGGAATTGAACTCGTGGTAATATCCGCCGGCCAAATTGCCGAATCTCAATCGCCGGCCTGGTTTTTTCTGCATCGTTTGCTGGCGCCCCACGCCATCGTGCTGCGGGAAGAGATTTCCGCCGACCAGCAGCATCTTAAAATAATCGCTCGGGCGGAATTGGACCGCATGGCCATTACCGCGGCCCCCCACCGTCGTGCGGCCTGAACCTCAGGCGTAATCTACGCCTCTTCTCCGGCATCCGAAGAAGTGTCCTGCCGGTAATTTCGGTAATTCGCGGCCATTACGGTGCTTAACACTAAAAGCAGCCAAGGATTTGCACGCCGAAAAACGCTGCGTCGGATGCTAAGTCGCCATTAGCCCGGCCTGTGGATATGATAAATAGCCTGAAACAGCTATTCGACATAGCCCACAACGACCGCCCATTGATGGCTAGCAAAAGACATCCAAGGACAAGGAACAACGGACAAAGGACCAATCAATGTCCTCACTTTCACCCAAAGATCCGACAATAGTGGCGGCCCAACTACCGAATCTGGGTTCGGCCGACCATTCGCATTCCGACGGCGCCTGCTGCAAAGTGGCTATGTGCGAAGGCAGTTCTCCGCACCTTTCCAAAGAAACTCGCTCGCTGCTGCGCAGCCGCCTGCGGGCTGCAGCGCTGATGTTGGCAACGGGCTTTGGTGTGTTTTTTTTGCGGCAACTTTTTCTCGTTAATTACTCGAGTCCCTCGGAACTTTTCTTATTGATTTTTCATGGGTTAACGACCGTCGTCCTATTGAGCGTTGGCGGCCGCCTGTGCCAAAAGTGCACCTTTCCGCTTTCAACTTTGCGCATCGCCGAATTGATCATCTTTGGCGTGCCCATGCTGTACTTCATCGCCAAGCAGTGGCTGGCCATTGTCTCAGGCGTTCCCTTTCTCACCGGCATCACTGCACCGTGGATGCTTTTGATATTGACCTATTCACTGTTCATTCCCAATAGTTGGCAACGAGCCGCGTGGATATTGGGCACGTTCGCGACAACGCCAACGATTTTTTGCCTCGTAGCGCTGTTTGCAATGCCCGAGTATTCTAAGGTGGCCACGGCGTACGACATTTCCACGGTCTTCATGACGATGACGCTGGCCGCGTTCATTGGTACCTGGGGCGTGCACACCATTAATCGGCTGCGGCGCGAAGCCTTCGAGGCCCGCCAGCTTGGTCAATATCGTCTCAAGCGACTGCTGGGCGCCGGCGGCATGGGCGAAGTCCATCTGGCCGAACATCAACTGATGAAGCGCCCCGTGGCAATCAAGCTGATCAAGCCCGGCATCGCAGCCGACCCCACTGCCCTGGCCCGCTTTCATCGCGAAGTGCAAGCCACCGCCAAGCTTACCCACTGGAACACCGTCGAAATTTTCGATTACGGCCACACCGCCGATGGCACGTTTTATTACGTCATGGAATATCTGCCCGGCAAAAGTCTAGCCGAGCTAGTGGAACAGCATGGCCCGATGGCGCCGGCCCGCGTCGTGGCGTTGTTGGAACAAGTGTGCGAAGCCCTGGCCGAAGCCCACAAATTGGGTTTGATCCACCGCGACATTAAACCCGGCAATATTTTCGCCGCCGAACGAGGTGGCGTATTCGATGTCGCCAAGTTGCTCGATTTTGGTCTGGCCAAACCACTGGTCGCAGCCAACGATATGAATCTAACTCAGCAAGGCGCCATCACCGGTTCCCCCCTGTTCATGTCGCCCGAACAGGCCACCGGCGAAGCCGCCGCCGATGCTCGTAGCGATATTTACGCCGTGGGCTGCGTGGCCTACTACATGCTTACGGGCCACCCACCGTTTGAAGAAACGAACGCCGTAAAGGTTTTGTTGGCCCACGCGCAAAAGCAGGCAACGCCGCCATCGCAACTGCAACCCGGCATTCCGGTCGATTTGGAAAGCATCGTTATTAAGTGCCTCCAGAAAAACCCTGCAGATCGCTTTTCGAATGTGGCTGCCTTGTCTGCAGCATTGATCGCAAGCAGTGTGCATGGCCAATGGACTCGCGACGATGCTGAGCGCTGGTGGCAAACCAACGGTGGCGTCGATCGCGACGGCATCCTTGAAGCCGCCCCGGCCACCGTTCGCGCCGACGCCGATGGCACCGTGCGCAGCCACAGCCAGGATGGCGCTCCCACGCAGGATGACAGCAGCACCCGCGGCGCTTCCGACGCCACCCACGCCAGTCTTTCCCATGACCGCGCGTCCGCTCCGGGTGCGTTGGTCGGATAAAACCACGCACATCGCTGCTCAATCCAGCCATACGGCTGCTGCCAGCCACTTCGTCGTCACACCCTTGGCCGTACCACGTCGGTTGCTAAACCGACGGCTTCTAGAAAGCAAATCGTTAGATAAGTGAGATCAAACTCCCACCACAGATGCCCGTGTGCCGACGATACCTGGTCCGCGTGGTGATTGTTGTGCCACCCTTCTCCATGTGCCAACAGCCCTACCAGCCAGTTATTGCGGCTGTTGTCGGCGGTCGCATAATTCCGGTAGCCCCATAAGTGAGTCAGCGAATTCACCGACCAGGTCACATGCCACACCAAAACAGTGCGGGCAAAAACCCCCCACACCAATACGCTGGCGCCAAACTGCACGCCCCCCACGTATCGGCCCGTAGTCGTCCATCCAATCCCCAAACCAGTCATGAAAAATAACGCGGCATGGGCAATATATACCCACAGCCACAACTGTTTTCGCTCCATCCGCAGATAAAACGGATCTCGCAAAATGTCGCGTGCATAGCGTTCGTAAAACGCGGCCTTGCACATATCGCGATTTTCGATCAATAGCCAACCCATATGGCCCCACAAAAACGCCACCAGTGGACTATGCGGATCGGGTTCGTCGTCGGAGTGCTGATGGTGTTTCCGGTGCACTGCGACCCACCGGGCTGGCGAATCTTGCAGGCAACACACGCCCAGGATGGCCAGTAAATGCTCAAACCATTTTGGGCAAGCGAGTCCCCGGTGCGTTAACAATCGGTGGTAACACAAGGTCATCCCCAACATGCCGAATACATAATGGCCCGCTACCAGGAGCACCACGCCTGTCCAACTGAACAACCACGGCACAAAAATCAGCAAGGTCAGTACATGAATCAGCACGATGGCAACGGTGTATCCCCTCAACAAACGCGCAGGACGCGTCCCCTCGGGATGCAAACGGCTACTTCGTTGCGCAATTTCTAACGTCGCCACAGACGGCGAACAAACAGGTGAATCAACGCTCATCAAGCAATTTCGGAAAAGAAGCGGAAGAAGGGAATGCAGACTAATGCAAACCACCCATGTTACACCCAGATACTTCAAAAGCGAACCCCATAGTGCACAGCAATACACAGTTATTCCGGCTTTGCCGATCAACTCTCGTTTGCCCAAAAACTAAAAGTTCTGCTCAAAAAAGTCAGATCTGAATGAGATTAGGATAAAAGTAGTTGGTGATCCAGACATGAGCAGCTGTGGCAGCAAACGCCACCGAGATTATTTCAGTGACTGCAAACAAGATCAGTATCTGCCAAGTCAATCGCCGCTACCCGGTGCGATACGCCCAACATACAAACGGAACCGAAAAAGTAAGCCTGGCCCACCGCCGTCAAGATGCTAAACAACCAAAAGTGGCGCGGAAATGTCCAGAGCCTAGATGTGATTCCCGCAACAGCAATTGCAACAAAGACAATTGCTAAAGGCGCTTGGCTGTAGAATTTGAGCAGTCCATACCCCGCATTGTAGCCAATGGGCGGGGCGCGCAAATCGCACCCAATTCCATTTACTGCATGCGTTTTTTCGCATGCCGAGAAATATCAATGCGCAAACTTAGAGACAAGCCGCCGACGTGCGAGCAAGCCGAATGCGCCGAGAGTCAGCAGCGTGAGCGTGGAGGGTTCGGGCACGACTGGATCTGCTGCAATCACGACTGAAGCATCCGCCAAGTACGGTTGCAAGACACCATCAATCACAGCGAGTCCAGCACCCGCGTTAACATTTGTCATGCTGATCGACATCGACAAACTTGCACTAGCGAAATATTGCGCAAGCGGGCCGCTTGCCGAGGAACTCACACTCGTCGTGAATAGTGCGGCGGTTCCTGGAGGCCCGATCCCGCCGGACAAAACGCTGCCGATCAGACCTGCGGTCAAGAGCGGGTTGTTGCTGGAGTCGAACAGTTCAAACTGGCCGCCCAAGAAGTTTTGGATCGCCAGCGAACCAACTTGTTGTACGGGGCCAGCAGCAGTTAAGCCGCTCAAGGTGAATGATGCCGTTGGCGTGGTGATGTTAGGGATGAAATTCAGAAAACCCGTATAGGTCACTGCGGTGTCTTGGTCTCCCGTAGTCGTGGCGTCCCCGTCGCTAACGGTTGACATTACACCACCAGCCGGACTCATTCCAACGTCGGGACCGACCCCGCCAAGATCTAGCTTAAGAATGGTGCCGGCTCGGGAAGCCGTCCCTAGACCCAGCAGTCCGCAGATTATTAATAGTCGAACGAAGGCCTTAACGCTCATGTTGTTTCCCCCAATTGAATAGCCCCCCAATATAAACACGGGCTTCGTTCAAGGCAAGTAAATTGCAGAAGTATTTGGCCGTTTCCGCTGGGCGAGGTTTCCGGGCCGTTTCTAGCTCAAACTACCGGCAGAGTGGCCAAATCCGCCGGTTGGCACCGTCCTGGTATAGGGCTTTGCGTACTAAATCCGGATTGGGTATTTAATGGCCGGTCTGTGCATAAATTCGAGAAGCCATCAATCCACCCCCTCAAACATCATTTGGCTTACGTCCGATTTCTGGAACACGCGGGCGAATTTCTTTCGGAATTCGTCCATATCGTCGCAAAGCTTTCCTAATGATAACGACACGCTTGAGTTGATCGGGGACCTGTTCTCGGCCGAATTTTTGTAACCATTGATGGTGATTTACAGAAAATGAGGATTCGGGTTTTTCGGGCGTAGCTGCCTACCAACATCTTTGTCGATTGCATCATACACGAACATTATCACGCACTTTCCCCACTGGAGCGACCTCGAACGCGGAGAGTAGTGGATTCCTTCCAGGCGCGCCAGCTCCATCCAAAAAGAGGCGGGAAACATTCGCGCCCATGGTTCTCCAATTCCATCCGACTCGAGCGGTTCTTATGTCGTGTTGTCATTCGCCATCACTGATGATGCCGGCAATGCCACTCTTGTCAACGTTCGGTTCAGCGTGACAGATTCGTCGACCAACTCTGCGAATAAAAATAAGATATTGCCGCCGCCCATGCCCTCGGTCACACTCCAGGCCCTGTTGTCAAAGAAGTAACACTGGCCGGATGGTGGAATAACTGTCAGCGCGCTTAGAAACGCGGTTTGAAGCTCGGGCTAAACTGAAGATTTCGCCGAAGTGCAATCCTTGGAGGGCGAGTCACGAGCGGGATCCGAAGCGGGAACGGTTCTGGCGCAGCGCGTTAGCGCGGCGAGCGCGCAGTGGTTTGACAGGATCTTAGTTTTGCGCAAGGGAAGGCTGAATGGCCACAACTTATCAACATTGGCGGCGAGAGATTGCCCTCCGTGATGCCCAGTGACCTGCTGCGCTTTCGCGGCAACTGCGTCGGTCACCGGCTCCGGCGTTCGTTCCGGAAAAGCCGGCAGAATTCGGAACCGGAACCCTGGATCTGGCTGAGATATTGATGCCCACAGGCATGCGGCTTCGTTTGGATCGCGCCCGCGAGGATCAAGAGTATGACCAGCAACCGAAACGTGTCATACTTCTATTTTGATCGTAGTTGCACTTCGGCTTGCGGCACTGCAGTCTCTCGACTCTTAACTAATCCGGGGGCCGGCGAAATCATCATATCGCCTCTTCCGTCTTACTTTCGTGGACGAAAGTCGTCGAACGCGACTCCGCCAAATGCCAAACTGCGGTGCTGCTGCGCGGATGCCGCAGTCTACCAGAAGAATGGCACAATGGGTGGTAGCGGCTGGTAATTATATTGCCGCGGGCTGTAAGGCGATTGGAAAGAATCGTACTGGCCGGCTGTGCCCTGCCCCGCTTGCTGCAATGAGGTACTTGAAGCGGTTTGCCATTGCCGGGAACGGTCCGCCCAAAACTGGCGGCTGGTGTTGAAAAAAGCATGCTGTTGTTCGAATTCCATGCGATCGGCGCGCAGTCGATCCAGCTCTTCCTCAATTTGCGCTGCGGTCAGATTGGTCACATCGGTGGTGATGCCCAATCGCTTCAAAAACTGCGGCCGATAGCCCTCGGCAATGACCGATAGGTTTGCCGCCAACCACTGTCTGGCTTCAGCCGCATTTCCGCCCAGCAAAATTTTCAATTTGGCATCCCACTGATCAAGAAACTGTTCTAACTCGGGAGCAGACATCGTCTGAATTTCGGCCTGCAACTTGGCTTTCATCCTTTCCGCTTGCTCTGGTGTGCAAACCACCTGGACAGCAAGCCATTGAGCAAATTCGTGTTCCACTCGCTTCCATCGATCGCTGGCCAAAATTTGGTTCCGCCGGATGGCATTCGATGCAGCTGCGTCATTCGTCGTTGGCCGGCCCAAATCAGCATTTGTCGAAGCAGCTGGGTGGGCCGTCGATTGCTGAGCGAACGCACAGGGCTGAACGGCTGCCAGATTGACCATCACAGTCATTGCAGCCGGCAACCAAACTGTAAACAAAAACCGATCAAACAAAGGCAACTCCATCAGCATTCGCCCCTTGGTTAAGTTGTCGATTCGCTCGTCAGTTTTCCGTTTCGGTGGTGCGGGCGCGCCACTTGCAAGCCATCGATTTGTCCGAGCACCGTGGATTGCCACGGCAGATGGTTTGGAGATCTTCTTGGCAAAACACTTGCATACTCGGAGAATGCGGTTACACTGTAGCATTCGTTGGGGGGGGGGGACCCGTCCGAATGAGCAATCTCTTTTAGGGGAGGTCATTTTGTTCGCCAAAACCCTCGAGAAGCCTGTAGGAGGGGACACGAGCCCCCGCCCGAAGCGGAGCGTGCACGAGAGATTGAGTTTTTGGAGCCAAAGGAAATTTCGAAGTCATCATTGTCGTAGCCAATACCTGGCAACGTGTGGTTGAGCACCTGCATAGGAACTGTTTTTATGACCCGCAGAACCGTGGCCTCCAGGCGTCGTCCTTCAGATTGCACTTCTTTTTGGGACCGCCGGTTGAGGCAGTTTAAGGCCCGCTTCCCCAGATTGCTGCAGACCGATTTCTGGCGCAGCAGCATGAGCCGCAGGTTGTGGTCCTCGATGTTCACCGCCAGTCGCAAAGCGAGTAGCATCTCGACGCCCTCTGCTTCCACAAGGTCGACCAACCGCCGCCGGCGCAGCGCCCGCCAGTTGGCCACAGCCCAACTGCGGATGGAAGGCTTGGAGCCGCGGCGCTTGCTCACGGCGACCCTCTATGTCGATAACCATTGGACGTTGGATGGAGGCGCAGGACCGTTGACTTTTGGAGCATTGGTTTCCGATGGTTCAATTACTGGCGAGCACTATGGCACTGAAGCCTTTGGCGTTGTCACCAATGCTACTGGTCCAACTTCGCTGGCCGGTTCAGCAAAGTTGCAGGATGCCATAAACGGTGCGGCCGCTGGAGGAACGATCGACGTTTTTTCGGGGACTTACCTCGGGGCGCTAACGATCAATCAAAACCTCACGATCACGAGTCTTGGCGGGCCAGGCAGCGCAATTATCGACGGAAACAATGCTTCTACCGGCGTTTCCATCGGGTCGACGGCGACTGTCGCCATGACCGGCTTCACGGTGACGGATGTTTCGAGCTTTGGCACGGGCTTCAGCGTGAAAGGCAATCTGGATTTGGAGCAGAGCACGGTCGATCTGTCGGCGCAAGGATTGTTTGGTATTTTTGTTGACGCCAGCGCAGGAGCGGGGCAGCTGACACTTAAAACGAGTTCAATCATCGGTAAATCGAGCGGCCCCGGCACGACGATTTATGATGTGGCGCTCGATGGCGGACCAACGGCGTCGGCCGATATTGAAACGAGCACGTTGTCGGGCGCCAGCGCCGCAGATGTCGGCGTGTCCGCGGGTTCGGCAACGATCACCAATAGCATCTTGCAAGGCACTGGATCGGCCACAGGCTTGTTGGTGTCCGGTGCCGGCAGCGCCACAATTCACGATAGCGATTTGTCGTCGTTCTTCAGCAATAATTTAGTGGCGGTCACCAACGCCACTGCACCTTCCGACGCGGTGGTGGTCGATGCTGCCGAAAATTACTGGGGAACAACGAATGAAGCGTCCGTGCTAAGCATGACCGCTGGCGATGTTGATTTTACGCCGTATCTGGCTGGTGGAACTGATAACGGCACCGCGTTCGACGGCGACTTCTCGCATCTGTACGTAACCTCTCTCGGCGACCAAATTGGCAGCACCGGCCGCATTCAAGAAGCCGTTAACGAACTCGCCGATGGCGCGCTGACCGGCGCCAATCGCATCATTGACGTCAACGCAGGCACGTATGCCGAAAATGTCACCATCAACAAAAGTCTGAAGCTACAAGGCGCGCAGGCTGGCGATGACGCCAATACGCGCTTTGGCACGTTCGTGGGTGGCCTCGCCGATCCGACGGTCGAGGCGATCATTACCGCGCCTGGAGCCGATTCGGGCGACGCGTCCAGTGACCTAATTAACATTCTTTCTAGCAACGTAACCATCAACGGCTTCGTGCTCGATGGCTCGAATCCTAATGTTCCTGGCAGCGGCGCGCACAACGCCATTGCCACAGTCGATGCCGCCAACAATGGTCAGGCGCTCAACAATCTGCTGATCGAAGACAACATTGTGCAAAACGTGGATCACGACGGTATAGCGCTGATCAATCCGTCGGACGGCTCGGCGGTCACCAGCGGAAGCTTAATCACCGGCAATGTGGTCCGAAATTTCACCGCTTACGGCGTCATCCTTGCTTACAACGCCTATGCCGATGTCACTGATAACACCATTACCATGCCCGACGACGCAGAGGCGGGCGTGTGGGTGTACGACTTCACGGCCAACGGGGACACAGTCGCATCACAAACCATCAATGTGGCGCACAACACGATCACGGCCGGGCAAGACGCCTATGGCGGCATTTGGGCGAACTTGGACTACGCACCCACGGCCACGCTGTACATCACCGATAACATCGTAAATGCCGGCGCCGGCGTCACCGGCACGGATGGAATTACCAACGGCATTTACCTCAGTAGTTTGCAAAACGGTTTTGGGGCCGACCTGAGCGGAAACATTGTCGGTTCTGCAGGAGGAGAATTCGCCACGGGTATCAGCTTGTGGAACTTGCCAACCAGCAATACGGTCGCTGTATCGGGCGGATCGATCGGAAATTCGTTGGTCGGAATTGAAGTGGATAACGACGACATCAATTTTGGTTCTGGCGACAACACCACGGTTAATATTACCAGTGTTACGTCGATTACAGCTGGCGATGTGGGCATTCTCGTCAGTGGCGACAGCGGCGGCGGCACTGTTTCGGCGACGATCAGCGGCACGACGGAAATTACTGGAGCTCAAACTGGTATTTCAGTCACCGGCGTGAGTGCCAGCGCCAATATCAGCGGGGTGACGATCGATGACCCGACGATTGGCATCGACGTGAACGGCGGCAATGCCACGATCAGCGGCAACCACATCTACGACAACGGCACGGGTATTGAATTTACCAATGGCGGCACCGGCTCGGTCAGTGGCAATAACTTCGCTGGCACGCCGAACAACGGGA